>Ga0315273_10000162_pt1 | contig 61131 bp, 36 predicted proteins | sample YL17G02_0_MG_FD_205753 | JGI IMG/M metagenome (GOLD analysis project Ga0315273, IMG submission 205753) | Sediment microbial communities from Yellowstone Lake, YNP, Wyoming, USA - YL17G02_0 | ecosystem: Environmental > Aquatic > Freshwater > Lake > Sediment | place: USA: Wyoming | collected... | reverse complement strand
TCTCCGGTCAGCACCCGTCATACCAATGAGGTGAAATATGGCATCATTGCTATTCCTGATGGCAGCATTCGCATGGCAACAGGCGGCCCTGCCTTTCCGGCCATTCCTGGATCTGAAGCACGAATCCAAGGTATTGGGGGAATCGAGGAACTACCGGATCCTGCTGCCTCCGGACTACGCGACCAATGGCAAACACTACCCCGTCATCTACTTTTTTCATGGTCACAGCGATCGCTACACCCTGGAGAGCTACGATAGCGGCAGCGATTTCATACCGAAGATGGTCAACTATGTCGCCAGGCACGATGTCATCGTCGTCCTCGTGGATGGTTATGTTGCCAAAGACTACACCGGGTTTTACGGGGGCGCTCCATGGGACATCATGCAGGGCGGGGGCACTCATGACTTCGGCGCCTACATGGAGGAACTGATCGCGCACATGGACGGCACCTATCGAACTATTACCGATCGCCGCCACCGGGCCACCTCGGGGCTGAGCATGGGGGGATTTATGAGCCTCTGGATCAGCGCCCGCTACCCGCACCTGATCGGCAGCGCATCCTCTTTCAACCCCGGACACGAGTTCTATGTCGGGGATCCGGGCCGCCGCGAGCTCTGGCGCATCAAGGACAACGCCGCCAACCACACGAACACCATGATCCGCCTGATCCGCGCCAGCGGCGACTACATCAGTCAATATCACGAGGAGGCGCATGCTGCATATGCCAATGCCGACAAGGTCGATTTCGAGTACCGCATGGATGAATATCATCGCCACTGGATCACATCGATTGCAGAAACATTCGACTTCCACTTCAGGGCCTTCGCGAATTCATCCCTGGATAACGTTCCCGTGACCTGGAGTCACGCGAATCCCTATAAGCACTTTTCAGTTTGGGAATTTGAAGTAAATGTCGACGGCCCTGGAGCGGCGATAGTTTACCTGCAGGACGTCCGGCAGGGGGGGCTGAGGGTCACGGCACGAAAATGGGCGCCCGACGGCCCGCCGCCCGAGGATATGCGCATCACCATAAAAACCGCGCCGATCTATGCGTCCGGCAAGCCTTACTCGCTGGCAGATCACAACCTCAGCACGAACAAAACCTCCCGCAGGGAGATTCCGGCGGCCAAGGACGGAACGCTCACTTTTGCGGTGGACGGGGCAGGGCACCAGGTCAGTTTTATCGGGCCGGGAGCCGGCGCACAGCCACCCGTTCTGCTGCCGCTGACGGCGGGAGACCGTCTGCGGCTTCCTCCGCAGACCGATATATCCTTGCCGATCCGCATCTACAATCCGCGCGGCGAGGCCATGAGGAATGTGAGCGCCCGGCTGACCAGCGATTACCCCACCGTGCAGCTGCTTTCACAGAGCGCCGAGATCCCTTCCATCGATCCCGGTGGCTTTGCCGACGTCTCGAATCAATTCCGGGTCCGCTTTACTGCCGGCGCCGGATACTTCGAACCGACCAGACTGCAGCTGAATCTGACTTATGACGGATGGTACGGGACCTCCGAGACGATCGATGTTCTGGTCCTGCCGGAGATCATTCCCGGCCCGGCAGCGATCGAGATCCTCGATGGCAGGACTTTGGACCTCAAGGTCTTCCGCCAGAGTGGGAATCAGGGCGGGGGCAAATCGATCGACCGGAAGGTGACGGAGGGCAAAGGAAACGGCAATGGGATTCTCGAACCCGGGGAGGAAGCGACGGTCTGGGTGAAAATGCCCCAGGGGATGGACCCCTTTGACAAAGGCAACTGGTACCGATGCAAAGTATATTCGAATTCCCCCTGGCTGACCGAGGCGGCCGACCTGCAGGAGCCAAAACAGCGTGAATGGACCAGCAGCATGGAAAGGACGAGTGTTATCCGCCTGTCGCCTCAGGTCCCTCGGGGAACGAAGATTCCCATGATCCTGGACAACGAAACCTGGAGCTTCCGCTTTACTCCGGATGTACGCTACGGCGTCGAGAAGCTCTACCAGGCGTTCCAGTTCCATACGCACCAATTGAATCGGTATGAGCTAAATATTCAGTGACAGGCAACTATTTCACCAATTTCCAGGCAGTGACTATGGAGATTTCAGGGGCCGCAACTTCGGCGCTCCATCTCTCTGCAATCCCTATCCCGGCCTTACGGCCGGGCCTACGAACTGCCGGCCCTTCGGGCCTGAATGAAACTCCCCGCCGCAAGCAGCGGGGTATCATAACGGATTTATTATTTTATTCATCGTCGCAAGCAACGGGGAATTCAACCCCAAGAGATTAAAATCATACCGGTGGGCACCATGGGCCGCTTCCATATTCTAATGTGTGCTTCACGGAACTCAGATAGCATGCGACGTCCCAGCATGCGGCAGAATTTATGTCGTTCGGTATAATACGCAAGCTACAATCCGCAACTGGCACTTGATCTGAGAGGCGTTCATTTCTTCGTACGGAGCATCACCATGGAATTGAACAGACGAGAGCTGATGCTGGCGGCGCTGGCCAGCCCATTCGCAGGAGCTATGACGATGGAATCGATGCCACAGGTTCAATTTGGAAACGCAAAAATCTCGCGCCTCATCGTTGGTGGAAACCCGATCAGCGGAAATTCGCACGTCTCAGGTAAGCTCAGTCGCGAAATGGCCGACTTTTTCACGGCGGCCCGGATCAAGCAACTGCTCCGGGATTGCGAGGCCGCGGGCATCAATACCTGGCAGTCTCGCGGCGACCGCCACATCATGCGACTGTTGAACGAATACCGCCTCGAGGGCGGGAAAATCCAGTGGATTGCGCAGACCGCATCGGAGCTGGCGGACATTCCCCGGAACATAGAAACCATTGCCGACATGAAGCCGATCGGAATCTATCACCATGGCACCCAGACAGACAGATTCTGGCGCGCGGGCAAGATCGATCAAGTTCGTGAATTGCTCAAGTTGATCCGGCAGGCGGGAGCGCTGGTGGGTATGGCCACACACATCCCCGAAGTGATCGACTATGTGGAGTCGAAGGGCTGGGATGTGGATTTTTACATGACGTGCCTTTACAACCTGAGCCGGACGCCCGAAGAAGCCGAAAAGGTGGCCGGCCATCCCGTGCAGGGCGATTTGTTCTGGGATCCGGATCGCGAGAAGATGCTTGCGCGAGTGCGTCAGACCAGCAAGCCGTGCCTCATCTTCAAGGTATATGGAGCAATGAGGCACTGCGGTACACCACAGAAAATGCTGGCGGCGTTGAGGCTCGCAGCGGAATATGCGAAGCCGATCGATTGTTTCGTGATCGGGATGTATCCGAAGCAAACCGAGCAGGCACGTGAAAATTGCCGTCTGGTCATTGAAGCATTCGCAAACAAATCGTGATCGCGACCTCACCGCGGGTCTCCTGGAAAATGCATAATGAATGCTTCAGTCCCAGCGCAGGGGCGGCTGCTTCTTCGAATATCTGGACTGAATTCGAGGAGCATTTTAGCCGCTGCGGCGGCAAATTTCACAAAGTGTGCGTTTCAATGACAATATCGCTATACAATCGTCCGAACCAAACCACCGCGTCCATAGAAGGTCACAGAATGGCCGGCCAATGACCTGTTTGATCAGCATCGATGATGCTGTCACGCCCTGATCGCGGTCGTATCTGTCCCCGTTGTCGGAGGCATGATGATCTCACTTTTGTTTTATTTGCTCCTGTCCTTATTGAGCGCCTCGTCGGCACCATCCGAGAATGAACTGGGCCATGTTCGAATACTTACCCCGTCTGTGCGACAGTACGAGAAGATGGTGATCTCACTGGCTCCGAACCGGTTGCCCGACAATCCATTTGACCCTGGAGAGGTCTCGCTGGATGCCCTGATAACTCTGCCCTCCGGAAATCAGGCGAGGGTTCCTGGATTCTGGTTCCAGCAGTTCCGTCGCAACATCAAGAACCCGGAGGCGGCCGGAAATGACCGCGTCGAAACACTGGAAAAAGCGGGTCAGCCGGAGTGGCGGGTGCATTTTTCAAGCAGCGAGGCGGGCCGGCATCGTTGCGTGCTCGAGGTAAAGGATGCATCGGGCACGCATCGCAGCGAGGAACAAATCTTTGAGGTCGCCCCAGACCCGGCACCCGGCTTTGTTCGCATCAGCCCTCGCAACCCGCAGTATCTGGAATACGGGTCCGGTCGTCCATTCTTCCCGGTCGGCTTGAACATGTGCATGTACCAGAACAAGGAAGGGACCTACTACTACGACCGGCTCCTCGAGAAGCTCCACGCCGCAGGCGGCAATTATGTACGTCTCTGGCAGGAATATTATGTCACTCGCGACCTCAAGACCATCGCCCGATCCGGGGAGGGCGGCTTCACCGGGTTCCCCCTGGAAACCCAGGCGACCGGCCTGGGCCGCTATGATCTCGAATCTGCCTGGCGGTTGGACTACGTTTCGGATCTCTGTCAGAGGTTGGATGTCTATTGGCAACTCACCTTTGAAATGACGGTGTGGTGGCAGCGAAGGATGGAATATCGCTGGAAGCGCAATCCGTACAACTCCGAAAATGGAGGCCCCTGCATGCTGCCGTCCGACTATTTCACCAGCAGTGCAGCCAGGGACCTGGTGCGCCGCCGGCTGCGCTATAGTGTCGCCAGATGGGGATGGGCCACAAATCTGGTTGCATGGGAATTATGGAATGAAGTGGATAACAACGAAGGATTCGACTCTGAGGCCTGTGCCGCCTGGCACCGTGAGATGGGGGACTACCTCAGATCCGTGGATCCATGGAAACACCTGATTACCACCAGTTGGCGCGATCGGCGGACGTTCGCTCTACCTCAAATCGATATAGTGCAGGGACACTCCTACTTTGGACCTGAATATGACGCCGCCCAGTACTCTTTGCAGGACACGGAGCACCTCATGCGCGGCTTCAACAAACCATTCTTTTTCGGGGAGCAAGGAATTGAGGGGCCAGTCGGCGCCGATCCGGAGGGGAAGCACTTTCACGACACCCTGTGGGCCACTTCATTAAGCGGAGCCGCGGGATCAGGAATGTATTGGTGGTGGCATAATTACATCGATCCTTACAACCTCTATCATCACTATTTCCCGCTGGCGAGCTTCGTAAAGGGTGTCGACTGGGCGGCGTACCGATGGGCGCAGGTCGGGATCTCCCGGCCGAACCTGCCCGTCACTTTGAATGTATACGGACTCGCAGTGGCAGAACGTGCCTTGATCTGGATTCACGATCCATTGGCTTTCCAGATCGTCGAAGGCAAGCCGGTGAAGGGTCCCGCTCAGCGCTCCGCCAGCTGCAATATCCTCGGGCTTGGTGACGGCCGATACACCATGCAGTGGTTCGATACATCAACGGGCCAAGTTGTCCGCCGTGACAGCGCCGAGGTGAATCATCTCACCCATTTCGGATATGGAATTGAGTTGAAACCTCCGCAATTCTGGGGGGACATTGCGGCTCGCATCATCCGCGAGGGCCTGCAGTGGTGATAAATGCCGGCCTTTACTGCTGTCTCCGCCAGTCCAAATCCGGGGACACAATACTCATCTTCTGTAGAGGTCAGCTTGAATCCGCGGAGCTATCCCCGAAGATGAGTATTGTGTCCCCGGATTTCGCACCGATGGTGCAGGTTCCTTACCGGATCCGGATCAGTTTCTCGGCCCCGGCCATGCGGAACACATCCCGGGCGCGGGAGAAAGCCTGAGTCGCTTCCTTGAGTGTCAGAGGAAGCCCTAGGGGATCACGCGCATCGATAATCACGACCGCGCGCGGCGCCAGGCTTGCGATCAGATCCGGGAGGTCGTAGAGTTCAAGCACGCCGCGAACGGTGTTCTCGAACACTCCCCGGTGAATTCGCTGCCTGACTACAGCCTCGTACGATACCAGCATCTCGGCGAAGGTAAGACTCTTGAATCTGTCGTCCAGCACCGCCGCATGCAAAAGCGGGACTGCCGCCGATCCCCTTCCAAATCCGGCGATTCTCGCAGGATCCACTTCCACGCGTGCCGAGAGGACATCCAGTGCGCAGGCTATATCCTGGACGCGAAGCCCGACCAGCGTCTTGCCGATGAGCAGCGCCTTCATGGCGGAATCGTAGCCGGGAAAGAATTCCGAAGCCCAGTTATCTTTCGTCTCGGCGGTCTCGCCCATCCCGCGCAGGTCGATCGCCATTACTACGTTCCCTGCCCTGGCCAAGCCCTCGATCTCACCGCCGGGACCGGCCTCAGCCGATTTCCCCGCCTCATGGACATAGAGAACCGCGGGATTCCTGCCCTGCATCTGGTCCGGGACAAAAAGAAGTGAGGGCACAGGGATTCCGGACTCCGACTCAAAAATCAATCGCTCGATCCGGTATCCGGCACGCCGGATCTCGCCAATCCTTTTCACCTGAGTTGGAGACTGCGTCTTCTGGACGCCGGTCAGCCTGACTACGGAACTGCGCATCCGATCGCGGAACGCGGGAATATCTTCCGCGCCGGATGGCCATTTTCGCTGAGTCAGGAGTCGCTCCGCCCGTTTCAGATTGATCGAAAAGACAGTTTCACCCCCGGACTGCGACGAAACCTGCCCGGACGGCGTGCACCACAAGGTGTCCTCACTTTCCGGCGTGATATCCGGCTCGGCGATTTCCCGATCGCTCCCTGCAAGCCACCGGTTCATCCAGCGATATGCGGCAGTCCGGCGGGGCTTGGAAAAGCCATGGCCATCATCCACCTCGACCATGTTGATTTTTTCATCTGCACCCAGGAGGCCATAGATTCGCCTGGCCTCCCGAAAACTCTGCCGGGCGCCGGCGATGGGGAAGAAGTCGCGTATCGCCGAGAGAATCAGATAGGGCTTCGGGGCGAACGCCTCCACGAAATCCGGTTGATCGAGGCCATCGAAGAGGAATGGGGGCATGCATTGCTCGGCATCCTGCGGGCCGATGGTCTGCAGCAATTGACGCCACGAAGTGATATAGCAGGAGGGAGCGGCAACGGTGATGCGTGCGTCCAGGGTGGACAGATAGGCCGTCATCGTGCCGCCACCCGAATTGCCGGTGCAGCCGATTCTGTTTGGGTCAACCTCCTTCCGCGACTGGAGATAATCCACCGCTCTCATGGCATCCCAGATGGTATAACGCGCCAGATTCTGCCCCGTCAGCAGGCACTGGATGCCGATGATGGTGTGCTCCTTGGTCGAATCCTTGGCCTTCGATCCCCTCAGGTCGGGATCATAGAGCTGGATCCGCTCCCCCTGGCCGACCGGATCGTATGTCAGGGCCACAAAGCCGTTCCTGGCAAATGTGACGAGGAGGCGCTGCCACGCATCGTGAGCCTTGGCCCCCGATTCATGGCCCAGCGGGACCAGGATACCGGGATAAGGGGGCGTCCCGTTCCCCGGCAGATAGAGATTGGCGGTGACCAACAGCCCGGGTTGACTTTCGAAGATGACTTTTTCAATGCTGTACCCATCGCGCTGCAGAACACCGACGACCCGGGGATTGAGAGGAGTTCGCTCCGGAAGCCCTCCGATTGCATTCAGGATGCTCTCACGCACATATGCCTGCCGCTTGACGATGGCCTCCGGATTGGACAGGGCGGCGATGCCCTGCTGCTCGCGCTGCCGGATGAGCTCAAGGGCCATCTTCGTCAGGTAGTTCGATAGGGCGCTGCTTGCCCCCGACGCCTCGGCGCCGGCCAGGACGTCGAGTTCACCGCGCTCTTGCGCTGCTGCCGACGCAAAACCGGACGAAGCGACGAAGCAAATAGAGAATGTCAGTGTCAGTCCCAGCCTTCTCACGGCACCTCCCAAAATCGGTGATTACCAATTGCAGGTCGAAAAGCTCAGCCACGGATTACACTAATTAGTTTCTGTCGCGAAACTCCCTTCACGAGCTTTGAGCCCCGAAGGGGCAGGAGCTCATAGCCCCGGGTGGGCGAAGCGGACCCGGGGTAGGATATTTGATTTCGATTGAGCCCTGAAGGGGCGAAAGGCCCAGCGCGGCAAGGGTTTTGTGTCGCCCCTCCGGGGCTCAATGCTCAATTCTCAGCAAACCCCGGGCTCACGCCCGGGTCTACTCTCTCGCCGCCCCTTCGGGGCTCACCGAATCGGCAAACAGAGTTTCGCCACAGAAACTAATTATACCGAAATACCCTCGACATCCTGAGAGGCTTTGCCCGGTTCAAGCATGAATGTGGTCCTGCGCCGTTCACTGTCCGGTCTATTTCCGCCAATTCAACAGGCGGCGGGCGTTGGAACGGTAAAGCTTCTCCAGGATGTCCGGAGACAGTCCGAGGCCGTAATAGCGCCACCAGATACGGCCGGGGATGAACTCGTCGGCGGTCTCCAAGAGACGCCACCATCCCAGGTAGACGTTCTTTTCCCGGCCCATGTCGGTCCCGAACAGGATGCGGTCCGAGTGCCGCGCGAGGAATTTGGAAGCGGCTCTCGGCTGGCGCCCCAGCTCGTAATCACGAGCCGAAATGTCCAGGATCAGATTAGGGAATCGATCCAGGACTTTGGAAAGCTCCGATAGATCGTTCCCCTGATTGCTGAAATGACAGGCAATAAACAAGGTTTTCGGGTGTCTGGCGAGCGCACGATCCCGGCTGGCCAGCAGCTCCTCGTAGGCAGGAACATCCCTTCCATACACGTTAAAGGTCTGAAAATCCGGCGTGCGTTCCTGGTGAGGGCCCAGCGGCTGCCAGCAGGAGGGGTGATCCGCGATATGCAGGTTTATCGGTAGTCGTAGTTCAGCGCACTTTTCCCAGACCGGATCCAGGCGCGGATCATCCGGCTGAAGTCTCTGGTCTCGCGGAACAGGCGGGTTTTTCCCGCCGCCGATGCCCCAGCCCTTATCGGAGATTTCGCCCACTCCGCGAGCCCCTTTTTCATAACAGCGCATGAGCTCGCGCACGGCGCGGGCCGGGTAGTCTCCGGCCTCGATATTTGTGGTATCGAGGCCGCAAAACAGCGCGAATCGGGTCGGGTAAGGCTTAAGGTAGAGATCGGCCAGCCGGTCGAATTCTTTGCCAACGGCTCCGGTGAGCACCACGGTCAGCTCGACGCCGACTTCGTCCATCGTGCGCACCCACTCCGCGACCTCCTGCGGCGTCTCGGCATACACGTGAGCGTGGACATCGATGACGGGATACCGGGCTTTGTCCGGCTGCGTCTCCGGAACCTTCAGGGAGGAATCGGGCGCGTAGTCTTTGAGCAGCACCGCATCCATGGGACCAGCCACCACCGGAACTCCGAATTTCTCTACCGGCTTTTGCTCCTGTTTGGCGGGGGCTGCCGGGGTAGTCGCGGGCTGCCGACCGCAGCCGGAGACACAGGCGAAGCACACGGTTAACGCAATGACGCTAAGAGTACGATCGGATTTCAGACGCATATGGGCCTCGAACTTTAGAAATTCGGTGACACTGAACCACCCTCGCCTGGAAGGCGAGGGATTCGAGCTGTGCCCCCTGAAGCGAACCGGTGTCCGGTCCATTTGCGGCGCCCCTTCAGGGCTCTTCTGCCTTCCAACCCCAGACCCAGGGCTTGCGCCCTGGGCTCTTCTGTTTCGCCCCTTCGGGGCCTGGCACCCTGAGCCACGCAGCCACGACGCTGGAAAGTCCGGGGCGTGAGCCCACATCGTTATACACAAGTATGTTTTTAGCCCGGAGATTTCGTCCAATCACACCAAGGGTTCCCAGAACACGGTTTTCGATTGGGGTCATATTTGGTCTAAATCGTCATTTGCGGGCCGAAATAATTGAAGGTTCATCGGCATATTCGCTTGCTACGAAAAGCTGTGTATAAGGATGTGGGCGTGAGCCCTGGGAATGAGCGCCCCTCTCACGGAAGCCCTGAAGGGGCGGCACATCCTTGGCTCGTCGACTACATCGGCTTCGCCACCGTATCCTTCGCCTGAAGGGGAGGGGTTTCGACCATCCCCGATGGGGACATTAATATTCTGCCCCAAACCAACGATGTAACACCTCTGCCGCATCAGGAAGATGACTTTGCATGATCGCGATCTTCCTACGCAAAAGTTCCGGAAAATTCCGGCTATAAGCCCAGGTTGTTTCCTCGGGCAGAAGCACCATCCCGATATCACCGCCTTCGTTCACAAAATCGAGCAGAGCGCCGGCATTTTCAATCTCCTTCTCTACAACGGCCGTAAACCGGGCAACATCTTCATCCACATCGCAGATCGATGCCGCGTCCACTTCCTTTGAGGAATACTTGTCCAGAACTCTCTGGCCTTCATAGAGATTAGCGCCGGTCGAGTAGACGTGGCCGAGAAATCGCATTTGCCGCTCATGCGCTAGCAGGTAGGGGTGCGTGCGGCCGCTGCCGGGATGGTCGCGCAGTAACGCGCGCAGCCTGGCAGACGCCTGCTGAAAGACGTCCCTGGCCCGGGCGCAGCGCTCGAAATTGCCGCGGTACCATTCCTGTGAGGGCACTCCTGCTTCGGCGCGGAATAGATGGCCCTGGCCGAAGCGCAGATACCCTCCGAAGGTGTAGGCCAGCCACCACTCCCGCTCCTCGGGCAGGAGCGCGGAGGCGTCGGCCACGAGCGGGCGGATCAGCGTCCTGCGCGCCGCGTATTCGGTCCCCGCAGCAAATCCGATGCTGCGGCCGTTTTTCAGAAGCACCTCATGAATCTCCTTCCAGGACTCAACCAGCGCACCGGCACCATCGCTCCCGCCGAGATCCCGGGCGACCTGTCCGACAAGGGTCTCAACGGGAAGATCCGGCTCCAGCAGATAACGCCGGTAGATTTCCTGCATGACCGAGCGTTCCTTCACCGGCGGCGAGACAAATCCGCCGAGTGTGTTGAGGGCAGCGAGCCCGAGGTCCTTGGCGCGTTTCAACCGCTCGGCCAAAAGGTAAGGGGCCGGAAATTCGGAAGTCGGAGCCACGTCAAAACCGAAAAAATGCTGCTGATAGTAAAGGCGTCGCCGTCCGGTCTCGCTCTGACGCTGCAATACGTGCCGGTCAATTTCAAGCGGGTCGTTAAAGGCAATGCTCCATGAGGCCCAGTTGCCGGCCGTAAACTCGATCCCGTTCGGAAGGGAGCCGAAAAACTGGTCGATTTCCGGCCGGCTCATCTTGTGCGGCTGCACGACCAGTAGAATATCGAGGCCGCCATCACGCAGCCCTTGCCGTATGGCTCCGAAAAACTTCTTCATGCGTTCGCCGGCCGGAATGCTTTTGCAGTATTCCGGCCCGTTCCTTCCCGAATACAAGCCGTGACCCCAGCAGATCCCGGCTCCGCTGTCTTGCGGAATGACGTGCATTTCGCGGATCCCGGGGACTTCCTCCGCCAGGCGGCGGGCGAGTGCGCGGTAGTGATCCAGCACTTCCGGTTGGTCCACGCAGAGAGAATACCGCGGGACGATACTTCGGAGAGGATGGTCCACACGCGGTCCGCGAAGATCCGGCCGCCGCTTGAGGAACTCCTCGGGAACATAGCGAGGCTCGTATCCCATGAAGATGGGTTTCATCCCGAACGATTCCACCAATGCGACTACCTTCTTGAGGTCTGCAAGATTCCGGCTGAGATAATCCTTCGGAAAAACGCCGTTAAAGAGAGGCGAGGTCACAAACTGATCCATGGAAGGACCCCAGTAGGTGTACCAGGGATAGGGATCCCGCGGGTCGCCCTGCTGGGGAAGGGTCATGCCGACGAAGCGGTTGCATTCCATGCCGGAGTATCCCAGCCGCACAGCCTCCCGCACATGCCGCTCGAGGTCGAAACCGAGCGCGCCCTTGTTCTGCCCTGTGAGAAGGCTGTCCCAGAGGACATATCTGTCGCGAAATGGAAAGATCACGGTTTTTTCGAACGAGCGCGGCAAAGATGGATGTTCCGCCAGGAGATCCTCTAATAACATGATGCCCTGGTAGACAGCCCTGGGGTTCGAGCCTTCCACGAATATTTGTCCCGCGGCAGGATCGGCACGCAGGCTGAAGCCGTCGTCTTTCAGAAGAGTGTCGACCCTGAGTATTATCCCCTTCCCCCGGCCTTCGTCAGAGATCTTGAGCTGGAGGGAGTGGTGTTGGCTGAGAAAACTCTGCAGATCCGTTGCCGCCCTTGTCAGTGCCTTGTGCGGTGATGAGGGGAGCCGAATGAGCCAGTCCTGCTCAATAACGAGCCTTTCCCCCTGGTTCGACGTCGGGGTCAAAGAAAAAGCGGAGACTCCCTGCGCTGCCAGAATCACCGATAGAATCAGTACCCCATTCCACGTTCGCATATCTTCCTATTCCCCAATTCGCAATTCGCAATCTGCAATTTGCAATTTTCGATCCGCAATCCGCAATCCGCAATCTGCAATTCGCAATAAAAAAGGCCCCCCATCATCCCGAAGGTGGCAGGGGGCCCGGTTTGGAGGGTAAAGTCGAAACTACCAATCGAAACGAAGTGAAACCTGAATGGTCCTTCCGTCGTTGCTCTGTTGGCTAAGGTCCTGTATCCCCGTCGTCATGTTGGGATTGATGTTGTTCGGGTGGTTGAAGGCGTTGAAGAAGTCTCCCTTGATCCTGAGCATCGAGCCTTCTCTGATCCGGAAGTTCTTGTACACACCGATATCGGTGTTCCAGGATCCCGGACCCATGATATTGGCCCTCGGGCTGTAGTTGTACATTTCGGTGATGCTGGTCTGCCGAATAGTGCCGTTCGCCAGCGTCTGGGCGATCCGGTTGTCGAAGTTGGACCCGACCTGACGGAGCACACGCTGCGACCGATCCACCGGCACCAGCGCGTAAATGTCGCCGCCGGTGACGTTTTTGGCCTGGGTGGGGTCGAAGTAGCCCTTGAACCAGAGCTTGCTTACCCGGCCCGACCAGGTCATGTCCAGTCTCTGATCCTCATTGAGGTGCGGATCGCCGAACGAGTAAAGCGACGTGCTCGGGCTGAGCCACATGCCGCCGCGCCAGTCGCCGTTGAGGGCGATCTGCCAGCCGCCCAGGATTCCGTTGACCACCGGGTTCCAGCCGGAGCCAAACCTCTTCCCCTTGCCGAACGGCATCTCCACGTTTGCGTTGTAACGAATGCGGTGCGCCGGGACTGTCGTGCTGTTGAAGTAGACCATCTTCAGCATCTGGTCGTAGCTGAGGTTGGGCGCCCCGATGATCTGCAGCTGGTGGGGCACCTGGCCGCCGCCGCCGGTTGAATTGTAAGAGCTGTTGCCGGAGGTGAATCCATCAGAGTCGGAGGTGGTCAGGGCGCGGGTGTAAGTATAGAACCATTGGAAGGCGATGCCGTTGGTGAACCGGCGCTCGATTTCGACCTGGGCCGAGTTCGTATTGGAGTAGCCGGTCCGGTTGATCCCCACCGGGTTCCAGTCTTTGTTGGCCCGCAGCAGGTCGCGGTTGCTGGGGGGCGCCAGCTTCGTCCGGGCCACGTAGTTGTACTCCGACTCGCGCGGGTTCACAGTAAAGCGCTGCTCGAGGTTGCTGCCGTGGTCGCCGAGGTAGCTCAGTCGCAGCACCGTGTTGCGCATCACCTCGCGCTCGACGGTGGCGTGCCACGACTGGGCGCGGCCGTCGCCCCAGGTCCGGCCGTCCCAGAGATACACACCCTGGGCGCTGCTGGGAAGCGGTACGATGCCGGAGCTGTTAATCGTGGCCTGCCCGATGTAGTCCGTCGCCGCGGGCCGCACAAATACCGGATAATTATACGCGTCGTTCTTTTCGTAATAATCGTTTGGGTATCGCAGATTCAGCGGAGGGTTTGTCCTCGTGGATTGGAGAATCTGCGAGAGAGGCATGGTCCAGAAGTACTCCCCGTAGCCGCCGCGGATTACGGTCTTCTGGTTGAGCTGGTAAGCCACCCCGAGACGCGGGCCGAAATTGTTGTTGTCGGCCTTGAAGAGCGCCTCCGGATACCCGATGGCGTTTGCGGTCGTGTAGGTCAGGCCTCTTGCCGCCCAGGAGCCAATCACGGAAGGAGGAATGCCGGACAGGTCCTGCATCCTGTTGTCCCCGGGGGTTACCACCTGGAACTTGGTGGCGATCGTGTTCAGATCGACTGTAATTATGCGGTTCTGCTTTTCCTGGTAGGGCGTCCACTTGTCCCAGCGCACTCCCAGGCTCAGGGTCAGCTTGGGCGTGACACGCCACTTGTCGGTAACGTAGGCTCCGATTTCGTCCTGCAGGAAGTAGAAGAACCCGCGGTTGTACTGGATCGACAGGTAGTCCGGCAGCCCAAGCAGCAGGTCGGCGAAACCTTCTCCCGTGTAAGGGAGCTGGGAGCCGTCGTTCTCGCTCCATAGACCTGTCCATCCGCCGCCAAAGTTGTGGCTCCCGGCGGCCTGCTGCAACTCCCGGATGTTGTTGTACTCTTTGCGCAGTCTGCCGCCGAACTGGATTTCGTGGTTCCCCTTGGTCCAGGAGACGTTGTCTTCGAAGACGATGCCCGTGAGGGCCTCGGTCTTGATGTTGTCGCCGTCAAACGCAAAGTTACCGGCGTACATGGTCGGCCAGCCGGGGACCCCGAAATTGTTCGGCAGGCCGAGCTTGGCCGGCCAATCGGTGAAGTCCGCCAGGGTGCCCGAGTCCTTGTAGGAACGATGGACACCGACGTTCACCTGGTTGAGCAGGCGGGAGCTAATAGTCCGGGACCAGTTCGTCGAGACGTTGTTCACGGTTGCGTCGTTGCGCGACGTGCCGTATCCGTTTTCCGGCGTCTTCGGGTTCCCGAAGTACCCGCCGGAGACCGTGGCGGCGCGCTTGCTGCGGGTGTACCGGACCGACAGGTTGTCCTTTGATGACAGGGCATGGTCCACCTTGAAGGTGTAGTTGTCCGCGTCTGTCGTTCGGGGCTGGTACTTCTGGTAGTTGTTCCAGGTCACGAACGGATTGGTGCTGTCGGTGGGAAGGTCGGTCATCGCCTGCAGCTGCTTGGCGAACGCGCTGATCCTGCTGGCCGGGATCTTGTTGCCCGGGAAGGGTTGCCGGTTCCCTTTGGCATCCGTCGTCAGTGGATCATAAATAATGGTCTTGTTGCCGTCGGAATCGATGATGTTGCTCAGGTCACCGTTCCACATGTCGGCCGTCGGCGTGTAGGTGTAATACGGGTAGTAGGATTCCCGCTGCCTGGCACCCTCGTATGCGAAGAACCAAAAGGTCTTGTTGTGGCCGTCGTAAAGCTTGCCTAACCAGACGGGCCCGCCCGCCGAGGCGCCGAATTCGTTTCGAATCAGTTTGGGCCAGGTTACGCTTCCGTCTTTGTTGATCGGCGTGTTGCGCCGCCGTGCCACCATCCCGGCGGTATTGTTGCGGTGCGTTTCGAACGCGCTGCCGTGAAACTGGTTGGTCCCGCTGCGCGTCGCCATGGTTACGGTCGCCGGCCGGGAGTACCTGGCGTCCGAGCCGGTCGTTTCAATCCGGAATTCCTGGACGGTGTCCAGTCCCGGCTGGATGCGGGCCATGCCGCCGCCGAAACGGTCGACCAGGGAAATCCCGTCGAGTGTGATTTCGAGCGACCCAACCTTGAGGCCGTTGACGCGCGCGTTGCCCCCGCCTTCGACTCCGGGCGTCAGGTTGAACAGGTTGCTGATGGACCGCCCGTTCAGAGGCAGGTCGCGGATACGCTCGAAGTCCTTGACGTTTGAGATCTCGGTGCCGACGGTGTTGAGCACCGGCGCGGCGCCCTTGACTTCGATGACCGCGGTGAGATCACCCACTTCGAGAACCGGGTTGATCGCAGCGTCCTGCCCGGCGAGCAGGCTGAATGTACCGACCCACTTTTTAAACCCCGTCAGTTCTACCATCAACTTATAAGGGCCCAGCGGAAGGGCCGACACTTTGTAGACGCCTACCTCATTGGTGACGCTCTTTCGTGAGATATTGGTCTCTTCATTGGTGACCGTGACTTCGACCCCGGGAACCACTCCCTGCTTGGCATCCCGGACAGTTCCCGCAACGGAGCCGGTGCCCGTCTGCGCCCATCCAGTTTGCGATAGCAGGAGGAATACCGCCGATCCGACAAATAATGAAAAAACGGCCACAGCGTTTTTATTTCTCTTCAAGCTCGGGCTTATCATTTCTTCTCACCTCTTCTTCTCACCTCATAATCGTGAAATCGCGGATATCTCGAGGGCCTCGGCGCATCCGCACTCTAAACCCTTGTGTATCGAGGTCTGCCAGTTATTGCATTTCCCGTGCCCGGCAGCATGATTGAGTGTTAGTTTCTGTCTAACGGAAAGGAACTTAGCACTAGAGCATTTTCAAAAGCAACAATAAATCGCTAAAAAAAGAAAAGGCGATTCCCGGCTGAAATCGACTCTCTACAAGTCGAGAAACTCAAGGTTTCGAATGGAGGCGCTGGAGGATCTGTGCTTCCCTCTGGGCATCCGTGGCCCTCCCCAGCTTCTGGTAGATTTCCAGGGCGGTCTCGTGCGCTGAGGCCAGATTCGGGTCGAGTTTCAATGCCTGTTCTATCGCCTCCGCCGCGCCGGCGAAGTCGCCCTTCCTGATCAGAAGTCTTGAGATGACCATGGGGATCAGAACATCCTTGCCCGACAGAGCCTGCGCTTTCCGGAAGGCGGCGAGCGCATCGTCATATCGGTCCACGGTGACATACAGCCCACCCAGGTTGAAATAGACCATATAATCGCTCGGCTTTTGAACAATCACCTTCTTGTAAGCCGCCTCGGCCTCGTCGTAGCGTCTCCTCGCGCTGTAGACCTCCGCCAGGCGCAGCAGCGCCAGATCGTAACCGGGTCTCAACTCCAGCGTCTTCTGAAACTCCTGCTCCGCTTTGTCCAGCTCGCCGGTAGTCCGATAGACGACACCGAGCTGGAAGTGGGCGATCAGAGACCGCGGCTCGCGCCGCACCGCATCGCGCAGCAATCGTGAGGCTTCGTCGAGTTTTCCCAACCGGGCGGCGTACGTGCCGTCGAAGATGAGTCCATAGACCTCGATCCGGTCCTTCGGATCCGGGAGCTTGCTCCCGAGCGGCGGTCCGGACGATCCTTTGCTGAGAGCCACGTAGCCAAGCGAGGCCAGCTTTCTTACCGTGGCGGGGTCGACGTCTTTCGGTGCGGCAGGTGCGGCGTTTTTGGGAGCAAAGCGCGCGATATCCTGCCGGAAGAGAGCTCTCATCTGCGCGGCCAGCGCTTTCTTCTCGACGGCAAGGTTGCGGCTTTCCGAGGGATCCGATACGGTGTCGTACAGCTCCGGTTTCGGGGCTTCGATGTACTTGAATCGCCCCATTCGGATGCTCGACAGTGGACTGTAATCGAAGTGATAATAGGGGAGCATACTTTCCGCCTGTGACGGCAGATCCGTCAGCGTGCTCTTGCCGAGCAGTGCCGAATAAGCGCCCCTGCCCTGCACCTCGGGTGCACGCACTGTCCCCGAAAGCCCCAGGATCTGCAGAACGGTTGGAACCACATCGATGATTCGCAAGGGCCCCGCCAGCCTCTTTCCGTGTGGAGCGTCCGTTCCCGGCAGTTTGAAGATCAATGGAATGCGCAGCGTGGAATCATAAATAAAAAAGCCGTGAGTTTTCTCTCCATGCTCCCCCAACCCTTCTCCGTGGTCACTCATCAGGACGATCAGGCAGTTATCATAGAGACCGTTTTTTTTGAGACCATCGACGAGCCGCCCCACGTTCTCATCCGTGTACGCGATCTCGCCGTCATAGGGCCGGCTGCTGTATTGCCGGTCGTAGGGCGGTGGGGGCGTATACGGGTCGTGCGGATCAAAGAGGTGAACCCAGAGGAAAAATGGGCCCTTCCTGTTTTTTCCGAGCCATCCCAGCGATTCCTTTACGACTTCATCACCCCGCCGTTCGGCGATCTGCTGCCAGTTTTGGGCCGGTTGAGGCGGAAAGTTGTCATAATAGAAATCGAAGCCCTGGTTGAGACCCCACCGTGCTTCCAGAACCGCGGCGGCAACCACCGCGCCGGTGCGGTAACCTGCCGATTTGAGCATCGTCGCCAGAGTGGTCCGATTTTTGCTGAGCGAAAAGCCGGTGAAATCTCGCACGCCGTGAAACACGGGGTAGGTTCCCGTAAATATGGAGGCATGCGAGGGAAGGGTCAGCGGAACGGGAGAGTATGCGTTTTCCACCAGGATACCGTCCGCCGCGAGCGCATTGATCCTGGGGGTCTTGATCGACTTGTAGCCATAGCACTCGAGATGATCCGCTCTCAACGTGTCGATCGTGATGATCAACAGGTTCGGGGGCCTCGGAGCCACCGGCGGCGCCTGACTCCGGGCAAATACCGCCAGTAGAACCAAAACCATGATCGTGCAGCCTAATCGACTTCTTGTCATGATCTCCTGATCTTTGGAGCTCGTCGCCCGGGCGCCGCTTGGTAACTTCGCAAGCCCCGGAACGAGTCTCTTGCGTGTGCTGTTGTCTTTTTCTCGCCAGCTCTGAGTGTCGCCCTTTCAGGGCTATCTCGTTTCCTACTCTATACCCGGGGCTTACGCTCTGGGCTGATCTGTTCGGCCCTTTCAGGGTCGTCGAATCCGATCGCGCGCCGCTAATACGAAAATTTGATGGTGAAATCCCCAAGGCTCCAACCTCGGACGGCCGCGATAAAAGAGGAGAGCCATGAAGGGGCGAAATACAGCCACTCCTCCCTGGCGATTGGTCCACCCGCCATGACCGACGCCCGCCGCCTACTGAAATTCGCATAATAGAGTGACGATCTTGGGCGCAGTAGGGGCACGGCGCGCCGTGCCCCTAAATTCCCGAAATGCCACCCTATTATGCGAGGCTCCTTAGGTTTCCCGAGGACGGGCTTCAATTGTCTACCCCATCGATGCAATGTTCGGAACGGCGAATGAGCGGGCCAACACAAGCGCAATCGCCCCGACGAGACTGGGCCGGATCTCCAGGGTGGTTGGGATGAGCGTCAAATGGTCCAGATAGTACCGCGGGACTCTCTGTGCCAACTCCCGGATCATGATGGAATGGACCATGTCCCACACCCGGGTGATCGGGCCGCCCATCACAATGACCTCGGGGTTGAGGGAGTAGATCACGGGCATCAGCCCGCGGCCGAGATAGGTTGCCTTTTCCTCCAGGCACTCCACCGCCTCCGGCTCTCGCGCGAGTGCGCGCGTGATCACATCGGCAATGGCGGCTGCTGGCGGGCGAGCGCCGTTTCCTTCGCGGCGGGACCGGCACAGCGCTTCATAGCGTTGGACCGTAGCCGGGTCGGAGGCATACGCCTCCAGGCACCCTCGCGCGCCGCAGCTGCACGACGGTCCATCGGGATGCAGGGGAATGTGGCCGAACTCACCCGCCCCGTTCATCGAGCCGTGATAGAACTGCCCACGGATGATGATGCCGGAGCCGATACCCTCTCCGATGTCGAGAAAAACCAGGTTCCTCGGAGGACGCGCGTGCTTCCCGAACCAAGTCTCTGCCAGTGCGCCGAGCCAGGCCCCGTTCTCAAAATACATGGGGATGTCCATATCCAGAGTTTCGCGCAGAATGGAACCAACGGGCACATTCTCGCCCCAGCCGAGCCCTTCACCGGCCAGCACAATTCCCTCCACCGGATCTACCAACCCGACCAGTGAGACGCCGATTCCCTCTACCGACTCCCCGCGGCAGGAGCGGAGCAGCTTCTTGATCATCCTGGATATGGCAACAATCGCTACGCGCGGATCCGGGTTGCTCGGCAGGTCAATCGAGCGCTGGATCCGCCCGGTGAAGTCGCTCAGGGCCACGGTGTAGCCGCTTGGGCGAAAGTCGACGCCGATAGCACAGGCTTTGTGAGGATTAATATGGAGGTAGCGTTTCTTACGCCCACCCTGGGGCGACGCCTCACCGACCCCTTCTTCATAAACGAGATTGCCGGAAACCAGCCGGGAAACAATCTTTGAAACCGTGCTTCCTTCCAACCCGATCAGTTCGGCGATCTCGATCCGGGAGACCGGCTGCTTCTCCCGGATTACGTTCAGCACCATCACTTCGTTGATATCCCGCAACACACGGTGGTTCGCCGGCGCAAGATTTCTGATATCCATCTTTCTCATAAATCATGCCCTTTCCCCATAAGTTGAGAAACGTGGGCCGGTTACCTGATCACGGAATCTAACCCCCTCTCCAGGGCAAGTCAAGCCGATTGGAAATTGGAAATTCGGTGACAGGCACCTTTTTAATCTTGGTAGGCTTATCCCGCTTTGAGGTTGCCATCCGGCCCAAGATTAAAAAGGTGCCTGTCACCGAATTTCCATGGAGGCGCTTGACTGAAAGAGCGGGCCTGTGATTAATTGCGGAAAGACGGCAACATACCTGAGGGAGGGACCATGAATCATCCGATTCGTCATTCCACCAGCCTGAAACTGATCGCGGCGTTTTCTTGCATTCTGTTAACCGGAACTGGAAAAGCCAAACCGCTTGCCACCGAACTCTTCCTGCGCGGATATTCGGTAATTCCAACGCCGCAGAAAGTTCAACTCTCGGGCGGGGACGTGCAGTTCGGCGAAGGCTGGGCATACGACAGCCGCGTGCCTGCGGAGCATAGCGCCCCGCGCAGCCTCTTAAAGGACCTCCAGGGTTTCTACTCGCTCGATCTGAGAAAGGCCAATCCCGAAAGCAGAAATGTTGTGGCGCTCTCAATCGTGAGCAATGCCGTTAATGCAGGGGCCGACACGGAAATCTCCCGGCAGGCCTATCAGCTAAAGATTGCGCCCAACCGAGTCGACATCATCGGAAACGACGACCCCGGGCTGTTCTATGGAGTTCAGACTTTTCTCCAGCTCCTCAGGCGCGGGACGCGCGGCAACCTGCAGTTGCCAGTCTGCACCATCGAAGACTGGCCCGCCTCCCGGCTCAGGTTTCTCCACTGGGACACCAAGCATCATCAGGACCGCATCGAGACACTCAAGCGCTACCTCGACTGGTCCGCGCGGTTCAAGGTCAACATGATCGGTTTTGAGTTGGAGGATAAATTCGAATATCCCTCAAATCCGATCATCGGGGCCCCCGGTGCGTTTACTACCGCACAATTGCAGGAAATCGTGAACTACGGGCTTGACCGGCACATCCAGGTCGTGCCGCAGATCCAATCCCCTGCCCACCTGAGCTACGTTCTCAAACATCCCGAGTTTGCGGATCTGAAATCCGACGGGAATAACTACCAGGCCTGCCTCTGCGATGAACGCACCTATAAGCTTATCTTTTCAATGTATGACGATGTAATCAAAGCAATGCAGGGAATTCAATATTTCCACGTTTCCACTGATGAGGTCTACTACGCGGGGATCTGCGCCAAATGCACCCGGCCTTACAATCCAGAGAACCGCAGCCTGGCATGGGTGGAATTTGCCAACCGGGCCCACAAGTTCCTGCAGACCCGCAACCGGAAAATGCTGGCATGGGTGGAATATCCTGTGCTTGCAAAGCACATTCCTCTGCTTCCGCCGCAGCTGATCAACGGCGTGATGCCCGGGGAAGCCGATCAGTTGCAGGCAGAGAAAAAACTGGGCATGCGTGACCTGATCTATACCTCGATGCAGGGGGATGAACTTCTCTTCCCCGATAACCTGGCCGCGGATGGACCTAAAGGGCTTGTCCAGGGCCGACTGGAAGCCACCTTTGAAGCGCTGTCGGGAAAGGCGCGGCAGGAAAATCCAGTGGGTGTCTATGGTGCCGCATGGGACGATTCGGGCCTTCACGGTGAGACATTCTGGCTCGGCTGGTCCACCGTGGCGCAGTATGGCTGGAAGCCGGGCACTCCATCCGTCGAACAGCATGTCGCCGAATTCATGAATATCTATTACGGGCCCAACGCGTCAGGCATGACGGATGTTTACCGCGGGCTCCAGGCCCAGGCGCGCTTCTTCGACCGATCGTGGGACCGAGTCGAGTCACGCATCCGCGGGAAGGCGTACGGTGATTCCGAGGGGAAGGGGATTGGCGGTACCCGATATGACCGGACTTTGCCCGCGCCGGCGCTGCCGACACTCCCGGCACTCAATGTGAAGCCCGTCTATACCGGCCGCTATGGAAAAGTCGTGGATCGGGCGCGCAGCATGGCGCTGGAAAATGACATCCTGCAGCATCGTCTTTATGAAAGTCTCGAAAAGGCCGATCGAAACCGTTACAACCTCGAGGTGTTCCTCTCGCTGGCCGAATTCGCAGGGCATTACAATCGGCTCGTGGTGGGAATGAAGAGCATCGAGGACGCGCTGGCTGCCGCACAGGGCGCGGCGGCGAACAACAATCCTCGCGCGGCGCTGCGACAACTCTCGTCGGCCCGCAGCCAGGCACTCGGCCTGAACCAGGATCGCCGCGCGACCTTCGACTATCTCCGGAATATCTGGGAGAAGAGCCGCTTCCCGAAAGGGCAGGAGGTTAACGGCAGAAAGTTCGTTCACGTCATGGACGACACCAAGGACCACTGGGCCGATCGTCGCGCCGACCTGACCTACATGCTCGCTCCCGAAGAAAGCATCGGTCTGGATAAATGGGCTCAACAGCTCGAGGCGATCGCAAAAGAGTATGCCAAGACGCACAACATCGCGGCATCCGGCATACAAGACTGAGCGTCGGCGCTTCCGCCATCGACTGTTGGCAGCCCGCGGCAGCAACTTACGATTCCGACACCAGCGAACGAAAGCCGGATATCCGCCCCTGCAAGTTGTTCATCGTTTGTAGGCCGGGTCTCTGACCCGGCGGCCGGCACTCGCCGGCTCGGAGAGCCGGCCTACAATGCAAGGCGGGCGAACTGGCCGTTTTACAGGCGGCCTAAAACCTTCTCAAAACAAGAAGAAGTTACGGATGTGAATCTCAAAGACCTCGAAGAAAAATAAATGCTTTGAGGTCTTTGAGGTCTTCGCGGTTCAAAAGGAGTTTGACCTTATGGGTTGCAACGCATTTTGCCGCCAGCGCATCTCAATGAGAAAAAGGCAGAAGGAGTTCTTAAATCAGCTCATAATCATCATATTCGGAATAACACATGGTTCCCCTCGATGCGATAAGTAAAGCTCGACGTCCGGTTTTGCAAGAGGTAGGCTGATGCACAACGTCCGGCGTGGGAAGGCTCTGAGTTGACCTCCGCCGGGAATGGAGGACAGGCCCATGAAACGCACATTCGGACTTCTGGCGGTCGTGATTGGCGGACTCACGGTGCTTCTTGCCGACGCGGCGGCCAAGGACGAAAAATTCAAACCTGAAGAACTTGTGGCGAAACATCTGGTAGCCATCGGAAGCGCCGAGGCGCGCAGCCGGATCAAAAGCAGGACGGTGGCGGGCACGACGACGTTCGTACTACGGCTCGGGGGCCAGGGAGAAGGCAGCGGCTCGGCTAATGTACTGTCGGACGAGCGGCGCACGAGGATCGGCCTGAAGTTCACGTCACTCCAAGTTCCAGGTGAGCAGCTGGCTTTCGATGGGAAAGGCGTCAGCGTGGGGCTGATCCGCCCCGGCGAGAGATCGCCTCTATCGCAGTTCGTGCATCATTATGAGGTGATGATGAGGGACGGCCTGCTCGGCGGCGTTCTCAGCGCGGCATGGGGGCTTCTGGATGTCCCCGGCCGCCAGCCAAGACTCACATCAACCGGCATAAAGAAGATTGAAGGGAGGCGTCTACACGAGCTGAAGTACCAGGGCCGTCAGGGCGCCACGGACCTCCAGATCAGCCTCTACTTCGATCCGGAAACCTTCCGGCACGTCCTTACCCAGTATCGCTTGGTTCAGCCCTCAGGGATGCCCAATGGTCCCGGTGAGACTCCCCCGAGAGACACCTTCCACACTGTGAGGGAGTATTTCGACGACTTCAAAGAGGTGGATGGCTTGATGCTCCCGCATTCATACAAGCTGGTCTACACGATCGAAGGGCTGAATACGACCTTTCTCGGACAGTGGTCGATCTCCGACATCAAGATCGCTCACAACACCCCAATGGAGGATGGCTACTTCTCGATCAAGTGAACAACTCGGAGTGACCTCGCGAACCGCAAAGACGATATGGCGCAGTTGTTCAGTTATGAGCCGGCGGGCGGAGCCTATCAGCTGCTGGGCATGATTGATGTGAACCGCCGCCCGTACTACTCCTGGCAGGCTTACGTCATCGATTGCGCGGCACTCGGGATGGATGGCACGGTGTACCTCGGACAGAGCGAGCGCAAGTCGAAGCTGTACCTCTATTACCCCGAGCCGTAGATGAACGGCAAGGACCGATTGCCTTACTTGTTCTTCTCCTCGACGATGCATTTTTTGGCGCTGCGAATTGTCACGTTCGTGTTCTTCAACTCCGCCTTGTTGGTCAATGTGGACGATTCGCGCCTTTCTATGACGGCGTAGCAACACTAGATGGCGGAAGCACCTAACTAACCGCAATCGGTTTTGGGGACTTTTGTTTGACATTTGGGGACCGCTGCATAGAATGGTTATGTTCCGACATCAACTAACCTAATCATGAAAGCAACCCGCTATGCAAAGCCGGGCTGAGGCCGCAAACCTGGAGCGGATCAACGGGCGCTTGGCTGAGTTGTCTGGAGCGTTTCGCGACCGCCTGATACGAAACATTTCGGAACTGGTTCGGATTCCATCCGAGAACACTCCGCCAGTGGGCGCCGAGCTGGAATGCCAGCGCCACATTTGTAGGCAACTGGCACAGCTGGATTTAAAGGCTGAGCTCTATGAACCCCATCAAGTTGAAGGCCTTCAAGATCATCCGGTCTTCAATGCCGGACGCGACTATACAAACCGGCCGAATCTGATCGCAGTCTGGCCGGGGACCGGCGGTGGCAAATCCCTGCTCCTGTCCGGCCACATTGATACCGTTCCGCGAGGATCCGAACAGTGGCACCGGGATCCCTTTGGCGCCGAACTCGAAGGAAACCGTCTTTACGGGCTGGGATCGAACGACATGAAAGGGGGCATCGGAGCAGCGCTGTTGGCCCTGGAGATGCTCCGCGAGCTCGGGATCAGCCTGAACGGCGACCTGATGATGGAGACGATCGTCGACGAGGAATTCGGCGGAGTCAATGGAACACTGGCGGCCCGTCTGCGTGGCCACAACGCCGACGGCGCCATTCTCTGTGAACCGAGCCAGACCGTGATCTGCCCCGCCCAAACGGGCGGAAGGACGGTTCATATCACACTGCGTGGTACCGGCAGCGGGATACTCTACGAAAATAAGCCGCAGGTTCGCGCCTTAGACCAGCTTCACTTCCTGCTCGGCAAGGTCGAGGAATTCTCAAGGCAGCGCCGGACCACGGCTCCGATCCACGCCCTTTACCGCAGCAGTGCCGATCCGGTCCCGGTCTGGGTGACCAAAATCCACTATGGCGGCTGGGGCCCCAAGGAGCCCATCACGCTCCCAACGCTATGCAGTGTCGAAATGTATTGGCAGACGATGCCCGGCGAGGAGCAGCAGGATATCGAACGGGAGTTTTTCAGCTGGCTGGACGCTCTGGGTTTGGAACGGCCCAACCTGTTTTCCGCCCGGCCGGAAGTCGAATTCCCGATCCGCTGGCTGCCGGGCTCGGCCATCGACAGCGGGAATGCCCTGGTGCAGGAACTCGCTCAGACCTACACGCAGGTTACGGCGCGCGCGGCGGAGATTCAGGGCATCGGGGGACCGTGCGACATGTTCATTTTTCATCAGCATTTCCTGACGCCGGCAGTTCTCTTCGGGCCCAAAGGCGGCAACACCCACGCCCCGGACGAATGGGTGGATCTCGACTCTGCACTGCTCACGGCGGAGGTTTTGGCACGCTTCATCTGCCGCTGGTGCGGGGTTGATTGGGAGCGCACCTCCCTCTGAGAGTGGGAGGCCGGGGACCGGGGGTCGGAAATCGCTGGATCTCACTTCCAAGGCTGCCGATGTCGAACTCGCGGCCTGCGCCAGAACCTGCCCTCCGATCCTTGCCCGCTGGTATCTGACTTATTGCGGATAATTGCGATGCTGTTAATTTAAGAAGGAAGCCGTTGATTCCCCCAAAAATGCAGCCACGAATTACACGAACAAACCAAATTCTCCTTCCGGAATCTGGATTTTGTTCGTTTGATTCGTGTAATTTGTGGCTAAGTTTTTTGATTATTGCTTAAGTTAGTGGCATTGGGATATTCGACAAATGACGATGCGATTCCATATCAGATCCGCTTTATTCGTAGGGGTCGCTCTGTCCTGTGCGGTCTTTCACGGTAGAGGTGAAAACGGCACGGAGGCGGCACTGCCGAGGATTTCGCCCTTGCATCCCCGGATCTACGTGCGCCATAACGCTGCGGGCATCGGGGCCGGCTTGTCGCTCCGGCAACTCCGGGAAAGGGCCGTTGATCCGCTCTACAGCTCCTGGAGACGCCCCGTATCGGGTGAAAGCCTGGGCAGCACGGTCGAGCACGCAGCCCGTTACATGGAAACACGATCCACCGACGATCTCGATGCCGCGCGGCGATATCTCCTGACACACACCTTTTCCCAACGCCAGCACGACGTCGGCGGCCTCCTGGCCGGCGCCGAGATGGCTATGGCATATGACTGGATCTTCGCTGGACTTGCGGAGGCCGAGCGTACGGCAATCCTATCCAACATTGTGACCACGGCCGACTCGAGCTACGACTTCCTGATCCACGGCCAGCCTGATGTGAATCACAATTACACTTACATGGCGCTCCGAACAATTGTGGTGTGCGGCCTGGTGTTGAAAGGGGAGGAGGAGAGGTTTGACCGGCGAGCGAAAGATTACCTCGCCCTTGCACAGCATTGGCTGGAGGGTCCCGGCAAGGTGTTGGAAACCTGGAAAGCTCGCGAGGGGGCCTGGGCCGAAGGGAGTCACTACACGTTCCATGAGACTGTCCGGACCCTCATCATGACTCTGCACGCCTACCGGACTGCCACTGATGTCGATTACCTCGCTGCAGCCGAGCAAAAGTACGGCGGTTTTGTGGCGGGAATGGGCCGGTTCCTGATCGCCTGCACCCGGCCCGATCTGACCTTTGAAAGGATCGGCGATGTCCTGCCGAGCCGCGCCCTGGCCGCCATCACGGTACCGCTCACGGCGGAGATGATCGCAGCCGGACTCGGCGGCCGCGAGGAGCGCGCACGATTGCGCTCGTTCGCCCTTGAACTGCGGCAGGCCTATGGTGAGAAGGCCCTGCATCCGTCTTTCGACTGGGGTATGCGCATGTTCTTCGATCCGCATTCCCCCACGACACCCTCCTACAAGACGCTGCCGCCGGCACAACGGCTCGGTGCGGGAACCGACGAGCACATTGTTTTTCGCAACGGATGGGACCAGGACAGCACACAGATCACCATCCTGGCAGGCAATCACTACACCGATCACCAGCACTTCGACAAGGGGCATTTCCTCATCTATCACCGCGGCGGACTCACGGTTGACACCGGGGCCTACGACGACATGTATGTCCCGGGTGGCCATCAGAACAACTATTCGACACGCACGCTGGCGCACAATTGCCTTCTGGTTTTCAATCCCGCGGAATCCCTCCCCAGCGGCTACGGCAACGATGGCGGGCAATTGGTACTGAGGGGCGTGCAGCACCACGGAGACTGGCTTAGCTATCTCGAACACCGCCAGCGGGAGAGGCTGGGAGCCTCCCGTGTGACCGGCTATGAAGCAAATGAGGAGGCCCATTATGACTACCTCCGTTGTGACCTCGCGGCAGCCTACGGCGGAAAAGTCGAAAGCTACGATCGCCAGTTTGTCTACCTGCCTGATTCCGATTTCCTCGTAGTATTCGACCGGGTCCGGTCGGCCCGTCCGGAATTCAAAAAGTCATGGCTGCTCCACTTCCAGGATTGCCCGCAGGTCGATGGGGTCACACCGGCTTCGGGCATCACCCGCTTCGACGGGGCCGGCACCATTCGGGTCGCGAGCCGGGGGCAGCTGGATCTGGGAGGCCGCACGAATGTCTATAACGGAGCGCTTTCGATTCATCCGCTGCTGCCCGAAAAACACACGGTCACCACAATCGGCGGCCCGGGCTACGAGTATTTCAACACCTTCGATGGAACCAACACCCCCCCGGCCGTTCGCGGCCGCGACAATGCGCCGCGCGAGTCAGGGGCATGGCGCATGGAACTGTCGCCGGCGAATTCTGCAGCGGATGATCTGTTTTTAAATGCGATTCAAATCACCGATGCTTCGGTAAAGGAAGGGGCGGAGGCCCGTCTGCTGACAGATGAGGCTCGACGATTCGTCGGCGTGTGGTTTGCCGCGCAACCGCTGAACCGGGTTGTCCTTTTTGCGAAAAGCCCCATCCCGGCAGCGGATGCTCTGCCCCTGCGGTATGAGATCGATTCACCGGCTGAAGCGCGGCATCTTCTGATTGGATTGGCGCCCGATCAGAAGGTGAGTATCCGGTTCGATGGAGGCGCCGTTTCAGCCGCCACGACCGGCGCACAGGGCACACTGAGCTTTGAAGACCATCGAACCGGCAGGCGCCTGATCGAAGTCGCGGCTGCCCTTGGGGTGCGGCGCCCTGGCGCCGCTTTGTTACGTTACGAACATCCGGACAGCGGCGCGCGGGGCAATGCCCTGCGCGAATCTTTGTCCTTCGTCCCCTGACTCGGTGTGTCGCCCTTTCAGGGCTTATCCCGGGGGCTGGACATTTTCCCAGGGCTTACGCCCTGGGCTGATCTGTTCGGCCCCTTCAGGGCCGGCAGAAATGTCCAAATCCCGAGGCGTTTTCAATGTCGGTTTCGTCTGGACGGAATGCGGCGACTCGGGCCGGTGATTACGCGGGTGCACCACGGCGATTCCGGACTGTCTCCACCCCGAAGGGGTGGAACAGAATAGCCCAGGGCGTGAGCCCTGGGTTCAGGTCGACGAATTCAATAAGCCCTGTAAGGGCGGCACAAATATCGCGCGGAACAACATCCTATGATCCTGAAAACAATCGACTGGTCGATCATCGTCGGGTACCTCATCCTCTTCCTGGGCGTCGGGCTCTATTTCTCCCGCCGGGCGGGCAAGAGCATGGTGGACTTTTTTCTCCCCGGCCGCGCTCTCTCGTGGTGGCTTGCGGGCACATCGATGGCCGCGCTTCTGGCGGCGACACCGGTGCAGGACCTGCCGCGAGTCTATTCGATTAACCAGATCTGGGAGCTCAATCCGGAGGCCTGGGGCCCCGTGGCGAATGATCGTGGAACAATCTATCGCCTGGCCCTGAGGGGCCGGCCGGCGTGGCTTCGCATTCCCGGCTGGTGGGGAAATACCATCCGTCCACCGCGCGGAGCGCATTACATCCTGGAGGTCGCGTTTCGGGATGTCGTCGCTGAGCCCGCGATCGCGGAAGTCTTTGGAGCCATTGAAGTCAATCTGGCCCGGAGTGAAAACCACCGATTCGGCGGCGCGAATGACGGCAAATGGAAAGTTGCCAACATCCCCGTGGGCTGGGACACGCTTATCTGCCCCAAAGGAACAACATCGGCTGAATTCGGATTCCGGGCATCCGCTGATCTTCCTATCAGTGGGATCAGAATCCGGGAGGCCAGGCTTCCGGAGGACCAGATCCGATATGAGAAGGAGTCGCGTGCCTGGGTAGCGCAGGTTCAGGCCGCCAAGGCTGCGACCGCGAGGGCAGCCGTAGAGGCCGAGGATCCGGTCATTCCGAAGGAACTTCGAGATGCTGCGTTCGTCCCGTATGTCAGGCCCTATTACAATCGCATCTATCCCAACAGCGCGCCGCAAAAAGGGGAGGCGGGGATGCCCATCCGGATCCGCGTTGCGCGCAACGAATATGAACCGGCGGCATTCGCGGTTTATGCTCCGCGCGATGTCGGGAACCTGAACTACTCGCTGACCGACCTCCGCAATGCGGCTGGGGAAAAACTGACGTGTGAAATGAACCGGTACACCGTTGAATTCGCCCTGGAACAGAAGCGATTCCCCGGCGAGAAAACCGCCGGCCTGGTCTGGGCGCCCCAACGCCTCTGGCCGGCGTTCAATATCGAAGTCAAGCGAGGGCAATCCGCCTGGTTTTACCTGACCGTCCACACACTGGGGGCTCCTACCAAGCCCGGAGTTTACTCAGGCAAGATCCTGGTATCGGATGGAAAGAGCACCGGTACCATTCCCCTTGAAATCGAGGTTCTGCCCATCAGCCTCCTGACCATGGAGGAGGCCGGGCTTCGCATGGGCGGTTGCGCCAAAGGATTCCCTCCCGCCGGCGATCTGCAGGTCATGCAGGAACACAACCACAACATGATCAACATCTGGTTTCATGGGGTTCGGCCCGAGATGAAGAAGGTCGGCAACAGGATCGATCTCGAGTTCTACTACCTGGACGATTGGATGAAGATGGCGCGGGAGCGGGGGCAGAAATCGATGGTCTGGTTTCTGGGCGGTAATCCGAATGGATATCCCGAGACGCTTGCGATCGAGGCCGAGTTGTATTCCCAGATGTACGAAGGAGGCAAGACCGCCTACTATCGGAAGATCGCGCTGCCGGAGAATCGGGGGAAAATCCTGCCGGAGATACGCGAGCTCTACAAGCAATGGCTCAGGGACGTCGTTGCGCACGCCAAAGAAAATAATTGGCCGGAGCTGATATTCACTCCCTTCGACGAACCTGCCAAGTGGGCATACAGGGAGCCGAGAGTCGAGGCGAACCGGAAATATGCCATCGGGTGCGGCCCGTGGATACGCGATCATTTCAAAGCCGCGTGCGCACTGATACACGAGGCAGTCCCCCGGAACAAGGTCTACCTCTCGCTTCACAACAACTATGAGGCCGAGGCTCACGGGTTCAAGGGCCGCATCGGAGAGATCTTCATACCCGACGTGGACATCGTCTGCACCAATGCCATCGAAGATGACAATCAGCTGGGAGACAAGGTGCGGCGCGCGGGAAAGGAGTTCTGGCAGTACACGGGGCTGCAGACTCCCCGCTTCAGCTTCGGATTCTGGTTCGGCGCCTGGGACTCGCAGGGATCGCTCTGCTGGGCGTACAACTGGGGCGCTCGATTCGACATCACCTCCGGTTCCAATTGGCAGTATGCCTGGCATTCTCCATTTGAGACGGTTCTGACGCCGGACTACGAGGAGATGCGCGAGGCGTGGGATGACCGGCGCTATCTGGAAACGGCAAAGGCGGCGGCGAAGAAGGCGGGCAAGGATATATCATCGCTGCTGCAGAATGTGCGCGAGGCGTCCATCGACAACCAAGGCGAGAACAACAGCTGGAAGAAAGGCCGGGACCGTGTCCAGATGGACCGGTGGCGGGGGATGCTCGCCGACGCTATCGTCGATCTGACCAAGCGCTGAGGGAGCGGAGCGGCTGCTGGACGCGATCCTGTTGCGGGTATCGCTGCGGCGGATTAAGTAGCCTCGCGTGTGTCGCCCCTTTAGGGCTTATCCCGGGGGCTGGAAATTTTCCCAGTGCGGACAACGGCTCGCGCCCGGGATGTTGCGCCCTGAAAGGGCGCGACAGATAAGCCCAGGGCGTGAGCCCTGGGTACAAATCGAGCATCGAGGAGAGCCCTGTAAGGGCGAAACTCTTGGGCTATTGATAATGTCGAATCCAGCACATTCCTCGAAATCCATCGTTTCGTTCCGACGCAGTAAAAGCCCTTCGAAGGCGGATGCTATGACACACATCGTGACACGAAGACTGCATTTGGTTGCCATTGTTTTGGGAATGCTCTGCTCCGCCTGGGCGCAGGAGTTCCGTCGATCCTCAGAACCTCCGGCCCGGCAACTCGCGGTTAGGGGACTGCACCTCAGCAACGACCGGTGGCCCGATACTTTTACCCTGCGCTCCTTCGCCGAAGACGCCATCCGTCTGGAACATGCCCGGACCGAAGAGGAACAGGCCCTCGCCCTGTACAGCTGGATCGCACGTGTCATGACGATCGGGGGCTCTCCCCATGAGGGTGCGCCCGGCAAAGAAGCCCCGGTGCTGGATACAATCAAGATCATGGCGATCTACGGTAACCACTGGTGCGATGGCCAGGCCCGGCTGCTGGAGACAATGTGGCGTTCCCTGGGCCGGCAAGGGGTTCGCCTGTTCATCCCAATGCGGGTTCACAGCTTTGTTGAACTGCGCTGGCGCGACACAGACGGCCAGGAGCGCTGGCACGCGCTGGACGTAAACAACGGCTGGTTTGTGCGAAATCCCCAGGGCTGGATCGCCAGCAGCGAAGATATCGAACGCAATCCCCTGCTGGTGCTGGCCGCAAACCAGGACCTGAAAATGCGAACCAAAGGGTGGCTGCGCACTCACCTGAGCGTGATGCCCGAGCACTCCATGGCCCTCCATCTGCGCCAGGGAGAGGTTCAGACGCTCTCGTGGGACAATGGCGGCGCCTATTACGTAAATCCGAGAACGCGCGCCACAGTATCGGCCGACAGTCCCCTCTTCAAGCCGGCGGGGCCGTTTTCTCAATTCATCGGAGCGGGCGAGATGGTGTTTGCGCCCGATTTCCGCAGGCCGGACTGGATCGATGACCTCAAGCAGGACCCCGACAATATCATGGCGGCCGACGGCCGGCTGCGGCCGAAGGAAATGGGGCGCGACTCGAGTGTGATCTATCCGTTCGACTTTCCTTACCTCATCTCAGACGCCTGGGTGGAGGGCCGCCTCGTCAACACCAATGCGCAGGCTTCCGCGGCCATCTCGTTTTCAACAGACAGCGGCCTGTCGTGGCGCCAGGCATGGGCTTCGTCGGCCGTCGGGGAGACCAATCTGAAATTGAATCTGGGCACAGACCGCGACAAGGCCGCGCAACTTTCAATCCTCGGACTCTATTCTTACCTGCTTCGGATCGAGCTCCGCGCGCAATCAAACCCCGGTGAAATATCCCTAGGCGGTCTCAAGTTCACCCACAGGACCATGCTGAATAAGATGACGCTGCCCAACCTTCAACCCGGTTGGAACCGTCTCAAGATTGCGGCGCAATCCATGGCACCGGACAGCGGACTCCAGGTCCGGCTGGATTGGACCGATAAAAACGGCCGGCAAGTCGTCGACAAAAAACTGGCCAAGTTCCCTGCAGAGTTCGATGTCTTCACGAACTGCAGCGGCGGGGCGACCGTCAGGATGCATTCGATCCAACTGCGGGCAATATCGTCCGCGGAAGCTTCAAAACCCTCCGAGCTTTCGCGTGCGCAAAAGATCATCGAGGCCGGACTTCTCAAGGACACTCAGGCCGCTGCCGGCTTGATAGAGTCGCTGAAAGAAGAAGATCCCGAAATTCGCTACTGGGCGGCTGATGCGCTAGGCAAGATCGGCTCGGCGTCGGCAGTCCCTGCCCTGATTGCGGCGCTGCGAGATCCGCTGGATGCGGTGCGCATGTCCGCCTGCGTGGCGCTGGGAGACCTCAAGGCCCGGGAGGCGCTGCCCGACCTGATCAATCTGGTGACCGGCAAGACACCTTCCGGAAAAGGCTACAGCCTGTTTATCCCGCAGGATGTCGGAGCGGTTCAGTGGATGGCCGCCCGGGCGCTTGGCCGTATCGGCGATGCCCGTGCCGTGGAACCGCTGATGAATGCCATGGGGAAATCCGGGGGAGATTTGGGAGTCTATATTGCCGAAGCCCTGGGAGACCTCGGTGACCGTCGCGCTGTGCCGATATTGCTGGAGGTGGCGAAGAAGGGCGACGAACCCGCGCTGCGATCGGCGATAGAGACGCTCGGACGGATCGGAGATCCCGCGGCGGTCCCGGCTTTGATCGAACTGCTCCGCAACGGCAAAGAGGACGCCCGCTACGCTTCGATCATCGCCCTGGGACGATTTCGGGATCAGCGCGCCAGCGCCGCGTTGAAGCAGACCAGCGAGAAGGATCTACAGCTCTTTGTGCGTGAAGCCGCAGCCCGCACTCTCAGGGAAATTCGGTGACGAATTTTTGGAGTGCGGCGGCATGACCTGAACCTTATACGCATCTTGGTAGCTCGGCCGTCTTCTTTCGCCCCTCCAGGGCTCCCCTTGTGCGAGATCGGTCACCGGGGGCCGCGCCGCTTCGCGGCTTGCCCCCGGCTACTCTCTGGCGCCCCTTCGGGGCTGAGTATGTGGGATACGCTGCGGCTCGGTCCCGGAGCAGATTCAGCGCCGGAGGCGCGGCAGAGAGTAGCCCCGGGCGAGTCTGCGAGCCCGGGGTTGCCGGGTCGAAAATGACAGGAGCCCTGGAGGGGCGACAGAGATGCGTATAAGGTTCAGGGCATGACGCCGCTTTCTGGCTGTAGGGTACGGGGTATTGGGTGTTGGCGGACTCGAAAAAGTTCAATTCGCCACCAGCACCCAACACCCAAGACCCAGCACCCCAATAGCGGCGTCATGCCGCCGCACTCCAAAAATGGAAGGAGGCTGGTCATGATGGTTCGCAGTCTCATTATTTGCGCGCTGTTCTTCGGCATGCTGAACGCTCAAGGCGCGGCCCCGAGTCTGCCGGGCCAATACTTCCGACTCCTGGAAGCGGGAGCGGACATGGTCCGTCAGCGGATGGACGCCGAGCCAAACGCCGAGCTCGCGGATCTCGAATCGCGGACGGATTGGAGGCATTTTCCCTATGCCATCCTGGCGCCCGCGGTTCTCTATGCCAAAAAACACCTGCAAAACTCCCGCTATCGCAATCCCCAGATGCTCTCCCTGGCTATCAGGATTGGGGACCTGCTCGCCAGCGAAAACGAGAAGGGGAAGTATGAGCCGCGGCTGGACAGCGACTGGGACACCTACATGTGGCTGGAGGCCTACCGGCTGCTCGAGCGCGATCTCGGCGAAGAGCGCCGGGTTCGATGGCGGCGCGAGATCGAGAAGAACGTGGTGCTCCTGGTGGATGACACGAAGGAAAGGATCGACTTCCCCTGGTACCACTCCCCCTTCATAGGAACCTCGCCCAACCATTACGCGCAGTGGGCATCGATCCTGCATTTTGCCGGGCGTGTGTTCCAGAACAAGGAATGGGAGGCGCTCGGCGCGCGGGTGCTCCGCCGCTTTGCGACCGTGGAACAGATGCCCGACGGCTACTGGGGGGAACACAACAGATCGGGACCGACTACAGGTTACAATCACCTCACACTCACAGCGCTGGCCCTTTACTACGAATACACCCGGGATCCGGAGGTTCTGCCGGCGTTGCGCAGAGCCACCGATTTTCACGAGTATTTCACTTATCCAGACGGCACGCCGGTCGAGGTGATCAATGATCGCAACCGCTATTGGGGAGTGAGCGCCTGGGGCCAGTTCGCATTCACCAACTTCGCGGATGGAAGAAGGTATGCCGAATTCCTGACCGGCTTTTTCCACCCGCAGAAGCTGAGCATCGATTCTCTGGGACGGCTCGCCCAGGATGCGCTCTACTATCATGAGGGCCCGGTCCAGCCCATCCCGCAGGATCATAAGAACTACTTTCGACAGATGAACATTCCCGCGGGAATTCGCAAGACGGGTCCGTGGGTTGTGTGCCTCTCCGGATTGATCAGTACGCAGGCGGTAAACAACCAGTTCTATCTGGACCGTCAGGGCAATCTGAGCGTCTTTCATGAAAAGCTCGGCTTGATCATCACCGGCGCCAACTCCAAGCGTCAACCGGAACTGGCCACATTTTCCGAGAGGCTTCTCGGCCAGACGTTCTGTATGCCGGTGACCAGCCGTCTCCAGATGAGTCCGGAGAAAGACCGGTTGTCGCTGGCTTACAACACGTTCTTTGCCGACCTCTATGTCCCTTCACCGTCAGAAACGGAACTTGCTTTCCGATTTGAGATTACCGGCAAAGGAACGCCTTCGGAGGATCCGAAACTGACGCTGCAGCTTTGCCTGAAATCCGGCGAGGATCTCGAAACGGCCGGCGGCGGACGCATCGCGATCGGCCCGGATCGCATTGAACTCGCGGGCAGCGCTCTCGGCGGGTGGATCCGCCATCACGGCTGGACTCTGAAAGTAGATTCTTCTTCCAGCCTTATCTGGCCGATTTTTCCGCACAACCCGTACGCGGATGGACCGGAGAAAAGCCTCGAGCGCGCGGTTGCGGCGCTATCGGTTCCGCTGCGACTGAAGAAGGGAAAGTTCATCCGGCCGGGAGAACAGGAAATAATCTTTTCGCTCAAGACAAACTGACTCGCGAATGAACGAAATTGCCGGCATTCAATTGCGGATTGCGGATTGCGGATTGCGGATTGCGGATTAAAACCGGATCGATGGAGCACGACACTGATCCACCATATCAATCCGCAATCCGAAATCCGCAATCTGCAATTGCAACTGGAGTGTCGTTACATTGCCCGCACGGAACATCGCCTGCCTTATCGATTGATGAGAAGTGCGGCAGGATCGCTGGAGGTTGATATGCGAAAGACATTGTTGGGAATCCTGCTATTGATTGCAGCCGGATGTGGAAAAGCGCAAACCCTCGAGGTGGACCATGCCATAGTAACTAGGACTGACGCGCTCAAAGCGGTTCTCAAGTTGGGGGCGCCTGCTCGCGGCGAAGGAAGTCTGAGCCTGAAGTGGACCGACAGTTACGGCCGGCTGGTGGCAACCGAAAACAGGCCCGTCCGGCTGGAGGGCGATGCCTTGCCGATTTCATTACCTCTAAATCGTGCGGTCGCGCTGCAGAATTTTCTCGAAGTGGAATTGACCGTCGGGAAGGAAAAAATCGCCTCAAACAAAACCGAGTTCATTGTCACCCCGTCGGAGCAATGGGACGACTACCAGGTGATCATGTATTACCCCTATCGACCCGAACAGCAGCCGGCATTGCGCGATCTGGGGGTGACTGCCGGCCAGATCCAGAATATCGCCAGCCGCAGGCCCGATGGCGCCGGAATCTGGTGGAAAAATGGTTTCCGTTTCTACTGCGATCAAATGGCCTACGACTTCTATGCCCCCTATCACACACCGGCATTGAAAGACAAGGAACAGCGCATGAGGGAAGCCAAGGTCTTGTATAAGGCCGACCGCAGCAAGAAGGATGCGTTTTACCGTCAGCCCTGCCTGAATGACCACCAGGCAGAAGCCACGGCTTTGGCGCGAATCAAGGAAGTGGTCACGGCTCAGAAACGCTTTCGGCCCTTTTTCTATTCCACCGACGAGACCGGAGTGGCAAACCTGGTGGAAGCCTGGGACTTTTGTTTCTGTCCATTGACCCTGACTGCAATGCGCAAATGGCTCATCGAGCAGTACGGCTCGCTCGAGGGAATCAACCGGGAATGGGGAACCCGATACCCCAGCCTGGAAGCAGTAGTACCTCTCTCAACGGACGAAATGATGAAACGCGGCGACGATAATCTCTCAGCCTGGGCCGATCATCGCACGTTCATGAATCTCACCTTCGCCGCGGCAGGCAGGAAGGCGAGCGAGACAGTTCGAGCGATTGATCCCTCCGCCATAGCCGGATTTGTGGGCTGCCAGATGCCCGCAGCCTTCGGTGGGTATGACTACTGGCTGCTCTCCCAGGCCCTTGACGTCGCCGAACCTTACAACATCGGCAACAACCGCGAGATCTGGCGCTCCTTTGCGCCCGGCAAGCCCGCCCTCACCACCGGCTTCGGTGCTGATGCAAAGGAAGTCTGGCGGCTGTGGTACCAGGTTCTTCACGGCGATCTGGGAGTAATCATCTACGACGAGGAGAATCGCTACCTCGACCGCTCCGGAAGACCGACTGCGCTGGGTGAAAAAGTCGCTCCGACCTACCGGGAACTGACGGGTGGAATCGGGAAGCAACTGCACCAGATGGAACGTGTCAACGATCCGATCGCGATTCATTACTCACACCCGTCCATTACTGCTCACTGGATGTTCGAGCGCAGGCCTCTCGGTGAAGCCTGGGTGGACAAGCGCTCGTCGCACGAGCGCAAGGAATCCGACTTTCTGCGGCTGCGCCAGTCTGCCATCTACCTGCTGGAGGACAATCTGCAGCAGTACACCTTTGTCTCGTACGCGCAGCTCGAGAACGGAGCATTTGACGGCATGGGAACAAAGGTGATGATCCTGCCGCAATCGATCGCCATGTCAAAGTCGGAGTGCGACTCTGTGCGCCGCCTTGTCGAACGCGGCGGGACTTTAATCGCAGACTGCCGGACCGCCCTGATGAACAACCACGGCAGGCTGCTCGAGAAAGGACAGCTGGACGACCTGTTCGGAATCGAGCGGCGCGACCGGAGGTTTGCACCCGGTCCCGCGGGTTTGAGTCTGATCGGGAAGGGCGCCCAGTCTCCATGGATATCAAGGCTGGAAAAGGTTCCTACCGCTGAGCCCGGAATCAGGGTGGTCGGGGATGCTAAAGCGTTATATCAGGATGCCAACGGCACCCCGGCAGTGATAGTCCGCAATGTGGGCAAGGGTAGAACGATCTATCTCAACGCCGTCATCACCGATTATCACCGGTGGCGATTGCTACCGCCGGAGGGAGATAGTCTGCGCCAGTTCATGGCGTCACTTCTGAGCCAGGCAGGAGTCGGCAGGCAATATGAGTTAACTCAATCTGACGGCAAGCCGGCGGTCGGCGTCGAAGTGCATCCCTGGCGCAGCGGCGATATGAGCATTGTCGGCATCCATCGTAACTATGGGTTGAACGTGTCCGAGTTGGGCCCGCCACAGTACCAGAAACAGGACGCCCTCGAGCGTCCATCGGAACTCACGATCGATTTCGGCAAAGCGGTTTGGCTGTACGACACCAGGCGCGGGGAGCTGATCGGAAACGTGAGGGAGTATCGCTTTGCCCTGGACAAGATTCAGCCGACTATTCTCGCGGTGCTCCCTGAGCCGGCAAAGGGCTTGAACATTTCGGGGCCGGTAACCGCCCAGGCGGGAGACTTGCTGGAATTGAAACTGGAGCTGCCCTCGCTGAAGCCGGGCGGCCGGCACACCCTGAGAACCCAGGTGCTGGATCCCGAGGGCAGGGAGCTTCGCATGTTGACCAGGAACCTGTCGGCGCCCAACGGCAAGGCCATCTGGGATCTCCCGCTGGCGGTCAATCTCGCCAGGGGCAGATACACCCTGGTGGCGCGAGATATACCTACGGGTGCGAAGGCCGAACGCTCGCTGGTTGTGCAGTGATGGCCCAGAGGATGCAATCGGAGGTGGGACTCGGTCGATAATTGGATTCTGAACGGATTGATCAGGGGCAGATCTGGCCCCTGCGGCGGTTTTTATTTGGATGCGATGGATTCCCACGGCGGCTGGATAGCCTCAGCCATCGACTTGGTGCGCTTTCTGCTCTCGGTGGAAGAAAACGGCACTCGTGCCGGCCTGCTTAAACCGGAAACCCTCGCGCTCATGACAGAGCGTCCGCCTCCTCCGCATTGGGTGAATACACCAACCGACTACGGCATGGGTTGGAACTTCAGGCCCGCCAGGAGCGGCCTGACCTGATATCATTCCGGAGTGCTGGCCGGCGCGGCTTGGACTCGGTCCCCGCCGCTTCCCCCACTGTGTGAATTGCAGTGGTACCAGTATCAATGTTGACATAGCTACGTGGCCATGGCTATACTGTTCGACATGAAAAGCATCAGCGCCGGCAGATTCAAAGATCAATGTCTTCGCATTATGGATACGGTGGCGCGGACCAAAGCTCCTATCGTGGTCACAAAACGCAAGCGACCGGTCGTCAAAGTAGTTCCCTATGCCGCAGCCGCCGATGATCAAGACAGCCTCAAGGGGAGTATCCTCAAGGAGCGCGGGAAGCCGTTCAGCACCGGCGAGAAATGGGATGCGGACCTTTCTTGATACTCATGCCTGGGTGTGGTGGGTAACCCGCGACCCCCGGATTTCCAGCAATGCACTTGCCGCCATTCGTTATGCCATCGGCCGCGAGGGCGTGTGGCTCTCAGCCATCTCCATCTGGGAGGTGGCGAAAAAGGTGGAGAAGGGACAACTGGTGCTCGATCGCCCAATTCGCGCCTGGATCGAATCAGCTCTTGCCATTGATGGTTTGTTTGTCGCCGAACTGACCAACGAGATTCTTCTGGAAAGTTGCGATTTGCCCAAGCCGTTTCATGGCGACCCCGCCGATCAAATGATCGTCGCGACTGTCCGACACCATGGCGGGAAGTTGATCACGAAGGATCGAGCGCTCCACGGCTACCCGCACATCCAATGCTGCTGGTAGGTCTCAGGAATCACAAGCCGAATTGATAAGATGGCTCCGCATCCGCTGCAGGTGAGCGGGTCCACTTCGTAAATCTTCTTGATGAGACGGGCCTAGTTGCGGCGGCGCTGTCGCCTGCGGCGACGCCCTCCCCCTCGTAGGCGGAAATGCCGGGATGGCCGGCGGATTGAAGCGTTGGCCGCTGGATGCCACGGTTAGGCACGCCTATGGCTGTTCCCCGACATCCTCGATCTTGATGCCGTGGCCCGTTTTGATGTTTCGTCGAGCAGCCTCAATGCGCTGAAGAGCAGCACCTCGTTCCCGCGCCCGCTATGGAACATTGACGATTAATTCACGGACGATTTTATGCAGGAAAGGCGCCAGGGAACGCAAGAGCGCGAAGACCGCTTCGCGAAATCCTTGGTTCCTACTCCCGAGAGCAACCAGTGCAGTGCGTCATAAATTCCTTATCGCAGGGCAGCCTGATATTTTCACTCCGATCTCACTGCACCAAGCACGTAGGGGCACGGCGCGCCGTGCCCCTACATCCCTCTGGCCCACTTTCTACCGATTCCACTCAGGTTTTGACAAGTAGGCACACGCTTCATATGTAAGCATCTGTATGACGCACTGTACTGGCGGCAGGGATCACTCCTTTTTGAGATCCGGAACATCGAGGCTGCGGCTTTTGGCATAGGTGCTGATAAACCACGCCAGGCCTTCGTTCCAGGATTCCAGCCCGATGTTTTCTAGTGGTTCCAGCATGTAATCGAGACCGGCGCGCCGGTCGGCGCGGTGATCCTTCAGGTCATCAAGGATATGAACGAACTTCCGGCCACCCGCGGACTGACCCTTCGGAAAGCGGCTCTTTTCCCAGGTTGCCGTCAATCCGGCCCACAGGGTCCCCCGTTCGGAAAGACAGGCCTGCACCTGGCCGTGCGCCTGGGCAAGGAGCGCTATGACATCCCGGTGGCGTTCCTGGCTCTGAGCGTCGGCCGCCCGCAACATCAGGTCTTCGACATCTGTGAGACTTGTCAAAACTGTCACATAGTGGCGCTCAAACTGGGCGATCGAAAGCAGGACTTCGAGATTGTAGCGGTTTCGTGAAACGGTGCCGAGCTTCCCGTGCAGAGCCGAGATTGCACGATCCAGTCTCAGCCGGATTTCCGGCACCTGAGCAAGGACGGGAGCGTAACGGCGGGAAAAGGTTCGATCGACGACCAAGGTTTCATCATAGGCGAATGGCAGTGGCGGCGGTTCGATCCTCAGGTCGATCCGGGTCGTGTCTCTTCCCGGGCCCGCCCAACTGCCGTAGGTTGCCTTCAGGCGTGTGGCGGGAACACGGTCGAGACTTGATTCGTAAAAGCGGGCCCCCTCCATCAGGGTCCGATAGATTTCGACCAGGTCCTGGTTTCCGGGCCCGTAGAAAATGTCCATGAAATCGGCGATTACCTGCTCGATGCGAGGTTCGTTCGGCGACCAGCCGTACTGGCTGACCGAAACCCAACCCAGCCAGAAGGTCTCGTTGTGCAGGCCGGAATCGTCCCACGCTGCGGCGTATGTGCCGATGAGCTCGTTTGGAACGTGGCCGAGCAGCTGGGGAATGATCCTGCCGGGTTCCTCGAGGCGCCCGCGGACCTTCCGTCCGTCATCCAAAAAGTCTGATGAGAAATAGTTGGGGAAAAGAAGTTCCGATCCCTGCTGAGAGCTGTAAATGAGCGAGGGGACACCGGCGTCCCGAAGCCCCTGGTTCCAGCCGGCGCTTCTGCCCGGAGCCGCAACACCGTTGATCAAGCCTTTGGGAAGCAGCTTCAGATGCTCGTCCAGTAACGGATACTCCACCCAGCAAAGCATTTTGCGGCCGCGCTCGGCGAGCCACTTGTGCATGCGAGCGGCGTATTCGACCCAGGTGAGGCTCCGGTTGGTGTCGTTGAATGGGCGCTTCGCCTGGCACTTGCTGCAGATCCCGGCGAAATAGACCTCGTCGGTCGAGGCGTGAAAATAAGTTACGCCCGGAGTGGCGTCGATCATGTCCTGGTAAAGGTCCTGGATGAGGGACACGGCCTCTTCGTCACACATGCATGCCTGGTAATTGCTGCCGTCGGCGCGAAGGTGCTTGAACTCCTCGTGCTTTAAAACATAGGCCATGTGAGCCGGAGCCTGAATCTGGGGAACGAGTTGAATGTGGCGTTCCAGCGCGTATCGGGTGAGCTCCTGCATCTCGGCTTTGGTGAAGGCCCCCGGGGCGCCCACTACCGGATGACGGGGAAACTCGTATTTATCTTCGATCTCGAAGCCGATGGCATTCACTTTAAAAAATGAGGCCCAGTCGATGAAGCGCTTTAAGGTCTCGGGCCGATCATGGTGATGCTTTGTGTCCCAATGAATGAAGCGGAGAGGAAGCGACGGCCAGTCCTCAATTTCAGCCTCAGGCAGAGACCACCCGGCGGCCCGTGAACGAAGAAGCTGCAGCAGGCTCTGTACTCCATGAAGGAGACCCGGGCTTCCGTTCCCCGTTATCTCGATCCGTTGCGGGCTGATCTTGAGCACGTAGGCTTCATCCGCAGTCGATGGCGGAGCTGCGGTTACTTTCCCCGGGGCCACTCGAAGAACGATGCGGCCTTTCCCCGTCCCGTCGAGCCTGAGCCCGTGAAGCTCCTGAGCTCCCTCCTTCAGTCGGCGAATCGCGATATCCCCCGGGGGAACCAGCGACTCGATGCCCCACGCCGGATCGACGACAACCTCCCGCCCCGCCAACTGGACCTTCTTGGCGGCTGGTAGAAGGGTGTACCCGGAGGATCTTAATGGATTGACAAAAATCTCCGGGGCGGAGGCTGCCCGGCCCGATATGGACAACGCAAGAAGGATAAGAACTGCACTGAGGTTTTTTTTCATGGGTTTCCCTGTATGGACTGCCGGGGTCGTGGCTTGATGCCGTCTGTCCCGATCGGTCTCACTTCCTGATCCTTTCACCATCGCTAAATTACTATATTCATCGGGATTATTCATTCGGCAAGACAGCGCGACTGTCGGAGCCCCTCCGAGGTTCAGCGCCGGGGCGGCCCTGCCTGTTGCGTGTCACGGCAAACATAATCTGGATGATCTTCCGGCATGCTTGTGGAACCAGGGGCTTGGGGATAGAATCCCCCTACCTGTGCGTTCCGTGGAGGAAGCATGCTTTCGATTATCCCGCTGATGTCTGTCTGTTTCGCCATATTTGCCGCCCAAGCCCCGCCGGGCGACGACATTCAAGTTTGGGCTGTTCCCAGCATTCACGAGGAAATCCGAGTATGTCGATTTTCGCCGGTATTGCCGCCACCATTGTCCTCCTGTCTGGATTAATGTCGGGCCCGGGCCCGATCCAGGTGAGTGATGATTTCGAGTCCGGAAGTCTCGGCAAATGGAAGGTAGAGAATGAGACCCATCTCCTCTTTACTCCTCGGACGGAGTACGACCAGGATCATGTTAACTCGGCTTTGACCTGGTTCTACGGCCGGTTATCCAACGTGCTGAACCGCGAAGTGACTATCCGGATCGGAGGGCTCGACCACACCGTTTATAACGGCCAGAAAGGAAATGTCCTCCCTTTCGAGCGCAACACGGTGCCGGTTTTTTCTTACGATGGAGCTGTATGGGAACGCTTCACGGACTGCTCCTTTCGTAGGGAGACCAATACTTTCCAAATCCGCCACATTTTCAGCCGCGACACCGTCTGGATCGCGTATATCCCGCCGTACCTGTTCTCCCGACTCGCAGCCCTGCTGACCGAGATGCGCCAAAACCCGGCGGTTGCCGTCGAATCCATTGGCCGGTCCGTTGAGGGCAGGCCGCTGTATCTGGTTAATATCGTCGAGCCCGGCACAGCTGAGGGAAGCCGGCCAGTCGTATGGATCGTGGCGCGGCAACATGCATTTGAAGCGGGCGGTTCCTGGGCAGTCGAGGGATTGCTACGTTTCCTCACGGGGCCGGATCCCGAGGCACAGGCGATCCGCAAGAAGGTGCTTTTCAAAATCAGCCCGATGCTCAACCCCGACGGAGTGGCCAAGGGTGGCACCCGATTTAACGCCCGTGGCGTTGACCTCAACAGGCACTGGAATCAGGAAGATCCATTGTCGCGGGATGCGGATGCCGCGCCGGAGATCGCGTTCATGAAGCAGGCCATTCACCATTGGCGCACCACCCACCGCCTGGACCTTTGGATAAACATCCACAATAACGACATGGTCTGGAACGACGACGGCGATTACATCCGGTTCGCGCCCGCAGAAAGAGCGGCCGACGCCCGGCGCCTCGAGACCCTTCTCCGCAGCGAGACGATCTTCACCGGCCCCTTCGAACCCAATCCAAGCGCCCAGGCTACGGAAGCCGTCGTCGCGAGTGAAACGGGGGCACTGGGTCTCCTGATGGAGATGAAAACGGGTTACCTCGACCGGGAAGCCCGGTGGACGGGAATCGATGTCTTCCTCGCCCATGGACGAGGGCTAGCCAGAACTGTGTCGAGGTTTTTTGACAGACAGTAGCCAGAAACGTCTTTGTTTCAAGAACACTGATTCTGGAGAAGCTTTCTTGCCGGTTCAGTAGGTGCCGGACGTCCGCCGCTTTATCGCCACCAAGTCAACGAGCACGCTGTCCGGGTGGACGTCGAAGAAGATACGGTAGTTCCCTACCCGCCGGCGGAACGTCGCCGGCTGGTTCTTGAGGCACACGATATCGCCACTAAACGGATTTACCTGCATGTCAGCCAGGGCCGCCTTAATGTAGCCCTGGTCTTTTACAGGAGACCGCTCAAGCTCTTTTTCTGCCGGCTTTGCGATTCTGAGGTGCCAGGTTATGGAGGAGTTGGTCCAGGGTTACGAACTGTCCTTTTTTGATCGCCGCGCGACCGCGGCGGATCTCCGCCAGTTCCTCATCCGAGGCGCTCACGACGGGGATGCGGCTCGCAAAGTAGTGGCGGAGCGCTTCGCGCACGAGCTCTGACTTGGTACGGTTTTCGGTTTTGCGCACTTTCTCGAACTCTTCAACCATCGCCGGCGGGAGCGAGATCGTCATGGTGTTGGTGTTTCTCATAGCCATACCCAGTTAGTAGCCAGTAAGACCTTTTGTTACAGAGTAGCAAAAACATGAATGTTGTCAAATTGTATCGGATGTCCCGATTACCCAAGAAATTCCTGCGCCGTAGTGCCCCAGCATCAATGATCGCGACCGAGTCCATAGCTCTACTGCTCCCGAAAACTTGGCTTTTGTGAATTCACTTAATATGTTTTTATAAGTGACTGGGGGTTCCTTGCTGCCGCCCAATTGCCACCGTGGATTCGCTCCTCATGCCCATCTTCGTCAACCATGGTGACGCCGACCAGGCCGTGAACGTTGAGAATTCGCGCTAGGTCGTTCGCCTCACCCAACGCTGGGGTTTCGACCTCAGATACAAAGAACACCCGGCAATGGGCCACGAGGACCTGAAGGCTGTCCAGGTCCTCGACAGGCGAAACCCGCTTGTGGCTCTATTTCAGCGGCGGCGGACAATAAAAGATCACCGCGTGATTTACGATCTTATCCGCCGGCGGGATGTCAATCCGGTAGTTCCGGTCCTGCCGCGCGTCCGAGATCCGTTCGACATGCTCCTTATGATGCCCGTTTGCGATCCACTGATGGGTAATTTCCAGGCCCCCGGCGACAGAGGGACGCGGAGAAATGACAGCCAATCTCGGGCTGTCCATTCCCATCCTTTTCAATCTGTAACGGACGTAGACCTTGCGCGTCCCGGCCGGCAGTGACCGAATCTTCCGGTCCACTTCCGGCCAGCGCAACACCCGCTCCACCGGATTGCCGTCCTTCGCCTGGATCGCGGGGTTGTACTCCCAGAGTGTCGCAAACTTGCCGGATATTGATGTAGACCAGGCAATGGATGCCTCGGGTCCTGCGAGGCCCTCCGTTGGCGAGCCGCTCAGGCTGGTGGTCCGGATTTCAGCCGTCAGCTTGTCGGGAGCCAGCTTATCGCGGAGATCCAGAAACCTTGCGCCGGCATCAAACCCGCTCAACAACGTCGCATCCGGGGCAGACAGTTCATAAATGATGTCCGCTGCTTTGTCGCCCTCCGGCCAGAGGATTCCCTGACCGTTTTCGATCACACACCGCACCGGGGCGGGACGGACGGCCTCTAATGACACCCGGTCGATCTGCACGGGAATGATGCTGCGCCGGAGTGCTTTTCCCGGAGAATAGCCGAGCTCATTTGACCCCGCTGCCAAAGCAGGCAATGTGCGCGGATTGAGCTGAAACCGGCTTGCGATCCGGATGTCTCTCACTCGTATTCCTTCGGCCTGGCCCGGACCAGCCAGGGTAAGTCGAACAACATACTGATATCTTCCGCTTACCGCGTTAAGACTCCCGTGCTGCGAGAATGCCCGCACAGGCGACTCCGCATGCCACGATCCGCGGAAGGGGCCGGAAAGCCTGGCCATTTCCTCCCAATTTTTCCCGCCGTCGGCCGAGATTTCGGCAAGCAGCGATTGTGCGCGCTCCTGCAATTGGGCCTCGAGCGCAACCTGGGCATCGATCAGCGCATAGACGCTTTGCATTTCGAATAGGGCGCGCGCGGGCTGTTGCCCGCTTGCTCGATCCAGGTATCCCATGTGGGGCCCGGGATCCGGCAGTCGCAGGTTGCTGTCAAGACCGACGCCGGGTTCGGGATAATAGGCTGACCGATCCGACAGCACCGGGCTGTATTCAAGACTTCCCGTTGCCCATGCCCGACTGTCTTTCTGGCTCCTCGGGCCGTCCGCGGTCCGGATGTTGAATTGAGCAATCTCCCGGGGAAACTCCGCCCAGCTTTTCCCGTCGAATTTGAACGGGAGATAAAATAGCCCCTCGGATTCCGGCTTGAAGTAGCGGATCAAACGTTCGCCCGGACGCAGCACGAACTCCATGCTGTGCGCCTGCGGATAGCGGTCGGCCAGGTAAAGCCAGTTGTCCTTCGTGGAGGTAAAGGCGGAAACGAGGTCCGCGATGGCCGCTGCGCGCAGGTCGGCGGGATACCAGGGGTAGTCCACCCGCGTTTTGTCGACCTCGGTCGGCGACTTCAGTTTTGAGAGGATGATGTTGCCGTCTTGCGCAATCTGCGCGACGGACGCGACGGGCTGTTCCTTCGGATTCCCGTCTCCAACCGTCGTATATCCCAGCATGTCGGAGTCGTAATGATGATAGGCGCGGTCGTAAAAGACTTCGGTCACCGCATGGCCGGTCAGGAACCAGACACGGGCGTCCTCGAATCCACCCGCCTTGTAGACTGCCTGCAGCAATGGCGCGATGTGGTAGCAAAGCCCGAAACCGTAGCTGTTGATGAGCTTCAGCGGATCGAGCACCTCTCCCTGCGGCTCCTCGTAGGTCCAGCCGGCGATGTGATACCAGAATCCCGGCGGGACAAATCGCCCGTCCGTCAGAAAGAAGCGCCAGATGGCTTCGGCTTTTTGGCGGGGAGTTACGGCGCCGGCCTGCTCGTAAATCCCCTTTGCCATTTCCTGCAGGCTGAAGGTATCGATCTGTCCCTTGGCCAGCACCTTGGGTGAATAGACCTGTGCCCACGCCGAACCAGCCATGAGCACTCCGATGAAGACAAAAGCAAAAATGCGGCATTTATTCATATTATTCCGCCTGTCTCACTTGACGCTCCCGCCGGTGTAGATGAACAGCCCCGACGATTCACCCGGTTGCAGATCGCATTGCCGGATGAGATCTCTACTGGCACAGCGCTTGAAATGCGCAAAGAAAGCCGCCTCGTCGCGTTTGCAGGCCCCTTTGGAGTGCGGCAGCTTGCTGCGCCGATATAAAGCGCAAGCAAGCTTACGCACTCCAAATACGTCGCCGTATTTATGGAATCGTGTCCTCAGGTTCGGCGGCTCAAGCCGGGTGTGGAATGCACGTTACTCCCAATCCTCCAATCTAAGCCCCGTAACCCGTGAGAATTCTCGCGTATTGTGAGTGACCAAGACGAGATCATACCCCCGCGCAGTCGCCGCAATTAGCAGATCGTTCGGGCCAATCGGCAAACCACGGACCGCAAGCTCCGCCCTGATCGCGCCATAGTGCTCAGCACAGCGGTCGTCAAAAGGAAGCGAAATAAATGGGGCGAAGAACCGTTCAAGAAGCCGGAGGTTAGCGGTAACCTTGGTGCTGTGCCGTGCTCCGTAAAGTAGTTCAGCCTTGGTGACCGAGGAGAGCCGCATTGCCGAGGGGGCTTCCCTTTGTAGACGGGCAACGAGTGCTGCAGATGAGTTATTGAGGATCCGGATGCACGAGTTGGTGTCAAGCAAGTACATTTACAGTGCCTCGCGCTCCTCAAAGCCAATTTGTGGAGGCCTGCGTAGAGCTTTACCCTGCCAACGGCCTGCAACATGATCGAAGTAACCGGCCGGCCAGCCCTTTCCTTGGTCCCGGTGCACGACGGTCGCGAGGTATCGCGATAGACTGAGTCCCAGAGCTCGGGCATGCGCCCGAAGGTCCTTGGCCACGGTATCCGATACGTAGAAATGAAGCTGAGGCATTGGGGGTTCCTCCACGTGTTCACAAAGTATGTGCTATATGTGGATTTTGGACCGCAGTCGTCTTGGTGTCAAGTCTCGATTCATCCTCAATCCTGAGCCAGCACATTCCAGGCCGACGATGCCCAGAGTTTTTCCGAAGAGGTCATCCAGAGCCGCTTCCCGAGCGCAACATGGACAACGAAGCGCGCGCCGCAATACTATGGCAACTGCTTCAGCCGAATATTCCGGAATTCCACTGAGAAGCCTTCGGCTTCCACGCCGAAATAGCCGCGCGGCACCTCGCAGTCGGAGAGCTCGCTCGTGGTGGTACCATTTACCCACAGGGTAATAACCTTCCCGACGGCGCGGACTTTATAAGTGTTCCATTCGCCGGCAGGCTTGACACGATTCTCGGTCATTTTTTCCCGCAGATTGACTCGCTGGGCAGTCCCGTTCACCGGCGTGTTTCCGAAGAGATATCCACCGGCAGCCCCCGCCTGGGCCTGGTGCCAGATGGCGCCGTCGGCGCTGGTCCGGGCAAAGACTCCGCTGTTGTACGGCGCTTCGCCTTCGACCTTGATAAACCGCCACTCGACATGGGCGATGAAATTGCCGAGATCCGGTCCCCAGCGGAGCCACTCGTGCCCCACCTTGTCCCCCGCGCAAGTCAGAATTTCGCCGGAAGGGTCCAGCTTCCAGGGCGAAGGGTCGCTCATCTGCCCCGGACGCAGCTGTCCTGCGGCCCCCAAGGGTCCGCGCACCCAGTCCTTCATGCTTTTATCGGCCAGAAGGTTGGTCCATCCGCCTGGATCCGAGTCCAGGGCGCTTTGTGACTGGGGAGATGCCACAGGGACAAACAGAAACAGGCCAATGAAAACGCCCGCCATGAAACGCATGTGTTCCTCCGTTCTCGAGACCACACGAGATCGATTGTTTGTTACAGAACAACGGACTATGAATAGTGCAACATCAGGGTTCCCGGTTGATGGAACCGACATGGGGCTATCTTGCCTAAAGTTGGACAAATTGCAACCAGAGTTTGAGTTGCAGCCAGCCGCTTCATCCAGCTTGTTCATTTGCACTGGAGCGCCGAAATCGGATCGACGCCGGCAGCCCAGCGGGCCGGGAGAAGACAGGCTGCCAATGCGACTGCAAGCAGAATCAGCATGGCGAGGGCAATGGAATCGCTCAGCCGGTGATTGTACCTGGGCAAATTATGTCAGCGTCCGCAATGGGTCGAGATGCTGTAATTGCCAAGTAGTCCTGCCTCGAGGCCGGTTGTCATCTCGGAATCAGATATCTCCAATCCCTTGTCTCACCCCAACTGCCCCGCAACAAAGCAGCTCCTCTCTCCCGATACCGGAAGTCCACAGAAGAAAGGTAGATGCCGGCCCCGGAATTATTCATGGGCCGAATTGAAAAAAGTTTTTTGATTGATGTTTTAGAATGCTCCCGATGTAGACATAACCGCTCTATATCGGAAGCTGACCCACCTCCCTGGAGCCGAGCCCCGGCCGCGATCATCAACGTGGCTTGTTGAGACTATCCAAACCATAAACGTAGTGACGGACCCGACGCCCGCGCTTCCAATCTGTAGTGTTTGACACTACAGATTGGTGATGCTATGCTCGTCTCGTGACACGGGAAATCGAATTTGACTGGGATCAATGGAATGTCCAGAAGAACGAGGTGAAACACGGAGTCAGCCGGCTGGAAGCGGAAAGCGCCTTTCACGATCCCCATTACCGGTTGTTCCAGGATTTCACCCACTCCACGCCGCGCGAAGCGCGCTATCTGCTCTATGGCAGGAGCCTGGAAAATCGGGTAATAATGGTGGGATTCACACTGAGAGGCGCGCGGGTTCGAGTGATTACGGCCAGGCCTGGGTCACGGAAGGAGCGTAAGATTTATGAAGGCGAATAAGAAAAACACCGGCAAGGCAAGAGCTTCGCGAGCCATCGTCGATTATGATGCGCTAGACACTTCCGGCATGATCGATCGATCGAAGCCGTTGAAGTACGTAGACCTCGGCCTCAAGCTCCCGGAAGTCCCGCCAACCCAGGTAGTTTCGATTCGGCTTCCTTCCGCGCTGGTAAACCGTCTCCGCGCCATCAGCTCGCAAACCGATATTCCCTATCAGGCGCTAATCAAACTCTTCCTCTCGGATTCTGTCGCCCGATTCAAAAAAAGTCCGTTGCGTGAGCCCCAGTGCGAGCGCGAGTACCCCGCCCGCGCCTAGCAGGTATTCAACGAATCACCACCGGCAGCACGATGCTCGATGGATACTGCGGGGATCGATAGACGCGCTGCGTGGTCTTCTGAAAGTCTCCCGGTCCCGCCAGGAAGATATTGGGTACGAACTTCTGCGGGTTTCTGTCAATCAGCGGGAACCATGTGCTCTGCACCTGGACCATGATCCGATGACCCTTAAGAAAGGTGTGATCGTTGGTGTGCAGGTCAACGGTGAACTCGGCCGGTTGGTTCGGGACGAGCGGCTCGGGCTTCTCGAAGCTCCTGCGGAAACGCCCGCGGAAGACCTCATTGGAGACCATCAGCTGGTAGCCTGCCATGCGCGCATCGCTCGGATAGGCCTCGGGGTAGACGTCAATCAGTTTGACGATCCAGTCGCTGTCGCTGCCGGTGGTGGAGGCAAACAGGTGTGCAACGATGTCTCCGGCCACCGTCACAGCTGCGGCCAGCGGTTCGGTTGACCAGCCGGCTGTGTCAGGCCGCAGGTAGGCAAAGCGCTGATCTTCGACCAGCCAGGTGGACCATGTGCTACCCGGGCCATATGTCGGCTGGATGGGCCGCTGGCGATACGGCACCGGGTGCGCCGGGTCAGAAAGGTAACTGTCCGCTGCATCCATCGCACCGCCCGCCGGCGCTTCGAATGAAAGCCGGCTGTCTGCATGAAGATAGAGCTTCCGCTGGTTGATGCCCTTCTGTGGAGGCCAGGCGTCCCACGTTTTCCATTGGTTCGATCCGGTCTCAAAGGTCAGCGCTTCGGTCAGCGGCAGGCTGCCCTTATCGTTGAGCCAGTAATTGAACCAGGGCTTCTGGATGTTTTCCCGGAAATATCTGCTGGTGTCGCTGCCGAATTGCACTGGTCCGAGACGGGTGCCGTCGCTGCGGGCCCAGCCGCCGTGGTTCCAGGGGCCGACAACTACGTAGTTCATGCGGTTGAGGTCGTTTTTCTCCAAAAGCTCATAGATTCTCATCGGACCGTAAAAATCCTCCTGGTCCCACCAGCCGGCGACGTTGAGGTTCGGAACCGTGAGCTTCAGGTCCTTCAAATAGCGCGGAAACGCCCGTTTCTGCCAGAATTCATCATAATTCGGGTGAGCGAGGAAATCGTTCCAGGTGGGGATTTTTTCGTGGAAATAGAGTTTGTTGGCGTTGGCCAGCGGTCCCAGCCGGAGATACCACTCAAAGGTGTCGGCAATGTCAAACGGGAACAGATAGTTGGTTTTGTCCGTCTCCATTTCGGAGGCATACTCGAATCCATAGCTCAGGCGGAAGGCGCCGTTGTGGTGGAAATCGTCGCCGAGGAACATGTCCGCCGGTGAAGCCTGTTCGGAAGCCGCTTTCAGCGCGGGATGCGGCTCCAGCAGCCCCATCATCGTCAGCCAGCCGCCGTACGAAATGCCGAGTAGGCCGGCGCGGCCGTTGTTATTGGGGACATTCTTGATCAGCCAGTCAATCGTGTCGAAGGTGTCGGTGCCTTCATCAATGGACTTGGGATTGCCTCGATCGCGCGGCGGACGTTGCATGACGAACTGACCCTCCGACTGAAAGCGCCCGCGTATGTCCTGGAAGACAAAGATGAAGCCCTCGGAAACCAGCTCGCGATAGTTGCCGAACGTTCGAGAGAATCCCTGGCCGTCATCGTTGACGCCATAAGGGGTGCGCGTGATCAGGAAGGGGAGCGGCCCCGAAGCGCTCTTCGGCACGCAGATTTCCGTGTGCAGATGCACACCGTCGCGCATCGGGAGCATCGTCTCTGATTTGGTAAACAGCTGGCCGAGGTCCTGTGTAGCCTGGCTCGCGCTGAACCGCGGCGCACCGGCGGCGCCGAGCGCAACACCGAGCACCGCCATAATCACGATCGTTCGTTTTGTCTTCATTCCGGTTTCCTCCATCACACCGCTTGCCCTGCTGCGAATCCTGAGGCCCAGGCCCATTGAAAGTTGAACCCTCCGAGATGACCCGTCACATCCACGACCTCTCCGATAAAAAACAGGCCGGGCGCGCGCCGCGCCTCCATCGTCTGTGATGACAGTTCATCCGTTTCCACGCCTCCCGCGGTGACTTCGGCTTTGCCGTAGCCCTCCGTTCCCGCTGGGGTGATGCGCCAATGATGCACCTTCCCGGAGATCGCGCAAAGTTCCCGATTCGAGTACTGCCGCAACGGCTTCGACTCCGCATGAATCTCCACCCAGGCCTTCGCGAATCGTTGCGGCCAATGCCGGCTGAGCAACGTCTTCAACTCCTTCGAGCTATCACGATCCTTCGCCAGCAGCTCATCCGCAGAGCCATCGGGCAGTAGATCGATCTCGATCGTGTCCCCCTCGTTCCAATAAGACGAGATTTGCAGGACGGCCGGCCCGCTCAGTCCGCGATGGGTGAAGAGGATCTTTTCGCGGAACGACACATCGCGCAGGCGGACGAGCGCCTCCATCGAGATGCCGCTCAACAGGAGTAAGAGCTCGCGTTCTTCCCCGGCAAGGGTGAACGGGACGAGCGCCGGTTTCACCGGGGCAACGCGCAAGCCGAATTGCCGTGCGAGACGGTAACCGAAATCGGTGGCTCCTACCTGTGGAAGCGAAAGCCCACCGGTCGCTATTACCAGCGCTTCGCATTCAAATCTGCCCAGATTGGTTTTGATTACGAACCGGCTCTCCCTTTCAATCTCGCAAACGTCGCAATTGAGCAGGATTTCTGCGCCGGCACCCGCACATTCCTCGTGCAGCATGCGGATGACCTCTTGCGAGCTGCCATCGCAAAACAACTGGCCGGCCTTCTTTTCGTGATACGCGATGCCGTGTTTTTCAATAAGAGACAGGAAATCATGCGGCGTGAAACGGGCGAGCGCCGATTTGTGGAAGTGCGGATTGCCGCAGATGAAATTGGCCGGGCCGGTGTGCAGGTTGGTGAAGTTGCAGCGTCCGCCGCCGCTGATCGCAATCTTTTTGCCGGCCGTTCGGGCGCGTTCGAGCACCAGTGTCGAGCGCCCGCGCTTTCCGGCCTGGATCGCGCAGAACAACCCGGCAGCGCCGCCGCCAATGACAATCACGTCCTTTACCATTTGCTTGGGATCGGGGCCGGACCCGAACAGGCCTTGTAATTGCTGCAGATAAGCCAAAGGCGACCCCCCAAAACGGCTTTAGACGGACTTCCTACAGCTTCAAATCGGTCAACGTTTTTCTGAATCCGCGGGTCAATACAGCCAGATAAACCAGACCGACCGCCATCCAGAGGGCTCCAAGCGAAAGTGCAAACTTCGAGAGATTGAGCCAGATCGCGAGGCAAACACCAAAGGCCACATAAGGCAAGACAAGATTCAGGATCACCTGGATGCCTCGCCGTTGTCCCAGCCGGCAGAAAAACAGGCGCCAGACACAGAGGTTGACAGCCATGAAACCGAGCAGGGCGCCAAAATTCACCAGTTCAGCGGCTTCGGTATAGCGCAGGACCAGCGCCCCGAGCAGGTGTATCCCTCCCATCAGCAGGACGCTGTAGACGGGAGTTCCAAGCTTCGGGTGGATATAGCCGAAAATGCGCTCCGGCAGCAGCCGGTCTCTTCCCATGCCATAAAGAAGCCGGGAGGCGCTGGCCTGCCCCGTTATGGCGCTGGCGATGCCGCCCACGAGAAGCACGAAGGAGATGCCGTAGAACAGCGCCTCCCCGCCGATCAGCTTTCCTATATCCATGAAGGCAGTCTCGACGGGCGAGAAAGTCCGGTAGTCCGGCCATACCATCTGGCCCAGGTAGCTCTGCAGGACGAAGAGCACGCCGGCGATAAAACAGACCAGCACGGTCGCGCGCCAAATGTCCCGCTGTGGATCCTTCGCGTCCTCCGAAAGAGTCGAGATCCCGTCAAAGCCGAGGAACGAAAGGGCGGCAAGCGAGGTGGCGCTCATGACCGCCGTGAATGAAAAAGTGTCCGCATCGTAAAAGGGCTTCGTAGAAAGGAGGCTTCCTGACCCGGTGCCCGCGATCAGGAAGCGGATTGCCATAACTACAAACCAGACCAGGGACCCCACCATGATCGCATTGAGGAAAGTGTTCGCCCGGGCCGTGACCTTGATGCCGCGCAGGTTGATCATAGTGATGCAGAAGGTGGCGAGAATCGCCCAGGCAAAGTACGGAATCTGGGGCACCAGTTTGTTTGCCGTCAGCCCCACGTAAATTACGCTCAGCAGGGGTATCAGGATGTAGTCGAGGATCATCCCCCAACCGGCGAAGTAGCCCACGTTGGGGTGCAGGGCCTTCGAGGCATAGGAATAGGTGGAACCGGCCTCGGGGAACGAGGCGGCCATCCGGCCGTAGCTGATGGCAGTCAGGCTCATGGCAAACATGGCGATCAAATAAACCAGCGGGAGATGACCCTGCGATTTGACGGTGGCAATACCGAACATGGAGTAGGGCGCCGTGGGACCGACGAAGGCCAATCCGAACAAAACCAGGTCCCACAGGGTGAGCACTCGTTTGAAGCTCCCGGAATCTCCCACTATCCGCTCCTTTTTAGCCGAATGATCCTGGCGCGGCATAGCCGCAACCAAAACTTATAACCGCAGATGAACGCAGCGCGGCAAGCCGCTTGGGGAAATCCGGCTTGAACCTCTCTTTGGCTGCGGCTTGCCGCGCTGCGTTTATCTGCGGTTACAAAATCTTTTCCCACCGGGAAAGGATTTTCACATTAGTAGTACGGGGGATTGAGCCGGCCATCACCAACCGATGTCTCACGGGCTACAACATCTTCGCGGCCCGGACGGCCGGCAGGCCGTCCTCACGGGTGCACGGGAAAGACCATCAACTGACTGAGCGCCTCCTCTTCCCCCAGCACGATGAAGCGTCCATCCTCCGAGGCTGCAACCGTTCCGATCCGGAATCCGCGCCAGGAAATGCCCTGTTCGATTCCCGGCGCCACCATCGTAAAGCGCGGATTCCCGAGATCGGAGAATCCGCCGCCCTTGGGATCAAAGCTGAACAGGTGTGCATATCCAGGTGAGGCGCCGCCAACACCATAGAGCTTGCCGTCGCCGCCGAATGCGAGCCCCTTGATTCGCGGCATCATGACCGGCTTCCCGAGGTTCTCGACTTTTGCCTTGTCGGGATCCAACCGGAAGAGCTGACCGTCACCCGCATTGCCTCCATAGAGCGATCCATCTGCGCTTCGCGCCCACGAATCCACACGTCCAAGCGGGCGCCTCCCCCAGACTTCAGGAATCTGGTCGGGAAGGATCTCGACCTTCTGGTTCCCGGGATCGAATCGAAACAACCGGCTCACCGGCAGGCTGCCGAACACGCGTCCCTTGCCGTCGAGGATCAACCGTCGACTGAGATAGTCTTCCGGCTTCACAGCATATCCATGCAGGAAGCCGAGCGTCTGCCTGGAAGGAACCGTCTCCACAAAAACACGCGTCGTTCGACTCGCCAGGTCATGAGCGAAGAACTTCCCCGAGGGATGGCTGATGCCGTAGATCGCCCGGCGACCGGGATCCGAGGCAACCGCGAAGACCCCTTCCTTGTCAACCGGCACGCCCAGGTCGAGGACAACAAGCGACGGCTCCTTGATCCGCACCTGGATCAGATGCCCCGATCCTCCCGGACTATCCGACATCGTCCCGGCGTAGAGAACACCCCCGGGGCCGCGCCCAAAACCGCTGATAACAGCGCGCTGCTCCGGAATGATCTGCGCGAGATCCACTGCCAATTCGAGGCGGCGCCGGGAGAGAGAGACGGCAAACAGGAATGGACTCAATCCGGGGGCGGCAGACGTTCCGCCAAGGGCGTAATCACCCGACACCTCCAGCGATGTAATGGCGTTCCGGTAAATCGGCAGCCGCAGCAATGACGAGTTCTCCAGCGACACTTCCACCGCAAAGCTCCCCGAGGGAGAGAAAAAGGTGTATTCGGCCCGAATCCCCGCCGCGGCCAGGAGAATCAAACCCAGGAAGAAACCAGTCGAGCGTCTCATTGCAGGGACCTCCCTGGATTGAAGATGATGAGAAACGGGCGGCTGGATCCGGACTCTCCTCTTTGTTCAGCCTTCGGGTCGCTGCGTCGCCCGGCAAAATACAGGTTGCCGTTGCCGTCTTTTACATCGGACCCGGTGACCTCGCTGATGACGGAGAGGGGGAAGGTGAGCGCGATGCGCTTTTGGCGATTTCGGGTATCAAATTCCATCAGGACGATGTTCTCGCCCTGCCCGGCATACATGCCATGCCCGCCGAGAAAGTAATAGAGCTTCCCGTTGGCTCCGAGTGCCAGGTTGGGGCAATAGTATTTCCAGGCGGGTTCGGAACTGCCGTCAAATATCCCCCCCAGATCCTCCACATTTCCGAACCCTTCGCGGCTTGGATGGAAGGCCAGCATCTTGGCGCCGTAAGTCACAAGGAAGATGATCCCTCCCGGCTGATCCACCGCATAGGCTGTGACACCGGTGACAATGTACTCGCCGGGCGTGCCGGGGAAGGCCGGTAAGCTCTCCTTGGCAAACAGCAATTGTCCGGCCGACGGTTCATATTTGATGAGGCGCTGGCGCCAATCGACATAGTAAATATTTCCCCACCAGTCACTGAACATCACGCGGGGGACATGATCACTTCCCATGCGTCCCAGATCCCGGAGTTGATTTTTATCCGTGTCGTAGGCAAGGAAATGCGCTTGAGGATAAGAAACGGCATAGATCCGGCCGCTGGTGCGATCGACGGCGAGATCCTTGATGCTCTCATACTGCATGCCGATTCCGAGATTGGACAAGATCCCGGTTGCAGGATCCCATTTCAGGAAGAATCCGCCGCTGTAGCCGTGGGGGTGCTCCATCAGGTATTCCTCGCGGCTCTCCCCTCCGTCCGTCGCGAAGTGCATCGCCCCTCCCGGTCCTTCGACGATCTGGGAATGGACCTTTCCCTGCCACTGGTAATCGCGCAGGTGAGCCAGCTCGGGGATGAATCCGCACAGGCGCATTTTTTCACTGATGATGTCATACTCGAAGAGTCCCACCCGGTCGGAGTGGTTCGTAACCCCGATAAACACCTTGTTGTGCACGGAGCTGTATCCGATGGAACCCCAGGTGGAGTGGGCCTCCGGGAATCCGGGATAATCGACGAAGCGGAGGTTTTTCTCCGTGATCCCGGCGGGCTGAGCCCCCAGGCATGTGAAGATCAATACTGCCAGCAACAGACTCTGATATATATTGCACCGCATATTCGCCGGCACCCCCTTTGAACTTCGCCCGTGCCCGGCACAAGCGATTGTATCGCGCAACCGTATGACGGCACCTTGGTAGATGACAAGCAATTTGTTTTGCTTTATAAGTTCTTGCGATTCAGACGCTGGAGGAGGCGAACCTCTTGAAAAACCAAAGCAAGCCACGGATTTCACGGATTTTCACGGATTCTCAATCAAATCGCACGCAGGGTCGGCCTTCGGCCACCGTCATGGACCCTGCGTGTGCTTGGCAGGAGAGTTTTTGATTTTCCGTATGAATCCGTGGAATCCGTGGCAACGCTTTTGTTTTTTCCAAAGAGCCCTGGCGCTGTGATTCCAGTGTCCGAATCGCAGTTATAAGTCCAAAAAATAAAAGCTCACCGCGGAGACGCAAAGGAACACTGGGACACGGATGAACACTGATGCACACGGATCAAACAAGCTTTTGCTCCCACCGCATGGGCTGCCTCCGGCAGACGTCTGCCGGAGGCAGCCCATGCGGTGGGAGCAAAAGCCCGGCCGATCTGTATGCATTCGATGATCCGTGTGAGTCCATGATCATCTGTGTCCCATAATTTCTCTGCGTCCTCAGCGTCTCTGAGGTGACAGGATTCTTTCCCGGAGGGAAAGGATTTTCACATTGGTAGTACAGCATTTGGATGGGAGGCAGAGGATGGTCATCATTGCACTTCTTTTATTGCTGATTGCGCCTTGCGCAATAGCGGAGCCGGTTCGATTTTCCCAGGGCACGATCGAGGTCCCCACCTACACTTACGGCCGGAGCGAGATCGTGGCGCCGCTTTTCAAGTCCCTCGAGAACATGGGCCAGTACCCCTACACCACCCTGGATTGGAACTCCCGCCCTCAGCGGCCTGTCCCGGTGCGGTACGAATCGCTGGTCCTGGAAAATGAGTATCTTCGGGCGGAATTTCTCCCCGAGCTGGGGGGGAGAATTTATTCGGCCTACGACAAAGTGGCAAAGCGCCAGCTTTTCTACCACCCCACTGTGATCAAGCCGGGCCGTTACAACCCTCGCGGGGCCTGGCCGGTGGGCAACCTCGAGCTCTACGGGCCCTTCGATGTCCACATGATCACGTGGCCCGGGGAACCCTGGGCCTGGGCCCTGGAGCGCGATTCCGGCGGCGGTGCGACGCTGGTGCTCTCGCATGTGGATCATTTTTTCAGGGACAAGATTTCCCTGGCCGTCACGCTGCACCCGGGCCGGGCTTACCTGGAAACCACCATCCGGCTCCAGAACAAAAACCTGCTTCCCAACCGCTACCTGATCTGGACCAATGCTGGCGTAGCCGCCACGGAGGGCAGCCGCTTCGTCTATCCGATGACGCAAACCATCGGCCATGACAGCTCCGCCCTGAGCACATGGCCGATGATCGGTGGAGTCGACCTGAGCTGGAATAAGAACAACGTCAACATGCTGGGTGTTTTCGGCCTGGATATTTTCGACAACTTCATGTCGATCTACGACTACAAGGCCGACTACGGAACGATCTGTTACACCAACCGTCTGCTCGCCCGAGGCATGAAAACCTGGACATTCGGCTCGGGGTTGACCGCGCTGCGTCAGGCGGCAATGTACACGGACAAAGACGGCATCTATATGGAAACCCAGAGCGGGCGGTTCATCTGGGACGGCAACTACGAAATCATCGATCCCGGGAAGACCGACGGATGGACCGAGTACTGGTTCGGAACGGGCAATCTGGGCGGTCTCACTACGGCAACCCGCGATGCCGCGGTGTTTTTTGACATCCCCGAGCAGCGCCCGGCAGCGGCACAGTTGAGCGTCACCGTTACCGGCACGTTTCCGCAATCCACGATCGAGCTATATGCCGGGGAGGAAAAAGTCTGGTCGAGCAAAAAAGATCTTGCCGTCGGCACCGCGTTCCGGGGTTCTGTTCCGCTGGATTCAAGCACCAAGGGCAAAGTGCTGAACCTCCGCATTCAATCCTCAGACGGCCGGCCTCTGCTCGACCATAAAGTCTATCCCGACGGATCACACCCGAACGCGGTTTATGCCGCCGATTCTGTTCCTCGCAAATATGGCCCCCTGGAGAGTCTGCAGGTCGAGGAGCTTTATCAAAAAGGCCTGGGGAATGAAAAGTTCGGACAGATCGCGGATGCCGAGGAGGCCTATCGTGTCGCCCTGTCCAAGGATCCACTCTTTTCCCCGGTTCATCTGCGCCTGGGCCTGATGGCCATGGATCGTTTTGATTATCCCGCAGCTCTCCCCCACCTCGAGAAGCTCCTCGAACGGGATCCAACGAACGGGGATGCCCACTATTTCCTCGGCATTATTTTTTCTGAAATGAACCGGAGGCCGGATGCCGAACGGCATTATTACCGCCTGCTTCCCTCTGCCGGCAAATTCGAGCGGCGCGACTATATGCTGGCGCTGCTGGATCTCAAAGACAGGCAGTGGACGGAGGCGGCAGAAAAGCTAAGCCGCGCAGCGGCGGCCACGCCCCTGGATCTGTCTGTGAGACAGGCTTTCGCCTACCTCCTGCGCAAAACCGGGCGGCTCAGCGAAGCACGGGCGGAGCGGCAGGCGATCCTGAAACTGGACGCCACGAACGCGTTCGCGCGCAGTGAGCAGCTCCTCGACGAACGGTTGTCTGCCGGGCCGGCATCGTCCGCATCTGCCAAGTCAACAGCACAGTCTCCGTCGGGAACACACAGAGGTGAAAGCGCTTCCCTGCAGTCGCTGGACCAGGCTTGCGCCCGGCATCCCCAGGGATACCTGGAATTGGCCACCGAGTATCTGCGCCTCTCCGCGTGGGAGGAAGCCGGATCGGTTCTTGACCGCGGTATCGCGGTTGCCAAGGCAGCCGGGGGTGTCCCATATCCGCTGTTGCTTTACTATCGGGCCGATGTGGCCGGGCAGAGAGGGGAGACAGAGGTACAGGCGCGATGTCTTGCCGAAGCGCGAGATCAGGACATGAAACTCGATCTCTTCCCCTTTCGCTTCGAGGACGTCAAAGTCCTGCAGCACGCGATCAAAGCAGACACTAAAAATGCCAACGCGGCCGTGCTGCTGGGCGACTTGCTTTACAGCCGCGACCTCAGCAGGGACGCAATCGAGTCCTGGCGCACGGCGCTGCAGCAGGACCCCAACCACTTCTTTGCCCTCCGCGACCTGGGAATGGCTCTGCTGGCCGGGAACGAGCGGAGGGAAGGATTGGAACTGTTGACCCGTGCCTCCATAGCCCGTCCGGACCACCTGGCGACCACCATGCTGCTGACCAATATCAACGC
>Ga0315273_10000161_pt1 | contig 61565 bp, 50 predicted proteins | sample YL17G02_0_MG_FD_205753 | JGI IMG/M metagenome (GOLD analysis project Ga0315273, IMG submission 205753) | Sediment microbial communities from Yellowstone Lake, YNP, Wyoming, USA - YL17G02_0 | ecosystem: Environmental > Aquatic > Freshwater > Lake > Sediment | place: USA: Wyoming | collected... | reverse complement strand
GTACTCATCCTCCTATTGTTCGGCCCTTCCCAGCGGATTTATTGTTCCTGTCTGGTACACTATGGCCTCTGCTGACTCCTGCCGTCTCAGCCTGCCTTCTCAAGCAGGGTTGCCTTTCAGCCTGACGCCAGGTCTCCCCAGGTAAGAACGTTGACTTTCCCTGCACGCTTGCCCAATTTACCGCTTCGACCCTTGATTGCACGGGCTTCGCTGTCTTATGCCAACTCGCCCAGCCTAACGGCCTCTTATTGGGTTCGTGTTCCTCAAGCCACAGTTTTGCTTCCGGCTTCCTCCAGACCCCACCTCTCGGTGACGCCCTTGCCTTCCGCTAGCAGTTGGTGCAATCTCCTCTGCAAGAGACTTTCACTCTCAAGTCAACGCCCATGCTGGGCGCACATAAAAATAGTCGGGCTTCCCAGCCCGACTATTTAGTATGATCGGTTAGAAGTATACGTAGAAGGTATGCCAAATTTGTTCCACTGTGGCTGTATCACCCGGAACTACTTGGACTTCTATCAGGATAATTTTCGAGGTTGGATCAACAATATCCACGGCGCTCAGGATGTATGCATCGTACCCATCTGTCCCACAATTGCTAAAGAAATCATATTTTCCGCGATACAATCCATCATTATAGTCAAAACGACCCTCAAAAGTACAATTTATTCTATAACTCGCGGTATAGAAATCCAGCCATTGCACGTATCCGCCATATTTGGCAAATTGGTCTGAAGTACCGAAGAACATACCCTCCGCATCGTAATAATTTTTAAAATCCGAAAGGTTGGGTGCTGCAGAGATGGCTAACCCAATATCTGTCCCATCATCAGTCCACGAACTGCCAATAACATCTGCCCAGGTATCAGGGACATCCACCGAGAGATTTCCGGTATCATCTGTACATGTGTTATAGCCAATGGTTGAGCTTGCCACGCAATTAACCGCTGTACCGGTTTGCGATATTAGAGGTAAATAGATGCTTAGAGGAATTTTATAAGCCAATTCATAATTTTGCCAGGAAAACTGTGTTTCCTTGGCAAACACTAAAAGGGGTAAGTATGCAAATCTGGATAACAGGATGGCGGTGACAATAATAATAAAGAAAAAGGTTTTCTTAATTGGCCTCAAAATATCGCCTCCAATTAATACTAAATTAATTATAGACGAATTCATTTATTCTGCATTATATTTCCAGCATAGTATTTATTAGTTGGTGTGCCATTCTTTCCGTAAATTCCCGAACCTTATCAAAAGCGGTATATAAGAAGTATCCTTAAGGTTACCTAAACCAACAAAGGGGATTTCAATGACCAACCCTGACAAATACCACCAGATAATTTCTAGTGAGGATGAATAGCGTTTATAATACCTCCAACTCATGGTCAATACAGGTATTTCCCTCAACGGTACTCGACATGGAGGTACTGCATGAAACGCCGACCACCCATCTCGCGCCGGACGTTCATCAAGCTGACTGCCACTGTGGCGGCAGGAGCAGCTCTGGCGAGCTGCTCCCCCAGGCAAAGCCTAACCGCCCCGACTGAGGTACCTATCACAGGGATCAAGCCGACCATACCGCCCATCCCGAACACCGGGATCATTCCATCGGGTACTACCCCCTCCACCCCAGGACAAGCCAACCCTACAGAATCTTCAAGCCAACCTGAACCTTCAGCAACCACGGAGCCCGCTTACCTGGCGGTGGTACATGGTCCTGACTCCGCGGCCATCACACGGGCTGCCATCGAGGCATTGGGTGGGATGGCGGCTTTCGTCAGCTCCGGCTTCGATGTGATCATCAAGCCTAACATCTGCACCGATTACCACACCCCGGAATATGCCACCACCACCAACCCCACCGTGGTAGGCACGTTGGTGACGATGTGCCTGGAGGCGGGTGCCAAGCGTGTGCGCGTGATGGACTACCCCTTTGGCGGGACAGCCACATCAGCCTACGCGACCTCGGGGATTGGGGATGCGGTCGAGGCAGCTGGCGGTGAGATGCATGTGATGATCCCGTCCAAATACACATGGGTGGATATCCCCGAAGGCAGGGATATCACAAAAGTGCAAATCTACCCGGACATTTTAGAGGCTGACCTGCTTATCAACGTGCCCATCGCCAAAGACCACGGGGCCACGCGGCTGACGCTGGGGTGTAAAAACCTGATGGGGGTGATTTTAGACCGGGGCATGATGCACATGAACCTCGGGCAGCGCATCGCTGACCTGACCAGCCTGGTGCGACCTCCGCTCACGATGATTGATGCGGTGCGCATCCTGACCGCCAATGGTCCCACCGGTGGCGACCTGGGGGATGTGAAGCAATTGGATACGGTGATCGCCAGCCGGGATATTGTGGCCGCGGATGCCTACGCCACAACCCTGTTCGGTCTGACCGGGAGCGACATCGGTTACATCCAAGCGAGCGCAGATATGGGATTGGGCACGATGGACCTGGCGAGCATCAACATCCAGGAGATCAATCTGGGATGAGCTGGAAAAGCTGGCGACGGGTGCGGCAGGTCGTCCAAATTTCCTTCTTCGTTTTGTACATTATCCTGATATTTAGCGTGGTACAACGCCGGGTGGCACCGGCGCTGGCGGATATCTTCTTCCGGCTGGACCCATTCTCGGCGTTGGGCGCCATGCTGGCCAGTCGCCAGTGGATCGCAAAGTTTGCATTGGCGCTGGTCACAGTGGGAGCCACACTGATCATTGGCCGGGTGTGGTGCGGCTGGATCTGCCCACTGGGCAGCCTGCTGGAGTGGGTATCCTTCAAAAAAGCACGCAAACGGGCCGCGTCGATCTCCCCACACTGGAGGTTGGCGAAATACTTCCTGCTGGCCACCAGCCTGGCGCTGGCGCTCTTTGGCGGGCTGACCCTGTTAGTGTTCGACCCGATCGCCATCTTCACGCGCACGCTGACTACAGCCATCCTACCCGGGCTATTCTACGCAGTCAATTCGATTGAGACAGCCTTGTATCAGGTGAGCTTCATCTCCCCGGCGCTGGACGGGTTCGAGGGGCTGGTGCGAGGAACGGTGATCCCGGTGGAGCAGCCTGCGTTTAGCCAAAACCTGGCCATTGCGGCGCTTTTCTTCGGCTTGATCGCCATGAACCTGCTGGCGCATCGCTTCTGGTGCCGCTATCTATGTCCACTGGGGGCGATGTTGGGACTGCTCTCAAAAGTCTCCCTGTTCCGCCCGGTGATCGGGACTGCCTGCACACGGTGCACACGTTGTGCGGTCGTGTGCAAGCCGGGGGCAATTGACACAGACCCTGAGGATTTCCACATCATGCCCTCGGAATGCACCGTATGCCTCGACTGTATGGCCAACTGTAAGCCGGGTGACATCCGCTTCCGCTTCCGGCTAAAGCCAGCCCAAACCGAAGAATTCGACCTATCGCGCCGGCAAGCCCTGGGAGCACTGGCAACAGGGGCAGCGGGTGTGCTGCTGCTTGGCACGGACCTGCGCCTGCGGCAGGACAATCCCTGGCGTATCCGCCCGCCGGGGGTGACGGAAGAAGACACATTCCTTTCCACGTGCATACGCTGCTCACAGTGCATGAAGATCTGCCCCACCACTGCCCTGCAACCGGCACTCACGCAAGCGGGCCTGGCGGGGTTATGGACACCGCTGGTGGTGCCACGCGTGGGGTATTGTGATTATGGCTGCACCGCATGCGGGCAGGTATGCCCAAGCGGAGCCATCCCGCTGCTCACGTTGGAAAAGAAACGCTCGATGGTGATCGGTAAAGCCAGCATCGACCGCAACCGCTGCCTGCCATGGGCAAGTGGGATGCAGTGCATCGTATGTGAGGAGATGTGCCCCACCCCACAGAAAGCCATCCGCCTGGAAGAAGCAGAAGTGATCGATTCCAGTGGGCAGACGAGCACCGTTAAGCGCCCGTCCGTACTGCGAGACCTTTGCATTGGCTGCGGGATCTGTGAGCATTACTGCCCGTTGGAAGGCGATGCTGCCATCCGGGTATATGATGCCTAGCATTGGCCTGTTAATTGCAACCCAATTGATACTGAAACCATCTCAAGCGTTTTCCAAAATGATGTAGAATATCATCATTGGGAACTATCCATTGGGTGAACGCTGAACGCATCTAAGGAGAAGAGTATGAACAAGAAAATCATCTTCACATGTGTATTGTTGATCATGTTGGCATTCGCAGCCACATCCTGCAAATTACCGGCGAGCGGTAATCCACCGTTCGTCAGCACTCAGGCGCCGCTTGTGCCGACTTCGACCAGCGGTGTAGCAGCTGAGCCGACAACTACATCCGCCCCACCCACGCCGGTGATGGTGACAGTCACATCCATGCCACCCACAGCCATTCCACCCACGGCGATACCGCCCACGGCTGTTCCTCCCACCGCCATGCCACCGACCGCGATCCCGCCCACTGTGGCCCCGCCTACCTCAGCCAGCCGGATCCAGTTCGTTGCCGGAGGTACATCGGCGGTTATTGATGGAAATATAGATAGCGGGCAGACGCTCAATTATGTGCTGGCAGCCAGTGGCACCCAAACCATGAACGTAAAAGTCTATTCTCCCAATGCAGATGTATACCTGGGCGTCATTGGGGCGAATGGGCAAGAATTTCTTAACAGCTCATCGCATGATACCCTTTGGTCTGGCGTCCTGCCTCTCACCCAGGATTATTACCTCAGCCTGACCGCATCAGGCGGTAAAACCAGTTATTCGCTCTCGGTGGAGATCCCACCGCTGGGGGCAGTAGTACCCACTGCAAATGTCACCCCTGTGCCGGGAGCGTTCGACCCGGTGGCGAAATACGGGAACCCAACCTTCGATGACCCGATGACCGGAGGGAATATCACCGACTGGGTTAACCCGACCACAGGGTTGTTGCCAAATACCACCTATATCAAAATCACTGAAACGGATTCCAAATTCTACGTCACTGGAAAGATGAAAGGCTTCAGCACATGGTACTTCCAATGGCGTTCTCTGACTGATATTTACCTGCAATCGACCTTTGACTCGGGCAACTGCGCAGGCAGGGATGCATACGGCATGATCATCCGCGGCCCAGAACATCAGGCAGGCGTTTCATATGGTTATGTAGTGGCGTTCTCGTGTGATGGTCAATATTGGATCTTCCGTCTGGATAGCGCCAACCCATTCACCATCAAGGACCTGGTCAGCTGGTCAAAAAGTAACTATATACTGGCGGGTGCAAACAAGCAGAACGTGATGGGCATCGAGGCGGTCGGCGATACGCTGACCATTTATGCCAACGGGAACCAGATCGCCCAGGTGAAAGACAGCAAGTATACCGGTGGACGGTACGGAGTATTCGTCAGCCCAGACGTAACCGCCAACTACACTTACCGGGTGGTGCGTATGACTTACTGGGATCTGGCTAAGTAAGAGAGCAACACTGTTTGTTCATTAGATATTAAAAACCAGCTGTGGTAGCCAAGCCACAGCTGGTTTTTAATTTATAAGATTCTATAGATTCTATTATCAAATTCTAAGGAAATCTACATAGTAGGATTAATCATAACCTGATAAAGTTAGTCATTCAATCTAAAAATATTGATCTTGAGGCATCTATATGGACGAATGGCTAAGTTTGAGCCAGGCTGCAAAACAATTGGGGGTCCATCCGAGTACCGTCCGGGCATGGGCGGACCATGGGTATTTACCCGCCCAACGCACTCAGGGCGGTCACCGCCGCTTCCGACGTTCGGACGTTGAGCATCGCATGCATACCAGGCATGAGGGCAGAACCCCTGAAGCGACATCTATTTATGCCAACGTTTTACGCAATACACGCGTGCAAATCAGCGAAAGCAATTTGGAAAAAGAGAAATGGTATATGAAAATGGACGATGAAGCTCGCCAGCAATACCGGTTGAGTGGACGCTCGTTAGTGCAGGGGTTGATCGTCCATTTGACCTCCAGTGATGATGGTTTGGAAGCAGAGGCACGCTCACTCGGATATGAGTACGCTTCACGCGGCCAACGGGTTGGATTAACCAGCGTGGAAGCAGCCCATGCCTTCCAATTCTTCAGGACACTGGTCATGGATGCAATCCTAACTGCCTATGAAGACGCAGATGTGCGATCCCCCAGCGTATGGGCTGACCTATTTCGAAAGATGAACTCCTTTTCCGATTTAATCATCATCACACTGCTTGATACTTATGAAGCAATCCATCGCGGAAGCCATTGATTCAACCACAACCAAGATAAAAACTTGAATCACGGAGAAAAAAATGCGTTACTTACCAATTCTATCCACAATCATTACCTTCATCTTTGCAGCTGCGGTTTTTAATCGCTACAGGGTCAAAAAAGGATTACACCTCTTGTTCTGGGGTATCGGTCTGGTGCTTTATGGAATTGGCACATTAACCGAAGTGATTATGCTGTTCACCTATAATGAATTAGCCCTTAAGTTATGGTACCTGTGCGGGGCGATGTTGACGGCTGCCTGGCTCGGGCAAGGTACGGTCAATCTTCTGGTGCGCCGGCGAGGCGTTACGAGAACCCTGAATATCATCCTGATCATCGTCAGTCTGCTTGCGTTGGTGCTGGTCCTTCTGGCACCGGTTACAGCTGCAGCCGCAAACTTCAACCCTGCACAACCGGCGTCTGCTCAATACAAGGATATCCTCACCCGATCTGGCATCACCATCTTACTGACCATCCTGCTTAATATCTATGGCACTTTCACGCTGGTGGGCGGCGCGATCTATTCTGCCTATGTCTTTTGGCGTAAGAAAGTACTTTTCAACCGCATGATTGGCAATATCCTGATCGCAGTTGGAGCGCTCCTGCCTGCCATGGGTGGCTCATTCCTAAAAATGGGATTGCCTGATTTTCTCTATCTGAGCGAATTCTTGGGTGTGATCCTGATGTACATCGGATTCCTGCAGGCCACTGCAACGGTGCCGGTGAAATCCACATCCACGGCTCCCACAGTATAGGAACAAGTTGATTGGTTCCTGGCTAAATACGACTTTAAAAAGTAGGAAAGGCCATGAGAGGCAATTCAGTTTGTTTTTTTTCATTGATGAACCCACAGCAACTTTCCCACCAGAAATACAAAAGAAACTGGAGGACGTGCGGGTAACCATTAAAGCTGCTGCTCCCGAAGCACAGGAGAAAATCAGCTATCAAATGCCCACCAACGATGTAAAACCTCATTGCAATACCTGGTGGTATAAAGTATACAATCGACGACACACTCACAATAGGAGGTCATATCAATGGCAAAGCTAATCGTACACACAGCTGAAGCCCCCAGGTCTTTAGCAGGATATAGCCAGGCTGTGAAAGCAGGCGGTCTTGTCTTTGTATCGGGGCAGGGTCCCTTTGATCCCAATACAGGCGAGGTCGTCGGAACAAATATCCAGGAGCAGACGGGTCAGTGCCTAAAGAACATAGAAGCGATCCTACATGCGGCAGGTAGCTCGCTTGACAAAGCCGTTAGCGCAACCTGGATACTGGGGGAGGAGAGCGATTTCGCCGGGATGAACGAGGAGTGGGGAAAGTGGTTCCCCAAGGATCCACCTGCCCGACAAGGTGCAAAACTTGCCATACATCCAAAAGGGATGAAGATTTCTATCGCACTTATCGCTGAAGCCTAACCAAACAACGCCAAGTAATGCGTGCAGTGACATGAGGGAGCCTGCCACAATTTCAAATATCGATATCGTCAAGTTTATTTACGCTCAATCAGAGAACGCGCCAGCCAAGCAACAACTTTAGCTATGAAATACTTCCCAAGGTGCCATTCCTGCATACCTCAGCCTCTTTACGATACAGAGGCTGAGGATTTTTAAGCTATAATCACTCTGTAGTGCGAGTTTCCCATAAAATTTAAAACCGTTCTCCCAATTGGTCAAAATCAGCCTGCTCTTCCTGGTCCTTATCTTCATAACCTGTGCTTGCACTCCAGATGCAAGCCTGCAGGACTCGATCACCCCCCTTGCTCCGACGGCTACGATCTCGGACTGGTACACGTTATATTTCACAGATCCAACCAGCCCAACTGCCAGCTCCTACCGGGGCGGGATCGATGAAAACCTAGCAGCTGCCATCGACCAGGCACGCATCAGCGTGGATGTGGCAATCTATGACCTCAACTTATGGTCTCTGCGGTATGCTCTGATCAACGCCCATCGTCGAGGGGTAACTGTGCGCATGGTCACTGAGAGCGATAACATGGACGAGCAGGAGATCCAGGACCTCAAAGACGCCGGTATTGAGGTGTTGGGGGACCGCCGGGAAAGCTTGATGCATGACAAATTTGTGATCATCGACCGCTCCGAAGTCTGGACCGGCTCGATGAACTTCACCACGGGTGGAGGCTACCTGGATAATAATAACCTTATCCGCCTGCGTTCATCCAAATTGGCTGAAGATTACAGGCTCGAATTCGAGCAGATGTTCCTGGATGACCACTTCGGCTCCCACAAGACCTCAAACACTCCAGATCCAGCCGTTACAATGAATGACAGTCTGATCGAAGTCTATTACTCTCCCCAGGATGGCACGCTGGAACATATCCTGGCAGTGGTTAATGCAGCACAGGAGAACATTTACTTCCTGGCATATTCTTTCACCTCGGATGAATTAGCAGCGGCCTTGATCGAGCAGGCAAAATTGGGCGTGACCGTGAGGGGGGTTTTTGATAAAGACCAATACCACTCTAATCAAGGAACTGAGTTCGACAACTTGCTCAATGCAGGTATGGATGTCAACCTGGATGGCAATCCACGCCTGATGCACCACAAGGTGATCATTATTGACGAGCAGATCGTGATCACCGGCTCGTATAACTTCAGCAATAATGCCGAGCAAAATAATGACGAGAATACCCTTATAATTCATAATCCAGAAATTGCTGCCGCGTTTATGACAGAGTTTCAACAAATCTATGATCTATCGCAAAGGTGAACGATGATGGAAGCAAATGGGAAATTTTACCTTGGTCGTATCATTGATAAACAACGGGGCAAGACAACCAATCGGCTCTTGCTGTACGAGCCGGCGGACCTGACTACCCACGCCGTCGTGGTCGGTATGACCGGTTCAGGTAAAACCGGGTTATGTATCGATCTATTGGAGGAGGCCGCATTAAACAATATCCCTGCATTAATGATCGATCCCAAGGGAGATATCACCAACACCCTGTTGCACTTCCCTGACCTCCTGCCACAGGATTTTCAACCCTGGGTCAACCCAGATCAGGCACGCCGGGCTGGAAAGACATTGGAACAAGCTGCAGCGGATGCCGCCCAGGTGTGGAATCAGGGACTTACAGATTGGGGCATCGATCTGAAGCGTATGCTGAAGCTCAAGAATTCAGCCCAGTTTGCGGTTTTCACACCCGGGTCTGATGCAGGCATCCCGATTAATATCCTGGTATCATTAAAAGCCCCATCGATTCCCTGGGAGAGCAACAAGGAAAGCCTGCGCGAAAAAATCTCCGGCACAGTAACGGCACTACTGGGCTTGGTGGGCCTACAGGATATTGACCCGGTGCGCTCGCGTGAGCACATCCTGCTTTCCAATATCTTTGAAGATGCCTGGAGACAGGGAAAAGACCTTGACCTGGGTGAGCTGATCTTACAGACCCAATCACCGCCATTTCCCACCCTGGGTGTGTTTGATGTCAACACCTTCTTCCCGGAGAAAGACCGCTTTGAGCTAGCGATGATGCTTAATAGCATCCTGGCTTCTCCGACTTTCCAGGTCTGGCTCGAAGGGCAGCCCCTAGACATCCCTTCTTTATTGTATACCGCCGATGGAAAAATCCGCCACAGTGTGTTTTACATCGCCCATTTGAGCGATTCTGAGCGAATGTTCTTCATCACCCTGTTATATTCAGCAGTAGAGAGCTGGATGCGCACACAGACCGGAACTACCACATTACGCGCCCTGATCTATTTTGACGAAATATTTGGGTACCTGCCTCCAGTAGCCAACCCATCCTCCAAACAGCCCATGCTACGCATGTTAAAGCAAGCACGCGCTTTTGGGATTGGACAGGTATTGGTCACCCAAAACCCGGTTGATGTGGATTACAAAGCACTTTCCAATGCTGGCACCTGGATGATCGGCAAGCTGCAGACAGATCAAGATAAGCAGCGTTTATTGGATGGTTTGGATAGTGCCATGGCGGGCAGCCTGGCGCGGGCAGAGTATGATCGCCTCATCTCCACGCTGGGAAAACGCGTTTTCTTATTACATAATGTGAATGCCAAAGAACCAGTGTTGTTTCAGACCCGTTGGGCGATGAACTACCTGACCGGACCAATGACGCCCGTCCAAATCCCCGAGCTAAACAAACTATCTGGTGCCATATCGGAGCCTTCATCATGGCAATCCGATATGCCACAACCAGCTACCGTTACAAGGCAAACAACAGTGCACGAAACACCCCCGATATTACCCATAACTGCTCCCACCGCTACAGTATCTGGAAATCAAGAATTTGAGTATTCGTCAACCTGCCCCACCATACCTGCTGGGATCAATGAGTATTTTCTACCCAACAATCTCACCTTTACTGAGGCAGCTAAGGTTGAAGGACTTGAATTCCTGGCTAAGGTGTCTATCCTGGGACTGATCTATCGCCCGGTCATCCTTTCCCAGACGAGTGCTCGCCTGTTTAATCTGAAATACAAGCTGGATATGGATATATTCAAGACTGCCTTGGTTGAAAGACCCGACCGACGAGGAGTAGTTCGCTGGGAAAATCATTATAATGAAAGAATAGAGCCAGAGATGCTCGAACAGGCCCTCGACCCTCGAGCACGCTTCGCTCCTCTTGAAGCACCACTGAATGATGTTAAGCAGATGAACGCCTTACAGAAAGACTTTCTCGAGTGGGTATTTCGCACCAGCGAGGTGAGCATACGCGGAAACGAAGCCCTCAAACTATATGCTGGACCTGAGACCTCTGAGGGAGAGTTTCGCACTCAGTGTGCCAATGCTGCTCGCCAGGTATGTGAGGCAGAGCTCAAGAAAACCTCAGCCAGCTATGACACCAAACTGCGGACACTAACCGATAAATTGGATCGCGAACAGCGTGAGCTGGAGCAAGATAAGTCGGAGCTTAGCAATCGCAAACTAGAGGAAGCAGGCAATGTTGCTGAAACCTTCGCAGGTTTACTTGGAATAGGCCGTAAACACTCCATTTCAAGCTCACTCACCAAACGACGTATGACCTCTCAAGCCAAGAGCAGTGTGGAAGAATCGGTTGCCACGATTAAAGATATCCAGGAACAGATTGCCATAATCGAAAAAGAGAAAGCAGCTGCGTTACAGGCAGTGAATGATAAATGGGGTGAGGTTGCCAACCAAATCACTGAAATTCCAATTTCTGCGCAGAAAAATGACATCCTACTCGACTTTTTCGGGGTGGCCTGGATGCCATATCATCTGGTGAAGACCGGTGAGCAGCTAACAGAGCTGCGGGGGTTCTCAGCCAAGTAGCATGCTCAAAACGGATAAGCCTTACACAATTCGTGATGCGCGTGGCAACCTGATCCGGGTCGACCTCAGGCGGGACAAACGCCTGAAGAAAACCTCGCGTTGGGAACGCCTGCCTGATGGCTCGTTAGTGTTGCGGGTGCCATATAGACTACCCAGGTTTAAAGTCAGCGCCCTGCTTAAACAAGTTGCTTCCCAGCTGGATAGGACTACCATAATACATGCACAGCGTACGGACGCTGACTTGCAGCAACGCGCTGAGCTGATCAATCGGAAGCATTTTAATGGGAGTATCCAATGGAATGCCATCCGTTGGGTGACTAATATGCAATCACGCCTGGGCAGCTGCACAAAGGGAGGCCCAACAGATGGTCAAATTCGCATCAGTGCTAAAATCAGAAATTGGCCAGATTGGGTAGTTGATTACATTATTGCACATGAATTAATGCACCGCAGACACCCCAACCACTCAGATACTTTTTGGATCGACCTGAGAACCACCTACCCGCTAACCGAACAGGCACGCGGCTTTATCCACGGGGTAGCTTTTTCAGCCGGGCATCCCTTTGAGGATGATTAGGTATCATACCCAGATCAAAATTAGCCTGCCAAGAACTTAACCTGGGACATCCTGGCGCACAACTTGCAACGACCTTATAGCTATGGAAAACCACTCCTCCCCTCCCCCCGATTACATGAATGCTGTGGGGTTGCTCAACAGGCGAGAAATCGAGGCGCGCATACTTGCTCCTTTACTCGATGCCCTGTGTTCTGAGTATGACTGTGAGCGGGTCCACGAGATTTTGCGTAATGTGATCCTGGAGATTGCACACCAGCAGGGTGCTCAGCTTGCCATTAATCTGAGATCAAACGACCTGGAGCACTTTGCAACCGTACACGAAACCTGGAAAAAAGACAATTCCATCCAAACCGAAGTGCTCGAGCTGACGCATAAGAAATTCTCGTTCAATGTTTTCCGTTGCCGATACGCAGAAATGTATCATCATCTGGGTATCCCTGAGTTAGGAAAAACGCTATCGTGTGACCGTGATTTTGCGATGATCGAGGGTTTTAATCCTCACATCCAGCTCACCCGCACCCAAACGATCATGGAGGGGGCAGATATCTGTGACTTTCGCTTTGAGGTAAAACCTTCAAAAAAAACCCTCGGATAATTTGCTTGACGCAAGTATCGGATTATGCTAGTATCATCTATTCAGCACCTTGGTGTCAAATTCGTTAAAAGTCTACCTCACAGCTCGGGTGACTGAATGAAGGAGAGAGGATTTATATGGAACTCAAACGCTGTTCCCGTACTTTTATCATAATCCTACTTGTAGGGATTTTTGTGTTTGGGCTGACATCGTGCAAATTACCTGCGTCTAAAGGTCCAGAAACAGCTAACCCTACCAGCGAGGGGTTCCCAGTCCCGGGCGAAACCCAACAAACACCAGGGGGAGGTAATGTCAATACATCTGCCACACAAACTGCGCAGGCGTCCTCTCCTGTGACGATACCAACGAATGTGCCAGCACAAAACCTCACCCAGGCCCCAGCTTACCCCGCACCTACAAATGTTCCTGTGGCTTCAACTCCAACAGCTGGACCAGTCATTTATATCACAGCTACTCCAGGTGGTCCGCCTTCAACCTATACGCTTGCGGAAGGTGAATTTCCATTTTGCATTGCCCGCCGTTTTAATGTAAATCAGAACGAGCTGCTCAGCCTGAATAATCTAACTCCTGATTCCTTTTTCTTTGCAGGGGAGGTCTTGGAGATCCCACAGACGGGTAACCCCTTTGATGGAACCCGCACTTTACAAGATCATCCAACCACTTATGGAATTAAAGAAGGAGATACACTAAACACCATTGCATGCTACTTCGGTGACGTATCGCCAGATATGATCGCCCTCCAAAATAATCTCACGACCACTGACTTGCCCCCTGGAGAGGTGTTGTACATCCCGTAAGTTTAGGTCTCATTCTTACGAAGGTTTAAACGCTCAGATGGTTTAAACCTTCGTAAATTTTAAGGAGTATTATGTCCATCGAAGTCATTAATCGCAATACCATTTATCATGGACGTGCCTTCAATGTACGGCGCGATGAAGTACGCATGCAGAACCAAAATACGGTATATCTGGATATCATAGAGCACATCGGTGCAGTCACGATCCTGCCCCTGGATAACGATGGGCGCATCCTGTTCATTCGCCAATATAGGCATGCTACTGGCAAAGAGCTGCTTGAGCTCCCTGCTGGTACCCTTGACCCTGCAGAACTGCCGGAAAACTGTGCCTTACGGGAAATCCGTGAAGAAACGGGGTATGCTGCTGGTAAGTTGATCAAGATCGGAGAGTTCTTCCTCGCCCCTGGCTATTCCACCGAGTATATGCATGTCTATTTAGCCTCCGACCTACGTCCCGACCCGCTGCCGGGTGATGAGGATGAATTCATCAGCCTGGAACCCATACCTATCAGGCAAGCATATGATATGGCGCTCAATGGCGAGCTCCAGGATGGCAAATCGCTGGCAGCACTGCTTTTGGCACGCCCCCACCTGTTAAAAACTTAATCCCACAACCCTCACATAAAACAACCCTGGAAAATTTGATTGGTCCAGGTTTTATCTGTCTACATCTTCACCTCTGGCTTGCCCCCGTTGTGGCTGCAGGGGTTTTTCTCACACCGCCAGTGTCTCCAAAAAGCTACGGCTCATTGGATGGTTTGTGGCCAGATGAACACAAGTTTCAATGAGCCTCATTCTTAGGATGGGGTCTCACAGCATAATCTGGTATAATAAGGTCTCTATAGTCCAGTATCGCGATTGAATTATTGAATCGCCGTTCTGTGCCATATGGCGGTTTTTTTACTACGTTGATTCTGGAAAATCATTCAAAGACTGTCGTTGTGACTGAGAAGGAGTAGATGGGCGTACAAATCCAAAGGGGAAAATGGAAACAAAATTATTGATTGGAAACCTGTCTTATGATACTACCGGTGATGGCCTACGAACGATATTCGTCCAGGCTGGAATAGTGGTCTTGGTGGATATGATCAATTTCTTAAGGTTATATGGAGGTATTAAATGAATATCGGGAAATCAAAATTTCCGCACGTAAGGAAATTCAGAGTGAGTCTGGCAATAAAGAACATCGCTTCACTGGTTCTGCTTTTTTCTGTTTTATTCTCGGGTTCTTCTGCTTCGGCGCGCCTCAACCCTAGTGAGGTTTCTGGTTCAAACTCCAATTTGGGTGTAAACGATGGCGAGGCGAAGGTTCTTCCTGGGATGGATGAGCTGCCCCCTCCGGATCAGGCAGTAGTGATCGACCAACGCAACCCCGCGTGGGTGACTCACTATGGAACGCAAGCCGGACTGCAGTTCCTGGCGCCACGTCAAGCTACGTTCGAGGTCTCTCCCCAAGGACCGGATGTCGGACTGGGGGCCTGGCAAACCTTTGATTTGAGCCAAGCTTATACTGTCTTGGCCATTCAGGGCGTGCCGGATGGTCGCGTGTTCGCGGCGTTGAATGCCAACGGCTTGCGGGTCTATGCTCCTACCGGGGATGGTAGCTACACCTGGAGCGAGATCCACACCAGCATTGGCGGCCTGGTAAGCGAAAATGTGACCTGCCTGGCTTACCTGGACGGCGTATTGTGGGTGGGGACTTCAGATGCCGGTATCAGTTTATTGTACCTGAATAGCAACACATGGGGTCTCTACGACCAAGGGAACGCACCCCTGCCGAGTAACACCATCAACCGCTTAACACCGGTGCCTGAATACCTGCCTGATAACGACGTGGTTTATGTCAGCACCCCCAATGGTGCGGAACGCTACCAGTTCGACGGTTCCAATGTTTCCTGGATGTCATTCTTAGCCGGTACACCGGTTAGAGATATGGCCGTACAGTTCTGGTTTGGGTTTGAATTAGGCTGGTTTGCCACCGATACCAGTGTGGAGTTCTACGATGGCGCAAACTGGACTTCTTATAGCTCCGGGAATACCGGCACCTGCAACATGTGGTATGCCAGGCGGGTCATCGTCGATCACAACGACACCGTCTGGTTCGCATCGGAGGTGTTCGTGCCTCCTTTAATTGAAGGCGAAGCGCCCACAGCAACGAGCGGTTTGTGCACGTACTCGAACGGAACCTGGACATCCTATAATACCGTCATCCCTGGTCTGCCAAGCAACTGGGTGACGGACCTGGCTGTGGATGACGCCGGCCGCGTATGGATCAGCATGCAGGGCGGAGCTGCAGCTTACGACCAGGGTACCTGGCTGATGATCACCCGGGAGCTCGGCTTCCCAATCTATAGCAACGGCGTAACCGCGGTAGGTGTGGTGGGTGAGGCGGTGTGGTTTGGACATAACGCCGCTACTGCCTTCAGCCAATACTCGCCCAACTGGCAGCGCTACACCAGCAGCTATATAGGCGGCAGTGGTGACCCGCACCCCGTGTTGATCGAATCCACCAAGACCCTGATTGGCCTGGGCAATGATCTAGCGGAATACGACGGATCGAGATGGCGCACCACCGTCATCCCCAGCAACACCGCAAATGTAATGTCACTTGCGCGGGATATAAATGGCATACTATGGATCGGGACGGCGGGCAATGGGTTGTATTCCTACGATGGGGTGAGCTTCATTCACCAGACCACCGCTGACGGCCTGCCAGGGGACAATGTGCGCGCCCTGGCGGTTGACCATACCGGTCGGCTATGGGTCGGAACGGAGGGTGGACTGGCGCTGCGCGGTAATGGGTACTGGCTGGGATTTACCACAGCCAACTCGGCCCTCACCTCCAACGATATCTACACCCTGACCAATGATGCCACCGACCGCATGTGGATCGGCACCGGCGACCAGGGCATCAATATCCTGAACGCAAATACACTCGGCGGGACAGCCTGGAGCACCCAGACAACTGCCGACGGCTTACCGTCGAACACTGTCATCGCCCTGGCAACCGACCCCACCGGTGTGGTGTGGGCGGCTACAGCCGCCGGGCTGGCTTCCTGGGATTCGAGCACTTCTGCCTGGACGCTGCAAATCGGTGAGCAGGCTCTGAGTGTGGCCTCCGATCCGCAGGGGCGTATTTGGTCCGGGACGATTTCGGCGCTCTATCTGCTGGAAGGCGGCGGTTGGAAAGCCTTCCACGCCACCGGCACCATGCTTGGCGGTGATCACGTCATTGCCCTGGCGTCGGACGGCGACCGTATGTGGGCGCTCGGCAACGGTATCGTCGCCGTGCGTGGTGTACTCACCGGGCCGATCGGTTTTTACGCGCCGGTCATCTCTTCCTTTAGCCCGATGCAAGGCTCGCCTGGTGATATCATCACCATCAACGGTGACCATTTCGATGATCGCGATACTTCGTATACAGAGGTGTTCTTCGATGATACATCTAATCCCGCCATGCGGGCGCAAGTCTTGAGCGTCAACCAATATATGCTGACCGTGCGGGTGCCAAAACTGGCCACGACCGCCCATATTCACGTGCGGGCGCACGGCCTGGCAGGGGTCAGCGTGGATCCCTTTACCGTTCTCCCAAAGATTACCTATGTATATCCCGACTGCGTAGGAGTGGGCAGTGTGCTGGGTGTTTATGGATCGGGGTTTACGTCGGACAATATCGCCCTGTATATCCAGATCGGCACTGGCCCGTGGCGTTATGCGGATGCCAGCGATCCCGGGCTAGTACGGCAAATCCTGCGCCCGGGCGATACCAGCGGGACGGTGCAGTTGCGCATGGGCCTGAATGGCTCGGTGATCACCAGCAACCAGACTATAGACCTATCCATGCCAAAGGTGGTCGAACCGCCGGCCATCCAGCAGGGCATTCAGGGCGAGCAAATGGTGTGGGGTAAGCGTACATTGATCGCCCTGTCACTCCAATCGTCTGGGGCGTCCTGTAACGCCCAGATCAGCAGCGGGTACATTGAGTGGAAATTGAAGAACGGCAGCTCCTACAAAGACAGCAATGCCTTCTTCCCCTCCAATACCGCACTGCAGATAGGAACAACCCCCACCGGCACCCGGCTGGATAAAACCGCCAGCTTCGTCCTGCAGAGCGTGCCCGCATTTGCTGATTTCAATGGGGTGCGCATACACTTCTTGAACGGGCCGGTGGAGCTCCTCACCTATGATATCCCTACCTCATCGTTCAATTACATCAACATAGGCAGCCGCCATCACTTCCTCAATATCGCCGTCCTGCCTTCCTCGGGCTTCAGTGATCAGATGTACAAGGATTACCTGACCAATGCCCAAAAAGGGTTGGTAAATGTGGCACGTGTCTACCCTCAGCAAGACATCTACGCCTTATACGGTTCGGACGGCTGGATGGATTGGGGCTACATGACCCTGGTCTTGAATCATTTAGTGAACTTGAAAGAAGGCAGCGACTTTGGCGATCTGAGAACCGCAGTGGATAACTACCGCGAGCTGATCAACGATAACGGCACACCGTTCCTGGACCAGGCCATGGCAATCGTAGACCAGAACCTATATACACCGGACACTCCGGGCGGTAAAGCCCAGGTGAGTTGTTATGACCCCTTCAGTGATTGCGATCGCTACTCTTCGATTTCCTTCAACGCTAAGGATCAATTGGCGGGCACCTACCTGCAGGAAGCTATCCACGTCACCGACTGGGTAGACAGCGGCTCACCCAATTATGCCAGCTACAACGGCTATCATTCGCTGTACGATGAGGGCCAGTGGAGCGATGTGAGTACCTGCATGACCGGACAGACCTTCTACCAGGCACTGGTGGACCAGACCGGTACTGCCAAACGCGTGGTTACGATGCTCCCTCAGTCCGGTCCTTACGAGTTCTCCCTGGCTGGCTGTGACTCAAATTACCAGCCGCGCTCGGCACTGTCGTATGTTCCGGATCATTATGATGCCAGTATGTTCCTGGAACCGCTGGATTATCGCCATACCCTGAACTGGATCCTCAACAATGACGACAGCGATATCGGTCCGCTTGCTATGGCAACCTACACTCAAACCCTGCGCCTCAACGGCGATATCAATGCTTCAGACGGAATCACAGTGAGCATGTCGTACCTGATGGGCAACAGCGGACAGCTTACGGCTCCTTCGAGCGAAGGCAGCTACGAACTAGATCTGCGCAACGAGGGTGATGCCCTGATTTCGAGCCAGCACTTCTCGCTGCCTACCGGTGACACGCACGGACTGCCGGAGACCGAGTTCGCCTTCAGCTTACACGTTCCATTCCCCTCAGGCACTCAAAAAGCTGAAATCCGCCACAACGGCACATTGATCTGGTCGGCGGTGGTCAGTGCGCACGCCCCACTGGTCAGCTTCACAGCCCCCAGCGGTGGTAGCTACAATGCGGACAGCCCGATCCACATCAGCTGGAACGCCTCCGACCAGGACGGGGACCCGCTACAATTTGCGCTGGCGTACACCGCCGATAACGGCGCTACCTGGCTGCAGGTAGCAGCCGCTCTTTCCGGTAACAGTTACGACTGGACGCCCGGCTTCATCCCTGCCGGCACGCAGGCTCGCTTACGGCTGACTGTCAGCGACGGGTTCAACACCAGCCAGGCGGTCTCGGATGCCTTCACGCTGGTCGCCCGCGCGCCATTTGCCTTCGTTCTGTCCCCCGAAAACGGGGCAACATTCACCGAGGGAGCTTTAGCCAGCCTGATTGGTGGCTCGATGACCTCCGATGGCAGCGAACAGGGCGATTTCAGCTGGTCTTACGACCACCATGCCGTCCCGATCGGTTACACCAAGGACATCACCACCACGCTGAACGAGATGGGTGTGCACACGCTCTCACTGCAGGTCACATCCAACGGGCAGTCCGATACCAGCGAAATCACCGTCACTGTCTTGCCGGATTACGACCACGATGGTATGCCCAACGACTGGGAGCTGTCCCACCACCTGAATCCGCTCGATCCGACGGACGCTTTCACAGATGCGGATGGAGATGATTTGAGCAACCTGCGAGAATACCAGCTTGGCACCGATCCCCGCTCCATGGATACGGACAGCGATAGTGCCAACGATGGTGCGGAAGTGACCGCCGGCACCGATCCGCTACGCGCCGACCAGACCCCGCCTACGGGACTGGTGTTGCATGTGGGTGCGACGACCCTTGGATGGACCTACCGCATGGGCAACCAAGCCCCGAACGCTTGGCACATCTGGGTGAGCAACGGGGGCACGGGCAGCCTGAACTGGACTGCCAACGATGATGCCGCCTGGCTGAACGTCACGCCAGCGTCAGGAACAGCGCCTACCGAGTTGGTGATTAGCGCCGATCCGGCTGGTCTGGTGCCTGGCGTATACTCCGGGTTCATCACGATCACGGCGGCTGGGGCTAGCGGCAGCCCGCATACGATAAGCGTGACATTCACGGTTTATCCGCCAGGAAGTGGCGGGAATCGCTTGTATTTGCCTTTAGTGAACAGAAAATGAACCTCAGGCAGATCGTCAACAGCATGTATAAGACCAAAAACATGTAATTCACCATCAGCCACCCACCCCCATTCCAAGAACAGAATGGGGGTGGGTTGGGAGAATACGGAAAGTATCCTTCATCTCACTCGCACGCTCTGTCGGTTGAGGCATATTCACTCGAGACCCCCTGCTTACCCTCAGGCAAGCATATGATATGGCGCTCAATGGCGAGCTCCAGGATGGAAAATCGCTGGCAGCACTGCTTTTGGCACAGCCGATGATCTATAAAACGTAAAATCCCTCAATTAAGAGGGATAGTTCAATAACGAATATTTATACGCGCTTTGAAGCGGCTGCTATGGCTTTTAAACTGGAATCGTGGGCGACTTCTTGATTAATATTAATGATTCCAGAAAACTTCGATTTAGAATAATAATGGGGGATGAAATTTTTAATTCCGGGTATAGCGGCGCGTTAAGGGTGGCATCATTAACGATAAAGAAATTACTGGTGCCCTCAGTGAGCAACGCTGAAAATTCAAATCGGCCAGACCATTCAATTGTTCCGGAGATGTCATATGTCCGAGTGGAAATTTGAACCGGATATGGAAACAAGCGTTGATAACCAGCCTTCATAACCCCTTGTAAACCCATATAATCACGCTTGCTCAGGCATACGGCAGCCACCTCTGAACGGGCTAAATATAGCTGTGGGGTGTAATTCATCACACTTGATGGCTTATGGATGGGAGCGATGCTGGTATCGTTCATCTCCAAATGCGAATTGGTTGTATCCGTCAGCATACCCAACAACCCGCTTTGGCTGACCTTGATCTGCCCGAAAATGTAATGGCTGGAGGTTAATATCTCGGCTGGGATTAGACGATTGGTAGCTGATGAAGCCATAACATTCCTCCAGTAAATTAGTTGCGAGGTTGAGGCCGGTCCATGCTTCCAGGCAGATTCCGCCGGCGGGTACGGTTCTTTTGTCCTGTTGTTGGGCTTAGCAACATGTTCAACCAGCTGACTGCACGGATATCATATTCACGCTTTCCACACACATCACAAACCCATGAAGGAAAGTTGGGCACTGTGATGAGCTCATCATTCAGCCAGGTAAAATAAGTGAGATATTCCAAACGGAACACCCCTGTATGGCACTCCGGACAAATGCGAGAGTATTCCTGCAGCGAGTCAGCTTCTGATTTATCTTGGTTTTTTTGGGATTCATCGCTCATTTTGCAATCGCCTCAGCTTCCTGTACGATCTTAACCCCCGCGCTTGCACCCAGGCGGTTCGCGCCTGCTCTTATCATCGCCACTGCATCCGCGAAGGAGCGTATGCCTCCCGCAGCCTTGACACCCATATCTGGTCCAACAACGCAGCGCATTAGTTCCACATCCTCAACCGTTGCACCTCCAGTGCCAAAACCTGTTGATGTTTTCACAAAATCGGCCCCTGCAGCTTTGCTGATCAGACATGCCAGGATTTTTTCGCGAGGCGTAAGGAGAACTGTTTCCAGGATAATTTTCGTGATCGCACCCTGGTTGTGAGCAGTTTGCGTCACAGCCTGGATATCATTCATTACCAACCCGTATGCTTCAGATTTCAATGCCCCAATATTGATCACCATGTCAATCTCGACCGCCCCGGCATTGATACACCCCAGAGTCTCATAGACTTTGAATTCAGGTAGGACAGCCCCTAGTGGGAATCCCACCACGGCACAAATGGCCTCCGGTGCATCTTTCAGTAATCCACACGCCAAAGGGACATACACCGGATTAATGCAAACTGTAGCAAAATGATATTGCATGGCTTCCTGGCACAGGACCCTAATTTGTGCTGCAGTTGCTTCCGGTCTTAGCAAGGTATGGTCAATCCAGCCCGCAATCTGGCTACCTTCCGGAATATTTAATTTTACCGGTGCGGGTGGCAATTGGTGCTCATATTCTAGTGCCAATGATACAAGCTGTGATATCTCCATTATCTAATTTTCCAATCAGCGGGCTGCATTCGCTAATGGTACATGGTCAATTAATCCCCAGGAGGGTGGAGGCCAATAAACCAGAACAGCCTTTCCAACTACATAATCCATGGGGACAGTCCCCCAATCGTGAGAATCCGAAGAATTGTTGCGGTTATCGCCCAAAACAAATAATTGACCTGCTGGAACTTCCCATTTTCCGGTGTAATTCATTTTTACACTTAGATAGTTTTCAGCCAAAGGTTGTCCGTTGATATAAACCGCGCCGTTCATGACCTCAACGATATCACCAGGTAAACCAATGACCCTCTTGATATACTCTTCTTTGGGGTCGCGCGGGAAGTGGAAAACGATAATATCACCAGGCTGTGGGCTTCCAAACCGATAACTCAACCGGTTAATGACCACATACTCTCCTGAAACCATCGTTGGTAACATGCTGTCTCCATCCACGCGGATGCGGGCAGAGATTATATTGATGCTAACAAACAACACCAATGACAGAATTAGCGTCTCTAGAATATCCACCAAAAAGCCTAGACATCCAGAACCTTTTCTTTTAGGTTGATCTTGCTCAGGAATTAATCCTGATTGATTAGTATCCAATCTTCCTCCACGTTCCAGGCATTATATAACCGCTCTTCCATCAGGGCAAGGGAAGGTGGATTAAGGGATTGTGAGTCATAAATTACGAATGCAAACCGTGTTTCCTTATTTCCTGCGCGGCCGTAAGACGATGCGTATGGGTGTCCCTAAAAATGCATGCTCCTCACGAATACAATTTTCCAAAAACCTCAGGTAGGTGAAGTGAGCCAATTTCGGGTCATTCACATGCAGCAGGAAAACTGGTGGGTCATTTCTTACCTGGGTACCATAATAGATTTTGAATTCCGCACCAGCGTGAGATGGCGCAGGATGCCGGTCTTGGGCATGTTGCAGAATGCGATTGATTTTTGAGGTTGGTAAACGGGTCAGGCGCTCTTCTTGAACCCTCAATGCCAGTGGCAAAACCTGGTCCACCCGCTGACCAGTCTTGGCTGAGATGAACAGGATCGGAACATAATCCATAAAATTCAATTCCTGCCTGACGGTTCGTGTGAATTCCTCCATTGTGTGGGTATCTTTTTCAATAGCATCCCACTTGTTCACTAAAACCACCACACTCTTCCAGGCATCCAATACAAAACCTGCAATATGGGCATCCTGGGCAGTCAAGCCGTCGGTTGCATCGAGAACGAGAAGAGCCACATCTGACCTTTCGATGGCTTGCAGAGCACGCAATACACTATATTGTTCCACTCCCGGAGTGATGTGCCCACGGCGGCGTATACCTGCTGTATCAATCAGTAATATTGGAATATCTCCGTAGATCAGGTGGGTATCGATCGCATCCCGGGTTGTACCAGCAATTGGGCTGACGATGGCGCGTTCCTCTCCCAGGATTTGATTAAGCAGGCTGGACTTACCCACATTGGGTTTGCCGACGATCGCAACCTTGACTGAATCATCCTCGACTTCTTCGCCTTCTTTTTTGAAAGTTGCGACCAAAGCATCCAACATGTCTCCGGTGCCAGTTCCGTGTAAGGCTGACACTGGGTATGGCTCCCCGAGACCCAGCTCATAGAACTCAACGGCAGCTAAACGACGTGATTCATTGTCGCACTTGTTCACGACCAAGAGCACGGGGGGTCTGGCTTGTCCATCTACGTCGCGTTGATATTTCCGGAGGATGCGTGCCACTTCATAGTCTGCTGGAGTCACACCACCCTCAGTATCTGTGATGAACAGCACAGCGTCTGAACTCTGAATAGCAATCTCGGCTTGAGCACGGATTTGCTCGATAAAATCTGCTGAACCGATCGAGAGCGGCTGTTGATTACGACCAGGACCGGTTTGGGTGGGATCGATCCCCCCAGTATCTACGATATCATAGATTGTGCCTGCCCATTCGGCTTCCATCACCAGGCGGTCACGGGTCGTGCCGGGAACATCATCCACCACGGCCAGGCGTCCCCCTGCCAGGCGGTTAAATAAAGTGCTTTTCCCAACATTGGGTCGCCCAACCAGGGCAACAATTGGTTTTGTCATAGAATATCCTTCTTATGGACGAGCTGTAGAGGTTGGAGTCTGTTGCGGCGTAACATATCCAAACGGTGTGGCAGTGGGCGTGGGTGTTGGTGCAACGGTGATAGTGATCTCAACCGTCGCAGGAAGCATCGAAACCTTTTGCACCTGCTCGGGCAGGATGTCTACCTGCGGGATTAATTGATAGGTTCCCGCATCATATCCACTTAAGTCAAGCACTACCCTCACATCCCCCGGTCCAAGTGTATTCAACACAGGTACTGGGCCAGAAAGGATGACGTCTACGGTTGTTGGTGCCGGGCTAGCCTCCAAGCCTGGAGCAAGCCCAATCACTTCCACGGGAAGTGAAATTGATAGACTCGACTCAATCGCCGCAATGCTTACCTGGACCAGAACCTTTGGATCCCCGATGACTGAAACATCAGCAGGTAGATTCAGATCCACAAGAGTCTCAAAGTCATCAGTTTTCCCGGTGAGGTCGATCGGTTGGGTCTCCACGTACCCTGGTAAATTATTAACCAGCTCAGGATCAGAGGAAAAAACGATCTTTCCGACCGGTGATACGAAAATATTAGTCAATCTATAGCCACTGGCTACCTGTCCCACCGAGACGGGCCGAACAACTACATAACGATAACCGCCGAGTAATGTGATCGGCTGAGTAATGGTGACTGTATCTGGTGATACTGTTACCCCAACAACAAGCCTGCCCTCCTCATCCAGCAATAGAGGTGTCTCATCGCTGATAATGGTCTGAGTTGCATTCGTAACATCCACCTTCACACGTACTTCTTTGACCAAGGAAACGAGAGACTCTGGACCGGTCACTGTCACCTCAAAAGGATCAAGCTTAGGAGTTTGAGCCTGATATCCAACTGGAGGCTCGCCCTGAACGACCAGATTAACCGGAAAGACCTGGGAAACAATAGGGTCAAGGGTGATGGTCAGCGATTCCGGGTCCTGGCGGATCAGGCGTACAAGGCGAGGGGTGATCTGAACTTGAACAGGGACTTCATGTACGCCAGACCCCAAATTCGACAGGTCCACCCAGGCGCGCACTGATTGTTGGTCATTATTCATCTGAGTCCAAACTGAGGAGGGTGCTCTTAAGACAAGGGTGACATTCTCGGGGACATCACCCATAATTTGCAAGCCTGAATCCTGCCCGATGACCTCGATCGGCACAGAGCGAGCAAGGATATGCTCTTCATTTGGATCTGAAGCAATGACCGCAGATACCCAAACAATGACCGCCAGAATGAATGCAACCAATAATGTGCCGATGTTTTTCGCCAGCCAACGCAGGATCTTCACTGATTAAGACCCTCCTCTTGGTTTCTTGCCACCAGGATACATACCTTTGAGTATGTCAGCCAATCCTTGACGTTGTGCATTAGGGCTGAAAAATGTTCTCAAGACATTTTCCAACCTTTCTGCATCCAGACGACGAATCATCCTTCCGTTGTTCACCACAGATATCGTTCCACTCTCTTCCGACACAACGACGACAACTGCATCGCTTACTTCTGAAATCCCCAATGCAGCCCGGTGACGCAAGCCCAGCTGCCGATCAGGAGTGCGAGCCAATACACCACTGGCTGAAAGTGGCATCACGCAAGCCGCAGCCAGCATTCGCGCACCCTCCAGGATCACAGCACCATCATGCAGGGGTGTATTTGGGAAAAATATCTGCAGAATCAATTCAGGTGTGACTTGCGCATCCACAATTACGCCAGTGCGAACAAATTCCTCCAAATTATCGAGTCGTTGCAGGATGATCAGGGCACCATGCCGGCGGTCGGATAGGCGGATGGCTGCGTTTACAACCGCGGCGATAGATTTTTGAGTCCCTGAGGAAGATTTCCCGGTTCCGAGGATAGAACCTGCCCTGCCAAGACGTTCCAACGCACGCCTGATTTCAGGAGCAAATATCACCGGAATTGCAATTACAAGCGCGGGCAGGGTTGTTCGTACCAACCAGGAGAATGCGGGTAACACCTGAGTGCTATTTAAAAGGCTACCAAGAACGACCAGTAAAAGCACCCCCCGCAACAACACCACAGCCTGAGTGTCACGTAATAAAATCAATAAGCCAAAAAATATCAGCGTAACAATTGCCAAGTCAAGAATACTTAGCCAATTGAGCCGCTCAAAAACAAAGCCCAAGCTTTCAATCAGGTAGCGAATGAGGTTCTGTAAAAAACCTTGTCCGATCATTTATTCTGCTGGTTCCATTTCATTGTGTAGACCTAATCCAGGACCGACTGGAGAGGTAGATTTTATGAACTATACCGGTCGCAGGACACGGTCTTTGCGCAATTGTTTGAAGAATAAGGACTCCCCTTCTCCAATTGTTTCCTGAGCAGCTTCCTGCCAGGCACGCACGCCTAAGGATTCGATTGTGCGTGGTTCATAACCCAAAGATCTCCATACATCTTCCTGTTTGGACAATTCAAGAGGCAAAAACAGTAGCGCTGCTTCACATTGCAGATCACGGGAGGTCGACTCAACTTCGCTCAATAAAACCGCCATTGCCTTTGATAGTGATTGACCTGGGTCTATATAAACTTCATCGGTACGTTCCACCAGGTTTTCCACCTGCCATCCCATTATCCCCACCGGCTCATTATCCAATTTGAGGAATAAGAAGGCTTTTTCACCGAAGGCTGCCATGATATCTTCGCTGGTTGGTTTCAGCCTGCCATCACTCAAGCGATTGATTATCGATGCAATCTCAGCTGCATGGCGTGGTCTGGCTTTCTCGACCACCAATTCCCCTTTAGGGGCTTCAATTGGCTTGGGGGCCGCCGCTTCATAAGCAGGGAAGAGGTCTCTCCAAGCTTTGGTTACCTGCTCCCAGGTGTTTTCAAATGAACCTTCGTTGTGAATAACGGTGTTAGCCGCAATAACTTTATCAAGCTGCGCTGACTGTGCATTTACACGCTGGTGCGCAACCGCTGAGCCCATACCACGTTTTTGGGTCAGGCGTCCAATCTGGATTTCCTTTTGGGTGTAGGTGACCCAGATGGTATCACATGCCTGACGTAGGGGACCCTCTAACAGTTTGATAGCTTCGATGACAATTACCTTCTGGTGAGCACGCCGGATGAGTATATCCACTGCCTGGCGTACCAGGGGATGAACGATTGCTTCGAGCTGGGCAAGTGCCTCGGGGTCCAAGAATACCACACGCGCCAATTTAGCACGGTCAATCTGTCCATCTGGAGCCAGAATCCACTTTCCAAAGGTATCGACCACGGGTTTATAGCCTGGAGCGTCTTTGGCAATGGCGCGATGACCTAACGCATCTGCGTCAATACCATATGCACCCAAGTGCTCCAGCATCTTGCGCACTACACTTTTACCGGTGGCTATATTCCCCGTTAAACCAATGACAAATTTACCCGGCCAGGCACTCATTCTTCCTCCAATTATCATTGTAGCCGCGCTAATGCAGAATGTCAAAGGTTATTGCAAAAATGATAAGAGAGGAGTTCACTGTGCTGGAAAATAATGAAATGGTAAAGATACTTCATGCGGATAACTTGGTCACAGATGAGCATCCCCAGACACCAGTCCAATTATATTATGGTAATTTAGATGAAATTACTCTCATATTAACCTTGTTTTTTATGAATTTTGTGTTATAAATTAATGAAGGGCTGGTTATTTAGGTAAGCAATTAATATCCACTTATTATTGTTGCAATACCAACTCCAAGCACCTTTTATTCTATATAAATTAAAACTTGTTTGGGTTCATACAAACCAATTTCAAGCGAAATAGTTAAGGATTGGAAAATGGGTATATATTCTAATGACCCAGAGAAAGAAAGGATGAATGGGTATGGTATCTTCTATAAAAGTAAATATGTTAGATGGTAGGAAGTTTGACCTCACACAGGATGTTCTCGAAAGTTTAAGAGCACGTCTGAAAGGTTCATTACTCTTGCCGGGTGAGGTTGGCTATGATGAGTCCCGTACAGTTTGGAATGGTATGATTGATCGAAAGCCAGCACTTGTGGTGCGTTGCTTGGGGGTTGCTGATGTAATTGCATGCGTCCGGTTTGCCCGTGAACACAATCTACTGCTCTGTATCAAGGGAGGAGGCCACAACATAGCTGGCTTGGCTACCGCTGATGGCGCGTTAATGATTGATATGTCGCTCATGCGCGGTGTGTGGGTGGATCCGCATGAAAAGATCGCCCACGCACAAGCTGGATGCCTGAATGCTGATGTGGATCGAGAGACCCAACTGCACGGGTTAGCCACCGTCATGGGCTTTGTATCCCTTACTGGCATTGCTGGTCTTACTTTAGGCGGTGGGCTGGGCTATCTGACGAGACGTTTTGGTTGGACCGTGGACAATGTCGTCGGTATGGACGTTGTGACTGCCGAAGGACGTCTCGTACATGCAAGCAGCGACGAGAATGCAGACCTCTTCTGGGGGCTGAGGGGTGGTGGTGGAAATTTTGGCGTTGTAACCGGTATTGATTACAAGCTCTACTCTGTCGGTCCAGAGGTCGTCGGTGGCTTTGTAGCCTGGCCTGCTACCGAAGCACCCAAAGTGATTGAGCTGTATCGGACAATGGCAGAGGAAGCCCCCAAAGAGCTCACGCTTGTCCTGATCATACGCCCGGCACCTGCTGCACCCTGGTTACCGAAGGACCAGCATGGGACTCCGATCGTCCTATTCGGAGCCTGTTACAGTGGGAAAATTGAAGAAGGCGAGAAAATCGTCGCCCCCATCAAATCGTTTGGTACACCCATCGGTGACATACTTGTGCGTCGACCTTATACACAATTGCAATCGTTGCTCGACGGGGCTAATCCAAAGGGCAGGCGTTGCTACTGGAAGAGTGAGTATCTCCCACGCATCGAACCAGCCTTAGCCGAGAAGTTCATTGAGCACGCGGCTAAGATTCAATCGCCTTACTCGGCAGCTACCCTCTTCCAACTCGGTGGTGCGCTGAATAGTGTTAATGATGACCACTTACCCGCTGGAAACCGCGATGCGCGCTACGTGCTCAACCTGACGGCTGCCTGGGAACAAGTGGATGCAGATATAGCAAACATGGAATGGGCGCGCCAGGCATGGACCGACATGAGGCAGTTCTCGACCGGTGGTAATTACTTAAACTTTCAAACCGAGGACGAAGGTCCAGAGCGCATCCAGGCTGCACTAGGTAAAGGATTTGAGCGGCTATCCGAGATCAAGGCGAAATGGGATCCAGAGAACATGTTCCGCACAAACCGCAATATCAAGCCGGCTGTATAAAAGGCAATGTGCCTGACAATGTAAGCAGGCAATTGGAGACCTGATCAGGCTCCAGTGCACTGCATTGCGTTTTCCGTTGATGTTTATATTGGACATCTTAATGGGATGAAACCGAGAGGTTTACGTGCCCGATCTCTCTTGTCTCCCATTCAGCTTGTACTGATCTCGGGATTGAACCTAGAAAAACGGCAAAAGCAAGAGTGTCGAAAAACTGGTAGTTAGACGATCCAAAACTCCCGCTTGACCTAGTAATATTTCTAGGATAGGCTGCTTATGAAAATTCAGAATGTCGAAGGTTGTTGTTATATTTATTAACGCCTGTGGGGTGGAGTTCATCAACCACAGGCGTTTTATTATTGAGAGGGTTTACTATTTGTGGATCACTGGTAGATAATAGTAATTCACAATTGGTACGATATATACATCTACGGTGGTGGTAGCCAGAGCGTTACTTATTGGGTTCGTTGCTGTGACCGTCGCCGTGAAACTACCTGTGGCTGAATAAGTATGCGACACTACCTGACCCGGTAAAGTAATCCCGTCACCGAAATCCCAGACGAAATCGACATTCGTACCCTCTGTGATCGTGGCAGTCAATAAGGTTGGGCCACCCAACAAAGTTGGGCTATCATTTGTTGCTATCAAACCTGCAATCGGTACCTCCAGAGAAACCGTAAAAGCGTTGGTTAATGTGTATGACTGGCAGTCACCATTGAATAAAGTGAGATCATAAGTACCGGCTACAATCCCTGTGGGGACAACCGCGTCGATCGTGGTTGAACTCACCAAAGTAGTGGAGATCAACCAGGTATCACCCAATTTCAAGCTCGGTATGCCGGCAAAGCCTGTTCCTTCGATCACCACTGGTGTGGGAATATCCGTAAATCCAGAGATGGGGGAAATGCTTATCAAAGCAGGAGGTGGATTCGGGGGAAGTGGTGCTGTGATTTGAACATCATCGATATGCCAACCCACGTCGCCAACGCCGGAGTCACAACCTAAACGCCATCGAAACATCACACTCTGACCAGCAAAACTGTTCAAGTCAACAGACACTTTTGTCCAGGATGTCAAATCGCCAGTCCAAGCATCCCTCCCACCTAGTGGATTGCTATATCCAGAATCTATCGTACCGTTATAACCATTCGTTGTGATGTAAGGACCTAAGTCGGTCCATGTACCACCACCATTACTGGAAATCTCAAGAACCGAACCGTCATAGGAGGCACCCTCGAACTGATACTGGTGCCAGAAAATCAGGGTGCTGCCTGCACCCAATGTGATCGGATTCGTTGTCCACAAACGTGTATCGGTGATAATAGAATCATCCGGTACGAACCAGGAGTGGGTCGGGCTGTGTGATTGGACGGTTGAAATCGCCCAATGGTCCGTTCCTTGGGTAGCTGCATGGGGCAAATTTCCAGACCCCCATTCGATATCATCATAAAACATGGACGTCAGAGCGACTGTTGCGAAGTGGAATGGAGCAGACCACTCCCCCACCCCACACACATTTGATCCCTGTAATTGCCACCAATAACATGTGCCTCCTTGCAGGGGAGTCATCACCGCGTAATCTGAAGAGGTTAATCCAGTAGCGGTCAGGATTGGGGTCTCAAAGAGTGGGGTGAGAGACATCTCTAAGTTATATCCACTTGTCAAGGACAAATCACCCCAATCTAAAGTGGGAAGCCGAGTTACATCCACCGCGCCATCAGCTGGGGAAAGCAACACCGGAATACTGGGGGGATCCGAATAGAGGTTTAACCCAACAGTCACTGTGTGCGTCTTAGTAGGAGCGATCCCAACAATATCAATGTTATAACTTCCCGCCGTGGCTTCCCCGGTATTCCCGATGGTTAAGAGACTAACACCAGGAGGCGTAACCGGATTTACATCGAAGCCGGCAGTTGAACCTGCTGGATAGCCGGTTGCATTTAATGTTACCTGGTCAGAGAAACCCATCACCGACCCAACCGTAAGACCATACTGAGCATCGGTAGGTGCGCATACCGATTGGCTTTCAGGATCGGCTAACAAAGTAAAATCTGGCCCCAGCGAGCCAGTACACGAATCATATTTAAATGCACCGATGCGCGTGCTCCATTCATGGTTCGGTCCGGCATCATATTCACCAGTAAACCAAAAAGTGCAATCGTCTACGGGATCGACGCTCATGGCAGAATAATCGCCATAACGGTTGCTTTGATTAAAGTCGGTCCCCTCCACGAGTGAGTATTCACCCTGCGGCATGGTACCTAAAGGATCTGAACGTAAACGGCCAATATAGCGTAATGAAGGGTAAACTGTTGTGCTTGAAACGTTATATCCCAAGGCAATATCCCCGCTGCCATCCATAGCAATCGCGCCCATCCAGCGGTGCTCTGCATCCGGTGCGACGGTACCTTCCTGATTTAAAACCCAGGAACCTACCCATTCTTTCCGTAGCTCGAACCAACGGATGCCACCATGATCGTTCCCATTGACATCGGTGACAAAGTTCCCCACCAAAGTCTCGTGAACACCGAAATTACGGTATGCCAGACGCCACATGATCACTTCGCGCAGCGGGTCAAGGGTTGTACCAGTGCCGGGTTGGGGAAAACAATAGAAATTGTACAATCCACACAAATCCGAGTCAAACTCCGCAACAAAGATATTAATCGGACCTGTAAAGCTAGAATTTTCCGGATTAATCCAATCCACATGGAACTGCCAAATCTCCAGGATGTCTTGGGTTGGATAGCCCGTAGGACCATGTACTTCGGTATCGCGATGGCGCATCATGATGCCAGGTGTGCCGGCTGGAGGGGGTGTCCCTCCATCAAGATCTGCAGGGGTTAAAGTCTGAAATGAGAAGCCTGATAATGGAGGGGCAGTGAATCTTTGCATCGAAGTAGATAACCCGGCTAACATGCTGGTCCGGTCTAAAGCATAAACCGCTGGATTGGATTCATTCGAAGTCACATAATAAGCATCTGGCCATACTGCATACTTAGGATAGTCCGGAAAATCTGGTGTAGGGAAACTATAACCGTAGTATGTCCCGGTGGGATCTGAGGTCGTTGAGATATAAACACACAGGTTATTACCACTGCCTGCAAATTCACTCAATAACCAACGGTCAGCCTGCTGGTCGTAGAGCACGATTGGATCTCCATAACCCGTGGAACATACACCATTTCCTAATGAATCTAAAGGAAATGGCCCAAAGATAATATTTCCTGCTTTATCGTAAATGGTAACCATGGTGGAATAACCATTCACCATCTGGATATAATGATTGCTGCCCACATCACCCACTGTATCAGGTGGAGTAACATTAGTATATCCATGACCGTTAATATTTACGATTGGGGTTGAGAAGCCATCCAAACCATGTGTAGCTGGTGAATTAGCCTGAAACGTCAGGAGTGGGTCAATCCCACCAACTCCTCCTTGGCTGGAGGGTATATTACGGTCATATGTCCGATGGGGGTTAACCTCCCTTTCGGGTCCACTCACCTCAACATAAGGCGGCAAATCCCTTACGGCAGGACTAATTGTGGGGAAAATTGGACCAATCACAGTCACTCGCTGTTCACTACGATCGTTCTTCATCCCTACTCCTGCGTGGGCAACACCGCTATCCCCCTTCGCTGCAATTACCGAACCCGCAAAAATCACTATCATGGAAATGATAAATACTATTCTATTTCTCATGAATCTTCTCCTCTTTATCAAATTTATTGAATTTTATCATGGGGTTTATAAACGAGGCGTTATATACCTACATAATCATCCAAGGACTTACAGAGATACTTTTTTGATGATGTCAACAGAAAGGCTGCTTATGGTACGGCAGAATGCCGGTACTTATTCTTAAATATCCTCGGGTGGATACGACCAGCGAAACTAAAGGAGAATAATACAATATGCCATCATGGCATCGTAAAACATGGCGGCATAGTCATGAGATAATAGAATTCAGTTGGGATGCAAAGCTAAATACGAATTGCAATGATTAGGAATTGGCTAGGAACCTAGTGAGTGACATACGAATAGGTTGGCTCAGAAGCCCAAAAAACGTGATCTATAAACTCACACAGGCAAACCAGTTACCCGGGCAATAATTTTTTCCAGTGGAGTGAGGCGTCCATCTGCCCAAGCTCGCGTAAAGTCTGGTTCACCTAACTCCGTACGCACCTGCAGCATGACCAGTGTATGGTTTTCCTGGTAAACAGGAGGCATTGGGGAGCTGTAGCGCTCGCGCATACTATCAGCCGCTCCCATAAGAAATGCTGCCTCCCGATTTTCACCCAAACCGGCGTAAGCCAATGCGAGAGCTTCCAACGTATAGGGGATATCCAGGTTATTTTGGTGTTCCCAATGAATGTCTAAAGATTCTTTGTACAAATCGACTGCTTGTTCGAATTTTCCCTGTGACCGATGAACATCTCCTAACCCCCCAAGCGAGAAAGCCGTCGCTAATTTATTATCGATTTTTATTGATTGAAGCAGACTCTCTTTAAATAGGAGAGCAGCTTCATCAAGTCTCCCCTGCTTCATATACAAGTCACCAAGATGGATGCGTGCCTCGGCTTGATGCCATTCATCCATTGTCTCTTGAGACATCACCAGGCTTATTTTCAGCAATCGGGTCGCTCGTGCAAATTCGCCATTTAGGTAGCTAACGATACCGAGGTTCATGAGTGCGAGTCCGATGCCTCGCTTATCTTTAATCTCCTTAAATATGGAAAGACTTTCCTTGCTGAATAAATATGCCTGCTCGAAATTACCCAGGCTTCGTATAATGCTCCCAGATTGAATAAGTGCAAAAGCCCGGGCAGATGGGAATTGACCGGATTTCAAGGCAAGCATCCTGCTAAGCCAGTAAATCCCCTCGCGAAGGTAACCTTTTCTATGCCAGAATGATCCAACGGCAGTCGCCAGGCGCAACCCGCTCTCTTGAGCTCCACTTTCAATAGCCCAAGTTAAAGCTGCGCGGATATTATCTAGCTCCTGCTCAAGATGGGAGTAGCCTGGTGCATCATCCACTGCCGCCAACCCAGGTTGTGAATTTTCGGCAAGCCTCATATATAAAGAAAGATGGGCATCACGTAATTGGCTTGATCCGCCTGTGCTGTCCAATTTTTCCTCAGCATAGCGCCTGATAAGTATGTACATATCATAGCGGCTCATGGGAGCGCGGCGTAATAAGGATTTACTCAGCAGAAATTCCAATGTTTTTTCATTTGTACCGATGATCTCTTCGGCGGCTTTTAAATTAAATCCGCCCCGGAAGATAGAAAGTGCAGAAAAAACGCGTTTTTCCTCTTCCGACAATAATCGCCAGGAAAAATCGAATGCCGCCCGAACACTGCGCTGTCTTTCTGGCACATCCTTCATCGTGGTTGCCAGAATATCCAGACAATCTTTGATTTGGTTATCAATCTCTTCGCATGAGCGCGTGCGGGTCCATGAAGCTGCCAACTCAATTGCCAGCGGCATGCCCTCCACCTGCTTACAGATGTTGACGATTCTGGCAACATTTTCATTGTTTAGGGTAAATCCTGTGGAGGCCCGCCTGGCGGTGATGATGAACAAACGCACCGCATCGTAAGATTCGAGGTCTTGGGTTGTGACATCAGGGGGAATTTTCAATCCCTGGACAATGAACACTTGCTCCATACGCAGGTTCAATGGTTGGCGCGAGGTTACGAGCAGGAATAAAGCCGGCGCAGTTTGCAACAGACTGACCAGGGTATCTACACCAGCAAGAAGGTGCTCAAAGTCATCCAACACCAGAAGCATGCCTTTATCGTGTAGATAGTCCAGGAGATATCCTTTCGGATCCTGTGAAGCAGGTATTTGCACCACAAGTGCATCCAGAATAGTGGTGGGTATATTTATGGGATCGTCCAGCTGGGCAAGAGGAACGAAATATACACCATCTGAAAAGCGACCCGCTAGGCCAGATGCGGCTTGAATGGCTATGCGGGTTTTTCCAATCCCACCAGGACCAACCAGGGTGATGAGCCGGGAATCAGGCCGGCTGATGAGATCGGAGATCTGCAATAATTCGCCCTCATAACCGACAAAAGGGGTCAGTGGCAGGTAGGAGGCCAGATTGGAAACCGCTGGTTTGGAGATAATCGGATCAACTGGCAACTGCAATTGTTCAAACGACAATTCAGTGCTGGCTGTTTTGAGAAAGACCTCACGCTCCGGACCATGGATGTGGAGGCATTCTGCAAGCCGCTCTGCCATCTGGGGTGATGGACGGCGCTCATCCATTTCGATCTTTTTAATGGTCGATAGCGCGCAAAAAACCTGCCCAGCGAGCTCTGTCTGAGTCAGGTCTAACGCCTTACGACGGCGACGTACCCAATAGCCGAAAGATAAGCCTTTGTCCATCCATATCCTTTCAGATGAGGAACGGAAATTATTATACTAAATTGTATCCAAATAGTACACTTAAGAAGGATTCAAGGTGATATATTGTAGGTCATACTTAATAACTTAATTGGTAGGCAAACTACCAAATGATTATATCTAACAAACCATATAACTCGAAGGAGAATTGAAATGAAAACAAAAATCAGAATCAGTATGTGGATCATGGCTATGTTCCTGGTCTTTTTTGGTATAAGTCTGTCTAGCCAGAAGGCATTCGCTGCCAGCGGTCTACACTTCCAGAGGTTGGTAAGCATATCGGGTTACTCTCAGCGGTTGGCAAGTTTGTCTAGCTTGCTTCCTGCTATAGGTGTTGGCCCGACAGAACTGTCTGCCTCCCACTGGCAGGAGATAGAGCGCATCACGGCGCCATTCTACGCTGCGAGTGCCTCTACAGGTGTTGGCTTTCCCGCCCTGAGCGCGACTGACCTCGGCGAACTAAGCTTGATTAAAGGTTACCGCTTGCAAGCAATTGCACGCTTCTCCGGTGCTGTTCCCTCAACGGGTGTTAACTTGACCACCTTGAGTTCAGCAGGTGTCTTGGCTTACCGCTGGCAGGCAATGGCGAGCTTTTATGCCTCACATCCCTTTGCCGGTGTCGACCTGACCACGCTGAGCGCAGCAGATGTCTCAGCTTACCGCTGGCAGGCGATGGGGCACTACTATTTGACACACCCCAAACCGTGGCGGTAATATTGACCACCCAGTGTGGGTAAACGTCTCAGCCTATCGCTGGCATATGATACACATTTCACGGTGGGCTCCCATAACGGATATTCCTAACAAGCTATATTAGTTTCATCCCTGATCGGCGGGAAAACATACAGGATATGAAAAAGAACCCCCCCAGGTTATTACCTGGGGGGGTTGTTATTAAAGTGAGGGTGGAAATGCAGAATGCCAACGGGTAAAGCAAAAACTCACCAGGGAATGGTAATGAAAACCATGGAGGATTTTAACTAATTCTTAAGTTGAAAGCAACCGGGGATGCTGTTATTTGCTCTTCATCGCCAGGCGTGGGTCAAGGGCATCGCGTAAGCCATCACCCAATAAATTAAATGAAAGCACTACCAAGATGATAAACAGCCCTGGGTAGAAGACCAGATATGGAGCAGTGAACACCTGGTTGCGTTCCGCGCTCAACATAGCTCCCCATTCTGGTGTGGGTGGTTGAGCACCCAATCCTAGGAATGAAAGAGCGGCTGCGTCCAGGATGGCAGTCGCGATCCCTAATGTTCCAATAACGATTAAAGGTGTTAGCGAGTTTGGTAAAATACGCTGAAACAGAATATACAAAGTACTACCACCCAAGGCCCGAGAAGCTGAGACGAAGTCCATTTCGCGCGTGGTGAGGATTGCTGAGCGGGTTACACGCGCGTAAGCAGGGATGGAGACAATAGCAATCGCAAGCAAAGCGTTAGTCAAACCCGGTCCCAGGCTGGTCACGAGGGCAATGGCTAATAGGAGGGAAGGAAATGCCAACAGCACATCCATGAAGCGCATGAGTACATTATCCACACCGCCCCCCACATAACCCGCGACTGCCCCGATGGCTGTACCGACAATAATTGCAAAGGTTACCGTGGTAAAACCGATCAGCAGGCTTAACCTGGCTCCATATAAAACCCGGCTGAACTCGTCGCGTACATTCCCATCAATCCCCATAATATGCTGCGGCTGGTCTGCAGGGCAGCCCAGCAGATGGATGCAGGGTGCCTGGCGTGGCTTCACTTTTTCCACCCCAATCAACACTTGCTGGGGATCATAAGGCGCCAATAATGGGGCAAAGATGGCGATTAACACCAGTATACTCAGAATGACCATACCCAAAATTGCCGATTTTCGTTTGAATAAGCGCCGCCGGGCGGTCCCCCATAGAGTAACAGGTTTATCAGACCGAAGTTTCTCTGCCTGTAATTTTGCCACCTCGCTGGAGGAGGGAATTTTGGCTATCTCACTCATCCAGGTCAATCCAGCCGGACGCGTGGGTCTAGATAGATATAAGATATATCCACAATGAGATTTAATACCACAAAGAAGACCGCGATCACCACCGTAAAAGATTGGACGATGATGTAATCGCGGGCGGTGATGGCGTCATATAGAATTTTACCCACACCAGATAGGTTAAAGATCGTTTCTGTGAGGACCGCCCCGGCCAATAAACTGCCCAGGGACAGCCCGATGATCGTCACCAGAGGCAGAAGCGCATTACGCAAGGCATGTTTCATCACCTGCGTATAACGGGTGGCGCCCTTGGCGCGCGCAGTGCGGATATAATCGGTTCCCAAAACATCCAGCATGCTGGAACGGGTCATGCGGGCGATCAGCGCAAGTGGGATCGTACCCACCGCAATTGCCGGTAAAATCATGTGCCTTGCCGCATCCCAAAAGATATCCCAGCGCCAGATCAGGAGGGCATTCACCAGGTTGAGGCGGCTGATGAATTCCAACACACCCGCTAAACCTTGTGAAGTAACATGCAGCCCCCAAACCACATAGAACGGATCAGGAGACATCCCGGGGCTGAGCCTGCCAGAGGGTGGCAATTGGAATGGGGTACCTTTCAACAACAAAGCAAAGATATAAGCCAACATTAACCCCAGCCAGAATACCGGCATGGATATACCGATGTTGGCCACCAGCATGGTGCCAATATCGATGGAGGAATTCTGACGCACCGCCGAGATGATCCCCAGGGGAATACCAAGAATAACGGCAAATAGCATGGCTGCAAAAGCCAATTCAAGGGTGGTTGGCAGGCGCTCGACCATCATTTGTGTCACAGGCCTACCGTAGCGCAGTGATACTCCAAAATCACCGCGTGCGATCTGACCCACATAGTCCACAAACTGGACCAGTTTGGGCTTATCGAAACCATAGCGGTGGTTAAACTCGGCGCACACCGTTGGGGTGGCCTTTTCACCCAGCATGGCACGGCAGGGATCACCCAACGCCCGGGCAAGGAAAAAGGTGACTACCAGAATCCCAAACAGGACGGGGATGCTGGATAAGATGCGCCTCAGAATGTAAGTAAACATTTTTTGAAAAGCCCCCGGTGGAGGGATAAATCTCCACCGGGGATGATCGGAAAAGCTTAGTTAGTTAGTTTATGGAGCTGGTGGGGGTGCATTCAGGAAGGAGCCAAACAGTGCATTGAAGTATTCGAATACCCCTGAGCGACCTACATGTAAGGGACTGGAGGCATCCCATTGCATGATGACGGATTGGGTCACATCATTGGCGTCGAATGGATCACCATTGCTGAACGTCACATTCTCGCGCAATTGGCAAGTCCACACAGTCAGGTCAGTGTTCGGGTCACAGGAGGTTGCCAGCATCGGCTCAACTGTGGTAGCACCGGTTGTGTAGCGATACAGCCCTTCTTGCAACTGAATGCAGGCACGGATGCTCTCGCCATCTGTCTCATCTCCGCAGTACAGTGAGATTGGCTCACCATTCTGCATCCAAACAAAGGTGTCCTGTCCCTCGGTAAATGCCGGAGGGAAGTACTCGTTACCCAGAGCACTGACATTGGCACCTTGGACCGTCGCCTTATAAGCTACCGCGGAACCACCATGGGAGATGGGTACCATCGGTACATGCTGTTTGATGGCATTATTGGCATCTGTGTAGAAAGGCGCGCGTGCAGCATTATCTGCCAATTGTGCAGCCTGCGTCAGGTTGTCGGTAATATCCGGCCACTTTGTGCCAAATTGCTGTGAGGCAGTTACGCCAAAGTGATAATCCATGAAGTTGGTCATATCAGGATAATCACCCGTCCACCCCAGCAGGTGCAAGCCCTCCACCTCACCAGCAGCTGTAGCATCCAGGTAGGCACCAGACTCCATGACCACGATCTCAGCATTGATTTTTAGGTTCTCCAACAGTTGTGCCTGGATATCCTGAGCCACCACACCGGGTTGTGGAAGGTAGCCGCGCACCACATCACGATAGGTAATGGTGGTATCGAATCCGTCCGGGAAGCCCGCCTCAGTCAACAACGCCTCGGCTGCATCCACATCGAATTCGTACCATGGGTCACCCGCGCAAGCATTGGTTACTGGACAAGGGGTGAAGTGAGAGGCTACTTCAGACCCAGTCGGGAAGAAGTTATCCACCAGTCGCTGTCGGTCAATGCCCATGGCAATCGCCTGGCGTACTTTTTCATTGTCGAATGGTGGCTTGGTATTGTTCATTCCCACGTAAAAGATGTTGAGTGCCGGACGATCGAGCTTCTGCAGGGTTGTATCATTCGCAACAACTTCGAAATCTGCTGGGCCGATATTGTCAATACCATCAACAGTGCCCGATTGCAGCTCAAGCAATCGCTGGGCAGCCTCAGAGCTCCAGCGGAAGACAAGCGTGGGAGTCTTGGCAGCCTCGCCCCAATAATTGGGATTCTGGACGAAGACCATCTCATCGCCTTTTTTCCATTCTCCCAGCATATATGGGCCAGTACCGACCGGGTTGTCTAATAACGCACCGGTACCGCCTGTTTCCTGCAGGTATTCAGCTGAATAAACAGGGAAGGCTGCGAAGGCAACCTTCTGCAGGAAAGCAGGGTCAGGAGTACACAAGGTAAACTTGACGGTATATTGGTCAACGGCCTCTACACTCTTAAACTCACCACCATAAGTGCAGTCAGGTGCGCTAAGCGAGAGTGCCTCAAAAGCGGGTACTTGGGTGGGAGGTACTGCGGTGGGTACGGCTGGTACCGCTGTTGCAGGTGGTGCGATAACCACCTCGGTGGGGGTTGGCGTTGTGGCGCAAGCTGCCAGGATCATGCTGAACAGCACGATGACCGCCACCAGTATATATAGTTTGTTGTGTTTCATCTTTCTCTTCTCCTTTAGAATTTTTAAAAATACTGGTTAGTCGGATAAACTTTCATTGTTGTTTTTTACCGAATTCCACCTCCTTTTCATCACCAAGAAGAATGACCAATATTTATATTGGAATGCCACGATTATACAACAGGATTCCATCACAATCGTTATGATTAAATTCACCACAAGGCAAACCAAATTGTGATGATGCTTGACTATTTGTTATTATGGATTACTCTTTGCCAGACCTAAAGTTCACGGTATACTAAATCGCGAACGGAGTATGCCTATGACCGATAAAACCTGGGAAACCCTAAAAGTGCAATATTGCCAGCATGTGGATCAGAAGGTAGGCCTACAAGCTCAGGTGGTTTACCCTCCGGATATCATGCCCGACCAGCCAGCCCGCATCCTGGCGCATCGTTGCTCACACGGTTTCGCTTGCAACCTTGACGGCCGACCAAGCTGTATTTGGGCTGGCACGAACCCAACTTTCGATCCGTTTAAAGAATAAATGGCAACGGTAGGGGCAGTGTCGCTGCGCCCCTACGACGTTAAAATTAAATATTCAATTATTGGATCACACCCAGTTAGCGATTATTGAGTCTTCTACCTAGTAGATTTGTTGTTTGCCTCTAAAATCACCACAAAATTTGGGCTCTGTACAGCTTCTTTGCAAACGACAACTAGGAAATCTATTTAGCATCGAAATCTTCTTCCTGCAGGGGCACGATATCTGGCATGCGCCAGCATGATCGTGCCCCTACTACATCGATTTCTGTCAGGTAAAAAATCCGCAGTCTCCATTGCAATTGGTAGAATTAACTATATTTTTCCGTTTAGACCAGTCTCTTTTATAAAATATATCCTAATTAATCACACCCAGCTTGCGACCCACCCGGGCAAAGATTTCCAGACCTTTATCCAGGTCTTCCCGGGCATGTGCTGCAGAGATCATCACACGGATGCGTGCCTTACCCTTGGGAACGGTCGGGAAGCCGATCGACATGGCGAACAGACCATTCTCGAACAGCTCGCGGCTGAATTGCTGTGCCAGGGGGGCTTCACCCAGCATAATAGGGGTGATGGGAGTAGTGCTTAAACCGGTGTCAAAGCCTAAGCGGCGCATCTCGGCCTTAAAATAGCGGGCGTTTTCCCAGAGCTTTTCCACCAATTCGGTGGACTCTTCCAGGATATCGACAGCTGCCAGGCAGGCAGCCACATCCGGAACAGTCATGGCGGAGGAGAACAGGAAGGGGCGCCCACGCTGGCGGAGCCACTCGACCACCACCGGGTTACCAGCTGAAACGCCACCAACCACACCAAATGCCTTGGAGAGTGTCCCCACCTCGACATCCACCTTGCCATGCAGACCAAAATGGTCCACAATGCCTCGACCACCTTTACCAATCACGCCTTCGCCATGGGCATCATCCACCATAAGGATGGCATCGTAATTTTGGACGACTTCAAAGATCTTATCCAATGGGGCAATGTCACCATCCATGCTGAAGACTCCATCCGTGATAACCATCGCCCGAGGAAACTTGAGGCGTTCTTCAGCCAACACCCGGTCCAGGTCTTGAGGGTTGCAGTGGGCATAACGGATAATCTTGGCGCCCGAGAGCCGGCAGCCATCAATGATACTGGCATGGTTGAGCTCATCGGAGAAGACTGCGTCATCCTTGCCCACCAAGGCTGGGATGGTGCCCAGGTTGGCAGCGAACCCGGATTGAAATGTGATGGCAGCTTCCACCCCTTTGAAGGCCGCCAGGCGGCGTTCCAGCTCGAGGTGCAGGTCCATGGTACCGGCAATCGAGCGCACGGCGGCTGGTCCGACACCATATTTCTTCACTGCTTCCTGTACAGCCTGGACGATACGCGGATGGTTCGCCATCCCCAAATAATTATTCGAGCAAAAATTGAGCACCCGCTTGCCATCCACCACCAGCCAGGCACCTTGAGGCGAGCTGAGTGTGCGGATGCGGTTGTATAACCCATCATCTTTTAGTTTTTGGATCTCATCCTGGATCCATTGAAGTTTGTTGGCCATTATGCTCCTCGATATCAATGCGATGTAACAGCAGCTTGCTGTTATTTATTTGGGTGGTTTTGGCTTTCTCCCACCACCAAAGGTGAACATACGGGAAAACACTTCCTTGGAAGTCGGAAGTTCAACTTTCGGGGCACTTTCTACGGCAGCCCAATTGCCGGTTGTTCTTTCGCTTAACCATTTCTCACGACCAAGCCTAGCACGGGAAAGCTCTTGGGTCAGCTTATCAGCCTCTTTGGCAGATACTTGCTGGCGAATGGTATATAAATTTTCCATCAAAGCATCGATCCATCGCACAAGTTGCTCTTGTGAAGAGATTGCCTGGCTGCAGAGGGAATTGGCCTCCCAAAACTGTGCCATGCTGCTGGTAGCTGCAGCATACGGGCGACCTGCCAGCTTGCGCCTCTCATACCAACCCGGTTGATCTATGGTTGTATTCAATAGCGCGGCCGCCATAAGTTGGGGCAGGATGTGGGTGGCTGCCATCATGCTATCCACCTCAATGGGATCCATAAATAAATGTTCGGCTCCCAGCATGTGGCTGAAGTCGGTAGCCAGTTTAATCGCATCCGAAGGCACCCCCTGGGAAGATACAATCGCCATCATGCCATTCTTGAACAGGTCTGGGTGGGCAGCATCGACGCCTGTGTCAGTGGTTTCAAGGTACGCTGGGTTGATCACAGGAACCAGCCCGATGTGATGGCAATTGGGAGGCAGTATTTCTGCCACCCACTTCATCACCTCGCTTTTCACCGCAGCAGTGTCCATGATAACCACATCTTCCTGTAGATCCTTTGCGATAAATTTTAGGGTCTCCTGAATCTGGTCCAATGGTATCGCCAGGATGATAATCGCGGCACCCGCCACTGAATTGGGCAGATTAATATCCACCTTGTCAAATGCGCCTTTGTCTTTAGCCCGATTGGCGATCCTGGGATCCTTGTCATGCCCCACTCGAAAAAAAATATCCGTGTGGTCTGCCAGAGCCAGACCAATGGATGTACCAATTTGCCCTGTACCAATGATGGTGATCTGTACTGTCATCTTTCCACCTCAGTTAACTTTCGTTATCGACAACCCACAGTTTATGTAACAGGCTGTTCTCAGCCTCATCAGTTTTGTTCAAGTTTGGGTGATGGTGTTCGCGGATCAAGGTTTCCGTCAAGGCACTCACCCCTGCCTGGCGTGCCATCTCAGCTCCCCAACCGGCGTGCTGCTCTGCTACGACGAATGGCTTTCGCCAATCGGGTAGGCCTTCCCATTCATCGGGTGCCAGGCTTCCCCACTGGCGTGACTGCCCGGGCATGACTGCTTTCGCCAGAACGACCACGGTCCGTTCGAATGGATTCAGGCGATATCGTAGCTTGCCCACATCATGCAGTAGTGCCGCCACCAGCAGGTCTGGCTGATTTTCGCCCTGCTCGGACAGCTTACGAACCATAACTATCGCATGTTCCTTCCCGCCAGGCTGCATTTGAATAAATAGTGCCATTTGCTCCGGGTTTAATATTGTTTGCACCAACCCAAGGTCAAAAGTACCACTCTTTGGAGATGTCATGCGCCAGAACTGGCGCATACGATACAGAATGCGCAAAACCTTTACACACCAATCAATAATCGGGTTAGATTGTTTAATGCTGGCAGGATGACCGTGCCAAGCAAGTCTATACCAAACAGTCTGGGTAATATGAACACCAGGGCCAACAGGATCATCGGCCCATAAGGGCGAATGCTTTCCAAAACTCGGGCTGCAGAGGGGGGTAAAAAATAATCCAGGACTTTCTCGCCATCCAAAGGGAACAGGGGGATCATATTGAACAGCATCAGCAAAAGATTGATTCTAATAAAAATTACCAGGATCTGTGCAATGTTGGGAAGGATCCCCACTGGTGCTATGTAGATAGCATCGGTTGAAACCAAACCCAGCCGGAAGAACAGCGAGGCAAAGATCGCCATCAACAGATTCGACATGGGTCCTGCCAGTGAAACTAGCATGGGTGCAGAGCGTGAGTGCCGCTGCAACACGTACGGGTTGATGGGCACGGGTTTCGCAAACCCAAAGCCAACCAAGATCATCATGATCGTGCCGATGGGGTCCAGATGTGCCAATGGGTTGAGCGTCAGGCGTCCATTGACACGCGGGGTATTATCTCCAAAGCGATCGGCGACCCAGGCGTGCGCAAACTCATGCACTGGGAAGGAGGTGAGTAATATGATCGCGTATGCGATCAGGACTGGCGGGGAGGGAAGAAAATTAAGTGACAAAGGGGTTCTCCTCAGGCAAGGATTATACCATCCAGTGAAAATCCGGCTGCATGTTATAATGCCCTCATGCTGCCCGATCTACGGCTGGAGGATGTCCTTCGTTTGCGCAAACCACACCCTTGCGGAGGCTATGAATGGAAAGTCGTCCGGCTAGGAGCAGATATCGGGCTGGAATGCCTGAGCTGCGGACGGCGGGTTCTCCTACCCCGGCGTCAGCTCGCCCGCAGGGTTAAGTCCATCTCTCCCCATACTGATGCACCAACCTCCCCCAATGGATGATCTTCCCACCAAACGCCCTCATATCCTGTTCCTGTTTTCAGATACTGGTGGAGGACATCGCAGTGCCACACAAGCCATCATTGAAGCCCTCCAGCTTGAATTTGATGACCGCATCACCACCCAAATGGCGGATATCTTCCTGGACTTCGCCCCGCCTCCTTTGAACTATCTACCAAAATGGTATCCCTACATTGTACGCTTCCCCAAAGTTTGGGGGGTTGGCTACAAGCTAAGTAATGGCAGCCGTCGAGCCAGTCTTATCGTCAAAATCGCCTATCCTTATGTACGCCGCAGCCTGCGTAAGTTAATTAACCAAAACCCGGCGGATATGATTGTCTCGGTACACCCATTAGCAAACGAAGCATTCCTGTATGCCCTGGGTGAGCATCGCCCACCATTCATCACGGTTGTCACCGACCTGGTCACAACCCACGCTTTGTGGTATCAGAAAGAGGTTGACATATGCCTGGTACCCACTGAAGATGCGCGCCAACGCGGCTTACTTGCTGACCTCAAACCTGAACAACTGAAAGTCGTCGGATTACCGGTGGCGGATCGCTTTTGCCAACCCATTGGCGATAAAAAAGCTTTGCGTCAGCAGCTGGGCTGGATTCCAGAACAACCCGTGGTGCTGCTGGTGGGAGGGGGCGAAGGCATGGGCCCACTGGAGAAAACCGCTTTGGCGATCGCAGAAACGAACCTGCCAATCACCCTGGTGGTCATTGCCGGGCGCAATGTGGATCTTAAGCAACACCTGGAATCCCGGAAGTGGCCGATTGCGACGATGATCTATGGTTTTGTCCACGAGATGCCGGATTTCATGCGTGCCGCGGATATCCTGGTGACAAAGGCTGGTCCGGGCACGATCAGCGAAGCGCTCAATGCCTGGCTACCCATGATCCTGTATAGCCGCCTGCCTGGTCAAGAGGATGGCAATGTGGATTTCGTGATCTCCGAGGGGGTAGGAGTATGGGCGCCTAAAACCAGCGAGATCATAAGTACGTTACAGGCATGGATCAACCACCCAGAGCAACGCCAATTGGTTGCCGATGCATGTTGCCAGGCAGCCCGCCCTCAGGCAGCCCGGGAGACAGCTCGAATCCTGGCAAACCGATTGGGTATATACAACTAGGGGTTCGTCTATGGCTATCACAAACCGCACACCCCTCCGGTTCAGCCTGCTGACAGTCATTGTCTGGTTAGGGGTGGCGGCAGGGGTCATCTTCCTGCTTTGGCAGGTGATCACACGCATTTCAGGCAACAATCTACCCGTCAGCACAGCCACACCCAATTTAACTCAGGTTTACCAGACCACCACAGCCAGGCTGACCACCCAGCAAACAAGCACAGCCACAAGCCCCACCCAGACACATCCCTCTTCTCCTACAGCAAAGCTGACCCAGATGCCTTCCACACCCCTGCCATCCCCATTGACAACCATCACACCCGGAGGTATTACCCAAACCAGTATTCCAGAGGTGTATTGCGACCAGGCAGCCGCAGGCAACCCAATTGATATCACTATCTCCGATGACACTTTGATTTCACCCGGGCAGAGTTTTATAAAAACATGGAAGCTGGTCAACATTGGTTCGTGCACCTGGACGACTTTATATTCCGCCAGCTTTTTCTACGGCGATCGCATGGGTGCCCCCGAAACAGTCCCTCTGCAGGGAACCGTCCTACCAGCCCAAAGTATCGAAATCTCTATTGAAATGGTTGCTCCCCAGGCTGCAGGTACCTACCAGGGGAATTGGAAGCTAAGCAATCCGAGTGGGGTGCGGTTCGGTATCGGTCCAAACGGTGATTCGCCTTTCTGGGTGCGTATCATCGTCCCTGAAAACCCATCCGCCACCGCCACGGCGACTCAAGCGGTCACAGCCACTTCCCTGCCAACAGGTGTGCCCACCATCACTGCCACGTCCACTCCACCCGTCCAGGCAAGTGGTAAACTTTCACCTGTCCCAGGGGATGCCATCGACCTTGACGCACTCAAGTTAAACAGTGGGGGCGAAGACCTTGAATATCAGGTGGATGCGAACCAATACCACTGGCTGGAGCCACAATCTGGGGCGATGATCGGCGTATACAGTTACCTTGAGCCATCTCTTCCTGACTGCCAATCTGCTGGTATGAGCTCTGCCCCAATCGCGGTGGAGAGCCTATCGGTTGGCACGTATTTATGTTATGCCACCCAAGAAGGACGTTTCGGCAGGGCGCTCCTGGAAGCAGTTAACCCAGACGATTTCACCCTGACCCTGGATATGCTGACCTGGGCATTGCCATGAGCACACTCTACCTGGTGGCGACCCCGATTGGGAACCTGGAGGATATCAGCGCACGCGCCCTTCGCTGCTTGCGTGAAGTGCGCCTGATCGCCGCTGAAGATACTCGCCAGACAGCCAAGCTGTTACAGCGTTATGACATTCACACCCCTTGTATCAGTTACCATGAGCACAACAAGCTTGTGCGTCTCGAGCGGGTGTTGGATGTTCTGCAGGAGGGTGATGTGGCACTGGTCTCAGATGCGGGTACACCCGCCCTGAATGACCCCGGGTATGAGCTGGTGCGGGCCGTGATCGCATCCCGGCACGAAGTGAGCCCCATCCCAGGTGCCTGTGCCCCCATTGCAGCCCTGGTGGCCAGTGGCTTACCCACCGATGCATTTCTATACCTGGGATACCTGCCACGCAAACAGGGTGAGCGCCGACGCCAGCTGGCACAGGTAATGGAGCTGCCCTACACGCTGATCTTCCTTGAGACGCCCCACCGCTTGCTCGAATCCCTGGAAGATCTGCAATCACAACTCGGCGACCGGCAAATCTCGGTAGGACGTGAGCTTACTAAGCTGCATGAAGAGATCTTCCGTGGCAGCCTGAGTGAAGCACGGCAGCACTTCACGGAGAACCCACCCCGCGGTGAATTCACCCTGGTACTGAGGGGAAACACAGCCCAGGCGGAGCGCTGGACTGAAGAGCACCTGAACGCCGAGCTGCAAGCGCAACTAGCCAGAGGAGACCCTACTTCACAGCTGGCAGCCCAACTGGCTGGTCCATCAGGCTGGTCACGCAGGGAGATCTACCAGCGCCTGCTCACAACCCAGGGGAAAAAGAGCCCAATAAAACCTTAACCAAATCCCATTCTATCTTGAATATTTCATAGACTATGGACCTAAACAATTACACCTCCTTCCAAAACATCGACAAGCAAAACTACCTGGCTGAGATCGAAAACCTTCCCACCCAGCTTGAAAACGGTTACCAGCAAGGCTTGAGCTTGAGCCTGCCCAACTGGAAGGGCATCCAAAGCGTGCTCATCGCCGGCATGGGTGGCTCAGCCATCGGGGCTGACCTGTTGGCAGCCTACGCTTCCTCAGTCTGCCAGGTGCCCATCCTCGTACAGCGCAGCTACAGCCTGCCCGCCTGGGTAAAAGGGCCTGAGGTCCTGGTCATCACCAGCTCGCACTCAGGCAACACCGAGGAGACCCTGGCCGTATTTGAGCAGGTTTCTAAAAGCAAATGCCACATCCTGGCCTTGTGCACCGGTGGAAAATTGGCTGAGGCAGCCAGGACCAAAGATATCCCTTTGTGGGCTTTTAACCACCAAGGGCAGCCACGCGCCGCAGTCGGTTACTCGTTCGGGTTGCTGTTGTCACTGATTACCCGCCTGGGTCTTATCCCCGACCCCGCCATTGAGTTATCAGGGGCAATCACGTCTATGCGAAGCCAACAAATGAGCCTTCAGGTTGACCTGCCAGTGGTGCGCAACTCCGCCAAGCGCCTGGCAGGCCAGCTCATGGGGCGCTGGGTGATGCTCTTCGGAGCGGACGTGCTCGAGCCGGTCGCCCGGCGCTGGAAGACGCAGATCAACGAGTTGGCCAAGGCCTTTGCTCAGTTCGAAGCGCTGCCTGAGGCTGATCACAACGCCCTGGCAGGCTTGCAGCAGCCTGAACAAGGCCTTTCAAGCACCATGGCGCTGTTCCTGCGTGCGCCTTCCTACCACCCCCGCAACCTGCTGCGCACCGAGCTGACCAAGCAGGCTTACATGCTGGAGGGGCTGAACACCGACTTTGTGGATGCGCAGGGGGAGACACCACTCGCCCAACAGTGGACCGCGCTGCATATGGGGGATTATGTAGCGTATTACCTGGCGATGCTGTATGATACTGACCCGACGCCGATCGAGGCGTTGGAAGGGTTTAAAAAACAGTTAGCTTTGGGGTGAGCACACCAGGGATTGAGTAAGTGCCCAAGAATAAAGGATGAGTAGAAGGAAAGAGCGCCTTCATTCCAACCTATCACTGCGAACGCATTCGGATGGGTAGTTGTTCTACCACATAAAACAAAGGGAGTGCAAATATGGAACAAATCTCAGAAGACCAGGCAACGCAAACCCTCAAGGAAACAATAAAAGCCATCGTTAGAGAGTTTTACATAGCAATTGAGCAAAAGGATATACAACGCCTAGACAAACTCGTCGTTGAAGATGTGTTCGTTTTCGGTCCGGCAGCTGAAGCTGTGTCGATTGGAAGGGGACAATTTTTTGCAAGTCTCCAAAACCAGTTCGAGCGAGTGAAGGGCACGATACTCCGCATTCAATCCTCAGATATACAGGTGGGTTTATTCGCCTCTGAAGCCAGTGCGTGGTTCTTCGATCAGATCGTTATAGATATTATGAGAGAAGATGAAGTCATAAAGCGCGTTCCGATCCGATTAACTGGCCTTCTTGTGGGGGACCAGGATTGGCACCTGGCATCTTCATTTTGGTCGATCCCGCTCCGCAGCAACGAGTATCAATATTCATTGCTGCAAGATGGCAAAATTCAAGCAGGGCTCGCACTTGAAGACCATATTCCGCCAGAAGCGCAGCCACTTGCTCAAAGCCTTGTAAAAGTGATGGCGCAACCCCACTCTATGCCCGAGTTGTATGCAACGCGTGAAGACACATTTGTCATCGGTAGTACAGCAGATGAGGTCTTCCTTGCAGCTGAGGGCAAAAATTGGGTAGAGCAAATCGTGCTGCTCCCTTTGAAATTTGCTGTGCGAGGCGGGATACGATGTGCAGTTTCACCAGATGGTTGCACGGCCTGGATGGCAACACATATTGACCTAAGTGGCGATCTTACAGTGGCATACCGCTTCTTCTATATCTGGCTCCATGAACAGGGAGAGTGGAAAATCGTCCTCTCCCATGATGCGGTTAGTGTTGACCCATGTAATCCCAGCTTTGAGGCCCCATAAACATAGCTGCCCCACCCCAGCGAATTTAAACTATTCAGCACAAAGCTCGGTCATAATGTGGTGGTGGAAGAAGATTGTGAAATAGTGGAGTTCAGTCCCAAAGGAGAGTATCAAAAGACGATGGAAGTCGCCGCCCGCAATATGGCAGCGATGGAGCAAGGCAGCTGAAACCTTGAACTACAGCTTTTCAATGTACAAGTGCGGTTCAATCAACCATCGATATGCATGACAGCTCAACATTTATAGGTTCCACCTAATTAAAACTTGAACTTCCGAAGTTCACATTCTCTTCGGAAGTTCTTGTTCTAATCGGCAATTATGTTTTTCGGGCTGTGATCTTGGCGCTGAAAATGGCTTCTCTGACTGGCTTGTCGCCCAGGTCAACACCCTCATCCAGCTCAATCACATGCACTTTCACGCCATCGCTCATCACCAGGCGTTTTCCTCCCCCACAGCACGACTCAGCATCAGCCAGCTTCACGTACTCGTCCACGGTTTCCTGGTCAAAGTAGGCTGGGGTGAGCTCAATATTGGTGAAGCCAGCTGCTTCAATGGTGGCGATGTAGTCTTTCACATCAAGTGCCCCGGCTACACAACCCGCCCAGGCACTCAGGCTATCCTTGACCACCTGCGGCAGGGGACCATCGGTGACGATGTCGCTCAGGGCGAGCCTGCCACCGGGCTTCAATACCCGGAAAGCCTCTCGGAAGACCTGGGGCTTATCGGGTGAGAGGTTGACCACACAGTTGGAGATGATCACGTCCACCGTGTTATCCGCCACTGGCAGGTGCTCGATCTCGCCCAGGCGGAATTCAACATTCGTGAAGCCCATCTTCGCCTGGTTCGCACGCGCTTTTTCGAGCATCTCGGGGGTCATATCCACCCCAATCACATGACCCGTCTCGCCTACCTTTTTGGCAGCCATGAAGCAGTCGATGCCACCACCGGAGCCCAGGTCGAGCACGGTCTGACCGGGCTTAAGGGTGGCCAGGGTGATAGGGTCGCCACAACCCATGGAAAGACCAGTCACCTCTTCGGGCAGGGTGTCCAGCTCCGAGATGGGATAGAGCTTGCTGGCGGTGAGATCCACTGGGTCTTTCGAGCCGCAGCAGCTGGTAGAAGCCTTGGGCTGGAAGTTGGCAGCAGCTTCCCCGTAATGCTGGCGGACCGTAGTGCGGATGTCGGCGTGTTTATCGGATACGTTTGATTCTGACATGGTCTTTTCTCCTTTTAACGATTGTTTTATATCTTTGATAATTGCTGTTATATGCTTAGATGAATAATTTTGTGATTGTTTGTTGAAGACTGCTTCGTCGCTTAATTCGCTCCTCGCAGAGACACATTACAAATTATATCCATATTTTTCGATTAGTCAACAGGAAGAATGTCATATAAAACTATTATTTTCGATACTATAGACATGTTCTTGACATTATTAACGTCCAATGATATCATACATCCAGAATTCATTGATAATTTTAGATATGTTTTTCGTTAGGATAACCCATGGATAATATGACCTCTACTTTGATCTCGCAACTACTGGATAAGGCGCTGGAAAACACCCAACCCGAAGAACGCCTTGCCTTCGTGGAAAAGCTTTTTGCCCAGCTGCCTCCGGCTGGCCAGCAGGAGTTCCTGCTCAGCCTAACCCGCACGGTGCTCAAAGCCGACGCCTGCTCGCCGGTGCTGATCCAAGCAAGTGAGGCTGAGGGGACGATACCCAGGCTGATCAAGTTCATCCAGGCTACTCCTGAGGATTTTGCCCCCGGGCAGATCTGCTGCCAGGCGCTGACCGGGTTCGCAAAAGTGGATGGCATGGACGAGCAACAGGTGGTGGAGATTGCCCAGATGTTCAATGGCCTGGCGGACGAAACCCGCGTCAAGATCGTCAAGCTTTTATCCAAGGGCGAGTTCACCGTGGACGAATTGATGGAATTTCTGGATGTCCCCCAGTCTACCACCTCTCATCATCTGCGGGTGTTAAAAGAAGCCAACTTGATCCAGGGGGAAAAGAGGGGGCGTAACATTTACTATTCGCTGGTGAGGCCGGAAGAGGCAGCGGTTGAGGTGCGAGAAAGAGTATAGTCCGTTGGTGGACCATCAATAACATCAAATGTTTTGCGATCAATTAGGGTGTAATTAATTTCACTTCCATGCTTTAGAAATGAGCGAATACGGGTAAGTAGAAGATTGCTTCCCCCTCGCACTCCTCGGGGCAAAGGTCGCACAGATCGCTCCTCACATATTGCTCACAAAAACCGTTCGCGATACCAGATGACAAAAAATTGGCAAATTTTGAACACCCGCAGATAGAATTTGAATCTCTTCGTGTCCTTGGTGCCCTTTGTGGTAATCCTTTTCTGCATTAATCAACACTGCAGTCCAGCTCTCTTGACACGCCCCCAGCCTCATGTATAATCCCATTCAATCGATTACTCAACGATCAGCGCGGAGACGAGTAACCTATCATCCTAACAGAGAGCCGCCGGATGGTGCGAGGTGGCAGGCACGAGGGTGAAATCCACTCCGCCGGACCCAGGCACGGGTCCAATCGCTCCTGTAGACTTGGTATACTACAATGATAAGGGAGTCGGGCGAGCCCGTTAGCGCTCAGCGAAGGCCAGCTTAATCACCCATCTCACAGACGGGTCATCGGGTTGGCGAAATGCAGGTGGCACCACGGGCGCCCCCTCGTCCTGCTGGAGAGGGGACTTTTTTATTCAACCTTGGAAGCATATTTGGAGGTGCATTGTGTTAGACATCAACATCATCCGCGAACAGCCCGATGTGGTGCGTAAAGCACTGGCAGATCGCCAGATGGAAACCTCCCCCGTCGACCAGATCCTTGAGCTGGACCGCCAAAGGCGGTTGACCCTGCAGGAGAGCGAGAGCCTAAAAGCCCAGCGTAATACGGTATCCAAAGAGATCGGGAAAGCAAAAGACTCCACCGAACGGCAGGCGAAGATCGAATTCATGCGCCAGGTGGGCGAGCGCATCAGCCAGCTGGACGAGAACTTGCGCACGATCGAAGCCGAGTTGAATACCATCCTGGCAGGCATCCCCAACATCCCCGATGGTCGCAGTCCCTACGGAAAAGATGATAGCGAGAACGTGGTGCTGCGCGGGGTGGGAGACATCCCTGAGTATGATTTCGAACCCAAAGCACATTGGGACCTGGGTCCGGCGCTCGGCATCATCGATTTCAACCAGGGGGTCAAAATTACCGGCTCGCGCTTTTACGTGCTGAGCGGTGCAGGTGCCCGCTTGCAACGCGCCCTTATCGCCTGGATGCTCGACCTGCACATCCGCCAGGGATACACCGAAAAGTACACCCCCTTCATGGTCAAGGAACAGACCATGTTCAGTGCCGGGCAGCTGCCCAAGTTCGAAGACAACCTCTACCATGATGTAGAGGATGACCTGTGGATGGTGCCCACTGCGGAGGTGCCCCTCACTGGGCTCCATATGGACGATGTGCTGGAAGAAGCCAGCCTGCCGCTCTATTACACTGCATACACGCCCTGCTTCAGGCGTGAGAAGATCAGCGCCGGGCGGGATGTGCGCGGTATCAAGCGCGGCCACCAGTTCGACAAGGTGGAGATGTATATCTTCTGCATACCAGAGGAATCGGACCAGATGCTCGAGAAGATGCGTACCGACGCTGAAGAGACTGCCGCAGATCTAGGCCTCACCTACCGCGTCAAGCAGCTATGCACGGGTGACCTGGGCTTCAACGCCCGCCTGACCTATGATATTGAGGTGTGGACACCCGGCTGCAACGAGTGGCTGGAGGTCTCATCAATCTCAAACGTGGGAGATTTCCAGGCACGGCGAGCAAACATCAAATACCGCCCAACGGAAGGCGGCAAGCTGAGATTGGTACACACGCTGAATGGCTCGGGGCTGGGCATGCCGCGCACCTTGATCGCCGTGCTGGAGAACTACCAGCAGGAAGATGGCAGCGTGATCGTGCCTGGTGTTTTGCGTCCGTGGATGGGCGGGATCGAAGTGATCCGCCCTGACCCAATATAAGGAATACGCATGCCATTCTGGCTATCTACGACAATTTTTGGGATCACCCTGGTCATCATGCTGGTGGGCTTGTTCGGGTTGATTGTTCCTATCTTCCCCGGCATCATGGTCATTTGGCTGGCTGCACTGGGGTATGGGGTGGCGACCGGATTTACCACCCTGGGCTGGTTGCTGTTTGCTGTGATCACCATCCTGTTCATCACTGGAGCAACCATTGATAACGTCTTGATGAACGCCAAAGCCCGCAAGGCAGGCGCAGCCTGGTCTACGCTGTTTTTGGGGGTGCTGGCGGGCATCCTGGGGACGATTTTCTTCCCGCCGTTTGGTGGCTTAATCGCAGCACCTCTGGTTGTGTTCCTGCTGGAGTACCTGCGCCAGCGTGATTTTAAGAAAGCATTGGCAAGCTTACGCGGCATGGCAATCGGCTGGGGATCAGCTTTTGTGGTGCGCTTCCTCATCGGAGCGGCGATGATCGGCATCTGGATGGTGTGGGCTTTAAACAGGTAGGGGAGCTATATTATCATGAGCAGACGCCATCTGCTTTACCAGTGATACGGTACAATTCACCCCTATATTGGAAATAGCACCTACCCGGGTGGGTCATGACCTACTCTACTCCGGCTTGAAGTACACCATCCCCACCCCCATCTTCTCTAACCCTTCACTGGCCCAATACTCGATCAGAGCTGAGCTGTCATCCAGCGCTTCAAACAGCGCTGGGATGGCACGCGGATCACCAATCTTTGACAGGGCACGCACCGCCTCAATACGTACCAATGGATCCCCTTGTAGCATAATGTCCAAAAGTTGTGGGACAACCTCGCCCCCAATCGCCACCAGCGCATCTCCAGCCAGGCGCCTGGCCAGAGTAACCCTATCCGAGAGCATCCCAACCAGGGCCAGTGAAGCCTGGGGTGATGGGTGCACGCGCAAGGCCAGCCCGGCACACCAGCGCACGCCCATATCCGGGTCAGCCAGGGCTTGCACGAGCAGCCTGGGCACGCGTTCGTCTTGCACTTCGGCAAGGGCCCGCACCGCCCACCAACGTACTTCTGCATCAGGATGGGATAATCTCCCTTCTAAGGCATCCACCGCCTCTGACCCCCAGGTTGCCAGGTGGGATAATGCCTGTTCCGCCTGCTCATCGTTCCCGCAGCTCAGCTGGGAGAGTAGTACAGGTAATTCTTCCATGCACACCAATAAAAATATATGTTAATTCGATGGACGAGGTGGTTTATGATTAATCATCCGGAGGCGGGACTGGCAAAGCCTCCACGGAGGTATTGATCCACTTATCGCCTTCGTCAATCAGCATCACCGGGATGTCATCCCGGATGGGGTATTTACGCCCGCAGTCCTGGCAGATCAGCCAGGATTCCTTGTAATAATCCAACAAGCCTTCTTTTTCCCGCACGCAATTTGGGCAGCGTAGGATATCGAGCAGCTCTTGACTGACCATATTTCCTCCGGTATTCACCAATTATTTTTCTATCACCGGCATGCTAGCCTCCAGGCATCCAGCTCCCAGTCCTTCTTCAGAAAATCGAAGTTCAGCGCGTTCGCCTGAGGGCAGAAATTAACCGGGTTAAGTTCGTATTCTACCCCAAAAACAGCCTTCCCGGCAGCCACAAAAGGTGAGAGCAGCTCACATTCATTATATGTGAAGCACTCTTCGTTCAGTGTCCAATCGAAATAGGGTAGCAGGTCGCCGATCTGCCCCAGGTCGTTCTTCAAGCCCACCGAAAGCCCCCTGCTATGTGCCTGCCCAGCCAGCCAGGTGTTATACGCTAGCTGGTCGGCATAACCGAGCGGGAAGCCGGTGTCGTTGGCATAACCATCCACATTATCCGGCTCCACGCCATCGCAGCCTTTCTGCGCTGCCGAATCCAAACGGGAGAAAATGATCGGTCCGAGCAGGTCGATGCGGCGGATGTCCACCCAGCGCTCACCGGGCCAGTCTGGGAGTGGTTTGCCCAATACTTCCACCGGGAAGCTATCCCTGTCTGAGCGCCAATCCTCATAAGTGCCGGCACTGAAGTAACAGACCACCACCCGTCCCTGCGCATGCAGCCGGTCAATCACTTCTTGTGGGGTGTCGAACAGGTCAATATCGTACATTTGCACATCCAGGGTTGGGTCAATCTCACCGCTGAGCTGCCATTGCCAGCTTGTGCCCGGAGGCGGCTGCCACCATTCACCAGCAGCTGGTTGTACTGGATGAGTTTGCTGCGTTGGAAGCTCTTTTTGTTTCGACACCCATGAAAATATTACCCCACCAATGACAAAAATTCCGACGGATAAAAGTAAGATCAGTATGACCCACTTCACGCGTCGGAATGAGGTCTGACTCATTGTTTCTTCGATTAGGGTGTTGCGGTTGGCTCTGGGGTAGGCACTTCCGTCCCGGGACCATACTGGAATTTCGCTTGCCAGGGCAGGTAATGGGTGTTAAAGGGGTCATCGTGGATGAGGTTTCCGTCACGATACACCTGGCGGGTTACAGATACATCTGCCCCATCCACTGCCCAATCCACCTGCTTGATCTCACCTTGGGCAAGTTCAGGGTTCTCTTCATACAGCGGATCTGGTGGCGAAACAATATTCTGCAATCCAGAGGTATTCCAATCTACTGTTCGCCCGTCGGAGGTTGAATAGAACTTCCAGGTAAGCGAGCTGGCTCCAATATACGTCTCCATCAGCAACCAATATGGTGTATCGTTGGTGAAGCGGAAGTCTACTTGCGGGGCAAACACGGTGGCATCCAGGCCTGCCAGGTTTTCATCATGTCCACCGCTGGCGGTTTGCTCGTAATATCCCACGCGGTAGGCGTGGAACCAACGCTCATCGATCTGATACCCTCCAAAAAAGGCAGTGCGGAACAAGGTGGTGCTCACCTGGCAAACACCTCCACCTACTCCCTTTATGGTGCGGTCACCAAAGATGATCAAGGCTTCCGAATAACCCGTATCCAGACTGATATCCCCCAGGGCAGCCGCCATAGAGAAGGATTCCCCGGGGGCCACCAATATGCCGTGGAAGCGGGAGGAAGCTGTAGTGATATTCTGGATGCGTGCAGTACTTGAGCCGTAAAAATAAGATGTGTAGGTACTCACCAGCTCAGTGATGCCGAGAGATTCAGCCGTTGCGTCATTCGTCACCGCTGGGTTGGTGGTCTGCATAACTATATTAATGGAATGCTGCCCTGCGAGCAGCTGCTGATTGATCTGCTGCAGGCTGGCATCCACGTCTAATCCCCGTCCGATGACCGCAGATTGGATCAGATCCAGCTTGCGAGTATCATCATTAAAAATGAAACTTGCGTTTTGTGGGTTGCGCGCAAGCCCGGGTGAAATATTCAAGAGGAAATTCCTGAGCACATCCGGGTTTAATCCTACCTGATAACTCTCACCCTGGTCAGTCTGCACACGCTGAATAGACAACATCTGCGCCAGCGCTGCCTGATCAAAGGACCAGGGTCCCGGGTCACCCTGCTGGGCACTGGGGATTTGCAGTGTGAGCGGTGCTGACAAGATTTGACGGGCAAGCTCCGCTTGGGCAGTTGCATCCAAGATTACCGGAGGTGTCTCTTGCACAACCAGGGGCACAAGGCCATCCGTCATGGTCTTCAGCTGGCTATCCAGGTTGGTGAGGGCGGCATTTACATCCAGGGCGCGCCCAACCTGCCCCGAATTAACCACCACGTCCACCCCACTCACCCCCAATGTAGCTTCGATGATAGGACGGTCGACTTGCTGGGCAATGCCCTGCAGGTAATCCTGGGCAATCCGTTTATCGAAAACGAATACAGGTGCCAGACCAACACCAGAAGACCAGGCTTGCCAACGATCAGCGAGGCGCTCGGTTCGGCCACCTGCCCTCCCCAGGTTATAGGCTGCCAGGGCAGTCGTCTGCGCATCCAGGGACAGACCCAGGTCGGAGGGTTTTGCCGTCCACATGTTTGCCCCTTCCTGGAAGACGATCTTGCCCCGCTGAGGGTAATCCAAGCGTTGGGTTAGCAAGGCAGACGCTTGCTGCGTGGTCAGTCCGGAGATGTCAATGCCAGCTACAGCTACGCCCGGGTAAATGTGACCATCATATGCGTAGCCATACACCCCGGGAATTAACCCGACCAGCACGACCAGCAATGCAAGACCAAGCGTCAATGCAAAAAAAGCCTGACCCAATGGGTTGGTTTTATGGGGTGTGGTGAGGGGGGGAGCCATGCTCGAACGAGAGGTGGTGTTATTTACCATATGATGATTTTACCAAATAGTCTTGTGGATCTTATTAGAATTATGACAAAATTGCTAAGAATTGGATTAGTATCTCCAGCCAGTGTTTGCCAGGCATGTCATTAGACGTATAATTACCTTATCGGGTTCCCGCATTATATTGGTCGTTGTTATATCCAATGCATCTCAGAATGGTGAAGAGGAATACTTAACTAGATGGATAGCTTGGCGTATCTTTTATATGTATAAGTACTCTTCGCTCGCTCATAAAGCAGTGAAAACCAGAAGACGCTGTATAGCCATTCTTCATCGCTGACTATATCCGTTCTTCATCACTCGTAAAAAGCACTCGCGATGTGTCGGGCATAAAGCGCCCTCAATGCTTTGGACAAAAGACGCCCTAAATATTTCAGGCAAAAGGCACCCTCAATGTGTCGGGCATATTGAACCTTCAATACTACGGACATAAAAACGAAGAACGCCCTCAATGACATCGTAAGTACCAAAGGAGCAATATATGTACCAATTTTCAACCAACCATAGCATCAGCACCCTGGTCACGCATGTGGGCGAGGATGAGAATCCTCATCACACGCACGTAACCCCTATCTACCAGACTTCCACTTTTAATTTTCCGGATGTTGCCACAGGTGCCGGGATTGTAGCCCGTACCCAGCCCGGGTATTACTATACACGCCTGGGCAACCCCAACCTGGAGCAGCTAGCGCGCAAGATCGCTCTATTGGAAGGGCTTGACTTGATCCGCTCCCATCCGGAATCTGAACCAGATAGTCTTGTGGCTGGGCAGGTCTTCGCCTCAGGCATGGCAGCCATCACCGCAGTATTGCTCTCCTGCCTCAAAACCGGGGATACCATTGTTGCGCAGGAAGCGGTCTACGCTGCCACATTCACTTTCCTCAAGGAGATCGCTCAATCCCTTGGCATCCGGGTTGCCTGGGTGCGTGATTTCAGCCAGCTAGGCTGGGAAGCAGCTTTCAAAGCTAACCCGGGAGCCAAGCTGGCCTATGTTGAGACCCCTGCCAACCCAACGATGGCAGTGGTTGACCTGAAGATGGTGGCAGAGCTCGCCCACCAGCATGGAGCCTGGATGGCAGTCGATAATACCTTTGCTTCCCCCTACTGCCAGCGACCACTCAGCCTGGGGGCAGATATTGTAGCTCACTCCACCACCAAGTTTCTCTCAGGGCATGGAGCCCTCACCGGGGGTGTGGTAGTCAGCTCACATCCCGATTACATCCATAAATCACTGTACACTTTCCTTAAAGTATTGGGGGGTATCCCCAGCCCATTTGATACCTGGCTGGCGAACCTGGGTCTCAAGACTTTTGAGCTGCGCATGCAACGCCATTGTGAGAATACCATGCAAGTAGCCCGATTCCTTGCCGCTCACCCAGCTGTCGAGGTAGTCCATTATCCCGGGCTGGAAGATGACCCCGGTCACGCGGTTGCAGAGCGCCAGATGTATTCCTATGGTGGCATGCTGTCTTTTGAGCTAAAGGGTGGTATGCAGGCAGGCATCCGGCTGATGGAGCGCGTCCGCTTGGCAACTCTGGCTGTGTCATTGGGGAATGTGGACACGCTGATCGAGCACCCGGCCAGCATGACGCATGGTCCGGTGCCACGCGAAGACCGTTTGAACCAGGGCATCACGGATGGGTTGGTGCGCTTGTCTGTGGGTATCGAAAACCTGCCAGACATCCTGGCAGACCTGGAACAGGGGCTGTTGTAAATAAAAGGTGATACAGCATTATTTTTATACACAAGTGTAGGCAAATCAAGAGTTTTTTTCTGAACAGCTGGAAGTAAAAGCTCTAAATACTATAAGATGATTCCTTTAAAGGGCAATATTGGGGTTTTGTCGCGGAACATTACGGATTCTTGTTCGTCTTAATCAATAATAACGACTTCACAACCATCAGGTGATTATTATCTTGGGTTTTCGTAAGCAGAAAGCCCCGGGGATGATAAATGCCGGGTGTTATAATTATAATATGATACGGGGCTACTCGATAAGAGCAAGCGGTGAGAGACAGAGCAATCGCCAGTGAGGGCGCTGTGAAGCATAAGCCTTATCTCGATGGCACAACCCACTATAGCTGTCAAGGGTTTCCCCTTGACAGCTAATCATGAGAAATAAGGAGAGAAACCTATGAACTCCTCTCATCTGCCCCGCAGGATGCACTGTAAGCCATCGGTAGTCAGCCTTGTTATTACCGTTCTTTCTTTAATCGGCCTGACCTGGTCGCTTTCGGGATGCAGCAAGAAAACACCAACTCCCACGACCCCTACACCGCTCCCTTCGAGCACGCCTACAGCGCTCCCCCCGAGCCTGCCGCCCGCACTGGTGGAAACAGACCCACTCCCTGGGGCTCAAATCACGCTTAAAAACCAAATTAATTTTTACTTCAACCAACCCATGAACCGCCTCTCCGTTGAGGGCGCGATTAGCGGGGAGCCCGCCCTATCTGGCAGCTTCACCTGGCGTGACGATTCCAGCCTCACATTCACCCCCGATGCTCCCTTCCTGCCAGCCACCTCCCTGTCGGTCAATATCTCCACCAACGCCCAGTCTGCCAAAGGCATGGCACTGCTCGAACCTATTCAACTTTCTTTTTCCACTTATGATTATCTGAGCCTTGTGCAGGGATTGCCTGCGGTCGATGCCAATGATGTGGATCCCACCTCAGCAATTGTGGCAGCCTTTAACCAGCCGGTCGTTGCGCTGGGTGCCGATCCTGGCAGCCTGCCAGCCGGGTTTACCCTGACACCCTCTGCAGATGGGAGCGGTGAATGGATCAACACCAGCACCTATATCTTTTATCCTCAGCCTGCTATGTCTGGTGGAGCATCCTACCAGGTGAGCATCAACCCCAACCTGACCAGCACGG
>Ga0315273_10000159_pt1 | contig 61631 bp, 65 predicted proteins | sample YL17G02_0_MG_FD_205753 | JGI IMG/M metagenome (GOLD analysis project Ga0315273, IMG submission 205753) | Sediment microbial communities from Yellowstone Lake, YNP, Wyoming, USA - YL17G02_0 | ecosystem: Environmental > Aquatic > Freshwater > Lake > Sediment | place: USA: Wyoming | collected... | reverse complement strand
GCCTTTATTGTTTTTGCTGCGTCCTTCAGGCTGTCCCAAACTATCTTCTCCTGGCCGTTGGAATATTGTCCAGTGCCGACTGCGTTAAGGGTGTTCTGAGCTGTGTCTAGGTTGGACTGTGCTGCGGAAACCTGGCTCCCTAGACCTGCTGCCGTGGCATTTGCCTTTATGTAGTTTAATATCGCCTGCAGCTTTGCTTCCTCGATCTTACCGTAAAAGTGATAGTTCAGGCCATTCTTACAGCCGTTCGCAAGACAATAGCCCCTCACCGCATCTGCGACTTCTTTTCCAGTGGTTGCGCTGTCCAGGGCATTCTCAAGAGGCGTGACTATTGTAGCCTGTGCTCCGTTTATCACGCTCATCATCCCGCTTGTGTCCATGCCCTTGGCAGAAAGGTTGTTCGCCTTGTCAGTCCATTTTTCAAGCACATCCTTGTAGTGCTCGACCCTTCCGTTCGCCATCTTCTTCATTGCATCAATATGGCACTCCTTGAACGCATCTTTTGCAGAGTCATAGGAATCTTTCATATCCTTCCTTGCCTGTGCAGTGACGTTCCATGCTGAAAAATTCTTTCTGGCATCCCGAATGGCATTGTTTGTGCTTTTAACATCCGGCTCGAATGTACCTCTCATATAGTTCTTGAACGAATCAGTATCATTCGCATTCGCGTATGTTTCGAGCTGGGCCGTGTCTGCTGTCAATTTGTCAGTGTAGGTTGACAGGTAAGACGCCTGTGGAACCTTTGAAGTCACAGAACTTACTATGCTTGTCTCAAAATCATTTAGACATTTTGCATCATCGTATGCATCAGCAAGGAACCTTTCGCTGATTGCAAAGCTGACAGGTGCCAGCAGCAATAATGCCAGCGGAACCAGCAGCAATACTTTCGAATTTCCCATTTCAATTCACCCCATCCCTGCGCATTTCGCGCAAGCGATGTTATTCTGCGCATGGAACGCTATTTATATTTTCCGTGGAACGAGTGGAACGAGTTACGACGATGGTTTCCAAAAAGTGTGGAACGATGCTATTTGAAGACGTCTGTGAGCGAGATTAATTTCCTGACCCCTTTCTGCGAACTGATAATGATCCCTTTGCTTTCAAGCGAAGCAAGCCTTCTTGACAAAGTGGCTTTGGGGATGTGCGTGTATAGATATAGATGGGCCTGTGTTGTCTTCCCGTCCTGCCTCATCAGCTCGCGAACGATTTCCTTCTCATTCTCTTCAAGGGTTTTGAAAACTGCATGCAACTCGAGCTTTTCGAGCTTATCATCTTGTGGCTGTCGCAAGACTTCCAGCTTCTCAGGCTGCTTCGTTTTGTTCCTTGCAAGATAGAAATAGGTCAGCACACCGACAACAAAGAGAGCAACAAGGGAAACCACCATTGTGGTATCGAATCCTTCGGGCCCTATTGTATAGTTTGCAAACATGGTTGCTTTTTTTGAAGCATCGAAACTACCAGCAGCCCAGGATACCGCGAGACCAGCGCCGTCCGTTCCAACTGCCCCATTGGTGGCAGAGATTTTTGCACCAGATGGAAGGAGAAGCACAGAAGAGAAGTTATTTACATCTTCTGAAAGTTTAACTGTAAGCTCGTACTCCCATTCTGATCCGGATTTGGATGTAAGATATGGGGTGATTATGTCAAATTCCACGTAATCCGTTGGCACGAGGACGGTTATTCTGGTAAAATTCCCTGACTGCTCGTGCGTTACAGGCAGGACTAGGCCGCTTCCGTCCCTTGCAGTCACGCTTTCCACATCTCCAGAAACATAGAGCGAAAGTTCTTTGCCGAAATACTGGTCAAAAGCAATTTTTGCCTCAAGATTGCTATTTCCGCTCTGGTCCACGGCCGATGTTAGCGAGAGAGTGGAACCTGCATATGAAATTGCGGAAATGATCAGGACAGCGATAAACAGCCTTGTCAGCATGAAAGATAACCTAAGTGCAAAAATAAAAAGATGATCGATATGGACCCGGCCCCTATTTCTTCCCAAAATTCTCAAAGAACCTCATGATCTGGGTTGGCAGCAGCCACAGGTGGGTAGGTGAATCCTCTGATGAGACGTTAGTAGCCAGTGTCTGCAGGGTCCTCAGGTGCAATGCACCAGGTATGGAAGATAGCTTTCGTGCCGCGTCAGCATAGTTGTTGGCAGACAGGAACTCACCTTCGCTCAGAATTATTGTGGCTCTTTTCTCCCTTTCTGCCTCTGCCTGCTTGGCCATGGCCCGCTTCATGTCTTCTGGTAGCTCAATGTCCTGGAGTTTTATCGCCGACACGTCAACACCCCAGTCCTTGGTCTCCTCATCCACAAACTTTTCTATTTCCAGGGCGATCTTGTCCCTGTCTGAAAGCACGTAGTCCAGTTCGTTATTGCCAATCACATCCCGTACAGCAGTCTGCGCATACTGGGCAATGGCAAAGTTATAGTCGAATATTGCCATGACCACTTTCAGCGGGTCCACGATTTTGTAGTAAACCACTGCAGCAATCTTGACAGGCACATTATCCTTGGTCATTGCTTCCTGGGGCTGGATAGGTATTGTTTTCACACGCATGTCAAGGGTGCGTATGTTATGGAAGAATGGGATATTCCAGGCAAAACCCGGGCCAACAACTGCATCAAACCTTCCCCAGGTAAACCGCACACCCTTCTCATATTGGTCGATTATTGAGAATACCATTGATCATCACCCTTACTTACCCTTTTTGGGCTTTTCTTCTGTTTTAATTTCGCCCTTTTCAGTGACCTGGACGCCTTCTATTGGCAAAACAAAGTTCATTACGTTTGTCTTGTCTGCAGCCACGCTGGAGATCATCTGGAGCGTCCTTAAGTGTAATGCCCCCGGGGACTCGCTCAGTATCTTGGCTGCTTGCGCAAGTTTTTCCGCAGCCATGTTTTCTCCATCAGAAATGATAATTGAGGCGCGTTTTTCCCGCTCGGCCTGAGCCTGCCTTGCCATTGCCCGCTTCATTGTGTCTGGCAACCCGATATCCTGGATCTTTATCCCGCTGATGTCTACACCCCATTCCTTCGCATCTTTTTCCACGGTTGCTGAGATGGAACCTGCGATTTCTTTCCTGTCAGTCAGCAGCTGGTCGAGTGTCCTGCTCCCGACAACATCCCTTATTGCTGTTTGGCTGTGCTGGTAAACCGCAGCTCTGTAGTCCTGGACATTGAAAATCGCGGCTTCCGGATTAACTATCTTGAAGTACACTACCGCATTTATGAATGCGCTGACATTGTCCTTTGACAGGACTTCCTGTTTCGGGATATCGATAGTTTGTATCCGCAGGTCAACGACGCTCATTCGCTGAACGAATGGGATGATGAACTGGAGCCCGCTGTTCCGGATGCCAGAAAACTTTCCAAGGGTCAGGACCAGCCCTTTTTGGTAATCGTATACTACCTTGATGAAACCGGAAAGAACAATGAGAAGAGGGATTCCAAAGATCAAAAAACCAGTACAACAACTAACATAATCAAGGGCTGCCATGCAAAGCAGTATGCATGTAAAATCTTAAATAATAATGTTATTTCAACCCGGACTTGTTTTCAAGAAATGAATAAAAAGAATGAGTGTGTTTTGTGTTCGGTGTTTGCATACCAGAGATTTTCGACCAGCAAGGAAGGAGAGTATTCACAGAGCACAGAACGATTTTGGACGTGGGAGGCAGCCTGACCTGGATCATCTGCATCGTGCTCGCGCTTGTGATCATTCACTATAGCTGCGGAGCAGGGACCGCAACCGGATATGTCGGCGAAATCTGCGAGCGTGGGCTGAATGTCTGGGATTATCTGGGCTGATGTGCTGTGCGCCTATCTACCTGCTGATTATAATCATACTCAGCGGCGGGCTGAGGATCTGGTGAAGATAAAGCGCTCCTGCCGGATGCCATTCAATTTCCCTTATTACTCGAACTCCTTACTGCAAGCACTAGCAGAAATCCCACAATAAAAGCGGAGCCAAAGCAGGAATTTTTTATTCCAGACATAATGTCTTGCGGATTGATTCCAAACGGCGTGGCATTGGCAGATTGATTCACAACGCTGCCAGCCTGCACAGGCGGCTCTGGAATACTGAGGAACCAGTCGTCAATATCACTTGCAGTGAAGTTTGATGGGGCGCCAACGCCATTCTTGTCCACAGTCAGTTTCTTGCCCGGATTAAGCGTCGTGTTCTTACCTTTATACTCGATTATTGGGCTTCCCTCAATCGTATAGAACGTAATGCTGATCGGGGTTTGGTTGACTATAATGTGGCTTTGCACGTAAAGTTTGACGACTTCCCTTTCACCGGCAGTTCCCGCACTTGTAAATAATAAGAAATTGACGGCATGCAACGCATGTACTGCTACGTTCTCTATTGTAGTAGTTGCTATCTCAAAGACACTCGCCGCCCCCTCCTCAATGTGTTCAACGGACAGGAGTTCTGGCCACCCGCTCTCAATTGCATCCTCCTTGATTGTCAGCGTGTGGATGGGGACCTGGCCCAGCATCATCCTTGCGCGCACATCCCCCCATTGCAGGGTGATATAAGGTGAATTGCAAAGCTGATCGCTGGTCGTTACTTTTCTGAGAGTTACGCGATCTCCAACGTTAAGTTTCATCCCCGGAAACGCAGGTATCGCTGCTGCTGAAACTCCCGGTGACCCTTCCTCCAATAAGGTGCTGTGGAGGTAATCTGCCCGCTCAATATCCACCTGGGGGACAAATGGGCTGCCGGGACGGTCGGCGCAGCCTATCTCGACAATCTTTGCAACTGCATCTACGCAGCCATTATTTTTCGGAAATATCGAGCCAGATTCATAATTGCCAGGATGGGAAGGGTTGCATACCTGGTCCGCTCCGCAGCCACAGTCTTCGGGGCAGTTCGAGCAGCTTTCAGGCACGAAATCCGAGATGATATTCGGGTCGGGATTGGTAAGCATGCATTTCCCGTCTCCGCAATAAGTCAGATTGTTTCTCGGGGTGCATTCACCGCCTATTGGAATAGGATTGAAGGCAATACTGCAAATGCACTCGTCGCTGGACTTGATATAAGTTGAATTCTTCGGGCATTCGACTTTCTTGCAAATCGTTTTCCACTCATTAACGTAAACGTTGTATGCCTTATAATCATCTTTGCATCCACATCCGCATTTCGGGTAATCCTCCGACCAGAAGCCGAACCCTTCCCCTAATTTCTGTGTGCAGAGTTCCTCGCAGTTTGCTGCTTTTACACAGGTCAGCGTTTGGTTATCAGCGTAATAACCGTCATTGCAGTGGCAATCGCAGCTTGCTCCAATGACAGTCCCATATACGTTCTGTCCATGGATCTTATTTGTCTCCTTATAATCAGTGCAATATTTGTCACAGGTATCTTTTGTTGGCTGACACAGGGAAATTTTGTTGGTTGACGTGGTATATCCTTCCTTGCAAGCGCAGGTGCATTTTCCATTGCTGAGAGTTCCGTTCGCGTTCGGACCGTTTTGGGCTGTGCAATACTGGCTGCACTCCTGTTGTGTCGGATTTTGGCTTATGGGCGCATCATTCGGGCATTTCCCATTCGCGTCCGCACAACCGATGAGCCTGGCATAGGGGCAGAAAGCATCGCATGACTTCTTGTCAAATCCGCTGTAGTTAACAGCCTCATAGCATGCTCGTTTAGTTTCACCGCAATAACAGTCTCGGGTGTAAGTGTATTGGCCTCCTTTGGCCCCGCAGTCAGATTGGACGCAACCAGGGCCTGACATCCTGTCCCAGCCGAAGCCGGGCGGGCAATCAACAGCAAAAACAGATACGACAAACGCAAGCAAAACAATCAGGGTTAACTTCCATCCCATATTTTCACCCAACTTTCTTCTGTTTCTCTCTGAAGGTTTAAATAGAAATCTGCCAGCGCGGGCTGAGGATCTGGTGAAAATAAAGCGCTCCTGCCGAATGCAGAGAGATTATCTGAGTGTGTACCCCAAGAAAGCCCAACCGAACCTTCCACTGAGAGCGGTTCTGAGGTAAGAGCTATTTATGGCTTGACCTAAGAGTAGTTAGACGATCGCCTTAGTTTAACGAAAAGACTTATAATTATAGAAAAAAAATATCGAGAGAAGAACCCTATCGAGAATATTCCGTGTGCGTGATGGAAATCACGGCTGTGCCTTCCGCTCCTTTTTCTGCCCGAACGATGCTGGTCAGAAGGAATGATCCACCCGAGGTCACTTCTAATGTTCTTGGTTTGTCATATTCGAAAAAATCATGATCAACTTCGACTCCTTTATCATCAATTTTCGTAACCCGACGTGATGATGATTGATTATCGAATAACCCACCATGTACTTCATCTCCTATTTTGACATCAAACCTGGAGGTGTTAACTTTGAGCTTTGATACATCGAATTCATCAATGCCGGATTGTCTGAGCAGTTCAGGTGATCGCTTTGCCATTTCGGTTATTTTTTGTAGAAGAGCTTTTTGGTCATCAACATTCCTTGCGACACTGTTTTTTTCCGGTGCTTTTTGCACTGAAGTGACTGGCGATTTTGCCGGAACGGATTGCCCGGATTTAATGCAGCCTGGCATTAATGCTAACCCGGCGGCCAAAACTACGGCGCTAGCAAACCCAGCCTTTGGCGACGGATTCTTAATTATTTCTTTTTTTTGAGCAACACTCATGATTACACCTCATTTTTTAGTACGTATATTAACATTATGTTTCACAATGCTTAAAAATGTATCTATTGACACAGTGCCGTGGGAGGGACACTCAGATAAAAGTAGAACGCTCCTGCCGAGATTGTCAGCCTTGCTGGCACACGAGGGAACAAAGTTCCCTATGCCCATTGTCCGTTTCGACGGACAATAGGGAATCTTGCGCGCCAGCGCAAGGCTTTTGAACTCGGGTTAGCGGAGTGAGAGTCCACCGTCCTATCGGTTGACAGTTTCCAGTTTTCCGTATCCGGGTTCCAGAAACAAAACGGGAAACCCATAACTCGAGACTGACCACTGCCCTGACCGGGCTAGACTACAGGAGCAATAACCTGAATTGTTGAAGATAAGAGTTTTTAAAGAATAGTGAAACGAAATCCCCAAATGCCGATGTGGCACATTTTCCTAGAAGTCCACATCCCCCAAGAAAACTTCAGAGAAGCGACTAACAATAGGATAATGAGAAAAAAGGAGAATTACTTAGCCAGCTCCTCTTTCACAAACGTTTCCAGGTCAGCAGGATTCGCGACATAGCGGTGGTTGACGAAGAAAGTGGGCGTGCCATAGACCTTGGATTCTATCCCCTGCTCCTGCATGAGATCGATCTGTGAAATGGTTGCTGGATCAGTAATGCATTTCGAGAACAGAGAGGAGTTAAGCCCGTTATCAGATGCGAGCGAGATGAGGTATGGTTTCCCTTCAGAAATAACGCGCGGCTGGTTTGCGAAAATAGCTTCCCTGTACTCCCAGTACTTGCCCTGATTGTTAGCACATACGGACGCTGCGGCTGCCTCCCGTGAATTGTCATGCGTTGGGATCGGGAATGTCTTGAAAACGTAGCGCACGCTGTTGTTGTATTTGGCCAGGATGTCATGCACTTCATTTTCGTACTGAGCCGTGTATTTGCAGGTGAAGCATCCGAACTCGATTATCAGGACTTTTGCGTTTGCAGGACCGACATTTATTCCATCGAACGAATTCGGACAGATGGGCTGGCCGATTACTCCGGTTATGAGGCATTGCTCCGGATGAAGCGGATCGCAGGAACCGTATAGATAGATATTGTAAGCTCCTTGAGCCACGAGAACGAAGCTTGCGATTGATAGGATCACGAAAATCCATGAAAGCAACTCGAAGTGCTTATTCAAGAACTTAGCCGAGCGTGGAGAGTGATCGAAGATTGTTGAAACTATCGACATTTTTATCTTCTGGTCCAGGCCGCTCTCGCAAGGCCTGAATGTCATCTTCAGGAAGACGCAGCGGAACGCCTGTTTTGCCAGAACCCTATAGCGAACGCTGAATATAGACATTATTGAGAATACTATTAATGCGATTATACAAAGAACCATGGTGTATTAACAACCCCTTCAGGAATTAAAACATTTCTATTTTCTTAGCCTGCGGGCTAATAATCTTAACAACCGTTCCTTTCCAGATATTTTTTTCTTGGTTTTTTGGCGCAATGTTTCTTTTTTCATTATTGTTTTGCCGGGTTTTACTTTTGTTTCAATAACCTTTTCCATTCTGCCCTCGAAACCAAACGGTCCCGGCCCATGCGGCCCTTCTGGTTCTGGCATTGGCGGAATAAGTTTCACAGCAGGAACGAGCTTTAGTTTAGGTTTTTGCTCAAAAATAAACTCTTCCGGCGCCTCAAGTCCCCCCATACTCCTTAAGTCAGACCTTAATGTGTGAATGAGCATTGCAGCAAGAGCAGAGCTTTTTTTGGATTTGAGATTTGTTTTTTTGATTGTCGGGCGTTTATCCTCAGACAGGATTGCCCTAAGCTGCTTCACGATCGCATCAGGGTTTTCTGAAAAATCATCTTCATTACTAAGAGTCATCAATATCCACCTCGAAAAGTTCTTCGTCTTTCATATCGTAAAGTGATTGTACCAGTTCATCATTTGCCTTTGAATCGTCGATTGACCTTTTCACATTCTCCTTAAGCACAATGGTAAGCATATGCTCGCCCTTGAAAACCGCTTCTGCCTTTTTTTCATCTGCTACTGAGATATTCCCCTTGCCGAGCGTGCATGAGGTTGAGAACTGGATTCCGTCAATCATGCAGGACAGAGGGGTTGCGAGGCCGCTTTTCACGAGAACGTGAAGTTTTTTACCCCTTGCTTTTAGCTTCAGAAGTGCGAGTTTACCCATCCGGTAACCTAAGTATAGATAGGGGCCTAGATGGCCGTGAAATTCGCTGAGACTGAGCCTCTCCCGTGGAAGCATGGATGTTTATTGTATTTCGTAGTATTTAATATTATACTTTGACACCAGTAGTGGGACTAAGCGCTAAAAAGAAATGGAAAATGAATAATTTATAATGCTGACATGACAAATCCATAATATTCGGTGATTCTTATGACTTTAAAACAGCTTGAAAAGGCAGTGTGGCTCATGGAAAAGGAAGACCAGATGAAGGTTCCGGCCTGGATTCTCGCGAATGACAAAATAATAAACGGGATGAAAAAGGACCGAACTATGGAGCAGCTAAAGAATGTGGCATCACTGGAAGGCGTAGTAGGACACGCAATTCTTCTTCCTGACGGCCACGAGGGTTATGGATTTCCCATTGGCGGTGTCGCAGCATTCGATGCAGAGTCGGGAATCGTGTCTCCTGGTGGTGTTGGTTATGACATAAATTGTGGGGTTAGGTTGTTAAAAACGGGGCTAACGCCCGAGCAGGTCCGGCCTAAGATCCGGGAGCTCTGCGACAAGATGTTCGTTAACGTGCCCAGCGGCGTGGGATCGGAAAGCAAGCTCCGGATCTCCCACGAAGAGCTTGACCAGGCAGTTGTGCAGGGAGTGGACTGGGCATTGGACAAAGGATTCGGGCGAAAAGAAGACAAAGAGTGCTGCGAGGAGTATGGAAAAATAGAAGGCGCAGACCCGAACATGGTAACCCCGACTGCCAAGAAGAGGGGGAAAAGCCAGTTCGGAACGCTAGGTGCAGGAAACCACTTTTTGGAAATCCAGGTTGTGGAAAAGATTTTCGATGAACGGGTCGCAAAGGCATTTGGGCTTACAGAAGGCATGATAACGGCAATGGTGCACTGCGGTTCAAGAGGTTATGGCCACCAGATATGCTCGGACAACATCCCGCCGCTCCTTGACCTTGCACGAAAAAAGAACCTTTGGCTTCCGGACAACGAACTTGTGTATGCTCAGATGAACACTCCAGAGGCGGACCGTTATCTGGGGGGAATGAGATGCGCAGTGAATTTCGCATTCACCAACAGGCACATAATCGGGCATTGGGTGAGGGAGACATTTGACCAGGTTTTCGGAAAGAGTACTTCGGATGACATGCACCTGCTCTATGATGTAGCCCATAATATCGCGAAAGTTGAGGAACATGAATTTGAAGGAAAGAGACGGAAGCTGGTCGTCCACCGCAAAGGAGGCACGCGCGCATTTCCCGCAGGAAGGCCTGAACTTCCACCGATCTATCGTTCAATCGGACAACCAGTGCTCATACCCGGAAGCATGGGAACTTCAAGCTACGTGCTCGTGGGAAAGCCAAAGGGAATGGAGGTCTCGTGGGGCACGACCTGCCATGGGGCAGGAAGGACGATGAGCAGGGGCGAGGCGATAAGAACGCATAACGGTGCCAATCTTACGAAGGAGCTTTGGGAAAAGAATCACATATACGTGAAAGCAACTAAACCATTGGTAGTTGCAGAAGAGGCTCCTGATGCTTACAAGAACGTGGATGATGTTGTCCAGAGCGTTGCTGATGCAGGCATCAGTGATATTGTCGCGAGACTGAAGCCGATAGGTGTTGTGAAGGGATGAAGAAATTCAACAAACAAGATCAGAGATCGCTGGCAACCTGGGCTGCGGACATCGCAAAACGGGTACTTCCATTTTTTGAGAAGGCATACCCGAAGGACGACCGACCACGCAAAGCCATAGAAGCATGCCGAATATGGGTTCGCACAGGCGTGTTTAAGATGGCTGATATACGAAAGGCTGCACTCGACGCTCATGCGGCCGCCCGCGAAGCAAAAGAAAATAACGCGGCTTGTTTTGCTGCGCGTGCAGCAGGCCAGGCAGTGGCAACTGCGCATGTTCCCCAACACGCCTTCGGCGCTGCTTACTATGCTCTAAAAGTCGTTGCAGCAGCTAATCCTGCTAATGCCCAGGTTAAAATTGCCAAAGAACTCAATTGGCAATCACGGCGTCTACCAAAAAATCTAAGGCAAGGATGGCAAGATTGGCAAAAGCAGCGTCTTCCAAAATACCTTAGGCCAGAAATAAGAAGACTTTGAGATAATAAAAATCAAACTAACTTTTTATCTCCTTATCTTATCCTTCTCATGGACACCGCTGCGATAACAGTGAAAACTATTGCATAAAGAAGCAGGATTCCGAACCCTATTGCCTGCGGAGACTTATAGAGCATGACAGACTGCAAACTGAAAACTGCCTGCGTAAGCGGGGATGCCTGGCCAACAGCTGAAATTGCAGTGGGCATGAATTCAAATGGGAAAACAAGGCCGCTCAGGAAAAGAAGTGGCAGCCCGATAACCAGCGAGGCCAGGAATGCGGTTGCCTCGGATTCGGAGTAAATGGCAATGACAATGCCTATTGCAACGAAAGCCAGTATGAGCAGGGCAAGCGTCTCGAACACAAAGAAAACTGTTCCTGCGTCAACAGCAGAGAACGCCCCATAAATTAAAGAAGCAATGAGAGTGAGAAGCACGGCTTCAGGCATGAGCACAACAGCAACACTGATTACCTTTTTTGCTGAGAACTCGAGCGAGTTCACCCTTGAGAGTTTTATCCTTTCCAGGGTCCCGTTGTTCTTCTCCCTTACCAGGGAAGTTGATGAAAGGAAGAGCGAGACGAACATGAGGATCATCGGCAGCAGGCTGGGGAGGAGGAAGTCGAAGAAAGTCCTTTCGCCGAAAAGTTTGTTTGGGCTGAGTATAATTGGCGAAACCACAGACTGCGGGTTACGGGAAGTGATTTCTTTTATCTGCACAGTCGCCTTGCTTATAATGTTTTCAAGATCATAACTCTTTGTTATTATCTGATCAATGGAATCCTCAACGTCTAATATTGTGGCAAGGGAGTTCTCCCGACTGGTTTCGAGATCCCTGACGAATTGCCGCATGTTTTCAATCCTGTTCTTCGCATCCCCTGCCCCAGCCCTTGCTGATATTATATCGCGCTTGAAACTTTGTATAGTCTGGTTGGCCTCAACAAGATCAGCCCTCGCGATCCTCACCTTTTCGATCCTCTCTTCAACAGAAGACTGGGCAGAACCAACAGAAGCGTTCAGTGAATCAAGTGAGAAACAATATGCAACAAAAAGCGGGTCAGAGCAGTTCAGGCCTGCTTTGGCAGTTGCTATGTATGCGCTTGCATTCCCAAGGGTATTGTTTATGTCAACAAGGTCTGCCTCATTCTGCTTTAGCTCCTCGTCATATCCGGCGAATCTGGATTCTATAAGAGTGAGGTTGCTTTCAGCAGATTCCATGGAAGCAAGCGCCTTATCGATAGTGAAGTTTGCAGCATTAAGTTCGTTGTTCACTATGCTGAAGTTAATGGAACTAAGGGAATCTGAGGTTTCCTGGAGCCTTGCCTTTACTCGCTGGGATTCGTTCCTGCTCTGGGCTACGTCCTTGAGCAGTCCCTGTAGCTGGATGCCTGCATCATCGAGTCTCGCCCATACGCTGGTGATGAACTGGGCCCCGATCTTCTGGCCCGTGTCCTGCACTGCTGCCTTCATGAATGCCTCAATGGACGGAGAAGTGGTGGTTCTGGAATTATCAATGTAAACCGTAAGGTTCTGGGAAGCGCCTTTCTCAATACCGGATTGAAAACCTTCTGGGATAACAATTGCAGCCGGAAGCCTTCCTTCAATAACCTCCTTTCTCACAAAGGAATCACAAACGCTCTGGTTGCTGTAATCAAGCACCTTGGTGTTGTTTACGATCCCGGAAAGGAACAGACCAGACGCAGTGCTATTATCAAGGTCGCACAAACCGAGGCTGGTGCCACTGATTTCAGTTGTGGTCCTTCCGAAAACCCCTCCAAGCACCAAAAGAACTATTATTGGTACTGCAAAAAGGAGAACGAGTGTCCTGCCCTCCCTGAAAAATTGCTTGCCGTCTTTTTCTATCTCACTTCTTAAGTCCACCTTTGACAGCCTCCTTTTTCAACTGCGCACCAGTGATCTTAAGGAAAACATCCTCGAGCGATGGCTTGGAAACCGACAGCTCTACAATCTTCTCGCCTTTTTTTGTGAATATCCTTGTTATCTCGCTTACCTTGGATGATACTTCATCCGACTCGACAACGATTCCTGCTTCTGTGACAGTTATGCTTTCTATTCCAGGTATTTTTTTAAGAAGGGGACCTAGTGACTCGTAATCTCCAGGCACACTCACCATTCTCGCGATCTGCTTTCCTGCCATTTTCTTAAGCTCCTCAGTGCTTCCCTCAGCTACAACCTGGCCGTTGTTTACAAATGCAATCCTGTAACAGAGCGCCTCAGCCTCTTCCATGTAATGCGTTGTCAATATCACTGTTGCCTTGTTTTCTTTGGAAATCTTGTTGACCACGCCCCACATATTCCTTCTCGTGGTCGGGTCAAGGCCAGTGGTCGGCTCATCAAGAATTAGCAGCTTGGGCTCGTGCATGAGAGCACACGCTAGATTCAATCTCCTCTTCATTCCGCCGCTGAGAAATCCTGCCCTTGTATTCTTTTTGTCAGCGAGTCCAAGTTCATTCAGCAGCCTTACTGCGTTATCCATCGCCTTTTTTCCAGTAACCCCGTAGAGCGAACCGAAATAGAGCAGGTTCTCCACGCAGGTGAGCAGGGGATAGACGCAGTTCTCCTGCGGAGCGACACCGATTTTTTTCGCACTTTCCTTTGACAGCGGTTTGCCGTAAAGGTTTATCTTTCCTGAGTCCGCTGATTCAAGGCCAGTCAGAATCCGTATGAATGTGCTCTTTCCAGCACCATTGGGCCCGAGCAAACCGAAAATGCCGCCCTCCTCAATGTTTAATGAGAAATTGTATAGAGTGACCTTTCCGGGAAATATCTTCACAAGGTTCTCTGCCTCCACTACTGCGGCCATGGTAAAAGATCAACTCGATATTTTAAAAACCCCGCTATGGGCTCGTTGGTTTGCAATTAGTTCTACCCCTTCTGCGGTCTTTCGTTGCCCTTCCCAGACAAACAACAATCATGTTCGCCAAGCGAACATGGTGCCCCATTGTCCGATCATCGGACAATAGGGAGGAGATGCAGAAGTCCGACAGTAAATGGGCTGCGTCAGTCCGGGCTTATGGTTGTTCCTGCTTTGCCAACGAGTGCGTTCTCGCAATTTGATATGGAACAGATCACAGCCTTCTTTCCTCCGTTTTCCAGGAATTTTATCACTGATTCGATTTTCGGCTTCATGCTTCCTTCTGCAAAATGGCCTTGTCCCATGAATTTCTTTGCCTCAGCCACAGTCATTTTGGAGATTTTTTTCTGGCTCTTTTTGCCAAAATCCAAGTACACAGAATCGACAGAAGTCACGAAAATCAGCATGTCCGCCTTTATCTGGCTCGCCAAAAGAGAAGTTGCCCTGTCCTTGTCAATCACTGCCTCAAGCCCTTCACCGTTTTTCTTGATTGGGATTCCGCCACCGCCAACTGCGATCACAACAAAGCCTTTCTCAAGGCATGCCTCAATCGCATCATGCTCGCGGATTTTGACTGGCTCAGGTGATGGGACAACAAGGCGATAGCCCCGGCCGGCATCCATGATCATCGTCCCGCGTTTTTTGTCTGGGGTCTTGTAGAATGGACCGATGGGTTTTGTGGGATTTTTGAACGCGGGATCGTCCGGGTCGACCACTACCCTGGTGATAAGGGTCGCAGAGTGCAAACCAGTGAGCGAGATCGCGCTTGCGATGAAATATCCTATCTGGCCCTGGGTCATTGCGTCAAGAACATCAAGAGGCATTTCAGGGAGTTCTTTTGTTGACTGCTGCTGGAGCAGGAGGTTGCCGACCTGCGGCCCGTTCCCGTGGGTTAGTACGACCTGGTTCTCTTGAAGCAGATGTTCGAGTTTAGCGATTGCATTTTTTGCTGCTTCAAGCTGATCCTGGGCAGTTCCCTTTTGCCCTTTTTCAAGAAGGGCGTTTCCCCCGAGCGCGATTACGATACGGGCCATGTGATAAATGACCATGAAAGCGTTATAAGGTTTTCATTGGAATTGAAAACAGGGTGATTCTTTTATGCCAAGGAACGTACTTATTCTGGGAGCTGCGGGTAGGGACTTTCACAACTTCAACACATATTATCGGACTAATCCTGATTACAAGGTTGTCGGTTTCACAGCCACGCAGATTCCGGACATTGCAGGAAGGAAATACCCTCCGGAGCTTTCTGGAAAACTTTATCCGAATGGGATCCCGATATTCGAAGAGAAAGATATGGAAACACTGATCAAGGAGCACGATGTCAAAGACGTCATTTTCGCATACTCTGATGTCACGCACGAATATGTCATGCATCTTGGGAGCCGGGTTATAGCAGCTGGAGCGAGCTTTTCGCTTTTGGGCGGAAAGGACACTATGCTGTCAAGCACGAAAAAGATAATCTCTGTTTGCGCTGTCCGGACAGGAGCAGGAAAAAGCCCGCTAAGCAGGGAGATGAGCAATATACTGAGAAAGAGAGGCATAAAGTTCGTGCTTGTACGGCACCCTATGCCATATGGTGATTTGAAGGAGCAGGCTGTGCAAAGGTTCGCGAACTTAGAGGACCTTGACAAGCATAACTGCACGATCGAAGAGCGCGAGGATTATGAGCCGCACATAAGAAACGGAGCAATAGTTTACGCAGGGGTAGATTATGAGAAAATCCTTCGTGCAGCAGAGAAAGAAGCGGACCTGATCATCTGGGATGGGGGAAACAACGATATCCCGTTCTTTAAGCCTGATTTGCATATCGTTGTCGCAGACGCACTAAGGCCGGGTCATGAGTTGCTCTATCATCCTGGCGAGTCGAATTTCAGGATGGCAGATGTGATTGTGATCAACAAGGTCAGCTCATCGCCACCTGGTGCGAAGCTTGTGAAAGCGCACGCCCAGGAAGTAAATCCAAGGGCGCAGGTAATCGAGTGCGATATGATACTTAGCGAAGATGAAAAAACGAATATCAAGGGAAAGCGCGTGATTGTCATAGAAGACGGACCAACTGTCACGCATGGCGGGATGACCATTGGCGCAGGATACGATTATGCGATGACTCACGGCGCGCTTATTGTCGAGCCTGTGAAGTTCGCGGTTGGCAGCATTAAGGCGACTTTCGAGAAATACCCGCACCTCAGGAAAGTCCTTCCAGCTGTAGGCTATTCGGGAAAGCAGATAAAAGACCTTGAGGAAACGATAAACAGATCGGATGCTGAACTCGTGGTTTCAGGAACACCAACAGACATCAGGAGAGTGCTTAAGCCCAGGATTCCAGTGATCCACATTAAATATGACATCAAAGAGAGCAAACCGATAGAGGATCTTGTGGAGAGATTTTTGAAAGAGAACGGGCTGTGATGTGTTACCCCGTGCGTGTTTCATCTAGATTAAAGAATTTTTAATCTAAGCAAAACAGAGTTTACTGCAACTAGAAATTTATTTCCAGAAATTTACTTATTCTCTCCCTTATACCTTCCTTCGTAGAGCTCCTTCGCCTCATCCGCGAGCTGGAAGAAAACCATCTGCCCGATCTTTGCATTTCGCTTCAGGACAAGGCCGTGCTCATTCCTCACAACTAACAATGCTTCGCTCCTTCCCTCATAACCCGGATCCCAGACTGCGCACTCTAAACTAGCACCGCACCTGAGCAAGGAAGAGCGAGGGAGGCAAAGGGCAGCTGCATTTGAAGGGATTTTCACGTACTCATTGAAGATGACTTTGTAAGCGCCTGGAGCGAGCTTAATTTCATCGTTATCGTATTCGATTAGCGATACGTCACTTATTTTTCTCTCCTTATTATCGAAATCAATCTTTCCAGCACTCGCGAACTTGCATACCTCCTTCAGAGTAATATCTATCCCAGCAGGCTGGTACTGGCTGTCATGCAGCTTATCGAAAAACGAGCCGGACTTCAGATGGTGTTTTGGAAGAATCATGAGATAAATTTGCTGCACAACATTTATAATGATTTTAAGAGTAGGTTTTGCGGGTGGGAGAATGGCAGTTCCAGAAAATAATTTGTTTATTGACGGGAAATGGGTAAAATCCGAAACAGGAAAAACTTTTGACAGCCTCAATCCTGCAACAGAGCAGAGTATTGGGAAATTCCAGGAAGGGAATGAAGCGGATGTAAAAAAAGCTATAGATGCAGCAGAAGGCGCGCTCAAGAAATGGTCTGAAATGCCACCACCGAAAAGAGGACTTATTCTCTTAAGGATCGCTGAACTTCTGAAACAGGACAAAGAAAGACTTGGAAAACTCGTTACAACAGAAATGGGCAAAGTGCTTCCAGAAGGCCTTGGGGATGTGCAGGAGGCAATAGATGTTTTCGAATACATGGCAGGCGAGGGAAGAAGGCTGTTCGGACACACGACCACGAGCGAGCTTCCGGACAAGTTCGCAATGACCATAAGGATTCCTGTTGGGGTGATGGGACTTATCACACCTTGGAACTTCCCGATTGCGATTCCCTCATGGAAGATGTCTGCTGCGCTTATCTGCGGGAACACAATTGTTATCAAGCCAAGCTCAGACACACCGCTTTGCGCGATCGAGCTTGTGAAGATAATGGAGAAAGCAGGCGTGCCTCCGGGAGTTGTGAACCTGGTAAGCGGACCTGCAAAATCAGTTGGCCAGGAAATCGTGAAAAACAAGAAAATCGATGGTCTTTCATTCACCGGCTCGCACGAAACCGGCGAATGGATAATGGCGAATGTCGGAGTGAAGAAAGTCGGCATGGAGCTTGGCGGAAAGAACCCAATAATTGTAATGGACGATGCTGACCTTGCTCTTGCGCTTGACGGAATAATCTGGGCTGCATTCGGAACAACAGGGCAGAGATGCACTGCATGCTCGAGAGTGCTTCTGCATAAGGCAGTCAAGGAAAAATTCATGAAAATGCTTGTTGAGAGGACAAAGAAACTACGCCTGGGAAACGGGCTGGAAAAAACAACTGATGTCGGTCCTTTGATTAACAAGGCTGCAGCGGAAAAAAGCGGAAGATATGTTGATATAGGCAAAAAGGAAGGGGCAAAACTCCTTTGCGGAGGAGAGGCACCAAAAGGAAAAGGATTCTTCTTCACCCCAACCGTGTTCGATGGAGTGTTGCCAGACATGCGAATTGCACAGGAAGAGATATTCGGTCCTGTGCTTTCTGTTATTGAGATAAAAAACCTGGATGAGGCGATTGAAATCGCTAATGGAACAGAATACGGCCTAAGCAGCTCAATCTACACCAAAGACGTAAGGAATGCTTTTGTTGCAATGAAGAAAATCGAGGCAGGAATAACTTACATCAACAGCCCGACCATAGGGGCAGAGGTCCATCTTCCTTTTGGCGGAATCAAGAAGACTGGGTTCACGCGCGAAGCGGGAATAGAGGGAATTGAGGAGTTCAGCCATTCCAAGGCATTATACATTGATTATTCAGGAAGGCTGCAGAAAGCGACTATAGATTGATGAGGTTTTTCAAATGAAGACGACTCCCTTAAAGCCAGGAAAGAAATCTGCTGCTGTGATTAAACGCGATTCTGAAATAATCAGCCCTTGCCTTACGCGCGAGTACCCGTTGGTTTACAAAAGGGCAGAGGGAATGAACGTCTGGGATGTGGATGGTAAAAAATACCTTGATTTTGCCGCATTTGTCGCAGTCATGAATGTAGGTAACGGAAACCCAGATGTGAAAAAGGCCATACAAAAGCAGCTTCGCTTTGGTACACACTGCGGATTTGCGGACTTCTACGCTGAAGTTCCTGTCAGGTTTGTGGAAACGCTGCTGACGTTCCTCCCGAAAGAACTGAACTGCGCATTCCTTTCGAACTCAGGCACCGAAGCTGTCGAAGCTGCGTATAAGCTGGCACGCTGGCACACGAAAAGGAAGTGGACGATCTCGTTCAAGGGCGCGTTTCATGGAAGGACAATGGGATCGCTTTCCATGACGAACGCGAGGCCGGTGCAACGCGAGCGGTACGCCCCATTCCTTCCGGTTAGCCATGTTCCTTACCCATATTGGTATAGGATGAAGATGGAGCCTGAAGAATGCACGGATTACTGCCTGGGCGAGCTGGACAAGGAGATGAGCAGGCTTAATGGTGATTTGGCAGCTGTTTTCATTGAATCGGTGCAAGGAGAAAATGGTTATGTTGTTCCACCAAAAAATTTCATTCCTGGAGTGAGAAAGCTCTGCAACAGCCACGGAGTCCTTTTATGCGACGACGAGGTGCAGGCAGGCTGCTTCAGGACAGGGAAGTTCCTCGCAATCGAGAACTTTGGTGTTAAGCCGGATATAGTCTCGCTCAGCAAGGCGATAGGAGGGGGAATGCCTCTTGGTGCCACGGTCGCAAACAGAAAAATAATGGACTGGCCCCCCGGCTCCCATGCGAACACTTTCGGGGGAAACCTGCTCGCATGCGCTGCTGGTATCGCATCGCTGAATTTTATGAGAAAGAAAAAGCTCGGAGAGAACGCGACCAGGATCGGAAAGCTCATGATGAAGCGCCTTGCGGAAATGGAAGAGAAATACGAGTGTATCGGGAACGTCCGCGGGATAGGGCTAATGATTGGTATCGAAATCGTTAAATCAAAGAGAACCCGAGAGGCAGATCAAAAAACCAGAGACGCGATTGTCTGCGATGCGTTTGGCGAGGGACTTTTGTTACTCCCGGCAGGAGAATCCGCAATAAGGATCTGCCCTCCACTCATAATCAACAAGGAGCAGTCAGAGGAAGGGCTGGATATTCTTGAAGATGCGATAAAGAAAATTTCAACAGGTTAGATGATCAGAAACCCAACCGTTCGATGAGTTCTGTTGTTGTGTAGACTTCTATTCTTTTCTGTTTTTTGAAATGTTGGTCATCGCTCCAAATCACGCAATTGATGGCAAGCGCAGCAGCGATAAAAGGAACATCGTCCTTATCGATATTCCCAATGATGTCTTCGGCTTCTTCCAGATGGCCTTCTATGACCCGATCATCTAGTACAATTAGCTTTTGGAATAGTTTTTCCAAGACTAAATCCAGACTATCTTCAGAAATCCTTGCCTTTTTAAGAATCTCTTCCCTGTGATTTTCAATCTCTTTTTTTCCAAAACCCACAGTGATCAGTTCAGCGTCGAAGTGAGTTATTATCTTTCGCGATAATCCGTCTTTCACAAGTGCGGCGATAATTCTGTTAGTATTGACAACGATTTTCATTTGGAAAACCTTTTTCTGATCTCACTTTTTATTTTGTGGCCTATTCTCTCTGCGTCTTCTTCGGTTAGTTCGCTATTTTTAAGTAGCTCGTCCATCCAGTGAAGTTCCATTACTTTTTTTTCAAAGGCTCTTCTTGCTATTTCACTCCATTTGATTTCGGAATGAACTGCCATCTCTTTGTGAAGTTCTTCTGGAATTGATAGTGTCATGTTAACCATATTTATCACCTATGTGTATTATGTGTAAACACATATTAAAAGGTTTCGTTTAACAGGTTAGATGGAAAGCGCCAACGACTCCAGGCCCCATCAAACGGTTGTATTCCTGCACTGCCTTAGAGGTTGGTTCTTCAATTAGTTTTATGTTATTCTCCATGCAGAATCGTTTTACCTTGTAATCCACCTTCAGCACACCTGAAAAGCCAGTTCCGATAATCAGGACCTTGGGGCTCACTGCAAACGCATCCTCCAGGTCTTCGGGCTTGAGGAGATGCCCCTCATCACGCCACCAGTTGGTCTTCAGGCGATTAGGGAAAATGATAAGGTCGCTCATGTATTCCTTACCGTCTATCACAATCCTTCCGAATGAGTATGATTCAATCATGTCAAACCCCAAATAGAGTTGTCTGCCTGTGGGACTGTAAATCTCTTAATACCCTGCTCTCGTCAATGAATCTTGAGAGTGGAAGCCTTAGTTTTGTTGATACATAACCCAGCGTGCTCTTAAGCGAATCGAATTCATTTGGAGTTTGTAAAAGCGCATTTCGAACATTCTCCCGGACATTGAATACTCCGAGCGGAACGTAGTCTTCGTAGGCCTCGCGCAGCACGATCGCTCCTGCCTGTTTTTTCATCCTTGAGAGCGCTTCAAGAACAGCGAACTTGCAGCTGTAATAGCAGCCGCCTACGCTGGAATATTCTTTTTTCGGCCTGAATTGCTCACTATCCCCGAATATTACTGTGTTCTCTCCCATCACTCCGATGAAAGCCTCAATCCATTCGTACTGCCATGGGGTAGGGGTGAGGATGACGATGTAATAATTATTAAGGCTCGAAAACTCGAAAACAAGATAGCGGTCGAGTATTTCGTTGTAGATAACTTCGTCATAGAGATGGTTCGCGAGAGTGCTGTCCACTGCAGTAATTGACCATCTTGTTGGCACGAGCCTGCGGTTCTTCCCAATGCCCATTGTCCCGGTTGAGAAAGCTTTCTGGATCTGGGAGAAAAGAACCCCGTCATTGTACAGGTTGACAACAGCTTCGGCTGATTTCAGGTCAGTATCATAATGGGCTTTTTCCAAATGGTGCTCCCAACTCACGTTCCCGATGCTGAACTTCTCTATTGGTGCGCTTGGCCCAAAAGGGGTGTGTTCCTCATTGAACGTGAATCCTTTGGGCTGGTAACGGAACTGCGCCTCGCTTTCCACTGAACTTTTGGCAAGCGATATTTCCTGAAGCTTTTGCACCAGTCTGTTGTCCAGGTCTTTTATGCCAACGCGGTGCTTTCCGCGGACGAGGTCAAGCCTATAGCGAATTATCTGGTCCTGGGTTTTGTGTTGAGGAATCCAGGCTTCAGGCATATCTAGTATTGATGTGTCGCCTGGGTCAGGAGTCAGCATGGGGCCGACATAGACTTTTGGATAGTTAAAGGTCCCGATGAATACAGATGGTGGACTGGTTCCGTCAAGCTTTTCGCCAACCTGAACGCTGCGCATCTGAATCTTTGAAGTAAGTCTCTTGAGAAACGCGCCCTTCCCTACCATTGATCATATTCTGCATTGTCCTGTATAAAAAAGATTCGGAGGTGGAATTCTGCGGGAGAAAAACATTATAATCCTGCGGCAACATATGGAGGACTATGAAGGAAAAGATAAAGAAGCTCTATTCACTCCAGCTCCGTGAGGGTGGGATTGCGGATGACGTGTTCCATTTCCTGCCTGAGGACGAGCAGGACATGCTTGATGAGATAAAAGGAAGGTTTTTCCTGAGGCCGGAGTTTAGGAAGAGGATAAAGGTCGTGCTCACTGGCGGAGTGTTCGACATACTGCACATTGGCCACATCCACACCCTGAACGAAGCAAAGAAGCATGGGGACTTGCTTGTTGTTGCTGTTGCAACTGATTCGCATATAGAGAAGAAGAAACGGAAGACCATTCATTCCCAGGAATACCGCGCTGCAATGGTCGAGTTCCTGAAGCCGGTTGATGTCGCCCTGCTCGGAAAAGCAAAGCCAAAGGACCTTCTCGAGTTCGTTGGCCCTGACGTGATTGTTTACGGATACGACCAGGAGCCGTTCATAAAGCCCGAAGGAGTGGAAGTAATAAAGCTATCAAAACAGGTTGAAGGCGAAAAGTTCAAGACAAGCAAAATAATAGAGGAGCTCGGGGTTTGAGGCGTAAAATCTGATTCGGACGCTAGTTTAGCCGTCGCATTAAAACATGCGGCGTCAATAGCAAACCACGCCGAGAAGAACAATTGGAAGAGTATCAAGTTCGTGGTTTGCTATAACTTTATAAACCTTTAACGGTTATTTCGCTTCGGTGACCATGTTTTTCGGAGCTGTTAAGTTTAAGGGACCGGAAGAGGAGAAGGGACAAGAGCTCGAGGAAAAGCCTTCAGAAGAACTGAAATCCTCATCTACAGAAACCTTTTTGAAAACCCCAGAGGCAAAGTCATTCATCAAGAAGTGGACCGGAGAAAAGAAAGAAGGGAAGCAGATGTATACAAGGCGCGGAGTAGCAGCACTTGTGAGCAGCGTGTTCCAGATTCCGGGACTCGGCACGAATAAGGCAGTATTAAAAGAATCAGATAATCTCCTGTCGCTTTTAGGGGGAATGGACGGCCTTCAGGGATTCCTTGCAGGGTGGAAAGCGAAATCCGAAGGGATAATCAAGGGGATCAAGAGCCTGTTCAAGGCGTAAACTGGTCAGAATGGCAAAGGACAACGAGGAAGCCGTTGAACAAATCAAGAAAGGCATCTGCCCACGCTGCAAAAGAACGCTCACGCATGAGGAAGGCTGCATTGAATGCATCTACTGCGGATGGAGTCTCTGTGATGAGGCTTAGGTTTTCCCATTAGGCTGGAACCGTTATTTTATTACAATTTTCCATGGAGAAGTGGAATTTGGCATAACAATTGCCACTTCAACCGCATTGCGATGAAGCATGAACTTTTAAAATTAATCATGTAACAATAACCTTTACTTATTGCCTCGGTAGCTCAGTTGGTAGAGCGGCTGACTGTTAACCCAAGACCCGAAACGCGGGACTCGGGACTGCAATCAGCAGGCCAGAAGTTCGAGTCTTCTCCGGGGCGTAGCGAGCAATGCGAGCGGAGCCCAGGGGACAGACGACCCGCAGGTCGCAATCGTGTTCGTCACAACGAACACGGTGCCCATTGTCCGGAACGCCGGACAATAGGGGCGAAGTCTCCGGGGCGAACTAATTATACAGTAACAACTGAGGTTTGAACTCAGTGAGCACCGGGGACGGGTGGCGCAACGCCAACCATGTCTCCGGGGCGTGACTTACTTTTTTCACCAATTATAACAAATAAACCTCGGTGGTTTCCGGTCGAGGGTTTCAGGTTTTGCTGCTTGTGGTCACATAAATCGATAAGTTTTAAAAATGTAGTCACCTAATCCTAATTATGCATATCGAAATAAGGAAAGCGAAGGGCAAGAAAAAGTACTATCTTTCCCACTCATACCGCAAAGGAGAAAAAATACTGAAAATAAGAGTCTATCTTGGCGAAGACCTGTCCGATAAACAGATTGCAGAGAAAAGAAAGGAAGCTGAGGTAAAGATCCAGGACAGGCTTCGGAGCGCCAGATTCATCCACGACCCCTACCGGACGGTCCTGACTTCTGCAGAACTCAAAGAGCTCAGGTCGCTCGAAGTTAAAGGCAGGATAAGACTAATCCACCTGAGCGAAAACGACTGGCTGAAATTCTCTGAGGCGTTCACATATGATACGAATGCTATCGAGGGTTCGACAATCGAAGGAAAAGAAGTCGCGAATATTCTTGAGAAAGATGAGTGGCCAGATAAACCCAAGGAAGAGATATCGGAAACATACGGTGTTGCCGAAGCAGTAGCTTACATAAGAAAAATAAATGAACATGTTTCACTGGAACTGTTGAAAGAGTTGCACCGGATCGTTTTCAAGAATTCAAAGCCATTTGCCGGCAGATTTAGGGAACGCGGAGTAGAAGTTGTCATCTCGGATACTTTTGGAAATATAGTGCACAGGGGAGCCCCCTCAAGCCAGGTAGTTTCCCTTCTGAAAGAGTTGGAAAGCTGGTACAAAAAAAACAGGAGGAAATATCCCCCCTTGGTTCTCGCGGCAGTTGTACACAACCAGTTCGAGAATATTCACCCGTTCCAGGACGGGAATGGGCGGGTCGGAAGATTGCTTCTGATAAATATCCTGATCAAGCATGGTCTTCCGCCACTTAATATAGAGCTGAAAAACAGGAGAGAGTATTACGGTGCGTTGCAGGCATACGAGAAGGACGGGAACATACGACCGATGATCGAGCTTATGCTCAAGGAATATAGAAAACTGAGGAAAACCCTGAAGAAATGAAGGTGACTACAAGATTACAAAATGTAGTCACCCGAAAAAATCACCAGATTCCCGGTACAAGCCTGAACTTCACTTTCTTCGTGCACTCTACAATTAGTTTAGCTTATCGTATACCAGGCCAATCACTGCCCCAGCCACAAGAACTCCTGCAAGGCCGTTAAATGCTTCAAGCAAAATTATTGCATCAGGATAGCTGTGCAGAAGCCAGGTGTTGTAAGCCGAAGGCAATCCGGAAACCAGCCAAAACAGCAAGCCGAATAAAAGCCCTTTTCTCCATCCGGGTTTGATGTCCAGTCCTTTTTCAGTGTAGGAGTAAAGAAGAGTGAGAAGGATGCTGGAGACAATTCCACCCAAAAACATGAGCATGAGCCATGGCATCACGCCTCCGAAAGGCTCCATGGGTTTTGAGCAGTAGGCTGCGCTTGCAGCTGAAAACATAGAAGATGCCCACGGATTCAGGTAAAGTATGTTGCCGACAAGAAAGGCAGCTGCTTCAGCAATCAATCCGACAAGGACGATTTTCTTTAGGTTCATATCATCACTTAACAGTAAAATTCTTATCAATATAACCACGGTTCAGGACCCGGTCATAGCTGTCAATATGGATACTGTGGTTTCCAGGTAATAGCGGGACTATGAACGAGCCTGACTTTGATGCGCCAAGGCTTCCGTTTATCGTGTTGTCTATTGAGTAAGTCGTTGAATTCATTGTGTTTGCTTCCGTAATGGAATAGAAGAAATAAACGTTCTTCGTGCCATTTGCATTCAATGTAAGCGGAACCGCGTTGACTGATACTATTGGCGCTATAGAATCAAGCCCAATGGTGCCTGATGCGAATGCCAAGTTGCCCGCGTAATCACTGCATGATATGGAAATGGTGTTAAGCCCCTGGGTTGTAAGGTTCACAGTCTCAGTCTGTATAATGTTGTTCGTGACATTGGCACTGAATTTCTTTATCCCATAAGTAAGATTGCAGGAAATCTTGTCTGCCAGGTTGTCTGTGACTTTATATGACACATTGACCAGGGATTTGTTGGTCCATGTGCCGGAGAATAACGCAGTTACCCGCGGAACTGTATTGTCATAAGAGAGGTTTACTACTTTTGAATCCCTGAATGCAGCGAAAGACGGATGGTAGCAGAGGATGGTGTAGGGATAAAATCCATTAGGCGAACCTATCGGGAGGTTTGCATAAAATGAATAGGTTCCGTTAAGTAGGGGCGTTGATTTTGCTATCGTTACATTGCTGGCATTTATGAGCGAGCAGTTTGCTGGTTTGAATTCCCTGAAAGTCAGGTTGTAACTAAAGAAATTGAATGTTGATTTAGTCCAGAGTTTGGGCTTTGCAACTGTTACGTTTATTGTTGCAGGGCTATTTATTGTTGGAGAAACCGTACTTGAGCCGACAAAGCCATTTGTGTCATTGGCATACACGATTATGTTGTGGACACCGTTTAGCAGCCAAATGAGGATTGAGCTGTTTTTGCATGGTGCTGAGAGGTTGACACCACTGTCCAGAGAGTACCAGCATGAGCTTAAATTCCAATAAGATACCGAAGCGTTGAACTTGAAGGAAATGTTCCATGCGTTGTAGGTGATGTTGGCAGGGCTGAAAATCGTGACTGTGGGGATGGTCATGTCAATCATGATCGTCTTATTATTAACGCTCTCACTGTTTCCTACGGTGTCATTGCTGAAGTATCTGATGTAAGAGGTGCCCTGCGTTGAGATCTGCACTGGTGCTGAATATGCTAGGTTTGGAATACAGGTGTTGAGGGTATCAGTGCAGTACAAAGTGGTACCGCATCCAGACCCGGATCCGTCCAAGCAGGACAGGGTAACATTAACATACGGAGAGCTTGTCCAGGTGCTAAAGGGGTATGGGATGCTGTCATTATTCACTGCTGTTGCGTTCGTGGTCGGTGCGACTGTGTTTATGTCAGTGGACGTCACGGAATAACTGTCATCAAGGTAGAATACGCCAGTCTGGCCAGGATCCGTTGAGTTAAGGTTGTTTTCACTGTAGCTGATCCTGAAATAACCTCCTTCCCCCCAGCCAGTGCCCCAACTGTTTTTTACTATCCAGTACTGCCCTGAATCATTGTAGCCAACTAGTGCAATTGAATGATATCCACGTAAGGTGCCCCAGGCCTTCTGGTACACTCCAGAACTGTAGGAAAAAAAATCATCATAAACTGCCATCCAGACAGTGATTGGGCCCTGCTCGTTTATGGTTTGCTTGAAGGTAGTTGCATCCGCAGGAAGGACAGTATAATTCAACACTTTAACAATCTCGCTCTGCCAACCAGAGCACTTGCCAGAGCAGGCCACGCGTTTTTCCACATACGGAAAACAGGATTCCAGAATTGTGCCATTTCTGCGCATATGTTCCAGTGCATAAACTTCTAGGCCCCCATTGCAGTTTGAGCCATAAGGATTACATGAAAGGACGTCCTGCTCAGCCAGGTCTATGTCGTAGTTGGAATTATTCAATTCTATTTTCATCTTCGATTCCATAATCGCGATTGATGAAAATGCCCAGCATGCACCGCATCCGCCCTGGTCACGGACAGGAGTAACCCAGTCCTGGCCTTCTTTGCTTCTCCAGTCTGAAGAAGAGGGGCTTGATGTTCCGACGCTCTTGGCAACTACCTTGGATGGTTTTTTACCAGCAGGAGCTGCCTTCTTTCCCATCAGGAGCATCTCCTTTTGCTCCAAGGGAAGCATAGATACTGAAGTCTCACCAGCCACCCAGCCAAGGTTTTGTTTTGCGATTTCCGCATTTATGGCATTGGCCGTTTCCTTGGGATTCAAATTTGCCGCTGATGATGAGAAGGATAAGGCTGGAAGCACCAGCAAAATCACGACGAAAAAAACGAAGCTTCTAATGCACACTCCCTCCAGCTGTTTATTATTCGAGATACCTTCTTAAGTTTTATAAACGTTGATTCTCGATAGCGATATGATCTGCCGTAAGAAAGATACCTATAAATACGTATAGTATGAAAAGTATGATATGGCGGAAGTAATGAAAGGGAAACATTTCTACGGGGCGGTAGCTGTGGGGGAGCGGGGCCAGATAGTCATCCCAAAGGAAGCAAGGGACGATTTTGGCATAGAGCAGGGAGACAAGCTCGTTGTCATGGGAAGCACTGGAAGGGGAATAATCCTGATGAAATCGGACAAGATAAAGGCATTCGCTGAGAGAATACTCAAAAGCCTCTGACGGTAATCTTATGGGAGAAGAGTACGCGATAAAGTGCGACAGGTTCACGAGAAAATTCGGCAAACTTACGGCAGTGGATGGCATAGACCTAAGGATAAAAAAAGGCGAGCTTTTTGGATTCCTCGGCCCGAACGGTGCTGGAAAGACGACGACGATCAAGATGCTGACCACGCTCCTGACTCCAACAGAAGGGGAGGCGATGGTGGCTGGTTTTGACATAAAAACCGATGCAGCCCTTGTCCGGAGCAAGATAGGCGTTGTTCCCCAGGAGTTCGCGCTTTTCAAGGAACTGACAGCCATGGAGAACCTATGGTACATAGGTGAGCTCTTTGGCATGAAAAAGGACGAGCTTGAAAGGAAGAGCGAGGAGCTGCTGAAAATCGTTGGCCTGTACCTTAAGAAAGACATCCTGACCGAGAGCTTCTCTGGGGGCATGAAGCAGCGGCTTTCAGTTGCAGCAGGGCTTTTGCACACGCCAGAGATTCTTTTCCTTGACGAGCCCACGACCGGGCTTGATCCCCAAAGCAGGATTGCGATAAGGGAACTCACCCAGAAGCTCAACGCTACCGGGATAACCATTGTTTATACCACGCACGACATGGAGGAAGCGGACAAGCTCTGCAAAAGAATCGCGATAATGGACTACGGAAGCATAAAGGCTGAGGGGACACCGCATGAGCTGAAGGAGAAGTATGGCGGAGGCCACAGGATAGAGCTTGAGCTCGGCCCGCATGATGGGCAACTACTAGAAGAGCTGAAAACAGTTGCGAATGCGAATGAGGTTTCACAGGAGAACGGCGTTGTGGTGATTCACGTTACGAGCGTTGGCGGCGGGCTGATTCACACCATATCAAGCTTCCTTGCCAAGAAAAAGGTCAAGGTAAAGGAAATGGACATGACCGAGCCATCTTTGGAAGAGGTATTCATTAATGTCACGAGCAAGCAGGTGAGGGACTAGATGGCGAACAACAATTCCGTGGAAAAAACGCTCGACTTCAGGAAAATCTATGCCATAGTGAAGAAGAACTGGATGGTACTCAGCTCAGACCCGCTAAGGTTAAGGGTGCTGTTCATCTTCCCATTGGTGATGATCCTCCTTTTCGGATTCACAGCAGGCAAAACCCCGAAGCACATACCTGCTGCAATCGCGGATTATGATAAATCCGAATATTCCAGCATAATCCAGGCCCAGCTTTACTCGAATGAACTGTTTTCCATTTCCAGGCTTGTCGGCAGCCAGGATGAAGGAAAGAAGCTGATCGAATCAGGAGAAGTGAAGATACTTTTTGTGATACCGCCAGGATTCGGAGATGACATAAATGCAGGCAGGACTCCGGAGATCTCAGTAATAATAGATGAGTCCGACCCGTCCATAGCCCAGGTCACGCGTGCATTCACAAGGGTTTTCATACAGGGGGTTTCAAACCAGATTAATGCACAAAGAGTTGCAATACTGTCGCAAAGCGCTCGTGGATTCAGCCAGTACTTAGCGGATGTAAGGACTACTGCTGCAGACGGCCGAAAAAATGATCAGGCGCTTGCGAATGTGTATGCTGGTTTCATTGATGCGAAATACGCTGCTTCTCAGACTGACCGCATGGTGGCCCAGACCTATTCAAAGATGCGTAACAACCTTGGCATGATATTCGACCCGAACGAGATAGTGGATGATTATGAGCGCAACGCATCCACAAGGAGCGCAACTTATGCGCTTTTGACTGCGAGCGATGCCCAGCAGCAAACGCTTTCGCAAATGGCAACGTACCGCGGTTTTGCTGCAGTCGGAGACAGGATTGCACGGGATGCAGCAACCATATACTTATCTTCCAAAGAGCTTTATCTTTCCAGCTTAGAGCAGGGCAGGCAGCTCGCGATATCCGCTAAAATAATCGACTCTGCAAGCATGAAGGCAAAGGACCTGGCGGATTTTGCTGACAGCATTCCCCCAACAGCGATTTCACTTAACGAGATAGAGCCATATGGGAGCGGAAGGCCGGGGCTTGATTTCCTGATACCAAGCATACTCGCGCTCATAGTTTTCCAGGGTGCGGTTATGGGCATGGGCCGCGCAATTGCAGGTGAGAGGCAGGATGGCTCGCTAACCAGGGTCTTCCTAACCCCGACTTCGAACATAACCATTATCGCCGGAACGCTCCTTTTTTACATGCTTTTCGAGACCTTGCGTTCCAGCCTGGTGGTATTCGCTGCAGTGATAATATTCGGCGTTACGATAAAAGGATCGCTTCTCTCGATTCTGTTCCTCATTACAATATACGCTGCTGGCGCCACAGGGCTCGGCATGGTCCTTTCAGTAATGGCAAGGACGCAGGAGCAGTACATGGCGCTGGCAATGATAATCTCGCTTCCATCCATGTTCCTGGCAGGAGTCTTCCTACCCGTGGAAACTATGCCACCGGCTTTACAAGGAGTAACAAAAGTGCTTCCCATTACCTATGCATCGGATGCGCTAAGAGGAGTGATAATAAAGGGCTTTTCACTAAGCCAGGTTGTTCCGGATATTGTTTTCCTTTGCATATTTGCGCTCGCCACCCTTGTGCTCAGCGTACTTATGTTCAAGCGCGAGCTGCTATGATTTATATTCATTGTTTATGAGGTGTTATGATGAAAAAAATCGAAATGAAAGTTCTTCTGGCAATCCTGTTTTTGTTTTCCTTTAGTTTCGCCGCTATCAATCCGCAGCTCCAGCTGTACAACTATTCGCTTAGCAAATTCCCTGCTGCCCCAGGAGATACGCTCACACTTACGCTCCACATCCGCAACATCGAGTTCGCAAATTGCGCTGAGAGGGTTTCCGTTCAGGTTATAACCGCGCACCCGCTTTCAGTGCAAGGACTGGACACCAGATATCTTCCTGACTTGTGCCTTAATGACCCTGATTCCAAGGGAACGGTATCTTTTGATATTCCGGTTGACTCCCTTGCGCAATCAGGCACCTTTCCGATCACAGTCATTACAAACTATGAGCAGAGGTTTGACAAGTTTTCTGCAACCAATACCATCAATGCGCGCGTTTCCGGAACGCCGTACATAACTGCATCAGTAGCCTCATCAAACCCTACTGACATTTATCCAGGAGACAAGGCAACTATTACAATAACTTTCCAGAACAACGGAACAGGAAGGATTGAGTCCGGACGAGTCGCGCTTTCTGCGCCATCTGGCATTGATGTGAAATGGGCGGGCAAAGAGCAGGACATCGGGCTGATTCCTAGCCGTGGAAGCGCTTCGCTGGTTTTTACTATTGAGGCATTGAAGAGTGCTAAGTCGGGAAATTACACACTTACAGCTGACCTTTCCTACAATGGGGAGAACTCCGTAATTGGCACACAGAAATTTTCTTTCGCCCTTCCTGTCAAGGAAAAGGCAGAGTTCATTGCCAGCGCAAAAAACGGAACTAAGCTCAATGCTGATGATAACACCGAGGTCTCGCTAGTGCTTAGGAACTCCGGCACGCAAGAGGCAAGAAAACTGAAAGTAAGGATACAGCCAATATTCCCGTTCAGCACTGACGGAACTGTACGCTACATCGATTCGCTTATGCCTGGGGAGGAGAAGGAGCTCTTGTATATGGTCCATGTGGACAAGGATGCGACCGCAGGAGGGCAGATCGCAGGCGTGCTCATTGATTACGAGGACCCGCAGGGGAAAAAGTTCAGCAACACCGAGGACTTTGCCTTAAGCGTGGTTACAAAGACGCTTGTCCAGCAGGCCATGGATTATTGGTATTTGTTTGCGATCATACTGCTGATCGTTGTGATTGCACTCCTGAGGATGGTGTATGGTTTAGTGAGCAAGGCGTGGAAGGATGCTGGCGAGAAAAAATGAGGGCAACAACCATACTCCTGTTTTTTTTCTTCATCGGCATGTGCTCTGCCAAGCTCTACCCTGCGTTTTCAGTGCGGAACTACTATCTTGACGAGGTCCTGGTTACAAAGACCAACCCAAATGAGACCTACTCCTGGTACAACCCGTACATAATAAAGATAAAATGGAATGGGAGTTTACTAGCGGACGAGGTCCATGTTATTATTTCAGATGATATGCTCAAGCTCAATTACAACTACAACTGGAACAACGATAAGTCAAGGATAGATTATGTTCTTCTTGATGAAATGATCGAAATGAAAAAGATCAAGGCTGCCTGCTTTAAACTGAATGACAGCCTGAGTTATCCCAACAGGATTGCTTCATATGTGAACACAAGGCAACTAGCAGAAATTCTCAAAGCAACGGGAAACAGGCTTATCCTGATCGAACCCGGAGCAAGGAATGCCACTCGTGTACTGATAGATAATCTAAGGCCTGATTACCCATGCATCCATGTGATCGAGGAATCAAATGGGTGGACTTTTGCCGAACCATAAACATTAAAAAAATCATTTCGTGAGGTTAAAGCATGGATGAAAACGAAACTAAAGTCCAAAGATTCAGAAAACTGAGGGATGGATTTTTCCGCAGCCATACTGAATCACCGCTCGATCCTGACGGGAAGGTCAGGTTCACAGGTCTCAAATACTTCCCCTATGATTCAAGATACATGGTGATGGCTCGCTTTGTTCAGTATCCGAATCCTGAGACAGTATCCCTGGCAACAAGCAAGGGCATTGGACAAAGGTACCTCAGGCTTGGTTATTTTGAGTTCGCGATTGATGGGAAAACTTTCCAGCTCCAGGCCTACCGCTCCCCGCACGGCTCGCATTCTGAGGGCTATTTCGTTCCGTTCCGGGACTCGACTTCCGGAAACGAGAGCTATGCCAATGCGCGCTATCTTGAAGTGGAGGAGAAATCGCGCTTTGAGGGCGACATGTTCAGGCTTGATTTCAATCTTGCCTACAACCCATATTGCGCGTATACTGACAAGTACGCATGTCCCTTCCCTCCTGCAGAGAACACGATCGAGATTCCGATTCGCGCGGGCGAGAAGAAGTATAAAGAATCTTGAAACGCAAGGACGAAGTTTAATATCATCTGTGTGTAAATAGAAGATAATGATGCGCGAGATAACTCCTGAAGAAGCAAAGCCTATTTGGGACAAATTCGTTCCGGAAAAAGAAATCTGGACAGATGACTGGGACATAAGGATGGCCCTGTGCAGGGAATTCAACTGGAAGCCGCTTATCCTCTATGACGGAAAGAACTTTTTTCCGCTCCAATACGAAGAGGAGAATGACTGCCATTCAATCATAGGAGGGGACGCGGCTGAAAAGAATTACCTGACTTTTGACCCTGAGTTCATGAAAACGACAAAAGAGATTCCGGAAAATATCTATTTCGACTTTCTTTCTCAAAAGTTTGAAGGATGTATTGAAGGGCTTTGCCCCAGGTTCTTCATTGACCTGAAAGGAATAGAAAACATTGAAGACTTCATCAAACGCTTCACCAGCAAGCACAGGAATAAGTTCAGGAGGGCGCTCAAGGAGTTCGGAGATTACGAGTTTGTCAAACAAGGGACGCTTGATGAAGTTGCGGATTTGAACAAGAGGACGTTTGCTGGGGAATCTGATTTCGCAACTGAGAACAGGGCAGCCTACGAAATCCTTGACCAGGATCCGCGCACAGAATACTGGTCTGTAATGAAAGATGGTAAGGCTGCGCTTGTAACCCAATATTTTTTCATTGGCAGCACGATGTCTGTATGCATCTGGGGAGTAAGGGAAGGATACGATGATACGATAAAGGTGGCTATGGCTGAGGCGATAAAGCTTGCCAAAAGCAGGGGCTGCACGAAAATCGATTATGCCACGACATATTCAGGATGGAAATTCCTCTACCGCCTTGATACTGAACCGTTGTGGAGATACAAGCGGGGGAAAATCCCTGATTCTGTGGACACGCCTGGTTATGAAATCCCGCCAGACGAGAGGATAAAGCTTAGGGAAGAAGGAAGGCTGTAAGCTGAAGCAGTCCGCCTGTTATCTTTATATCTCTTATTCATACTATTTTCCCCATGGGAATGAGCAAAAAAGACCTTTCGAGGAAGAAAGCCAATATCAAGACGAAAATTGAAGAGCTTGAAGCAAAGGCAAGGATGGACCCGCTGAAGAAGAACAAGTCGCTCCATGACGAGCTCGACCAGCTGAGGAAGAAGCTTGCTGAAGCGGACTAATAACCACTCCGTCACTTCAGCATTTTTATTATCAGCGAGAGCGAAGGCAGAAGCCTTCTTTCCACCTTTCTGATCAGTTCGCTTGCGGTTGATTCTGAAATCTCGAATTCCCTGGCGATCTCGGCCAATGTGATCCTACGCGGGTTCTCGTAATAGCCTTTTTTACAGGCGTAATCGAACACACCCAACTGCCTTTCAGTTATAAGGGAACAGACATGCTGGAGGTCAGGAAACGCGTCGCTCCTGAAGAAATCAACTTTGATCGATTCATCGGGTTTTATGAATTTCTTGAATCTTACCTTGTATTCGAAACCCGAATCCAGCTGGGAAGTGAATTTCCTGAAAGCCCTGAAATTCGGGCATAGCACACTGATTTTTTCAAGCCCGTCTTCATATATTCCCTGGCCAAAAAAAGCAGACTTTGACCTGATCAGTGCCTCGACAGTCGCTTCATCCTTTTTTGAGGAAACGTACGCGTCCGCGCTGTTTTTCCCTTTTCTCAATATTTCGACTCCTGAAACGACAGGGTGTTTCCTTATCTCCCCTATTGCCCGCTCGATATCACTTGATTGGATCCCCATCAGATTTCGGCTGTTTTCCTTGTCCGATCCCGCGTATGTTATGTATCGCAGTCGGGTATCCGCTATTTTTTCCGGAATATCTGAGCAGTAGCAATTATGCCTGATGTCCAGGCCGACAACAACCGGTTCATTCATATTATATATTATGGTTTTAAATGTTTATATACCCACTGGTCTGCTTAGGTAGCAGGCACAAGTGCGGATCAGGCCTCATCTTAGGATATGAGAAAGAGGGGGCTTAATATTGGCCTTTTTTCCCCGCCAATGGGCCATCAGCCGGTTGTTCCTCCGTTAGGCCTTGCTTCCCTAAAAGCGTTTCTTGGGAAAAAGGAGCCCGAAGTCGAAGTGATCCAAAAGGATCTCAGCGCCATTGCCGTAAATCATCTGCTTTCCGGCCCTATTCTCAGAAGAAACGGTTTTTCAGAAATGGAAATCAGTTCTGTTAAGCACTCTCTTTCGATTTTACGCAGCGAAGCGGCGTATCACGATTTTCCCGGATTTCATCAAGCGAAGATGACTGTTGAAGGGGCCCTAAGAAGGATGAGTTTGGGAAGATTGGAAAAACTTCTTCTGCAAGGGAATACGTTGACTTATACCTCAGGATTCCCTTACAGGAACCGGAATGGCATCCTGACTGCATGCGAGGACGCAAACCTGAAGTTGCACCTGTTCCATGATTTTTATACTTCTGCGGTTGTTCCATTTGTTGCTGCCTGCTCGTTTGACCTCGTGGGGTTAAGCATCTCCACCTGCCATCAGCTCATCCCGTCATTCGTGCTGTCCCGATTGTTGAAACAACAGTTTCCAGAAATAAAAATCGTTTTGGGTGGCGCTTATGTCAGCAGGCTCACAAACCCATTTACTAACTCGGGCCCTTTTTGCGCAGATGACGAAATCAACAGGAGGTTGTTCGATACCATAGATTACATCATTGTCTATGAGGGGGAGGCCAGCTTGTCTTTTTTGATCGAATCCGTCCGATCCAATCTAAACCCGGATTTTCACAAGCTGATATGGAAAAAAGGCGGGCGCGTGGTATCCAATGCATCTTTTTCACAGAACGACATTGTCGATTTGAATAGCCTGCCGACCCCGGATTTCGAAGGGTTGTTTACTGATTTTGACGATAATGAGGTTTATTGGACGCCGAATCGGGTAATCCCCCTGATGCCCTTAAGAGGTTGCGGCCACAACTGCCGTTTTTTGTTCCAATGACAGTAATGCGGATAACAATGCGTTTGGCGGTTTTCCAGGTTCAAAAAAATTGAGGGAAAGAGACGTTGCGCTTGTCGTAAGGGATGTCCAGGTGCTTAAACAAAATAACAGAACCCGGTTTTTTTCCTTTGCCTGCTCCAATCTGCATCGGGCATACCTGGCCGAGCTTTCAAGCTCGCTTCGAGCAGAGGGAATCATATGGGAGGGTTTTGCGAGAATCGATGATTTTATTGCCAAGGGGTACGCTGATACGGAATTAATCAGGTCAATCGCCCAATCAGGCTGCCGCTATCTTCAGTTTGGCCTTGAGAGTGCGGATGACCGAACAATCCGGAGCATGAACAAAATAAGCCCCGGCGCGCCTGCCGCTGCCCAGGTGCTAAGGGAAACCACCCTGGCCGGGATTATGAACCACGTCTTCGTTATGATCGGCTATCCGACAGGGCAACCGGACGGCGCCTCGTACTTCGTGTCGAACGCCTCCATCATCGAATTTCTGGAGGATAATCGGGATTTTTTCGTTTCGTGCAAGGTTACCCGTCTCATAATCCCTAGGGATCTTCCGGATTTCATCGATTATGTCAAAGGCAGGGGCATCAAAATAAAGACAGGTGAAAAAAATGGGCTGCTTCTCTACCATCCCTACACGAAAATAGGCAAACAAAACCTGCTTGATGAAGCTATAGCGGAGCTTGTTGATTATTACGTGCATTGCGTACACCCGGCAAATGTCGTTTCAAATGCGATGATCGGCGCTCAAAGAATTTTCATTACAAGGGACGGATTTTGGGACAATGTCCGAGCTGTCAAAAACGCCAGGATACCACTCTATCACGATGCTGATGCGCTGCCTGCCATCCTTGAAAAATTGGAGCACGAACTCGGGCGGGAGGAACGGCGATTGTCACAGGGAGTTCCTTTGGGCGAACAAAGAGACCAAGGCGGCCTCCTTGACACTGATCCTAGATTAAAACGCATCATTGACATAGTGAAGGCGAAATGATTTCAGCAGTACGCCCCGAGTTTCAACTCCTCTTTCCCCTTCTTTATCCCTTTCACCAGCTCTTCCAGGCTTTGATTCAGGAGCTGGATATATTTTTCGCAATCAACAATCTGCAGCGAAGCGAGCGCAAGAGGTTTTGGTCCTCTGGTTGTATGAATGTAAACAGAAACACCGCTCGCATTCGGCATCTGTTTGAAAGCCACGACATGCGCTGCTTGATTCAGATAATCATCCGGATCCTTGCGCACTGACTTTGTTATTGCAAGGGATTCCAAAGGGATTTTTTTTCTTAGAATTTTCTCCTCAAATTCCGAGCGCACTGATTCTGCCATCTTCAGCCCTGCTTCCAGACCTTCTTCTGAAAGCAGCAGTGGAATCCCCGTGGCCTGGAAATCTTTTATGAACTTAGGGCTGTCAGAATGCCTGATCGCAATTCCTCTTGCCTCGATCTTCTTGTCAAGATCAATGCCATAGTACTTATTAGCAACTCCTGAACCATCATCAGCGCATGGGAAAGCGATTTTCCTGAATATGCAATCGAGCTCGAGTGTGATGCCGATCTCTTTACTGACAGCGTTCACGAACTTCCGATATTCCTGTTCAGTCCCGCCTTTCACGAAAACGCTGTCCACAATGCCGTAGATGACTTCAAGCCCCATCTGCTCAGCTATCTCCTTTGTCCTCGTAAGGATGTGCCTGCCATACAGCATCACGCACTCCTTGCACTCGACATTCGAGAATATGAAGTTCTTGAATCCGAGATAGCCAAAACAATTATGCGTAAAAATTCCGCCTTCAGAAATAAAGCCGGGCATTTCGTTCTCGACCTCGAAACAATACACAAACGGTGAGCTCGGCTCTTCGAAAATGATCTCTTTTATTTTCGCGAAAACGATGTCGGAAGCTGCTAGCTTACGTAAACGGTCCAACCTGACTAAATCCTCATGGTCGAGTTTTCCCTTGTCGATTCTCGCAATGGAACATAATGCAGTTCTCTTTGAGACCCTCTCTCTTTGTCCCAACCAGGGGGGAGTTCTTGTTTTCCGACACAGTTCAAATAGCCGGCTTTCAAAAACTGGAAACTGTGGATTCCTATAAGAGCGTATGTTGTTGTTTTTATATTCCAGAATTTCTTTGTGAGTTTCTTTTAGCAGCCCATGCTTATTGATCGAATTAAGATCTTTCAAATCTCTAAGCTGAATTTCGGACAGCCGGGTGCCGCTTCTGTTTATCCGATATTCTAAACCCAGCAAAGATAAAATAAAACCAAGCTTCCTTACAAATTCCTGGCTGCAGCTTGAGATGTTCGCATAATTCCGCGATTTGCTCATATAGCCATCGCTTGCGATTAATCCGCTTATGAAACCGTAGAGAAACTCCCTGTTTGAATTAAGGATGAAAGGGGAAATGTTGAGCTTGCCTGATTCTGAAGAGCCTCCTAACCCGAATACAAGTTCGAAAATTCGGTTCAGTGCGATCGAGTTGATCTGCATAACGTACATGTTTGCTTTTTTCTCTTTTTTCAAAGACGAAGAAAGATTGAACTTGTCCCTTACGATTCTAGCGAGCCGGTCCGCAACATCTTTTTCTTTCATTCCCAAATCAAGTCTCATAAGATGGGGATCATAGCCGTAGCTGCCATCGCCTGCAAAAAAACCCAATAAGAAACCGAGGTCCAGATCCAGATGAACGGTTGTCGGAATTTTTTTAATGATGCCTCCTGATCTTTTTCCTCTTCCAATGAAAAATCCATCATGATCTTCCGGCAAATCAATAAGAGGAAAGAATTTCAGTGGGATGTATCCGAAATCTTTCCAGTTGTATATGGATTTCAGAGTAAATTCACTGATGGCCGCTGATTTTATTTCCTCGAACTTTTCGGCGATCTTTTCCTTAAGCCCATCCCCGAACACACGCCATACCCTTAATTCATCTTCAGGAAGTCTTTTTACCAATTCAGAAATAATATCGACTTTTTTCCTGGATAAGTTGAAACTGACTCGCGATGCTAAGGGAATGTACTGGCCTACTTTCAATTCACCGGCTTTTCTTGTGATTAATTTTCCCTCTTCAAGTAGATAACAAAGATGGTCTTCTGTTATTTTTATCTCCCTTTGCCATTCGAGTTTTAATCTGATCATTCTCTTTGATGGGAGTTTTATTGCGTTTCGGACTGGATTTTCTATGGAATTGAAGTTAGTATCAAAACCAAAAACTTTTATGCTATCAGTAACCGGAACGATTCCTTCTTTTCCATTCGCTAATGGTTCGACGATATCTTTAATCTTTTCAAGCTTGAGCTCGTCATTGTGTACGTACGGAATCATAGTATTTCCATCCATGCACGTAACCAGGATATTCTTCAGCGCTTTTTGCCGCAGGTTATATCCTTCCTTCAATGCAGGATCTTTCTCTAGCTTCATCAGCTTTTTCAACGCAAGCCTTCGCTCGAGAACAGCTTGTATGCCCTCAGGGATAACGCCCTGCCTGGCCTTGCATATCCTCCATCCGGACTCAGGCACAAGATGGAAATTGCCGCACGAACAATCCATCATCTCAGGGCTGATATTGTAATTCACTATGATGGAAGGGTACATGCTCGCGAAATCGCATTTTGCGATCTGTGCGTAAATCCCGGGCTCTGGATAAAAGATGATTCCGCCCTTGTCCATTGCTCGTAAAAGCGCGAGGCTTTTAGGCCGTTCCATCTCTTTCTTGAACTCAGGTATGACATGCCCCCTGCGCCTTGCAGCCGCGATGTGCAGGTAAGTGTTGAGGCGGCCGGGAGAAATACTGAGAACATCCTCCGGGCTCGCTCCAGTCATCATGCACAGCTCAATCATGCGCAGCAGCCTTTTCCTTCCAAGCAAAAAAATAGCTTCAACGCTGGAAAGATCAACCTCATCAGGATAAATATCATGGGAAATGTCATCCATGATGCGGATATGAATGCAGCCGAGGTCAGCCATCATTGCCTTTGGAATACCTGCATTCCAAGAGAATATACAATCTATTTGATTGGACTGAATGAATCCGTGTAAATCGCGGAAACTGCGAATATAGGATTTTGCACCATGGCTGTCCATGACGAAGTTGTTGTATAGAGCAGCGCAGTTGAACAAAGGGATTCCTTTTTCACCTTTGCATTCCGCCCGAACCAGCCTTCCTTGCGCAAATTCAATTTCATGCAAATGGAAGAAGCGCACACCCTTGTCAAGCGCATACCTGAGATAGTGCGGCAAAGAGGTCTCGGCCAGCTCCAGTACTCCAGGCACTTTTCCCATGTCTTTGCAAACCCTGTCGAAATCCTGAATTCCTGAACAAGTAATTTTCACCAGCGGAGATAGCACAGAATCCCTGATCGAAGCAAGCTTGTGCTCGATATGCGCGCTGATCACTTTTGGGTGCTGTTGCATGATGTGCGCAACCTCTTCATGATTCCCAGAACAAAGCGCGTAAAAGTAAGGAAAATACGAATCCACGAGCAAGAGCCTCTCTCCTGATTCTGAATGAAAGCGCAAGGCCGCAGTGCTTCCAGAAACATGCAATCCGATTAGCCATGCCATCATATGGTCCAGCTCCGCAAGGTTCGCTGAAGGCCGCAAGAGAGCCTGAATGATGAGTCCGGAAGCATAGGATGCTTGATTAGGTCTGCCTCCAGGCCGCTGCTGCAGCATCTCAGTTCGATTATGACCGAGGAAAGCTCCCCGACGTATGGATGGATCGGCTGCGAGGAATGGTCAAGCACCAGGCCATGGCAGCGATTGGTCATGCATATTCGCGTGAAACGGCTCGCAGCATAAGCCAGGAATTTGCTGCCAACAACTTTCTTCTGCTTTCCTTCGTACAGTTCGGAAACCGAGTCAAGCACTGCGAACCCTATCCCCTGGGCAAAATCACGCAACCCTGCCCAATTTTCCTTGCTCTCTACGCTATCCTTGCTGAACGCACGCACGAAATGCAGGTCCTGGCACAGGCCGGAATAATCCGCTCCAGCGCGTTTTGCCAGGCGCATGAGCATGTCCGCATCAATGGTCCAGTAGCGCTTGTGATAGTCCACCCAGTGGAAGTAGAGGATTTTCTTCCCAGTGCAATGATTGCGCACGATCATGTCAGCTGTAAGAAAGGAAAGGAGATTAGGGTCAGGTGCACGCAGTGTAATTATTCCAGGAGGGATGCGCAAAAGATAATCAAGTCCTGGAAGGCCGCTCCGCATTACCTGCTTTTCGTTTGAGATCATCCAGTTCACCCTTGAGATTTGTGATTAGTGCAAGCAGCATCGCCACTCCGATATCAGCCTCGTCAGCTGCGTCTATTGCAGTGCGCCTCCCGCGAATAATGGGAATCATGCTGGAGTATGATGCCTGCTCCTCTTTGCCAAGCATTTTTGAGAAACGCTCCCATGCAGCCAGCCTCGCCTCCAGCCTCTGGCTGATGGACGGAATGCTTCTTCCCACGCTATCACCTCCCTTCTCTGAAGAAAGAGGAAACTGAGAATTAGTTCTTTTCGGGGGTGGATTTCCACGGGACCATTACTTTTGACTCCCGCTTCTCTCCGGGCAAAAGTAAAGGGGTCGCACTTGTTCGACGTATCGAACAAGGCGCGCATTGTCCGAAGGACAATAGCGTGGTCAAAAGCCCTGAGGTTTGACTCGACGAATGCGCGCTAATGCGTTCTTAGGATTGCTCGTCCCATGTTTTCCAATGCTCGCAAAGCCCCTCAGAGGATTCTTATTCATCAATTGTCCTGATGCTCGCAAGTTATGAGAAAAATATAATCTTATAAAAACCTGCATGCAATTATAGCGCATGGACACTTCGGAGAGCGCATCGTTTCTCAGAAAAATGAGACTGGGCGAGCTGGTCCCGGACTTAAGGCAGCAGGTCATCGAACTCGCAAGCCAGATGAATTATGAGATTACGTTAAAGGCATCCAGCAGCCTGTACTTCTTATTCGAGCTTTATCAGACCGAGAAATTAAAGGAGGAGAAAAGCCAGGATCAGCTGAAAAAGGCTGAAGAACTTATCGTTAGGCTGGAAACTCTCCAGCACTCAGTCATGGCACGGTCAGCCAGGAAGGGAAAGGAGAAAGAAAAAGAGCGAGGGCCGCAGTTCAGGAAAATAGAGGTGGAAATCGCAATAAGCGACAAAACAAGAAAACTATTCTCCTCCATAGGAATAACTGACGAGACGATGATGGCTAAAACAATTGAAGCGATGGGAGAGAGAAAAACCGAGGAAAGGATCGAACTTGTACACGCAACAAACCTTGGTGACGAACTAGTTAGGAGATTCTTCCCCGCTTATCCAGAACTTTTGGCCGAACCAAATGACGAACAATTCGTTAACGAGCTTGAGATTCTTGAAATGAAGAAGGCAGTTGTGGACTGCTGGGTTTTGGCGAACGGCAGGCCTCCGCCTCAAGGCGCAGATTATGGTGACAACCCCGGAATTATGCTCGAATCCTTTCACGAAATAGCCAGACAACTCGGAGCGGAAATCCCAGAGGCAGTCACAAGATCCCTGGAAGAAGCGGAAAAAAAGGTCATGAAATACCGGGGTAAACCGATGCACCCTGATGACTTCATCAAGATGGCACAGGCATTCGGATTCAGCATAGTGAGAAGATCTAAACATGGCGTGCTCATGAAGAATGAGCAGACAGGAAAAATGATGTGCGTGCAGATTTCACACAGGAAGCAGGAGATGCTGAACGCATCAGTCATTAAGAAGAATTTAGTGGATACCGGGATAGATCCGGATTTATTCGAGGAAAAAAGAATGGGGCTGGGCTTATGAAAGAGATAAGCGTTGAAGGTTACAAGGTTATTGTTGAAGCAAAGGAGGGGGCGTTCACGGTTTCTGTGCCTGACCTTCCGGGCTGCACTATCCAGGTGGACAAGGAGGCAGAGGCAAGGACTTCAATAAGAAGGATGATCGGGCTCTACCTGCAAGAGCTTGCTTCAAAGAAGCCCAAGAACAATCCAGACAAAGAAGGCAGACCTAAAAGGAAAAAACTGATGGTATGGTAAAAACAGAAATGTACAAGGGCGAGACCGTCTACGTATGTGAGGAGTGCGGCTTCGGCTATAGGGAAAGAAGATATGCAAAAATGTGCGAGGATTTCTGCAGGACGCATGGCGCGTGCTCCATGGAAATAGCGAAATATGCAGTCATGAAACCGGGCGTCTGATGTTCGCTAGTAATAAATGCTTTTTCATAGATAAAAAAACGGAGATTCTATGTCCATAGTCGAATACGGGGAATTCAAGGGGAATAAGCTGATCATCCTGAAGCGGGATGAGAACGACAAGTACGCGTTCAGCTTTGGCAAGGGCAAAGCCAGGCTGATTGTGGAGAATTTCGAAGCAATAAAGAAATTCGCGGAAGAAGAATAGCCTGATACCCGCAGGCAGAGGAAGGCCATGACAAGGCTACTGCTAACCAACATGCTATATTCATTCATAGCCGCTGCACTCGGAGTAATGGTACCGCTCTACCTGATTGAGAAGAACGTTGATATCACATATATCGGGATAATCCTCTCCCTGGGTCCCATCTCATTCATGTTCATCAGGACATACCTTGCAACTATAGCGGATGAGATCGGTACAAGGGCAATAGGGATATTTTATTCTGCAGCCAACATGCTCGCGGTCGCCTTGTACATTTTTTTTCCCTCGACTGCAGGTTTCACCATGGGCACGCTAGGTGAAGGAATGCGCAATTCTGGGTTCTGGGCAATAGCGCGCACAGAGACCATATCTGAGAATAGGGGATACCCGGGCAGGATACTCGCCTACTTCTCTGCAATGCGGCAGCTGGCTGATGGGGCGGGAAGGCTGGTGATCGGATTCCTGCTAGCCTATCTTGCATTCCAGGGATCATTTATCATCTTTTTCGGGCTCTCCATAGCACTGCTGCTGCTCGTACTATCCAATGACAACAGCCGGCCGGACGTCTCGCGCCATGGAAGAAGCGTAGTTGAAAGGGTGTTTAAAAAAAGGCCGGCCAGCTTCTGGTATGCATCTTTACTCGCGCTCCTTTCATGGCTACCGTACAACATGCTGCTCGGATTCCTTCTGCCAGTTTACTTTGTTTCATCGCTGAGAATGGGTTACCTGGAAACCGGTGGTTTCATTGCCCTGCTCTCGCTTGCAATCGCAGGATCAGCAATCCTTACAACAAGATGGAATTTCAAAAAAAGCACCATGGTCCTCATGAGCCTGCTTGTTGTACCGGCGCTAGCCTTCATTCCGTTCGCAGGAAATGCCGTGGCGTTGCCGCTTCTGTTAACTGCAATTGGCATGGGCTGCATGAGCATAGTTGCAGAGTACATTCTAGTGGACGTGATATACAGGAGCAAGGATGTGTCCACAGACATTGGGGTATTCTACTCTCCGCTTAAGGTTGCCGAGTTCTCCTTCCTGAGCCTCAGCGGCATAGTAATATCGAGATTCGGCTACGTGCCCCTGTTTTTGATCTGCAGCGTATCAATGTTGCTTTTTGCTTTACTTGCAAAGCGCGTGCTCGCAAAGGGATAGAGTTTGCAACTCGTGTTTTGGACTTTCCCAGAAGATGGGCAGAAAAATATTTAAATACTAGAAAATAATACTAGTTGGGGATGTATATGCCAAGAAATCCATTTGCTTTTGATGTTAAGCCAATTAACTTGTGGGGAAATCCAAAACCTGAAAGAAAGCGTCAACTAACCAATGCCCAAAAGATCTATTGTTGGGAGAACAATTCCCACATCTGTCATATCTGTTCCAAGAGAGTAGATAAATTTTCCGATGCCGAGTTTGACCATAAAAGGGCGTTCTCAAAAGGCGGCGCAACAAGCGGTAGTAACGTAAAAATTGTTCATCGACAGTGCAATCGCCTTAAAGGGAGCAAAAGTTTATCAGAAACAAAAAAACTGTTAGGAATCAAATCAAAATCTAAAAGAAAGCATAAGATTAGAAGAAAATCTAACCGTTCAACTAACCCATTCGGAATCCAGCCAATCAGCTTACCGAGACTCAGGTTCTGATTTACCACTCAACCCGGGTTCTTCTTTTTGGCTTTCTTTTCGCGTCAAAGTTTACTTTTTCACCGCGCGAAGTTTCGAATTCCACTGGTCTTTTTGTATCCGTTTTCTTCTTTCTTGCTAGAAAAGATGGCATGAACTAATAATTATTTATCTTAAATATATACCTATGCGTTGCTCAAGCTTCACTCTGGCGTGTCATAATCTCTCTTGTTCTTTGAAATCTGCGGATTTCAAAACAGCAAATTCGATTGATTTGTCGCATCAGTTGCCAGCTTTTCTATCATTTCAGTGCATATTCTTGTCAACTATGCGGCGATAGTGGTCAGCAAGAAAGGAGCGAAGTTCAGGATACCTTTCTACCCTCTCCCTCCGCTGCTCGGGATTGCCAGCTGCGCTGCCCTTGCCCTGTCGTTACTCCCCGGGGTATGGGTCGTGGAATCGGTTGTACTGCTTGCAGGAATTGCTTTTTACCTCAGTTTCCAGATCAGGAAGGGAAGTTGAGGGAAGCTGTAAAAACTTTTCCTGCGAAAGCCGAGTATGGCAAGATGTTTTCTGTGCGGTGAGGAAGGGGAAACAAGGAAGCTTTTCGCAGGCGGGGCCAGGGGCTTTGCTGAGATCTGCTTTGACTGTACAATAAAATTCTTCAAGCTTAGGAAGGAAGGTTAATCAGCGCAGTTTGGCCAAGAGCGAGCTTAGCGAGCTAATGGCCAGACTCGGACGGAGTCCGAGCGATGGCCTTGAGCTTTTTTGCGAAATCTTCCGCATCACTCAAATCCAAATCATTCGGCCTTCCTTTGTTAATGCCGCCAATCCAGCCGAGATAGCCCCAGGTGTCAAATGCAAGGCAGTTGAATTCTGCGACTAAAGTGAATCCCTTCCCAGTCAGCTTATTCAAAAAACCAGGCATGCCTGACTTGTTAAGAAAATTCTTGCTGCTGGCGCCGCTGGTGGAGAAAATAAATGCCTTTTTACCATTCATTGCAGGGAGACTGTCAACAAATCTCTCAAGCTCGCGGTGGAACTTTCCAAAATAAATTCCTGAACCGAAACCGACCAGATCGTATTTTTTCAGAATATCTGGATCAGGAATCTCTGCAGGCCTTAGCATCGTTGCACCGAGCGCCTTTCCTATGCGCTCAGCGACCTTTTTCGTATTCCCGTGATGGATGGACATGTATATGATAAGGACTTTTACCATAACGAATAGGTCGCCCTCTAGCTATTAAAACATTCCCTCCGATTTGATTGTCATGTGGGTTAAGGCCTACGTCGATGAAAAGGCGGATGGACTGGTCGAGGTTTTCGTGAAAACCGAGAAGGGATTTTACAAGCTCTGGGTGTTCCCAAAACCCGGCCGTGTAGAGGTAATGGTGGACGGCGTCCTCAAAGGCAAGGCAAAAGGCAAGCTGAAAGAACTGGAAAAGAGAGTCTGATTGTATGGACCTTACCAAGGCACAGGTCCTGGATGCACTGAAGAAAGGCAGGGCCGAGAAGCTGAAGGAAGATATCGAGTATGTCCGCTTCAGGGAAAACCATGGAAAAGTCAATCGTGGCACAGTCGTGACCAGGGATAGGGTGATATGCGGCTTTGAGCACATCCCAAGGATATTCACACTGGAAAAAGGCCTGGCCAGGAACATCAATAGCGACGAGATATATATCGAGGAAAAGATAGACGGGTTCAATCTTCGTGTCGCAAAGGTGGATGGAAAGATTTTTGCATTTTCCAGAGGAGGATTCATTGACGCATTCGCAACCGAGAAAGCGGCAGAGATGGGGCTTGAAAAATTCTTCTTTGATCATCCGGATTCCGTTCTCTGCGGGGAAATGATAGGGAATACCCCGTACACTACGCCTACAGACAAATTCGACGTGAAGCTTTTTGTTTTCGATATTGACAATGGAAGCGGAACCTACCTTACGTGCGAGGAAAAGTATGCGCTCCTGAAAATATACAAAATCGAAGGCGTCCCTGCTTTCGGCAAATTCATGGTATCGGATATAAAAAAGATCCGCGAACTTGCGCTGCAATTGAACAGGTCCAAGAAGGAGGGCATGGTGATAAAAACTCCTGACAGGAAGAAGACTATAAAGTTCGTTACTCCTAATGCTGACATCGAAGACATCGAGAATTGCTCTCCTGTTTTTTTCGACATGCCAATAGGATTCTACATTCAGCGCGTTTTCCGCTCTGGATTATTCATAAGGGAATTCGGCCTTGATGTGGACGAGTATTCGAAAAGGCTCGGCAAGGCGTTATATGCAGGGCTGCATAAGGGCATTGATTACGTGGACGAGGGCAGGGGGGCTGAGGAGATATTTGAAATATTCGTAAAGAACCCGGGCACCTGGGAAACGATACATCATCACATGTCAAAGGAAGTGAAGCTCGAGGTTCTTTTCAACAGGGAAGAATCAGGGGGAAAGCGGATCCGCTTCAGGAAGTTATATAAAAAGACAACGAAAAAGATACATGATGCGCTCTCAGGTAAGGGATTGACAGATTGAGGTGATATGAATGGAAGTTGGGAAAACATTGTATTGGACTCCGAGGATTTTGGGCATTCTGCTTATCTTGTTCATAAGCATATTCTCGTTTGATGCTCTTGAGGAAGGGATTGTTATATGGCTCATGAACCTTATACCCTCCTTGTTATTGGTCGTAGTGCTCTTGGTCGCATGGAAGTATGAATTAATCGGGGGAATGATTTACTTCCTTCTCGCTCTCGCATTCTTTGTTGAGACCGTTGCTGTAAGAGGGCAGGAGTGGTGGGCCGCTTCGATCATCGCAGTACCAGCATGTCTTATAGGAGCATTGTTTATTGCGAATGCGAAAATGAAAAAGTGATAATGTGTTGAGTGATAAAACAGTGTTTTGGGCACCCAGGGTTCTAGGGATTCTGCTCATTGTATTCATCAGCCTATTCGCCCTGGATGTCTTCGACATGGGCCTCAGCCCATCCGAAGTGATCGTGGCATTGTTTATGCACCTCATACCTTCAATGCTGTTGGCCATCCTGCTCGCAGTCGCATGGAAGTACGAACTGATTGGGGGGATAGTATACCTGCTTTTCGCTCTCTGGTATTCTGTTACCATAGTGATGGAAGGTGCCCCTCCCACATATATTGTAATCATCGCAGGACCAGTATTTCTTATAGGCGGCCTTTTCATAGAGAACTGGAGAAGAGAGAGAAGCAAATGAACATTCTTTTTTGATTATTTCTTATTTTTCCCAAGGGTCTTCAACAGCTTGAAGAACTTGTCTGCCTCAACACACTCGCAACCTACCTTTGATGCGAATTTGATTACGCCCTCATCAGAAGTGACCAGGGCTGCGTCAAGCTCCTTGGCAAGAAGCACAAGCTCAAAATCTTCCTTGCTGTCTATTATGCCTGTACGCATGCTGTCCCTATACTTGTCCCTGAGTTTCGCGAGCTTGACATCGTTCTCAGGCCTATTGTCCTGGGCAAACTCCTCTGCCAGCCGAAGGCCCTTGTTTATCCTTGCCCTTACATCGTCGATGAAATCATAGAAAACTGCTGCAGGAAGGTAGATGGCGAAAGTGTTCGGAGCGCGTTTCTTGACATAAAGCGCAAGCTCGTCTGATTTTTCAGAACCAGTGAAGTTCCTGAGTTCAGCAAATACAATCGGCGGGATGTAAAGCTGGATATCCAGTTTTTTCACGGCCTTGATGAACCCAGTTACAGCTGACGGTGGATTTTTGCCGAATTTTTCCCGTGCATGCGGGTTTACGAAAAGCGTGGTATCTATGACGAATTTTCTGGTTGGCATGAGCAGAATGGAAGTTAGCAGAATTAAAAATGTATCGTTGGGCCTTCTAGCGCCCGGTAGTAACAGTTTCCATATCCTTCATGAAAATCTCGATCTTGGATAACGGCTTTATCATTGCTTCTGTGGAATGCAGGAGCTTCCTGAATTCCGGGGCATCGGTGCTTCTTGGGGTTTTGCCTTCAAGCTGGATGATTCTCTTGATTGCCCCCCCGCTGATGACTATCGCCCTGTCTGAAAGGGCAAGGGCCTGGTCAACCATGTGCGTCACAAGCACAATTGTGATGCCAAGCTTTTTCTGGATATGGAGTATCTGCTCTTCAGTCTGCCTCCTGGTCAGGATGTCAAGGGCAGAAAAGACCTCATCCAATAAAAGCACGTCCGGCTTGTTGACAAGCTCACGCGCAATGGCAACCCGCTGCTGCATGCCTCCTGAAAGCTCAATCGGGTACTTCTGCTTGTCTTCGGAAAGGCCCACCAGTTCAAGAGCTTCGATTGCCATCTGCCTTCTCTTTATCCGGGGCACGTCCTGAAGCTCAAGGCCGAACTCCACGTTCTCGAGCGCAGTCCTCCATGGAAAAAGCGCATAACTCTGGTACACAAGGCCGATCGCAACGCGGGGCGCGGTTACCTCATCATTTTTCAGGAAAATTTTCCCTGAAACCGGCTGGATAAGCCCTGCCATTGCCAGGAGAAGGGAGGTCTTCCCGGCCCCTGAAGCGCCGACAATGGAAAGAAATTCGCCTGCTTTGACGTCAAAGGAGATGTTTTCAAGAATCGGCCCGGAAAAGGCCCTCTGGATTGAGACGTTTTCGATTGACATTATCTTTTGCCGCCTGCCGGAACCTTTCTCATCCATAGCCATCATCCCTCTGTTTCAGCCCCTTTCCAGCGCGAAACGGTTTTCTCCAAAGCATCGAAAATAACCCTGTCAAAAAGCATCATCAGCACGCCAAGGGTTACCATGCTTGCAATCACGACATCTGTCTGTGCCGTGTTTTTCGCTTCGATGAGAAGCGCGCCCACGCCCCTCGGAAGGCCGATCATCTCTGCGGCAACCACTGCCCTCCAGGCAAACCCAACTGCGACGCGGGAACCGGTTATGATGTCCGGAAAAATCCCGGGCAGAAGCACCATTGTGAGTACCTGGAAATTGCTCGCCCCCAGGGTCCTTGCCACATTGATCAGGTCCCGGTCAAACCTCTGCACTGCATTCATGACGTTTATGAAAATTGGAAAAAAGGCGGCAATGGAAATGACAAATATTGCCGCATTGTTGCTTAGCCCGAAGAGCAGGAAGGCGAATGGCACCCATGCGATCCCGGGAATCGGCTGCATGAGCTGGACCCATGGCTTGAGGAAATTCCGGAGCACTTCGTTTCTTCCGGAAAAGAGGCCAAGGGGAACGGCGAGAAGGAATGCGATGGTAAATCCTATGAATATGCGCGCTGTGCTCGTGCCTATGTCAGTGAGCAGCGTGCCGGCAGAAAGCATGCGCACAAACGACTCAGCGATGCTTTCAGGAGATGGGAGAACAAGAGGGTTCACAAGCTGAAAAAATGAAAGGAACTGCCAGACAAGGAGCACAAAGACTATGGAGAAAGTTCCGATCAGGATCTTCTGGTATCTGCGCAAAGCCATTCATCCACCGTAGATTAGTTCCTCCTTAGAAAGAACTTCTTTTAAATATCCGCCGGCCTTTGCCGTCTCCATCAATTTCACCATGCTGGGCCAGTCCAGGGAAGCGTTATACTCCATCCTCCTTTTTTTCAAAGGAGCGATGCCCATCGCCTTAGCGACTGCCGCGTCCCCGCCCGGGCCATTTAGGAAATCTATGGTTCTGTTATGGACTCGAAGGATCTTGTCGAGCAGGACAGGGTCAAAAAGAACGCGCTCCGTTGCCACAAGGACGTTCCTTTGGTATTTTGTCCCGTACTCCTTTTCCCATTCCTCACCTACATCGAAAATGCAGACTCCGCCCGCATCCTCAATCTTGCTGGCAAATGGCTCCCAGGTCAGCACTGCATCAACGTCCTTTGTCACTATCAGGGCAGTGGGCATGTCCGGTGGCTCAATTCCGTAGACTGGCTCGAACTGCAGCTTATCCTGCACAAAGCCCCGGTAGATATTCTCAGTCATTGTCCCTTTTTTCGAAACAGCGATCTTTCCTTTCGCATTCTTTTCCATTGCACACACGATATCACCGCCCCTGCTTGCTCCCGAGATTATCTTCATCTTCGTCCCTTTTGATATCCAGGTAGCTGCAGGCGGAAAGCTTATGTATGCGACATCGATTTCCCCTGAAGCAATGGCTTCTGCAAGAGGGGGGGAAGTCCCAAAAGAATAAACTATAACATCAAGCCCCTCGTCTTTGAAAAACCCCTGCGCTTGCGCTACAAAAGGATGGGCTGCGTCCACAGTCCTTATCACACCAATGCGCAGGTCTGCCTGAGGCTCTGGTGAAAAAAGGATGATCATTGATACAGCCAGAAGCACAAGCCAGGCAATGATTACCTTTTGCATGGATGTGATGGAAAGGCAAAGTTCAAAAAGTTGTAAGTTCAGATCAATCTGACGAGACCTCTTCCGATCTCCGGTATATTGCCTCCGAAAAGGTTGGTGGTGTTCAGCACGAACGTCATGAGGATTACAAATGCCACCATTGGGAATATGCATATCACAGCCACAAGATGCTTCATAAGGCCCGGAATGTTTATGGTGAAAAAGTCGTTCATCTTTTCCCTGTTTCTTTTCAGCCAGCTAAGCAGTTCGAATTGCTTGTAAACCGAGCCAGTCCCGCATTGCAGGGCATCAACGTCTTTTGAGATCGCAGGTATTCCGCAAGTGTATACCACACCTTCAGATGTGACATCCTTTGCTGAAAATGTCGATGCCTGCGCATAAGGCATGGACGTCGAGGATACCAGGATATAAGCAAACGGGAAAACGAAATACAGCCCCACTGTCAATGCCATAAGGTAAGCCCCTCCACCCCTGGTGGGCGGGAAGGCACGGAGAATCACCCCTACAGAGAAAAAGAACCCTGCGTAGTACTTAATGAAATTCATTGTGTGGAATATGAGGTAGTAGACAAACATGTAGAACGTCAGGAGTTGGGTTGTGTTCGTGATCCGCTCAGCTACCCATTTAAGGCCAAAGCAGGTCAGTTGCTCAGACATGAATATTTCCATGTACAAAGAGGCGCATGCCTCTATTGGGATGGATGCGTAATAAAGGAAATCCAGGAACTCCTGGCTGCATTTTGCCGGAGGCTCCATGTAAAGGAGCATGAGGTCTGCTGTGGTGTTGACGTGCAAGCCTATTACGCCGCTCTCTTTGAGCTGACTGAGCTTGTCGCAAACCGAGCCCGGCACAGCAGAAGCGCTGGGAGGGCAATAAGTAACTGCATTCAGGTACATTTCTTTGGCAAGTGTGATGACAACGCCCGGGCTTTCTGGAGTCCCTTCTGCCACGCTGATGAGCCCGTATGTAAAAAGAACGATTAAGACTGTGGAAGCTGCGAATACGAATTCGGTTTTCGCAGTCTGCTCCAGGTTCCTGAGGTCGAACGCCCTGGATAGAAGGATGAGGATTATAGAAATTAGCACTGAACCTGCTGATGCCAGAACGGCCAGGGCCCACCAGTCAGAAATGAATGTTGTGAATGGTGATGGCATTTTTATATCATCCTCGTCAGGACAGATATGTCCACTTCCTCACCTATGCTTTTGCTTATGTACCTTGTTGCCTGGACCATCAGGAGAATATCAAAGACAGGCATTATGAAACCAATGGCAAACGCCCTGCCGACGACTGAGATCGGGAACATCATTATCCAGGAAAAGAATTCGCCTATCACGGAGGTAAATGCCTTGCCTATTGCGCCAATGCCGTTGGCGATCAGGTCGGTAAAGCCTGGAGAATATTTCTGCTTGTAATAATACTCCATGCTGCCCTCCTCGTCAGCGCCACCTGTGAAAAGTTTTAGTTTTAAGAAGCGATCTTTTATGAAAGATTGAAACGTTACCATCGGACCCTCCTTGCCATAGAAGATCAGGATATTCAATGAATACAGGACAGGGAAAATGAACATAAACGTTATTGCAAGGCCGATCAGCGCACCTCCGATTCGACGGGTTGGGGTAAAAGAACGCAGGATTATCCCAATTGGAAGGTAGTAGTTCAAAGAGGCAGCTAGGACAAATAGGTAAACGTAAAGCTGCGCGTAATTTATTACGAACGCGATTGCGAGCGCCGTTGACATATTGTACAGGAGCTGCTTGAACGGGGATGCGAACCCCACAAACGGAGATGCCTGCAGGCCGACTCCCAGCGGCCTTGGGTTTGGGGTTGCAGAAGCGAGCGAGTCCACATAAACTCCGAGAACGTAGTTCATTTCAAGCCATGCGGACATGTCATTACCAACGGCTTCGAAATATCTCTCCGTCACATTGTACAGGGTGGCATCATTGCCTATTGCCGCAACCGTATCCTCCCCAAGTAGTGAACTCGCCTTGATATCCGACATTCCACTGACTCCTGCTACAATAACCGCAATAAGAATGCCAGTTATCAGAAGCTCGGGCAGCTCAAGCTTGACGAAATTCTTCAGGCCTTCGTTCTGGAACATAACTGAGAAGATGTATATGAAGGCGAGAATAACTCCAGAGGTGCCCAGGGCGAGAACAGCTGTAGATTGCCAGTTGCAGAGGAATTCCGATAGCCCGGTATCTGATGCATGCATGCAGGCCTGGTAACCAACGCCCGCGTTTTTGATTATTTCATCTGCGCTCAACATACTTCCTACCTAGATTACACTTATGAATGACATGAAAGATACATCAACATCAAAGAACTTAGCCATTTCCCTTGCTGCAGTAAGCGTAATGAAAATATTCAAAAATGGCAACAGCAGAGATAGGATCACGGCATAATATACTGCGTTTTTTATGAGCTCGAATGCCAGGTTCATTGCTACGCCTATGAAGAACGGGAAAAACACCCCTGCCATGATGAACATCAGCACGACAACTGAACCAGCGACCGCAAGTATGCCTGATTTGTTAAGGAAAGAGCTGACTGCTGCACTTTCGTCTATGAGATTGTTCCGCATCAGCTTATGGGTTTCGTAAGTTACAATAAACATGAATGGGTATACCAATGCAAGAGCAAATGAGATTGCAAAAAGCGCCTCGCCGGCCCCTCTTGTCTGGGGGATTGCGCGCAGCAGGATGGCGAGCGGGATGAACATCGCCCAAATCCACCTCTTAATTATGCACAGGGTGATGAGATGGAGCATCCACTCGCTTATACCAAGGGAAAGGAACTGGAGCGCCATGCCTACAATGTCAACAAGAGGCTTGAGCACTGGCCCGAGGTTGAACGAATATTGCACGCGCCACGTTACACCAAACCACATCGTGGAAGTGTAGAGAGTGTGTATCACGGTGTTGTACAGAACAAGGTTTGAGAAGGTGGTTATCATCTCGACAATAACGGACTTTGTGAATGCCATTGCCGCATCTATGATACTAATGGAAGAGCCAGGAGGGCTGTTTGGATAAGGGTTCGGAATCCCGTATATGGGATCAGAGCTCCCTGCGGTTTTCATGGAAAACCATGCATTGGCTACAAGGATAACGCCGATAATAAAAGCGACCCTAAGGCCTGTGAAAATAAGCTGCACTGCTTCGTCTTTTGCAACTGTCAGAAGCCCTGGAGACTGGAGTATTTGGCCCAACATCCAGATTAAGGTGATGCCAATAGCCACTATGATAATCACGAGGACAATCGGTGTGCCAAGATCAATGCTGCCATCCTGGTCAACAAGCTTGTCCGTGCCGCAGTAACCAGGATCAAACGCTTCGTAAAAGGCAATCGGGGCCCGCAGCCCGGTTCCTAAGCCTGCATGGGTTGCAGTGACAAATGCGTTTCCTTCTGTGGCTATCCGTTCCATTGTGGAATTCGTGAAATTGCCGAAAGCAGTCTGTGCTGCTGCTGAACCAATCAGCACCAAGAGCACCAGCAGCACGTATTTCAAATTCATAGCAAACCTCATATAAGATGAGTAAGACCTGCGATTTCAATGTCTCCTCCGAATGTCACTGAAAGGGACCTGATAGAAGCAATTGTTGCAAGTATCCCAAACAGGGAAAAGAATACTGAAAAGAAAGCCACACGCGAAAGTATGTCCACTGGCCCGCCTGGCTTGTAAGTCATTAATACAGCAGTATCAAACTTGGATTGTGATGCGACCTTGTCAAACCATATCTGTGTGTTGTTCCTCGCCTTTTCCATATTCACAAGACGATCGTCAAGACTCACCTTTGCGCCGAAGTCCGATCCTAACCTGCCCGTATTAACGTCTGCATCAAGGGGCTTCATCCCCTGCTTGTCGCTCTCCATTGCAGCCATGCGTTCTTGTGCGGTTTTTCCCTCGAGTTTGTTCGCTGCATCCAGATATTCGCTCGTTTTCATCCCGCCCCCGATCATTGGGATCGTGCCGTTTATGTACATTATATTGGTGATTGGCGGGTCCTTACATGCATCATTGCTGATGCCCTTGCACACTGAAAGGAAATCCGCATTATTAGGATTGTCCGGGCTTAAAACCTGTGCCTTAATGTCAAGCATCACTATGCCACCAAGAGCGTAGAACATCGGGAATACGTAATAAAGCGAAAGCGCCATGGCAAGCAAAAGGCCTCCGAGCCTTCGGGAAAATGTGAATGTACGAAGCACTGCGCCAACAACGAACAATGCTGGGAACAATGCTTTCGCTATGAAGGCGAGCATTACCTCCTGGAATTTCAAAAGTATCATAAGCTTGATCGCGTAGTCGAACACAAGCGACTTTATTGTGTTTCCCATGGTAAAGAAGCCCCTCCAGGGAGCCACAGTGAAGAAACCCGCCGCCTCGGTGATGAATTCGAAATTCATGGTGAAGTCTGCAGCCATAGAAGTGTAGATGTAGGAGAGGTAATCCTTGTATGCGAAATCCGAGGTTTCCTTGAAAAGCGCATGCATGAAATACATGCCAAGCCGGATGTGACACGCGGAAACATTGTTGTAGATTGACATTTGGTTTTGAGCGATGTCGTCCTTGCAGAGGCTTGCGAAAGTATCACTCTCCGGAATCCAGACAAGCGGACCATCATCACCATAGCCAAGCGATCCCTTTACAATGGAATCAACGACAGAAAGCACGCCAACGCTCGGGACCGCGATTACGGCGATTATAACTGCTGAATAGAATACCTCTACGAGCTCAAGCTTTGCCCACATCTTCATCTTGTCATTCGAAAGCGCAGAGCCGATCATGTACACTATGGCAGTAAGGATTATGGCAATGCCCAGCGCTAATAGGGCAATCGGGATCCATGTAGTGTACCATACATCCAGTATCGGCATTCTCACACCTTCATTGTCAAGAACTTAACCATCGCATTTATGAAAGCAATTGTAATCACCATGGAAAACCCAGGGATGAAAAGTGCATAAAGTGATAGCACGGAAAGGGTTTTCATTATAGGCACAAACTCCAGCATCGGCAATATGTTAAGCACGGGCTCGGAGAGGATATTCTTGAAAAGATTCTGGAATACAGGGAAGCTGCTTATCACAGGAACCTTTGCCATTGGATTGAACAGGAAACCAGCTGCAACGAACTTGAACGGCCCGCATATAGAGCTTATTATCAGTTCAGACCTTGCCTTATCGTACATGGGGACTCCGATGTCCTTGAGGACCATTCCATTGATGAGATAGAGAAGCGGGAAAACAAACTGGAACCCGAATGCCAGGGCAATTAAGAATGCACCTGCATCCCTTGTCGGAGGGAAGAAACGAAGTATCAGCCCAGCAGGCAGCAGGAACGGAGTCATTGTCCCATCCACCAGGTTCATGAGCGCGATCTGCGCAGAAAGCGAGCCGTACATTGCAACAAACCCATAGCCCAAAACATTCGTTATCTGCACAAATACGTCGATACCAGGGAAGACCTTGAATACGTTTGTGAGAACTGCTTCACCGATTCTCCTGCTGATGGTGCTCAGCATCGACGTGCATGTCTGTATCCTGAATATATCGTACATTCCCGTGAGTACGTTGTTGGCAACCACGCCCCTCAGGAAATCCAAGGCAGCTTCAGTTGGCTTTTCCTTTCCTACTGCCATTAGAGAGAAAACGCTTCCTGCAGCAAAGAAACCAAGCACAAACAGCAGTAGAATAAACGAAGCCACCAGGTTGCTCAGTTCCACGCTGAGGTATGCTTCCCATTCAGGGACCTGGAAAACCCGGGAGATCACGTAGGTTATCAGGATTATGAGGGATACGAAGAAGGCGATTGGCACTATCACAGCAGGACCGAATATTTCCAGGCCAAAAGGCATGCCACTGAACAACTGAGCACCGAATATGTTCAACATCTCGAAAATAATGATGTAAAGGACAGACGCAATGACTGCTGCAGCGATTATTTCCTGGGACCATACACTTGCCCTTGCCCTCAATTCAGCACCGCCACTCTGGCCCACTGCATACACAAGGGCGGCTATGATAACCAGGGAGATTATCAGGATGATGAATGAGGACTGAGCGATATCCTTGATTTCGGTAAGCCACTTCATCAAAGCAGCTGAAGCTTCATTTATGGAACCAGGAGGGGGCTTTCCCCTTAAGGTCGGACCGAGAAAGAGATATAGGATAATGAATAGGACCAATGCAACGCCTACTGCAGCGAGCATTGATTTCGCCCACACTGTCGCCCGCGCCCTAAGCTCAGCCCCGAAAAGCTGGCCAACGGAATAGACGATGGCTGCAATTACCACCAGCAGCATCATGAGGGCCCCGAGTATGAGCTGGATCGTATTTATCTGCTGCTGGAGAATATCGACAGGCGCTGGCTGTGCCATGAGAACAGTACACAACAGTAACAAAGCCAGCATTATTTTTTTCATGTTCAACCTCAGACTATCTTTGACAGGCCTGCGATCTCAAGCTCACCGCCGATTATCAATGCGATATTCCGATACATTGTGATTGTAAATATTATCTCGACCAGGGATGACACCAGGACCAGCACAAGAAACTGGCTTTCTGCAACTACCGCGTCGATTATGAAATAGTAAAGGCCGGCCGTAGCTGAGGAGGGCAGCAGGGGATTTGCCCAGACGGACAGGAAATCACCAGTCATGCCGACCATGAATTTCCAGATATTCCATACATTCTTGGCAAAACCGACGACGACATCCTTTACCTTGATGATCGTGTTCCCAAAAGAGCAAAGAAACTTTGAAACCCCTCCTCCGGGGCATGATTCCTCGGAAAGAGTCTGCTGAAGCGGTGGTGCAGAGTTGAAAAGTTTCAAAATCTCGTTAGACCCGTTCTTTTTCGCAAGGTCTATTTCCTGGGTCACTTCGTCCTGAGTCATGCTGGTTCTATAAGCCCCTGCAGTCTGGGGGGAATAGCTAAAGGAATTGAAATTCGCCGGGGCGTAAATATCAAATATCAGGTAATTCGAAAATAGAACTGCAAAAGGCAGCACGAAATACCCTGCGAAACAGATAGTGATTATGGATGAGCCAGTGGTCTTGAATGTCGGAATAGACCTGAACACAAGGCCGAGAGGGAAGAATATCAGCGGTATCGCATCCCTGGCGAAGATAAGTATGAACTGCTTTGCCCATACAAAGGTCATCATCTGCCCTATGGCTTCTACGATCACTGTGTGCGCATTGCTGAGAAGGTTCAGCCCGTCAAATGGCATTATGGAAAAGGAAATAATGGCAGCCCCTGGAATCGGAGAACCGAGCGGAAAACTGATTGTGGAAAGGAATCCGATGAGTGCCTCGTATAAATACATGGACACGTACATCTCCCTTAGCTTGTGGATCATTATTTCCGTGGAAGCAATGGCCAGGGTAACGTGGGAAGTGGAGAGTTCGGATAAAGGAGTACCTGCCTCAAAATCAGAAGACGATAGGGTTGCCCGAACCAAAGGATCGATTGTTGCGGACGATGCGACCCAGAAGGAGATTATCACTGCAGAATAGATGAGAGTGGATAGGTTCTCCTTTGCTATTGCGAATAGAGGCGGATGCTGCAGCACGCTTGCGAGCATGTAGGTCAGGGCAGTAACGACGACACCAAGCCCCAATGCGGCTCCGATCGCTATTTTCGCTGAATCTGGCAGGAAAAGAAGCAGCGGGAGGACGATATCCATGGCAGTTGTTTCGCCGATTATGATTAAAAAGGTTACATCTGAAAATGTTTTGTTTAATTTTTGTTTAAAGTGATCAAATGAACAGAACACACTACATTGCAGAAGCGAAAAAAAATCCCAATGGTAAGATCGGAATTGCTGGCTGGGTGCATGATGTCCGCGATCTCGGGAAGCTTAAGTTCGTAATAGTCCGCGACCGAACCGGCCTTCTGCAGGTTACCATGAAAAAAGGCATTGTGCCGGACGAAGTCCTGGAGGCTGCGTCAGTAAACAAGGAGGATGTTGTTTCTTTTGAGGGCGTTCTCAAGGAAAACAAGATAGCGCCTGACGGCGTTGAGCTCATTCCTGACAGATTTACTTTACTGAATAAGGTGGAACGGAAGCTTCCAATAGATCCTACTGGGATTATCCCATCTGAGCTGGACACGCGCATTGATTTCCGTTATCTTGACCTAAGGAAAAAAGATACGGCCACGGTATTCAAGGTAAAATCCCTGGTAGCGAACGCGTTTCGGGAAAAACTTCTTGAGCTTGGCTTTTTGGAAATACACCCTTCAGCAATTACAGGCGCTGCGACTGAGGGCGGAGCGGACGTTTTTCCCATCCAGTATTTCGAGAACCGTGCCTACCTGGTACAGTCTCCCCAGCTTTACAAGCAGCTTGTTGTGATCGGGGGATTTGACCGGGTTTTCATGACTGTGCCGGTTTTCAGGGCAGAGAAGCATAACACGACTACGCATCTTAACGAAATAGTGCAGATGGACATCGAGATGGGTTTTGCAGACCATCTTGATGCAATGGACGTTCTGGAAAAGGTCACTCTGCATATACTTACAAAAGTGGAGAAAGAAATGGGGCATGAGCTTGAAGCCCTTAGCCCTGACATTGATGTGCCTGAAAAGGTCCCAAGGCACACCTACACTGAGCTGGTTGAGCTCCTCAATAAAAACAATTACATGATGGAATGGGGCGAGGATTTTTCAAAAGAGGCAGAGAAAAAATTATACGAAATCCTGAGCGAGGAGCTTTATTTCATTTACGACTGGCCTACTGCGATTCGGGCGTTCTATTCCATGCCTGATGAAAAAGACAAAAAAATCTGCCACGCGTTCGACCTGATTTACCGCGGGCTGGAGATTTCTTCAGGAGCCAAGCGCATCCATTTGCCGGCCCTGCTCGAAGAAGCCCTCAAAACACGGGGCCTTGACCCGAACAGCTTTGAGTTCTATCTGAACGCATTCAGGATGGGCGCGCCCCCGCATGCCGGATGGTCCATCGGGCTCGAGCGGCTTGTGATGAAGATGTGTAATCTTGAGAATATAAGGGAAGCGATGCTTTTCCCGAGGGATAGGACGAGGCTGCATCCTTAGTCAGAACAATCATTTACCATGTACGTAGCCTCGCATGAATGCGTCCAGAGTCCCCCCGCTTTTCCGCAGTTCTTCCTTAATCCTCAATATTGAGTTCTTCCGGATCTTCACACCCAAAGGTTTCGCGTCTACGTCCAGATAGGTGTGCTCTAAATCAATAAGCCCGATTTCTTTACCCGTCCAGATCGCATTCCTCCCGGCTGCGTCATCCAGTGCCACCCCGCGTTCATGGCAGCACCTCAGCACCTGGCCATAGGCTTTCCATATCGATTCGTCTTCTGATCCAAGCAACGTTCTTCCCTTGACCCACTCAAAAAGGGCGAATTCGATCTCTCCTACGAAAAGCCTTCCCAAAGGCTTTGCCACCGGTATCCCCCGATTGATCATCTCCTGAGCTTTCAGCAGGATATCCGCTTCCCATGGATACATCGCGATTACCGACATGGGATTGTCCGCCTTCTCTATATCTTCATGATAGTAATAGCTTTCATATAACTCATCGGCGAAAACCGCGGCAAGGCGGCAACTGAAATGCGGATAGAAGAAGGGTCCCGAATATTCCTCGAATTTATTGTGTAGCAACGTAGCAAGACCGTCTAAAAGATCCTGCCTGATTTCAAACGACGTTTCCACGCCTCTCGCTGACTCTGTCTCAAAAAGACTCTTAAGGATTCCGATGATTTCCGGTTTTTTCTCGATGAACCGATTGAAATCCCCCCCTCTTCTTGTGAGCATTATGCTAATACCACTAATCGTATCTTCGATAAATGATGAGCTTCGATGGGGAAAATACATTTCGAACATATATTTAGAACTAATGTGCTCAAGTGTGAGTTCGGTTGCCTTTTGTTCATCGAATCCAAGGAGCATGTAGATATCCCTTATAGCAAGACACCCTGCCAAGACCCCTTTGATTGGAAAGGAAGGGGTTGTAGCCTTATCTAAACTAATCCGGATAAATCTGTTTGATCCTACTCCGTAAGCAATAAGACGATATAGCTCCTGGCAATCCATTGGATGAACGGGTTTTGACTTTTTCACTAATTCCAGGAAAAACTGTCCGAATTTTTTTGTAGGCACATATGAGCCTTTTTCACTTTTATCATACTGCGCGATCAGGGGCTTTTCCGGTTTGCCGTATATGGATGGTCTGTTGGCCCTTGCCTTGTCCCAAAGCCTTTGCATAGGATATTGTTTGTTTGAAAGAGTATAAAAACATATTGCTATTTATTACAACAGTTAGCTGTATACCCTGAAAAAAGAGAATCTGGATTTCGGAAACAACTATGTGGTATCCTGATTTAACTTCCTCTCGTTGAGTTTGTTTCATAGTTTCACCTTTTAAGAATTCCGTTTTTTCGTTTCATATGCCTGTTCAGGAGAGGTGTCAAGGCTGAGGTGAAAC
>Ga0315273_10000158_pt1 | contig 61684 bp, 74 predicted proteins | sample YL17G02_0_MG_FD_205753 | JGI IMG/M metagenome (GOLD analysis project Ga0315273, IMG submission 205753) | Sediment microbial communities from Yellowstone Lake, YNP, Wyoming, USA - YL17G02_0 | ecosystem: Environmental > Aquatic > Freshwater > Lake > Sediment | place: USA: Wyoming | collected... | reverse complement strand
CATTTCAGCCTTCAACGGATAACAACCACGTCCTTTCAAGCGACAAACGGCAAGCGGCGAATTGTGTCCTTTCAAGCGACACGCCGCATCGATCCTGGAAAGGAGGAGTTCAGAGCATGAGCGAAGACAAGGAAGAGTCTTGCTGGGATTGCATCCACTGGTTCAAACATCGGAACACTAACCCGAAAAAGAAGCCATTCGGGCATTGTCAGTTCGTCCTACCACCTTGGGCATATTTTGGTTCAAGAGTAGATCCGAAGACAGGTAAGTCTTTCATCAGCGATGACACCCAAGCACTTGCTTGCGCCCATTTCGAGCCGAATGCAATATCAGACCATGCTTGGTCCGTTCTAAAAGCCATTCGCGGCCGTCTCGATGAATTAAACAGAAGGCGAGAAGCGATCTGCAAAAAGTACGATCTTCATCCAGAGGATTCCGAGCAAAAGGAATAAAAGCCTCAATTTCATTTCCACCGTAAATAGAGAGTGGGAGGATTGCTGTCTCACACCATCAGCCGATCTCGATCCATTTCGAGATCCATCAAAAGGTGGTTGGATCCTTCAAAGAATAAAACCTTCAAATTTCCCATCACAAATTCTTCATCCCAAATCTATTAAAACCCGCAAATTAAAATCCAACCATCAAAGAGAGACAATCCTCCCATTCTCATTTTCAAGAACCATCAGGAAAGATCTAAACCAAGCCATCAATCGAAGAAAGAGGAAGGAAACAAAGGGTAGAAGGAAGTAGAAGCATAAGAGAAGAGCACCGAACAGAAGGAAGAAGCACCACATAACAGAACGAATGAGATCCTACTCTTGAGATCAAATAAAAAAATCCGAATAACACGATCCTAAACCTAGATTGAACCTTTGTGGAGATCCTACAAACCCCTCTTCAAGACATCTTCAACCCCTGATCAAAACATCCTCAACCCATCCTTAAAACCTGTTCAAAACATCCTCAACCCATCCTTAAAACCTGTTCAACCCCTGATCAAAACATCCTTAAAACCTGTTCAATCTACCGTCGCGGTGGGGCCCGGAACACCCCGCCCTTCGTAGGATCGTTCTCCCCTCCCGTTTTCTATTTCCACCGTAAACAGAAGGAGTGATCGATGGACAAGAGAAGAGCTGTTTTCAGAGTAGAGAAATCTGTCAGATGTGGATCGTTGGTCGAGCTTTCATTCACGATCAGAATCGATCCATCCCACACACCCGCTTTCGTAGTTGAAGAGCTAATCGAACAATTCTTGGATGACATCGAGATTTTCGAATTCTACACCCAAGAGAATCAACCCCAATGGACGAGAGAAGATATCGATTCGTTGGACTCCATCATTCATTCTGCAAACCAGATCGGATTCAACCCAATCGATCGGGATTCAGTGCCAGGAGGTTGAACCCCATTTCCACCGTAAACAGGAGAGAACCAATGAATAAGAGAAAAACAGATTTCTCCGTCCATACTCTCGAAGGATTCTGCTCACAACTTCTTTCATTCGATCTTCGCTTCCAAACAACCCAAATTCCATCTTATGCAGTCAGTGAATTGATCGAGCGGGTTGAAGAAGCGATCCAATGTTTTGAACTCGTGATCCAAGAGAATCGGCCCAAATGGACGGATGAAGAACATCAACTTCTGCTAGATCAGATCAAAGCAATCAACCATTCGAGGCAGTAGATTCAACCCCAGGAGAGATCCAAACCGTAGGTCAAGAGCAACCAAGCACAACGAAGAGCATCATCCCATTCCCCGAGATCCCAACCAAACCCCATCCATTCCCCGAAATCCCGGGTCCACCCACATTACACAGTGTCCTACCCCGTACTGGCAAGAAAAGTGAAAAATGGTGAATGGGGGAACCCTTGCCAGGGTCGTGGCCAGCGTGCAACAAATTTTTTGATGATCGCCTTGATCCGTATTCGACGATGATCGCCTTGATCCGTATTCGACGATGATCGCCTTGATCCGTATTCGACGATGATCGCCTTGATCCGTATTCAACGATCGCCAATTCGTTCCTGTGCGCTTCATTCGGCGAGGTTTTCCTATTTACGCTGTAAATAGACTCGACGATCGAAGACGATTCTGCGTCAATGTTCCGCGAAGTGTGAAACTGACAGATTTGTGGAACGGTCGGTTGCTTGTTGCACGAATCGCACAACGGGCCCGATCGAGGCAACGAATCGTGGAACCGGGGCGGAGGGTCTGATACAATGAAGATGTTGGCTAGAAGAATAAAATTGCGAAATTAGAAAACGAGCGAAAGGAGCCGAAGATGACACTCAAATCCGTTGCGCATTGGCGTCGTATGGCGAGGGAGCTTTTGGTTCAAGACTTGAGACGCCATCCATGGGATCGTCGAAGTTTAGTTGGTCGATGGGCATCGGCGATGTTGTTGGAGGCAGCGGCCAAAATCGAGAGCGGGGAGCTGGGAGGGATGCTATGACCACGAAGCTCACAGAGCTACAGGCTCCGTTCCCTTGGTTCGGGGGCAAGAGCAAGGCGGCTGCGCTGATCTGGGAGCGCCTGGGTGAGGTCAAAAACTACGTCGAGCCATTCGCCGGCAGCCTGGCCGTGCTGCTCGGAGCGCCCCGTGTCGCCACATGCGAGACGGTAAACGACCTGGACGGGTTCATCGCCAACTTCTGGAGGGCGTTGGCCCAGCATCCTGAGGAGGTCGCGGAGCACGCCGATTGGCCTGTGAACGAGAACGATCTGAATGCTAGGCATGCGTGGCTAGCTCAGAGGCGCGAGGAGCTCCAGTCCAGGCTCGAGGGAGACCCGGAGTTCTGCGACACGAAGATCGCGGGATGGTGGGTTTGGGGCCTATGCTGTTGGATCGGCAGCGGGTGGTGCTCAGGCAAGGGTCCATGGCACGTGGTTGACGGGAAGCTGGTGCGAGAGCCAGGGCGCGCTGGCATGGGCGTCAACAGGCAGCGCCCGCACCTTAGGAACGCTGGCATGGGCGTCAACAGGCAGCGCCCGCCCTTGGAGTGGTTCGAGGCGCTGGCCGCCAGGCTGCGCCGGGTCCGCGTGTGCTGCGGTGATTGGTCGCGTGTGCTAGGTCCGTCGCCTACCACGACGCTCGGTCTAACCGGAGTGGTGCTTGATCCGCCCTATGACACAAGCATGCGCTGTGATAGTTGTTACTCTGTGGACGCGCAGGGCCTATCCGCCAAGGTCCGCGAGTGGGCGATCGAGCATGGCGACGATCCCAAGATGCGGATCGCGCTGTGTGGATACGAGGGAGAGCACGAGATGCCAAGTACGTGGTCGGTGGCAAGCTGGAAGGCCGAAGGCGGGTATAGCAGACTGTCCGCCAGCGGGCGAGGGCGCGCTAATTCATTCAAGGAACGGGTCTGGTTTTCACCGCACTGCTTATCTGCCACCAAATTGGAGTTGTTCGATTGACCAAACTTTGCTCTTGACCCGCTCGATCTGATTCTGCATAGAGATTGGAGAGCGTTTTTATGCACCGGCCAAAAGGAGGATAGGATGAGCTTCGAAGAGCGCGGGATAGTTTTTGGAAGCGGTCGATACGGATTTCGAAAAGAGTCCGTTGAACATGTGATGGAGTGAAAGGAGAGAACGATGCCATCCAAGTACGTTCCGTGTGATTGCGACGATTCGGAGTGTGCCGGGACGAGGCAGTTTTTCGCGATGAATCGAATCTCGGAGTATCTGGAATTGCAAGGGTCAGGGACAACAGCGGAGCTTGCGAGGTTTCTATGCTTGCATCGATCAACGGTTCGGAAGTGTCTGGCTGAATTGATCGAGCTTCGGTTGGTCGAGAAGACAATCGTCGGCGGGAAGCCGGTCTACCGTTCGATGCGGTGATTTGGAGGTTGGGCCATGAGTGACAAATCTGAGCTTCTGGAAACAATCACGGTCCCGGGGCACAGAATCCGAGTCGAGCAGAGCGGTGGTCTCGTCTATGTCCGTGTGTATTCTAGCCCGGACGGGAAAGACGTATTTAGCGGGGCTCTCATCTTCACGCCGGAGGAGTGGGAGTCGTTCCGGAAAAACTTCACTTGGTACGGACAGAACTACGCCGCCGCAGATATAACTCGGGGCGGGAAGCAGGAGACACCGCCCAGAGATGACGCGAACGAGAGGTATGTTGACCCTCTTCGCTATCTGTCTGGGTTCAAGCCCAAAGCCATGAACGAGTCTAAGCGTACCTGCGGGGAGTGCAAACAATTTGGAAGTTGGCCACCCGAACTCAAGCTTGGGTTTCCGCTTGGCAAGTGTTCGGCTGGCAAGCCCGCTTGGCTGGTAATGGATAACGATCCATACGCCGAAGAATGCAAGGCGTTTAGCCTGAAGGAGAAATAAATGTTGCTGTGGCAGAACGAATTCTTGATCGGGTTGAGAAAATTTGGAGTGGATATGCAGCTCGCGAAAAAGGAGGAGAGCGGGCTCATGCGATTTCTGGCGAAGGTGTTGTTCTTTTGTCCCGACTTCGACAAGTTTGTGACAACGATTCGGAATGTGGTCTACGCTCCGTCGCTCGACAATCTCGGAATGGAGACGCTGGCTCACGAAAGCCAACACGTTTGGGATTGGAGTCGATGGAAGTTGTGGTACACGATCATCTACACGTTCCCCCAGAACCTCGCGCTTCTGAGCTTGTTGTCGTTTTGGTCGCTGTGGTGGCTTGGGTGTCTGGTGTTCTTAGCTCCGATGCCAGCGATTGGGAGGACGTGGGTCGAGCGGAGAGGGTATCTTGTGACGCTGCTGGTTCAAAGGTGGAGGCGAGGGGAAGTAAGCCAGAAGGATCTGTTGGTGAATTGGAGATTGGAGCGGAAAGAGATTCTCTGGGCAGTGTCTCAATTCGTTGGGTCGAGCTATTACTTCATGTGGCCCTTTCAGAGTTCGCTCGAAAAGTGGTTCGATGAGGAGATCGCCCGGAATCTCGAGCCGAAGGATTTGAGGATGCAGTGGATCAAGGAATTCGTCGAGAAGCGGAAGGGGATGACGTGGTAGAGTTTGGTTGAGGAGGGTCCGATGAACGATCTGGAGAAAATCGAAAACGATGCGCGCTTCGTCCGGTTCTTGCAATTGAAGAAAGACGGCGAGAGCGACGATGAAATCCGCGCGAAGTTCGCGATGGATATCGATACTTATGATCGCTTCGCCAAAGAATGCCTCTTGCAAGAGGTCGATCGAATTCAGAGCAAGTCGGTCGGGGAGGTTTATGTCGAGTACATGCTGGCTCAGAAAAAGTGTATCTCGGATCTGGAGCGAATGGCGACTCGATTTGATAACGTCAAACACTACTCGGCTCTGGTCAATTCGGTGAAGACCCGTTCCGACATTCTCGACAAGATCATCAAAGTCGGCCAAGACTTCGGGCTTCTCGAGAAGCGACCAGAGAGACGGGAGATCGTGGCTGGGTTGATGATCGCGAAAATGGATGATGACCAGCTTCGAAATACGATTCTCGGAGAGCTGAAGAACCTCGAGAAAATGATGAATCACATCGGCAACCAGACGATTATAGATCTGCCACAAGGTGAAATGTATCGTGAGCTGCCCGCTCCGTTGCAAATGAAGGAACCGGAGAGCACGCCGGGGCACAAGTCGAAGTCCCACGTTGTATCGGGTGGCAGGAAAGTTGTGAAGAAAAAGAAGGAGTGAAGGCGCCATGAGCTGGAAGAAAATCAAAGCGTGGATTTTCCAAGATGCGGAGAATGTAGTCGAGAAGGACATGACTATCATGTCGGAAAAAGAAGCCTCTGAGCGAATCTACGATCTGAAAGTGTTCGGCGACACCGACGCTTGGAAGTTGATATGTAAAGCCGCTTCGCAAGCAGAGGGTTGGTACAAAACAACGAAGGCGATGGAGATTCCACACGTTGGGTGCTTGATTCAGACAGAGACTCATATAGTCAATGGAGGCGATGAAGCTGCGCTGTCGCAAGCGTTGACCTTCGTTCCTGGCGTCTCAATCTGCGAGAAGAAGGATGATAGGGGAGAATGCGTCAATCGATTTCTGTATAGCTCATCATACTATTATAAAATACCAAGCGATTTAGGAGGAACCAATGACACGTGAAGAATTGGCCAAGAGGTTCGTGTATCACGCTCCCCGCGAAGATCAGATCGTGAAGTACAATGACATTCGATCGGAAATCAAAAAGCTGGCCGTTCTACTTTGCGAGCTGACTCCCGATTGCCGTGAACAATCGATCGCGCTTACCCATCTCGAAGAAGTTGTGTTTTGGGCTAACGCTGCGATAGCGCGAAATCCGGAAGCGATTTGAGGTATGCGATGAGTGGAGTAACCGTTGCCATTCCGTCGCTGTTCAGGCATTCGCTCATGGCGACTTTGAATTCGGTTGTTTGTCAAAAACACCTCGAAGCCATCTTGGTTATCTCCGGCTCTTGTCCTTCACAGCAGAGAAATATGGCCATCGAGCAAGCATTGACGAAGTACATATTCTTTACCGATGACGATTGCGTTCTCGATTCCGCTTGCTTGGACGAATGCTTCAAAGTGGCAGAGGCGGAGAATCTCGATTTGGTCTTTCCACGTGTTGGTGGAGGGTTCAGATCCGGGCCTACTTTCGTGAGTGTTGGTGCTGGGATTTTCGCGAGGCTAGATTTGGCTAGATCGATTTGGTTTGATGGGAGGATGCCTTTCGGCGAAGATTTGGACTTTGGATGGAAGGCGTTTGATGCTGGTGCAAAGTGGAAGTTTGTTCCAAGTGCTCAGGTTTATCACATCGGCGCTCCACGATCTCCGTCTTATGTTGATCTTCAATCGAGGACCAAATCGTTGAAGCTTCTTCAGCAGAAGCATCCAGAAAGATTTCAATGGTTGGTTGAGCATGATAGTTCAGTGTTGGGTGTCTGGGATGAGAATCCCGAAGTCGGTCCTGGCTTCCATGAAGTGAATCGCGCTGCCATAGCAAACTTAGAAGCGATTTGAGGTGTGTGATGTCTTTTCAAGACAAGGAAATTTTTCTAGGCCGCCTAAGCAGGAAGGTCGGGACTGTGGACTCGCTTTATGCAAGGTACGGCCTGCCGCGAATATCTCCGGGAGCGATGAAAATCTACTCGGTCCTCGCTGATATATTGGCCGACTTCTTGGCGTGCTCTTCCGTTTTTCAATGCGATGTCTATGGAGATAACGCCGGCCTAACGATCGTGGTAGGTATTCGTGGAGGCGCGAGAAAATTGTACTTCGAGATTCCCGTCGATGGGCCGATCGTCATTCGGAAGGTCGATGAAAAAATGCAGACGATTGAAGAACGGATAGAAGCCGTCGAGAGAAAGTCCGTTGTCGCTTTGCTATGTTGGGTGACATGTCCATAGTAGGGCTTGCTGTTCAGAATGATTTTCGACTATCCTAACCCTATCGCTTGGTAAACGCTTCCGAGCGAATCATTCGCAGGTGAATCTGAAGAATTCTCTTTGGAGGATCCGTCAAGGAAGCATGAGAAGGAGCGTGTGTCATGGCATCAGGCGGGTCGAAAGTAGTTCGAGGCAATTTCTTGGGTACTGGTTCCTCGATCGATGCGCGGACGGTTGGCTTCCGTCCGCGATCGGTCAAGCTGTTCAACGTGACCGGATCGGTCACAGCGGCTTGGTTGGAGGGTATGGCCGATGCTTCCGCTGTGAAGCAGAGCAACGATGGTGGCTCGGTGAGCCCGTGCGTTCTCGGGCAGCCTGTGCTCGCGGATGTGGATCGTGTGGTCGATGATCAACTGTTTGCCGATGGCGCTCTGGTTCTGGCGGCTCAACCAGACTGTCCTCGCAATCTCACGATTGCCCTGACCGACGCTGACAACTCTTGCGCGGGCACTATCCTCGTGACTGGCAAGGATACCCTCGGCCGAACCGTGACAGAGACGATTTCCCCCGACGGCTTGGGTGGAGGCAAGACGCTAACCGGAACGAAGATCTTCGCATCGGTGACAAGCGTCGTGGTATCCCTTGCGGCAGGCGCGGGCGGAGGAGATCTTGTGAACGTAGGCGTTGGCAACAAAATCGGCCTTCCTCTCGACATCGCTGCTTCGGCGAAAGTTCAAGACGTCTACCTCGGCGGAACGCGAATCGCTTCCCCAACGATTGTGACTGGAACAAGCATTTCTTCTGTCGATGTGTCGGCGGGAACCTATGATGGATCGAAGCTGATGATCGTGTGGCTGGTGGCTCCGAATCAATTGGTGAGCCTGATCTCTTCTGGCGGCATCACGCCACTGAGCGACGGATTCAGACTTGGAACGGACGCTGACCTGAATGTCTCAGGTGAGCAAGTCTATTTCGAATGTATCGACTGAGAAAGGGGAAATATCATGGCTTCCGGAGCAGCTCGTCAAGCGACAGGTTCTTTTATCGGTACGGGTTCGGCATTCGACGTTCGGACCGTCGGCTTCCGCCCTCGGATCGTCCTTCTATTCAACGTCACGGGTCTGACTCATGCCTCGTGGTCTGAGGGCATGGCCGCTGGGTCGGTCTTCAAGATCATCAACCATGCCTCGGCGCAGAATGTTCTCGCCACATCCAATGGGATTACTCAACTGGCCGACGGCTTCACAGTTGGATCAGACGCGGATATCAACACCGCTGCTGAAATCGTGTACTATCTGTGCTGTGAGTAAGCGTTGATTAAATTCGAGCCCCGAGCGAACGAGGCTCGAATTTTTCTTTTTCACTCAGAAAAGGAGTTCATCAAATGGTTGGGCTAACAATGAGTCCTGACTTCCAGCTTTATCGGACAGTGACGGACGCTGCTGATTCTCTGCCCGAGACTGATATCGATAAGGGGTTGAACACAGCCGACTATGAGGATTTGATCATCGAGGTCGTTCCGACAGGCTGCGATCCAACTATCGAAGTTCTGTTTTGGTCGGAGTCGGCCAGCGCGTTCATCAAAGAGCACACCGCGATGTCTTACGCGGGCATCGGATCGGGAGTGGCCTTTCAGGTTCGTGTGAATTCTTTCGGGCGAAAGCTTTTTGTGGCTGTGACGGGGACAATCGGAGCGGGGGATGTGATCGTTCTAAACGTGGCCGGTTGGAGGTAGTCTTGCAACAAGCAAGAAAAGGCGTGCAGCTTCTCCATGGCGACTTGGGGTTGCTGCATTCATGCAACAAAGAAGAGCTGATCAATCTCTATGATCAGTATAAGAAGATGTCGAATGATTTGCTTCGTAGGGCAATCGTTGACTACAACCGAATCGATTTGCTCGCGAATCAGATTCTCGGCTATCAGATCGTGCCGATGCACCTCGCAATCCAGAAGTTCCAATTCGAACACTTAAAATCGCTTCAGCTTGTTTTTCGTGGCGCAGGCAAAAGCACGACAGGGACAATCACGAAGGCGATTCATCTCTTGCTGAAGAATCCGAATCTCCGAATCTGTTTGGCCAGCAAGACAGCCGGAAATGCAGAAGGCTTCCTGAAAGAAATAAAGGCGCATTTCGAAAACAATCAAAAGCTCGAAGAGATTTTCGGACCGTACTTTGATCCTCGTCGCGTGACCAAATGGGACTCGAAGGAGATCGAAGTTCTTCCCCGAACCATTCATACCAAAGAAAGTTCGATCACTTGCGTAGGCGTTGATGGAACGATCGTCAGCAAACACTACGACGTCATAATTTCCGACGACTTGGTTGATGAGGAAAATTCGCGTACTAAGTACATGAGAGATCGAACCCGAACGTGGTTCTATCAAACGCTCGATCCGTGTTTGATGCCTCCCGATCCATCTATTCCTCATCGCGGCGAACACCATATTTTGGGAACGCGCTATCACTTCGATGATCTCTACGGGAGCCTAATGCAGGGCGAGATGAAAGATTGCTATAACGTGATTCCGGCTTTGGATGAATTCGGTCGGAGCCCTTGGCCGGAGACATATCCGCCAACGTGGTTCGAACAAAAGAAAGAGTTTTCGGGAACGATCATTTTCAATAGTCAGTATCTTTGCTCGACCGATGCGATGAAAGGCGAAGTGTTCCAATACGATGATTGCCAAGTGATCGACGACGCTGATATTCCGAACCAGCTCAAAATATTCCAAGGCGTCGATTTGGCAATCACCGAAGATGAGAAGAATGATCAATTTGCCGACATCATAATCGGGAGAGACAAGGCCGATAACATCTATATCATGGATGTTTATTTGGATCACATCTCATTCCCGAAGCAGAAGAAGCAAGTCTTGGAGTTCTACGATCGATGGGATCCGATCCGGGCAGGTGTTGAATCGAACGCCTATCAAGCCGCCCTGTATCAGGAGTTGAAGGACATCGACAAAGAACTCCGATTCATCCCGCTGCATACCGACAAAGACAAGATGACCAGAGCTTGGAAATTGACCCCTTTGTTTGAGGCGAAGCGGGTGTTCTTTCGAAAGCCAATGTCCAAGTTGATCGATCAATTCGTTCTTTTTCCTTCGCATCGATTCAAGGATGGAGTCGATGCTTTCGATTTGGCCTATCGCGCTAGTTCGAAAAGGCAACGTCGTAAGCGCCGCGAAGAAGAGCCGGGCTTGATCTAAAGCGAGGTATAGAAAATGAGTGACCATAATCCAAATGACGAACTCCGTGCTTCGACAGAGCGGGCCGAGAAATCCAACAAGTCGGCTTTGCGAGCACTCGTCTTTCCGGTCAAGAAGCAGATCGCCGATAGAACGATGGCTTCGAAAGAGCTTCCGGAAGATCCGTTTGAGCAATTGATAAGCGACGGGCAGGTTCTCATTCCGCCTTTCGATCTCTTGACGCTCACGATGTTGAATGAGCAGAGCAGCGAGCTTGGCCCTTGCATTGACGCCATGGTCGCGAACATCGACGGCTTTGGTCATCGTTTTCTTTCGCGTATCAAAAAAGATTCGGAGAAGCCCGACGAAGAACTCGATAAGACCGTGCAGACAGAAAAGGTTCGTCTGGAAAATTTCTTCGCCTACGCTTGTCTTTCCGATTCGTTCCGCTCTTTCCGAAAGCGTCTTCGAAAAGATCTCGAGTCGTGTGGCAACGCTTGGTTCGAAGTCATTCGTGGGCCTAGCGGTGATATTCAAGGCTTCAACCATCTGCCGTGCTATCAAATGCGCCTCGGCGTGGCTGACGCTGTGGCGACTCTTGTCGATATGCCTGTCCTTGAAATGCAGCAAGACAATTCGATTGAGGTGAAAACCATCAAAGCGTGGAGGCGGTTCCGCCGTCATTGTCAGTCACGGATTTCGTGCTTCAAGAACGTGCAAGTCTCTTCGGGATTCGAGACTCGTTGGTTCAAAGATTTTGGCGATCCTCGCACGTTTGACAATACATCAGGGCGTGAAGTGAAGGACGCCGAACTTGCGAAGATGTCGGAAAGCTCAAAGGCCAGCGAAGCCATTCACATGAAGCTATATTGCTCTCGCTCTCCCTACGGCCTCCCCAGATTCATCGGGAACTTGTTGGCAATCTTCGGCGATCGATCTTCAGAGGAGATCAATTACATCACATTTAAGAACAACAACATTCCTTCGATGGCCATGCTCGTATCGAATGGTCAATTGACCTCGGCGACCATTAGCCGTATCAGCGAATTCGTGGAATCGCAGATCCAGGGCAGCGACAACTATTCCAAGTTCTTGATCGTCGAAGCCGAATCCGCTTTCGAAGGGGAAGACAGCAACCCGGTCAAAATCGACATCAAGCCGTTGACCAAAGAGCAACATTCGGATGAGCTGTTCCAGCAATATTCGAAAAACAACCAAGACAAGATTCGGCGGGCCTTCCGCCTTCCTCCGATTCTGGTAGGTAGGGCAGATGACTACACCCGCGCCTGTTATTCGGAAGACACCCAAACCTTGACCGAACAAGGGTGGAAGTATTATTGGGAGATCGAGGAAGGAGAACTGATCGCTACTTTGAATCCCGACAGTCTACAGCTCCAGTATCGTGAGCCGATTGGCGGAATTCATCTGTACGACTACGATGGCCCCATGATGCACTTTGAGAACCGCAACACCGATGTCTTAGTCACCCCCGAACATTGGATGTGGATCAAAGCAAATTTGGGATTCGAAAAGGTTCGGGCGAAGGATATAGAAGCCAATCGATTTTCTTTCTTGTCCTCCGCTTTTTCTCGAGAACCGCTTCTTCAAGCGGAACGGTTCGTGGAAATTCCTGAGATGATTTTGAATGATGGGCCGAACGCTGGAACTAGAGGAAAGGTTCAAATACCCCTTTCGCTTTGGGTTGAATTTGTCAGTTGTTTTGTTGCCGATGGCTCAACGACTCCCGAATTCGTCGGAGGAAAAAGACGCTGCATGTATAACATTTCGTTATCGGCGAAGAAGGAGAGAAAGGTCGAAGTCTTCAAGCGAATCTATTCCCAATTGAAAGAATTGGGATTTAGAGTATTCGAACCGGCTACCGATAAAAATGGAATGGTTCACTTCATTCTTGCTGATAAGGTGCTGTGGAAAATGCTCCGCGACAATTGTGGGCGCAAAGCTTCTGAGAAGCGTTTGCCGATGGAATTCTTGCACTACGATTCCGACACGCTATCGCTGTCTTTGCGAAATTTGCAGAACACGGATGGAACGATTGACTCCCGCGAAGGGAGAACGTCGTGGAGCTACTCCACTACATCACAAGAGCTTGCTGATCAGGTTCAGATGATGGCGATTCACCTCGGCCATCGTGCAAATATGGTTATGACGAAGGGAAAAGGAAACAAATCCGATTGCTACCGCGTATTGATTACTCCCGACCGGATTGAGCATTTGGTGACATCGGAGCAGATTGAGGAAGAATGGTATTCTGGAAAAGTGTACTGTTATGAAGTTCCTGGCCATCTGTTTTTCACTCGTCGCGAGGGAAAGGTAACAGTGCAGGGCAACACCGCCGACACTTCTCGTCGGCTAGCCGACGAACAAGTCTTCGCTCCGGAGCGAGACGATTTTGACGATCTGCTCAATCGGATAATCTTTCCGGCGATGGGAATCAAGTATCACAAGTATCATTCCAATTCGCCCAATACGACAGATAACAGCGAATTGGTATCGATTCTCGCTGGCGCGGAACGGACTGGCGGAATGACGCCACGAATCGCCCGAATGATTCTCGAGGACGTGTTGAGCATCGAGCTTCCAGATTTCCCGACCGACTTCCCGCAAGATCTGCCGTTCTCGATGACCATGGCCGAAGCGGTCAAGAATCAAGCGCAGCCGACAGAGGTTGGTCAACAAGTGACGGCGCTGAAGACGATCGAAATGTTGACGGGCTCAGACCAACACTTTGTCGATCGTCTGGCTGCGATTCAGAAAAGGCTCGATCAAGAGTGGAGCGAATTGTCCAAGCACGAGGAGCATGAGTGATCACCCTCGAGAAAATCGACGATCTGTTTTTGCGCCTCCACACGTTCGATTCGATTTTGTCGAAAGTGGCGAGCGTCTCGGCTGTTGCTCAGACAAGGCGGATTGAGGCGAAGCTCCGTCAATACTTCCTCGCGAAATGGAACGTGCTCCGTCGTGAGGCAGCGGAGAAAGCCGCCCGTCTTGCTCGGGATGGAAAATCTCCCGAAGCAATTGCCTCAGCCGTTCGGAACATAATGGACGAATGGAGTTCTGAGGTTCGCCGACAACTGACCGAGGATATGGCGCGCATCTATCGTCTTGGTCGAGAGTCTCTTTGGGTGAAAGCTCAACGAATGGGAGCACAGCCGGTTGAGAAGGCGAAGAAGAAAATCGTTCTTTCGCCTGTTTTCGATCAAGCCGATCGGCAGGCGGTTCGTGCGATTCAGAACCAGCAGCTTTTCTGGATCTCCGAAGTTGATGGGTATCAGAAGGAAGTCGCTTCGAAGATTCGCGACGTCGCCGAGTCGGTCATTCTAGAAGGTGGAGGCGATCGGATTTTTGCCGGAAAAGAACTCCGAGAGGAGATCGATCGCGTGCTTGGGTATATCTCAACACCGAGCGGCTACAACGGATCGGTCGAAAGCTACTTCGAAGGATTGGCTGCTTCGGCTTCTACGACAGCCAGAACTCAAGGGCAGATTCGTTCGCTTCAAGAATTGGAAGTTACCAACTACGTGGTTGTCAATCCGGACGATGAGCGCACTTGTCCGATTTGTTCCGAGATGAACGGAAAATCATTTACAGTGGAAATGGCCGGCGAGATGGCGGATGAGGAACTCGATGCCGATACGCCAGACGAAGTGAAAGAGGCTCATCCGTTTGTCGGCTTGTCCGATGTGGAAGGGTTGGACTCGGAAGAATTGGCGAGCAAGGGAATCATCTTGCCTCCGTTCCATTTCAACTGTCGATGCAACGTGGATATTGATTCTTCCTCGATTCTGCGAGATTCCGAAGAATAGGAGAGCAGTCATGGGTAAGAAAAAGAGAATGATGATTGTTCCGGAAGAGCGCAACCTTCGCGTCACAAAATCGCTGACAGGCGAGGAGGAGCAACCCCATGCGGTCATTCAACAAGCGATTGACTCCGGTTCTTTATCTGGAGGTGGGTTGAAGAATCCGGCCTCGCTTCCTGGTGGATCTGGGGTTCTTCCATTGACGGTACTCTCTCAGCCGGAAGAGAAGACATCCGACATCGAGAAGATTAAGGACGCAGCCAACTACGTTCCATCAAAGGTAAGTGACGAGGTTCTGCGAGACGACTTCCGAATCGTGCTCGCATGGTTCGCTTCGTGGAGAAAGAGCCCGGAGACCTTCATGTACTCGGGGAGCTTTCTCCATCAGCTTCTCCGGAAGATCTTGGAAGAGGCGAAGCGTCGAGGCCCGGAGGTCATCACCTTCCATCCTGCGAAAATGGATTCCGATACCAAACCCTTCTTCCTGGACATCGCCGAGGACGTTGGACTGCCACCCAGCCAGCTTCAGAAGGCCGACAAGCTCGCTCCAGACTCGAACCCGGAAGAGATGACCACCCGGGAATTGAAGGGCGCTCACTGGGCCTTACATTTGATGTACCGGCGATCGGCCAAGGGTCTCGAGCCCGGATTCACGGTGGAAGGTATCAGCAATCTGCACTCGAGGATTGTGGACACCCTTTTCGGCCGAGGCATTCTACACCCGGCTCCGCCAGATGACGGATTGGACGACGCCTCATCTAGCTTCGAAAAGAACGGAGTCTCTCAACCGGACTGGACGAAGTTCGAAAGCAGCAAACCTGTGAGGAAGAGCGAGGAGGATTCAGAGGACGAATCCGAGATGGATGAACGTGAGAAGTGCTATTCTGAGGTTTCGGAGAAAGATCTCGAACCGTAGGAGGCAAGAATGTATAAGCTAGTGAAGAGGATTGTGATTGAGATTGCACACTTCCTTCCCGAACATCCGGGACTGTGTCGGAATCTACATGGTCATAGCATCGAGGTTCACATCGAGCTATCGGCCGTCGATTTGAACGAAAATGGAATGGTCGCGGATTTTGGCGATATCAAGTCAATTGCCAACAAGTATGATCATCAATGCTTGAACGATTTCCCCGAATTCACCTCCATTCCTCCGACATCCGAAAACCTAGCTAGGTTCCTTGCGGAAGATTGCATGAGGAGATTTCCAAATATTTATTGTGCTGAAGTCAGCGTGCGAGAGACCGAAGGATCGGTGGTGACTTACGTGCTGCCAAGGAATGCGGAATGAAATATCCAATCGTTGAAATTTTCAATAGCGTGCAGGGCGAGGGCTATTGGGCAGGAAAGCCGATGTGCTTCGTTCGTCTCGCCGGTTGCAATCTGGCTTGCGCTTGGTGTGATACCGATCATCGAGAAAAGGCAGTGATGACGGCCGAGGAAATCTATGGGCGAGTGATTCAGTTAACAGAGATGACCACGATCGATACCGTCTGCTTAACTGGAGGAGAGCCGACGATTCACGACCTCAGTGACTTGTCCTATTTTCTTTCTTCCGGCTTCAAAGTCCACGTTGAGACGAACGGATTGAGAGAACTCGAGCTGGACGAATTTATTGATTGGATCACAGTGTCGCCGAAATTTCCTCCCGGCCTTTCTTACGTTCGAGCCACCGCTGGCGACGAGCTGAAAGTTCCGGTCTGCTCGGAATTGACAGACCTCGACATCAAGGATTGTGAGAACTTTGGGTTGTTTCCTCATCGATATCTTCAGCCGGTTGATGGCCCCTATCTGAAGCAGAACGCCGTTCGCTGTCTGAATCTGGCGATGAGGGGGAATTGGCGGCTCAGTTTCCAAGGCCACAAACGATTCGATTTGGCGTAGGAGATTGTCGTGGATGAAAACAAATTCGAAGAAGCGTGTTCTTTGGTTCGGCAGATGTTGAAGTTGATCGGCGTTTTTTTGGAAGATAGCAAAGCCAGATCCGAACTGATGTCTCTGCTTTCATTGTGAGGAACCCAATGGTAACTGCGATCATAACGACTACGTTCACCGGAATACATTGTTGGGCGAACGCTCCGATGTTCAAGCACGCTCATCTGAGGAACCCTCATCGTCATTTGTTCCATGTGAAGGTTTACATCCAGCAAAAGCACGATGATAGGGACATCGAGTTTTTGGGTTTCAAAGACCGCTTGGATCAGCATATTCAGCTATGGCCATTCGATCTTGGAAGCAGATCGTGTGAAATGATGGCTCGAGATCTTATGAATTGGATTCGGTTGAATTATACGGACCGTTACGTTGCTGTGGAGGTTTCGGAGGACGGAGAAAACGGCGCCAGAGTTGAGGATATGAAAATCAGCTTTTGTTAACGCTTCGTTGAGTAGAGCAAAAAAGCTTGGACGAGTAGAGCAGAAAGGAAACCTCCAATGAAGTGGTATTTTGCAGCCGGAACCAAGGAAGGGGTTGATATGCTGCTCGAGGAGAAAGTCTCCTCGATTCTGATGTCCTTCGCTTACTGCAAAAGGGGCCTTCCGGAGGCTTTGGTAAAGGCCGGAAAGAAAACCGACATCATGGTCGATTCCGGAGGTTTTACGGAAGTCGGAAAGCCGGGGAGCAGCCAACTCGAAGGCTACATGGAATTTCTAATCAGTCATAAAAAACTCATTGACGAGTATGTGACGCTGGATCATCCGCATAAAAGAGAGATCACATTTAAGAATTATGCTGCCATGATCGACAAGGGACACGACCCATTGTTTGTTGATCATATGTGGTTTCCTTGGGATGATCGACTCGAGAAGATCTACAAGAATAAGAAGCTCTGCTGGGGAGGAATGGAAAATAGTTGGGCGGAGAAGCAGATCAAACGAATGGACCACGCCTTGGATAAACTTCTGCATGATCCATCAACCAAGATGCACGCTTTGGGTGTTGGTCAGCGATTGAAAAGATTTCTACCCTGGATGGATGCTCTCGATTCGTTCGACTCTTCGACCTGGAGAACTGCCCTTGGAAAATTTGGAAAGTGGACCATATTCGAGCATGGTACGGAAGAACATCCGATGCCGAGGTTTCGACAGGTAGCTCCGCCCTGGTCTGGAAAAAAACCAGGCAAAGAGGTTTATGAGGCTTTCGAAAAGGAAAAGCTCAGTGGCCACGTATACGACGATCGAATCAGGATGGCGATTCGATCGTTGAAGAAATATTATGCGGCTATTGAGAAGTTCCACGCTGACAATAAAAAGAAAGGTCACGAGTGGCTTCACGAAGTCGCGATGAAGAAAGACGAGGAAGGGCCGGACAACGACTATCCTTTACAAGTTCAAGTATCGATTTCGCTCGCCGATCTGAAGGCGGAATCTGGCTTTCGGTCTTCTCCTTATCTCCCGGCCCATGTTCAAAAAAGGCATGACGGATTCAAGATGCAAGCGGTTCGCAAAGGCGGAGTGGTCACATTATTGAATGATCAAGCGCAAGATGAGACGGAACGCTTCCCTCTGATATGCAAACAACTGGCTTCCTTGAATCCGGCTACCGATTTTGTTTTCGACGCTGTTCTCGAAGCGCGGAGCGACATCTTGAATCTCTCAAGCGAGGAAGTGACGAAGGGGATAGTGAACGAGGATCGATTTGTTCTGAGCGTTCTCGATGTGGTTCGGACTGAAATAGACGTTCGAGAAAAATCATTCGTCGAGAGATCTCAGATTTTGGATACCTTCGACTTCCCCCAAGCATCGTTGGTGTCTCCGAGTCCGGGGTTGAATCGATCACCCTCCATGTTCGTTCGAGATTCGGAAGAGGCCGAAGAGGCCGTCTTGAAGATGAACAAAATAGCCGGATCGCGCGGAGCAGTTTTGCATTCCGAGATTGTGGCAGAGATCGAAAACGAGCAGCCTGTGACCAAAGCGGTGAGCGAGAAAAACGATCCCTATCTCACAATTCCTCCCGAGGATCGAAAATATCCTTACGTTGTCCATCAACACTGGCGCGGGAAAGGTGTTCATTCAGATTTCCGGATCGGATTCAAGCCGGAAGATCTTGCGCTTGGTTGGACGTTGAATACAGCAATAGCGGACGCTATCAAAGAGCCAGTGACAAATCTGGCAGAAGCCCGACAAGCCGCCAAAGAGAAAATGGGCGACTACTCGAAGATCAACTGGCGAACGGGCGAGTGGGCTTTACGCGACAAGATGGGTGTGGAGAAGCCATCGAGAACATCCATCTTGGCTGAGAAGAAGAATCCCGCTCCCTGGAAATGGCTCGAGGTCGAAGGAGTGACAAAGGTTCCGGAAGAAGGCGAAGCTCTCCCAGTCGGAGGGACGCGCAATTTCCCCGGAGTCTTTTTGATCGTGGATCGTGGCGATTTAGAATTCGGCGCTCAGAAGCCATGGTTCCACGAATACTTCGTGCAAGGCGATAGCATGAACTATCGCGTCATCTTCCGTCAATTGAAGATGAGCGCTGAAGTTCTTCCTCCGTCTGAAGGCGACAATGACGGGGAGGGGTCGAGCGAGCGGTGGCTGTTTGCCAGACCGGATGAACTGAGACCTTACGTTTTGGACAAAGAAGCCGTTGCCAAAGGCTGGATGCCTCCGGCCGGAGTTTCCGCCTTGCCCGAAGCGATCCGAATTCAAGTTCCGAAGCACTATCAGTACTGGACGATATCGAATCAGGCCAATGCGAAGATGACGCGCGACTACTTGGTCGATGATATCGAGAAGAAAGAAGTCATCTTGGATTTCGAAGCCTCTTATAAGAGAGCGGTTCACAAAAGGAACGAGGAGAAAGAAATGGACTTCAATTCAACAATCCGCTTTGGAATGCCGATTGCGAAGGTGGATAAAGATAAGCAGTTGGTTACGGGCATCGTGCTCGAACCCGATGCCGTTGATGCACAGGGCGATACGATTGATCGTGAGGCAATCGAAAGAGCGGCGCACAACTTCTTGGCAAAGTACAACAGGGAAACTGAAATGGGATTGCTCCACCAAGTCTTTGGTGAGATAGGCGTCGAATTAGTTGAGTCCTATCTTGCTCCGGTCAATCTTGAAATAGGAGGCCAATCCGTTAGCGAGGGAACATGGTTGATGACGGTACGAGTGAAGGATGACAAGCTATGGAAAAAGATCAAGGAGAAGGAGATCACGGGATTCTCCATCGGAGGGGTCGCTGCTGTAGTATAAACGTCGCTTGACTTTATTTCGGGAATCAATAGTCTTGGAGTGAAGGAGTGTGTTTGCAGCCAATGCTTATTTACGATGTAAATAGAGAGTCGGGTTAGCGGAGGAGCCATGGCAGATCAGACAAGGCGAATTCTAGACGTTGACGTTCGGGAAGTATCTCTGGTTGATCGCGCTGCAAATCTGCGGCAATTTCTTGTTCTCAAGCGTTTGACGGAGGAAGACATGGGAGCGTTTATCGACGAAAGGAGCGAAGTCGTGAAAGCAAAGAAAGATGACGAAGTGAAGGAAGACGAAGTGAAGGAAGACGAAGCCAAGGAAGAGGCCGAGAAGGAAGCGGCTAAGAAAGCCGGCAAGCCGAAGTTGAAGGAAGACGAGGAAAAGGAAGAAGTCGAGGAAGCCGACAAGGCCGCGAAGAAGAAGGCCGGCAAGCCAAAGAAGAAGGAAGAAGGCGACGAGGAAGAGGAAGACGCTGAGGTGGAATGCCAAGAAAAGAAGAAGGCCATGAATCCGATGGCCGTCGCTGGCATGCTCCAAGGTCTCAAGGGCAAGGGTCTCCCGTCCGAAGCGGTCAAAGAAGTCGTCGCGTGGCTCGAGAGCCAAAAGAAGTCCGGCAAGCCCGACCCTTCCGAGGAAGCTCCGCCCGACGAGGAAGTCGAGGCGTCCGAAAAGAAGAAGAGGGGCATGAAGAAAAACCTGGCCGTCGCTATCATGGAAGACGGCTCGATCATAGTAGAGGGCGAAGAGATCAGCAAAGCGCGGAAGTTCACTGAGTCCCGAACTGGGACGGTCAAAGAAGTCGTGACCCAGCTATTGAATCTGCTCCACGATGTCGATTCGGATGCTGCGAAGGCCGTTGTCAGTTCTTTTTCCCAGTTTCCCCTTGGTTCCGTTCCCGCTTCCGAAGTGAAGCCGCTGGGAACGGAGGGCAAGGTTTCCAAGCAGCTCGAGGAAGAAAATGCCGAGCTGAAGAAGCGCCTCGAGACGCTCGAGAAGAGCCGGAGCGATTCGAAGGAACTTCCGGGCGATAAGACGGACGGAGCGCAGGTAAAGAAGAGTCTTTGGAACGGCGTGCTGTGACACGAAAAGAAAACGAAGGAGAAAAGAAAATGACGAACGAAGAACTGGTCCAGAAAGCAATCATCACAACCGACGGCTTGGCTTCCGCTGGAAAGTTGAATCCTGCGCAGGCCGACAAATTCATCGACTATGTGATCGATGAGAGCGTGCTGAAGAACAATTCCCGCATCGTGCGATTCCGCGAAGAGTCGATGGATATCGACAAGATCGGCATCGGCCGAAGAATGGCGTTCCCGAAGACAGAGGCGCAAGATCCTGGCCTCCGTCGTGGATTGACGACTTCGAAGATTTCTCTAACTCCGAGAAGCCTCATCCTCCCGTTCGAGATCTCCGACGAGTTCAAGGAGATCAATCTCGAGGGCGAGAGCGTCGAAGATTCCATCATCAAGATGATGGCTCGCCAATTGGCGAACGACATCGAGGAACTCTACATCCACGGTAACACCGTCGGCCCGGCCATTCTCGAAAGCGACTATAAGGACGGCGGTTCGACAACCAAGTATGTCAAGGACAAGTATCTCTCCATGTTCGATGGTTGGAATCGGCTCGCCGACTCCGGTCACGTTCTCGATGCCGAAGGCGCGAACATCGGCCTGACCGTGTTCGGCTCCATGCTTCGCCAGCTTCCGACCAAGTTCCGTCGGAACCGCTCCGCTCTTCGGTTCTTCCTCTCCCCCGACCTGGCCCAGCTCTACATCGAGAAGTTGGCCACCCGTGCGACGAGCCTCGGCGATAGCGCCGCTGGCGGCGCTGCCCATTCGCCCTATGGCGTGCCGATCGTCGAAGTTCCCCTTCTCCAATTCCTGCCTCAATGTGTCCAGCACGTTGTGCTCAGTGGCACGACTGCGACCGCTCTGCGGTATGCTCCGGTTTCCAGCGTAGTCGTCAGCAAGAGCACCCTCCTCGATACGGCTGAGAGCGCCTACAGCTCCAGTGCCGACTACCTCGTGAGCGAGTCGGCAGGCACCGTGGCTCGGCGTGGCGGCACGGCCATCGGCGACGGCGACACCGTGAAAGTGACCTACACCGCGAATCCGCAGGTTCTTCTGACTCACTTCCAGAATTTCATCATGGGTATCGGCAGAGACATCCGGATCGAGAAGGATCGCGACATCTACAAGGGAGTCTACCAGTACGCGATCACCACTAAGATCGCCGTCCAGTTTGAAGAGGCCGACGCAATCGTCAAGGGCAAGAACGTCGGTCGTGGCGTCTGATTCTTAACCGTGTGCATCGTTTGGAAAGGATCTCAAGATGCGCAAGGCTATCGTAGAGCTTCGAGGCTGTTCATCGTATTGCAAAGGTGCTCGGCTATTCGTCAAAGATATCCCTCAAGTCGTAGAGGGCGATCAATCAATCGCGTTCTTCAAGTCTCGAGAAGAATTTTCCGTGCGAGAGATAGCGCCCGTAGTCGATCCGATTCCTGAGCCCATGGTCGAGGAAGTGGTCGAGCCAGAATTGGACGACTCCGATCTTCCCCCTCCCGTGGAGCAGGGCGAGCTGGCCGAACCGGAGCCGGCTCCCATCGTGGAAAAGTCCGCGAAGCGAAAGATTGTGAAGAAGGCTAAGTGATAGTTGGGTGGAGGAGATGAAATACTCTCCTCCATTCTTTTTCCTCGTTTGGCGATTGCTCAAGAGGAGTTCGGCATGTTGCATGTTCACACTTCAGATGGCTTGACGATAGCAATCGATTTTGCCGATGTGGACCAAACGAGGGAGTGGATTGAGAAAATGAAAAACCCCGCTTTCGTGGAACGAATCACAGGCATCTCGATATCCGATCGGGGTGTCATGTATTCTTTCACGAAGCCGCTAGGATTCCAAAGAATCGGGTTCGAGATTGAGAAAGTTGAAGCGGATCAGGAAAGGAAGATCAAAGGAGGAGAGCGATTGGTGTGTTATGCGGACGACGTGCGAATCACTTTGATGGTACACGCTGCACAACGAGCGGTTCGAGTCTCCATGGTCAAAATCGGCAAGCGTCGATTCGACCCTTCGGCGAGGTGAGTTGTGGCGAACATTACAGTCAGCACGACGGGCAACCTCGATGACACCGCTAACCAAAGCTTGCTCCATGGCGAGAATATCACGATCAACAGTGGCGCGGTGCTGACCGTTGATTCCGATAATAGGTGGGCACAACAAGCAGCCGTTGTTGGCTCGGCCGCTGTCTCGACAAGCTCGCAAGGCGGAACCTTCAAGCTGGATGGATCGAAAACTTGGTGGCTGCCATTTGACGGATCTTCTGGTAGCCACGGATTGGCTCTCACTTCCGCGCAATATTTCGATTCTCCGGCCTATACGGATCAAACGACAGAATCGAACAACGCAACAGCCAACGATATGACTCTCCTGCCTGCTGTTCCCGTTATCAACGACGCCTACTACTTCGGGCACGACTATCAATTCACTCGCCTTTGGGTGAACATCGGAACGGCCGGGGCGGGAACATGGACTATCACTTGGGAGTATTGGAACGGGTCGGATTGGACGGCGCTCTCGAACGTGAGAGATGACACGTCCGGATTCAAACCTTCTAGCACTGGCTGGAAGATGGTTCAATTCTCGATTCCTACGAATTGGACAACTTACGCTGTCAACGGAGTGACAACCTATTGGGTTCGTGCTCGGGTTAGCGCCTACACTTCGATCACTACTCGACCGCTCGGAACGCAAGCTAGGATTTGTGTTCTCGGAAAGACGTTGAATGGAGCCGGCGGAGCGTCGGGCGAGATCATAGGCGTTTGGGATACGATGGGAGCGGCGCCTGTTTGTGGTAACAGCTCCTCCGCTACAGGTTGGTTCAAGCTCCGCTCGAAGACTGGGACCTTTGTAGATAATGAAGCACTCTCGATTGACGGTTCAGCTTACAATAGTGCCCTTGTTAATTCTTCGACCGGAGGCCAGCGAGGCTGGATTCATTTTGTTGGAGAGAGAGCCAACGATGTTATCTATCCATATTTGGGCACATTTCAAGTTCGAGGCGATTGGTTCTATGTCGGCCAAACAGATGGTAATCGCCGACAGACACTCCAGCTCCCAGTATCGGACTATTTTCCTGGCGTGTGGATCGAGACAGCAGCGAGCAGCGGAGTGTATAAATTTTGGCCGAACGGAATAGGGGTCTGGGCTGCCGCAACGATGCCGATAGACTTAAGAGGAAAATTTGTCGAAGTTACCTCTACCGGATTGATTCGAATAGGCGGAACGTCTGGCGGAGCCGACTGCGGATATCTTCCTCCTTCTGGATGCAATATCAGAATTCCCAATGTGATGGTTGGAACATCTAGCAGCGCCAATTGGGATGTCAATTTGTGGGAAGCTGCTCATTCGGATCATTGGGAAGTTCGAACAACTGGCGGAGGAGAGTTAGACATAGAGTATATGTGTGGTTTATCGGCCTATGTATATGCGAACCAAGCTACGTCGATGAATATTTCTCATTCGTGTTTTTCGTTTTATCTGGTTGGAAATGAGTTTAATGAGCCTTCTGTTTTGGATGATGTTCACGTCAGTCAGCCAATAAATGGAGTTACTGGCTACGATGCGGTTACCGGAAGTTTTTCCTCAGTGATAACATTGAAAATCAAAAATAGCTCGTTCTGGCGTTATACCGGATTGGGAGCAACGACTTCGCAAGTATCTATTTTAGCCATCGGTATGAATGTTGAAGGGGTGACAATTCTTACCGACAACGTTGTTGGTCAAATGGCTCCTAGGGCGTATGGCGGGACTACGAATACTATCTATGTTTCTGGGATGGGAACCCTAACCGAAGAAAGATGTACTGTGATTGGTGGAACTCACTATGCTGGAACTTCAAAGTGTAGAATCACAGATCTTGTTTATGCCGATCGTTTGTTTGGAGCAACAGATACAAGCTACCCAGTTAACTGTTGTTATTTTTCTGGAGTGACCGACGGTGTATTGGATGGACTATCCTTTTTCGCTGGCATTTCCGATATCGTGGCGCCATACAACTATCTTATAGTTACTTTTGGTTGTCGCGGTCTGAGAGTGAGAAATATTGGAACCCAAGTCGCGGCGCTAGATCTTGGAAGCAAGACTTCCTATACCAACATAGCTTCCGGCACGGGCTTCGATCAAAGTGTCAAAACACAAAGAATCTATGTCTCAAATTCAAGAAATACTACTTATCTTTATACTCAGATTTCTTCTAGAGGATACACGATTGAAAATTGTTCACAGAATAATGCCGCAACTCTTGTCGGAGGACAGTCGGGCTCAACCAATGGAAAGATGGTTTTATATAAAGGATTCTATGGCGGCGGCGCATCGACCGGAGGGTTTGGAGCCTCTGGTCCTATTCAAAATGTGTTTACTGGCGTTTTCGGAACTCATTTCTGGGATGCCTTCCATTCTGCGACTCGCGGGAAGATCGGACTGTTCTTCACCCCGAAAATGGATGAGTATCCTTCGAACATAGCCTACGAGATAACCGGAGGCGCTCCCGCGTTTAGTCTGGCTGGATCTCTATACGTCATCGCCTTGACCGATAAGATCGTCTACAATTGGCCTCACTACATTCTCGGCTATACCGGCTTCACATCTGATGCTGTTCAGATCAACGGAACCAACGTCAGCGGAGGAACCTACGGGTTCGGCAATCATCGGATCCGCTATCAGATCGACAAGAACAATGGCAGCGGATTTGGAGCTTGGACGGAATGCACTGCGGCGAATCTGGCAGCCGAGACCGGAATCTCACCTACTCTTGGGTTCAAACTCAAGTTTGAGATTTCTTGTGTTGTGGCAGATCCAACAAATCTGATCAATGGCTTCTACGTTTTTGGAGCTACAGATGCTACCAGTCAGTTGACACAGTATCCAATAACCGAGACTGTTCAAGTCATTCTAAGCGGAATCGTTCCAGGCTCGAGCTACATTCTGAGAGACATCGCCGGAAATGTGCTGGCGGAGAAATATCACTCGGCTGTAGCAAACGAGGAAGTCACATTGGAAGTTCCTTCAGACTCTCCTTCGACTTTGGTCTACATATCGGCCGAGATTCGAAAAGGATCTGGCACTCCAAACTATGAGCCATTCGAGACCGCTGGATACGTGAGTTTTATGAGTCCGTTGACGCTAACAATTCTTCAAATACTAGATACAGCAAACCCGTAGGAGATTCCGATGAAAAGAAGAGAACAGCTCCAATCGATTCTGGCAAAGGGCGCTTCAGATCTGAGCGAGGAGGAACAAAGCTTTCTGCGGATTCATGCTCAATTTCTATCGAAGCAAGAAATTGAGAGCTTTTCCCCCGTTCTGCTTCGGAGAAATCTTCTCGCATCGGAACGCTCGGAGTTGAGGAGATTGCTACTTCTGGATAAGCTCTTCCCTCGGCCAGTGGATTGGACGCAAGATGAGGAGAACAGGGAAGCGGAAGAGGACTGTGTTCTCCCGCTTCAGATTGAGAGGGTGTCATGAGCGCCTATGACGATTTCGAATTCGACATCGACAACCTAGTGCTTCGCCACATATCGGGAAGCTCTGTTTACCCTGTAAACACGATTTACAAGGTTTCAGCAGATTTATCCGATGACCAAGGTCGAATGATCAAGAAATACCCGATGGTCGCTTTGACGCCGGTTGACTATCGAATGGTGTACGGCTGGTTCATCACTCCCGATGCCGTCAAGTATCTGAGCACGGGTTCGATCACAACGTCCGGCTACACCCATCCAACCAATCCAACCGGAATTCGCCTTCTGACCTTCACCGCTCCGACGAGTTGCGTATCGGGCGATGTTGGCAAGCCGGTTTTGGGAGGAACGACAGGGGACGCTGGAACGCTTCTCTACTATGACAACGCGGCTGGCATGTGGTGGATCCGATGTATCGCAACAGACGACCTCTTCGATGTGTCCGAGACTGTCTCCGTGACTGGTGGAACCGGGACAGGAACGACAGCGGGAGCAAGCGCAACAGGCGAAGATGTTTACACCGGAATTTACACGATCGGCACAATCGAAGCCGGATCGTCGATCTACTTGCGACAGAATGAAGTTGAGATTTCGCCTTGGTGGAGCACCGGAAACATCGACATCTTGATCTATGTCCAAAGAGCTGGAGCGTTGATCAGCTCCGGATTGGTCGATGGATGGATTCGAGAGTGGGGTGATTCGGGAAAATATTTTGAAGCCGATCTCTCCTCTGGCGCCAGGACGCCGGTCTCCGTATTTACCAGGCCCGACTTGTCGAACGCTTCGCTGCTTGCAACGGTCGGAGCATGGGATGACGTTCTCTTCGCTTTCGTGAATGGGACAATCAACTATGGATCGGGAACTGGCTCGGGCTTGGACGACTACAAAATTTTGTGGGATCAGACAAGCAACGCGACAGGTGTCATTCTGAAGAAAGGAACGACGGTCTCCGGAACCTTCACGCTTGGCAACGTCGAAGGGAGCTTCGCTTCGTCTCATGTGGTATCGCTTCTCGCTCAGATTTCTTTCGGAACTCAGACAACGGCTTTCACTGCCGGCCAGGTTGTAACCCAAGCGGTCTCTGGAGCGACGGGAACAATCCGGCGAGTCGACCAAGACCCGAACGGTCTGGGCGTTACGGGCCGACTCTATCTCTCGAACGTTAGCGGGACCTTCAATGCTGTGAACGCTCTTTCCGATCCGCTTGGTGGAGCGGCCACTGCGACGAGCTTGTTGACCGCAGCGCCCTCTTGGCAAGCTTCCACGACAGGCGCCTTCGCGGTCGCTCACACGATGCTCTACAACCTCGAGAACGGCGCGGGCGAGGTTCCTTGGGATGTTGTGATCAAATGTCAATCGCGGGCTTTGGCTCAATGTTACGAGCGGAGCAAGTACATCGTTCGGAAAGATTCAACCCATCAGCTTCGCCGAGTCGTATCGGGAGCAATCACACCAATCAGCGGTCGTTTTTACAACGCCGCCTACACCGGCTATGAAATCACAGAGCAGGCTCCGTTCGGCCAAATGCCTGGAACAACTTTCTTCGGAGCGAGAGGTGTTCTCATTCTCGGCATGGTTGATGCCGATATCAACAACGCGCAGCTCGTCGATTCTACTGGCGCGACCCAGTTTCTCCCGAATCGCCAGAACCTCCGAATCACCGGATTGATCGTTGGCGATCGTGTGGCGCTGTTCAAGTTGACCGGAGCCGGTGGAGATCCGGATGAGAACATGATGGGAGGCGTCGATACAACTTCGGCAGGAGTCAGCTATCTGAATCTGGTAGGTCCGATTCCCGCTGACACACCTGCGAGCGGAACGATTTGGGTGAAGAAGTCGGGAGAGAAGACTTCCCAATACGTCATGTATTCCTACTCTGGAATCTCTGGGAATCAATTGACTGGTCTGAGTCCCGTGACAGCGAAGGCGTATGCTGTCGGTGACACTTGTCTGATTCCATACATCGATGAGGTTTCGGCGGCTTCGTCGGTCAGCGTCCAGATCATCCAGATCGCGACCAGGCCATGCTTGGTCGAGGTTCGGAAGTATGGATACAATCACTTCGAAATCGAATCTGAGATCACTGCGTTGGGTTTGTTAGTCCAAGCGATCAGAACAGTGGACACAGCGGTGTAAGCATGGCGATCCGACTCGACATAGATGATCGATTGATATTGGTCGAAGCGCCCGCTACGACTGTGGAGATCCAAGAATTGGTTCGAGCCATTCGGGCGTTCGAATCGGAAAGGCTATCCCTCTTGCTTCCGAGCTTCGCCGATGCAACGGGAAAGCAGGAATTGAGCCCGGGGAAGCTCGTCGGTCTGACTCTCCTGTTGAGGTATAATTGGAGAATCAAATTCGAAGATCGACCTGGACCTGCAACGATTCGCTGCTTCATAACAGCGGGAAATCTGACAGCGGAAAACGACTACGATGACGATCCGATTGCCGCTTCGGAATATGTATCGACGACGATCGAGCAATCGACTTCGGCGGCTTTGATTCTCTCGCCTGAGACTATCGTCTCTGGAATCCAAGGGCGTCCATTTGATCCAAACGGGCTCTTCCCTTGAGAGGGGTTTGACCAATGCCTGCGCTGGCTAGAAATCAAGAGAATACGCCGAGCATCATCAATTGGTTTACAACGGTAAACGGAACGCTGACCGATATGTATGAGGTCGGCTTCCAGATTTGGGATATCTCTGGAGGATTGCCTGGAACCCAAATCTTTCCAAGCACGCCCGGTGGATGGGAGACTGTGACAGGAACCGATGGTCACTACTCGGTCGGTCATTACTACTCTTTCGATACGGACGAAGATGCTGGTTGGACGCCTAGCCTCGGCACTACAATCGGAACCCATCGCGTGCTGTGGAGGTGGAAAGCAACGGCCGGGGCTCCGTATCAATCGGGCTCTGAGGATTTCGAGATTCTACCGGAGTCGGCAGGTGGAACCGAAGATTGGTATATCACGGTTCAAGATGTGCGCAACGCTGGTCTTTCCGCCGAAGATTATCCCGAAGCAAAGGTGGTCGCCGCGATCGAGCTTTGGCAACGGTTCCTCGAACGGGCTTGTCGTCAATGGTTCAATGCGAGAACGCTAACCTTCCAAGTCGATGGGAACGATTCCGACACTTTGCTTTTTGGCGTGCCGATCATTTCGATCGATTATTTGAAATTGAATGGTTCGGATTCGGAGCTGGATACGGCCTATTACAAATCTTACTCTGGCAATAGCTACCCCGATGATCGCGCAAATCCTTGCATCAAGCTGATAGGCCCGTTCGAATGTCGTAACATTTTCACCGGACCATTGGAAAGAACGCGAATGCGATTTCTGAAGGGGAGAAAGAATCAAGAGATCAAAGGAACGTTCGGATATGTTGAAGAGGACGGACAAACCCCGAAGATGATATCTCGCGCTCTCCTGTTGCTTGTCTGCGAGAAGCTCATCACTCCAGCATTTCCCGAAGCCGCAGGATCAAGCATTCTGCATCCCAGTTCGGTCTCCGTTCAGTCTGAGACAACGGACGGGCATTCGATTAGCTACAAAACCCTCATTTCCAATTTCCAGACTCGGAGATCCGGCTTGTCTGGGATAACACAAAACGCGGAGGTTCTAGATATCATCAAACTCTATCGCGCTCCTTTGGGAATCGCTTCGCCTTCACATTGGTCTTTCTACTGAGGTCATCATGGTTCAGCCTAGACTAATTCATCCTTGCAACATTGTGATCAGACGAGTCGATCACAGCACGACCGCATATGATGAGGACGCGAGAGAACCAATGCAGCAAGCTACTCGGATGATCAGCGTGACGATTCCAGGCCAAGTCTCGTGGATCGATACTTCGAAAATGGAGACAGGCAAAGGCGGAGTGATTTTGAATGCGTTGGGCTATGTATTGTTCCGGAAGCTCGACCTCGATGGAGCGGGATTCGCAATTCAAGTGAATGATCGAATCTCGAAGATGGGTCACGTAGAGACCGATGTTTACGTGGAGCGATTGGAATGGATCGGCCACTATCCGGAATCTACCGGACCGACGATGATCAAGGCGTATTTCTCAGACAGGCTTCCTTCGAAGCAAGTGGGTCAATGATGGCCGTGAAGTGGAAAGGGTTTGGAGACTTCAAGAAAGCTGTTGACGCAGCGGGCTTGGGAAAGTCTTGCCGAAAAGCACTGAAAAGAACGGCTGGGATCATCGGGAAGCTCGCGGTGGCTCATGTTCGAAAGACAATCGCCGAAGGGGACTATGTTAAGAATTCCGAGTTGACGGTAGCGTTGAAAGGAAGCAACGAACCGTTGAAAGGCACGAAAGGCGCTGAGCTTTGGAATTCGGTCAATGCCGAGGTTCTCGCTTGGAATCGGATTTTCGTCGGGGTGAATCGGAGCGATGGTCGATATCAAGTCGCCGTCGCAGTCCACAATGGAGCCGTGATTCAAGTGACTCCTGCGATGCGGGGCTTGTTCTTGTACCTTCACCTCGCTTCAACCGGAGAAGAACATCAAGGCGAAAAGAGTGGGGAAGCGTTGTTGACATCCGAAAGGGCGAAAGAGCTTTTCAAACTATACAAAGGATGGATGCCCTTGAAAAGCTCGACGACTCAGATTGTCATTCCCGCTCGGCCCTTCTTTACGAAGGCGTTCGAGGACGAAGCATTCAAAGAGAAAATCCGCAAATATTGGCGCGGAGCTATCGAAGAAGCGTTTATGGAAAGATTGAAAGGCGGGTGATTCGATGGCCGATCCAGCAGTCACGCCTGCGAGGCTCTCGAAGCTGATCAAAGAATTCCGATTCTCAGAAGAGATTCGGAGTCGATTGTCTTTCGGAACCAACGTTCGATTGAATCCCGATCTCCATCTGATTCAATTGAAAGCCACCGACGGCCTTTATTCATTGGACGATGATTTGTGGATGAAAACGTGGATCGCCAATCCGATGAATGCCCGTCAATGGTTGGGATTCGAAGTCTCGGCAGTGCATGAGGAGAATGAGGAAGGCGAAGTGACAACCAGCCTCGGATTCCGCTTGTCCGACGGAACGGACGAGTTCATTTGGGATGGAGCAAATTGGGCCGAAGAGGATGACGATTGGAACACGGAAGCTGAAATTGCTTCACACATTTCTTCCTTTCCAATCGGAGACAAGAAAATCCAAGTCGTGGTCAATCTGAAAACGACAGACGAGCGGCACACTCCAAAAGTCTACAGCATCAAAATCCTCTACTCCTCCGACTGTCTTTTTCAAGAGGACATCGTTTTTCGATCGTTGGTCCGGAAGCTGAAGGAATCGGTGAGACCGCTCGGAAGGCACGTTTTCACAACGACAAGCACGCTGACCAGCGTCTTGTTGAAAAGCACTCACAAGATGGATACGCCCTACAATGTCGTTTTAGTTGAAGGCGTCTACAATCACACGGATGATCCTGACCATTTGACCAACCTGGCTACGACATTCAACCCCTCGACTGGCGTTGTCACTCTCGGTTCGACATTCCCGACAAATCATATCCTCTGGCTCGATTTTAGGTGGGAGCCGGAAGTATCTGTGACTACAAGCCAAGACTTCTCCGAAGTGGCGAAGGTTCCAGCGTTGGTTTTGGACACAATCAACCTAGTGGACTGCAACGAGCTATCGCAGTATGATAGCGTAATCAACCGGAGCACGGGTTCCGGTTGGAAAATTTTCCCTCCGATGAGGGGTTCTTTGGAAATATCGCTCCGGATGTTGACCGATAAAGCTACCGATCAACTAAGACTGGCCGACGAATTAAAAAAGTTCTTCATGCTCAATCCAACCATTCGTTCCTTTGGATTGGATGAAGACTATCGGCTCTGGTTGATCGATGAATACAAGCAAGACAGCGGAATGGATCGCAACGATGTACTTTCAGGTCGAATGATGTTTAGGGTGGTCGATGTTCTTTTCTACATGAAGGAGGCAGTGGCAGTACATGGAATCGAAAATGTTGTGTTGAACTTGGAAAGTCTTGAGGACTAAAAAAGGAGGCAGGGAAAATGGCTCAGAGAAGGATCGGCCCGGTAAGAGGGGCAGGCGTCGGAGTGGTTGAGACGGAAGGCGATAAGCCGATCGAGGCAGGAGCATTGGGCTGGGTAGGCTATGCGGGAGTCCTCGAAAAGGGTCCAACCAACAAGTTGATAGTCGCTTCGAGCGTATCAAAATTTTTCAAGAAGTGTGGCAGCTACATCTCGGATTCGCTTCTCCCGGATGCTTGCAAACACTTCTACTCTTTGGCCAGTGGCGCGGGCGGCATTCTACTTGTTCGCGTGACCGACGGCGACGAAGCCCAAGCGGAAATCACACTCTACTCGAGAAGCTCGGCCCGAAAGGCGATGGGCAAAATCAAGGCCGCCAATGGCGGTCGCTGGGGAGGCAAAGCAAAGAAGTATACGGATGATCTGAGCGCGTCTGGGAAGTTGACTGAGACGACGCTCGACACAGAAAACACGTTCCTCAAAGACGAATGGAAGGATGGCTGGGTGGAGTTACTGGCCGTTCCGAACGTTCGATATCCGATCATCAGCAACACAGCGGCCGGAGTCATCACAGTGGCTTCGGATCAATTGATGAAAACGGCTTGGGGCGCCGGCCCCGATCTCCGTTTTTATCTCTATCGCGAAAACGACGGAAAGGCGCTGTCGGTTGAGGTTCGCGATGGCGAAGAGAATCCTACGATCGAATTCGGCTTGTTCGTCTATGTCGATGGCGCTCTCGCCAATCAATGGCCGAATCTATCGCCAGATCCGGACTCGACTCGGTACTGGGTGAACTTGATCAACAATGACGGAAACAACGATGAGATTTGGGTTCAGAACCTTTGGACGGGGGCTTACACCGCTGCGTCTCGTCCGGCTAACTTCTACGGAATCAGCTCGGCAATCACGGATGAGACATTGACGGCCGTCATCCACGAGTTCAATCCGGCTAAAGTTGGGAATGCGAGCGGAACGTGCGCTCTCGGTTCCACGACTGACGCGATGGTCGAGCAGACAATCACGATCACCTTTTCCGGAGCGACCGCGGCAGCGGCAGTTAGCGATCTCTTCGGGGCTCTCGGTTCGGTGACAGTTGGTTCGGCTTTCACACCAAACAACAAATGGACTCCTCCATTCACCTTGACCGCAGGAACAACCGTGTGGGAAGCGGCCGATGTTTCCGTTCTCAAGTACAAGCCGTTTGTGGCTGATGCTCTAATCGGCGGCTCGCTCTATCAGGATAAAGTCAACTATCCGAGAGAAAAATATCGCATCGTCGACAACACCCACAAAGTCATCACCGTGGCGGCTGGCGCCGATTTGACGGATAGCGGAGCACCTGCCGACGAGTTCATGGTTGTGGCTCCAATCGAATTGGCAGGCGGTCGAGACGGAATCGCCGATCTGGAAGATACCCACTACGAGCAAGCTCTCGATGTCAGCAATTCGTTGTTCAACCAGATCGTCGGGAAGAGTCTCGGGCTCGTGAAATTGGCCTGCCCTGGCGTGACCGCAACGGCAGTGCAGAAGGCTGGAATCGCCTACGCCGATGCAAAGAATCACCAGTTCCGCATCGAGATTCCCGACACCGTGCTCACCGAAGAGGACGCGGACAACTATGTGAACAACACAATCGGCCGGAACGACTTCGCAGTTGTCTCCTTCCCGAGCTATGGTTACGTGTCCGATCCGGAGACACCGAGCGAGGGCAAGCTGAAGCTCGTATCCCTGACCGGAGCAATCCACGGAAGAGAGGCCAGAATCGCGGCCGACTATCTCGGCTATCACAAGGCGGAAGCCGGCATCGACGCGACGCTCTCGATGGTTCTGAAAATCCCGACCGAGGATGCAATCCTCAACGAGGAATATCTCAACCCGCTCGGAATCGGCCTCATCAAAAAGATGAAAGGCAACTTCGTGATTTGGGGCGATCGGACCGTCTGCACAGATCCAACATGGAAGTGGAAGCACCAGCGCGAGCAGATGTGCTACTACGAGAACGTCCTTCGTGAAAGCTTCGATTGGGTGGTGTTCTGCATCAACGATCCAATCGAGGACAAGCGATTGGTCGCGAGCCTTCGCAGCTTCTTCATCCCGGAATGGAACAAGCGGGCTCTAAGAGGAAAGACGTTTGAGGCAGCCGCAATCATCAAGATCGATAGCGAGAACAATACCGACCTGACTCGGGCTTCTGGAGATCTTTACGCTGACGTGTCGCTGAGTCTCGCTGATACCGTCGAGCGTTTTTTGATCAGAATCGGCAAACAAGGTATATTTGAGGCTGCTGTCTAAGGGAACAGGGATTAGGGAACAAGGAGGATCGGAAAATGTCAGTCACTCTTAAGAAGCTATTGGGCGAAGGTGGTTCGGGTCTGGACGAGTCGATGGGCTTCGACACTCTATATGACGTGCTGAAGCAAGTGGTCACGGAGCTTCGGGCGCTTCAAACTCAGTACAATCAATTGAGAGCCGACTACAACACGGAGCACTCGACCGACACGACAGCAACGGCAGTCTCTAGCACCCTCGCGATCGAGTGATCGCTGCGGGATAGGAGAGGACCATGAAAGGCGCTATCAAAGCTGGCCACATGCCAGCCAACAAGTTCCAGCTTTTGGTGCTCGGCCTTCCGCCGATCACATTCACGAAGGTCTCGAGCATCGAGGATGAACTCGAGATCGTGGATCTTCCGGACCGCACCAAGGCAAGCGGTGGAAATCGGAAAGCGGTTGAGTTCACCGCCTCCGTTCCGATGCACCATCTCGCCGAGCAAGCAGCTCTGGAAATCTGGTTTTCCCAGAGTCAAGATCCGGTCGATCCTGGCTATAAGAAGGTCGCCACTTTGATCTACATCTCGATTGACGGGAATGTCTTCCGGACGTTCTCGCTGACAGGGGTCTTCCCCTCGAAGCGGTCGGCGAGCGAATTGGATATGGCAGACGAAGGCAGCATGTCGGCGACGGAGTGGACGTTCCAAGCAGACGACGTTGGCGCGTTCTAATTACTAACTCAGGTTAGACCTATCAAGGCCATTTGGCCGATTGGAGGCAAACCATGGCTCTCTCCGAAAAAATCAAGGTTCAGACCCTCAGAGAAAACGGCGCAATTCTTCCTGTCGGATTTTCAAACTCTACCGAACGTGGACTCGTGGCCAAGCGTTGGAGGCTGAAAGAAGAAAAAGAACTGTCGGCAATCTTCGATGAAAACGGAGCGAAGATGGACAGGTATGTTTCCAGCGTTCTGGCTACGATGTTCACGAAGATCGGACCTCACGACCTGACCACGATGGATGCGGCAAAGAAAATGTTGGTCATCGGCCAAATGTCGATGCCCGACGTTTTCTTTGCCTATCTCTATCTTCGGGTTCAGGCGATGGGTCATGAGCTGTCTTTCAATCTCTCCTGCCCGAAGTGCCGCGATGTTTTCTCCTTTACGGCTGATCTCAATACGGTCAAAATCCGGAGCATCGAGAAATTGGAAGATGCGCAGTGGATCTATTCTTTGATCGAACCTTTCAAAATCCGTGGATCGTCAGTCAACGCATTCCGGATGGGACCCGCACCTTGGTCTGCTCTCAAGTCGATCTCCGATGAGGGGTTCAATCCTGGCAACATGAAAGCCGGCATGATCATTAGCTCAATCGCAAGCGTTGGGTTCGATACCGGCTTCTCTGCGATTCCGCTAGCGAAGAACGAGCTAGACGAGATGGGAAAACGCGATTTCGAAAATCTCGCAAGTGAGATCGATCGCAACAGTCTCGGCCCGGATATGAGCGTTGAGGCACAGTGCCCGAAGTGCAGCAAGGAATTCTTGACCTCGATTCAATGGATGGCCGAGAGTTTTTTCGGGGCTTCTTCCCGATCCGAACATTAAAGGAGATTCGGGAAGAGCTGTTCTTTCTATCATATAACATGCAAGGCGGTATCACCTGGTCGGAGATTGAAGAGCTGGATGCGACGGAATTGGATTGGTTGGTGTGGCGGCTCATTGATCAGATAAAGCGCGAGCGAAAGGCTCTTGAGAGGTGATATCGTGTCCTTCGAAAAAATCGGCTTAGGCGGAGAGCTTATCTTCGAGGTCGAGCAAGCCGTTGTGGCTATGACCGCTGTCTCTGAGCGGTTCAGGCAGATGGGCGAGTCGGCTAAGAAGATTGATCCTCCCGTTGAAACCCTTCAAATGAAGTTGAAGGTATTGGGACAAGAGGGCGTCAAATCGATCGGACAAATGGCTTCTGGCGTCAAGGACCTCGAGAAAGCTCTCGGAAGAACCCTGGCTCTATTTTCCGGCGTTACTATTCTAATGAAGAAGGGCGCCGATGAGTCGATGGAATTCGAGCAGAAGCAGGCCGAATTGGCGGCTTCGACAGATGCAACGGCCGAAGATCTGAATCGAATGAGCTTCACCGCGAAGAAGCTAGGCGCCGAGTTTGGGAAGTCTCCCGTTGCTGCTCTCGGAATGATGAAAAATCTGAGAGCGTCTGGAGCGACGATTGATCAGACGATGACCTCCGCTGCATCTGCGATGTCTCTAGCTCGAGCAACCGGAATGGAAGAAGCGAAAGCGGCGATGTTCCTTGGCCAGACTGTCAAAGGCATGGGAATGTCGTTTGAGGATTCTAATCGAATCGTCGATGTCATGGCCAAGACTTCCGCCAAGTCAGGAATCGAGATCAATCAATTGGGCGCTTCGCTCAGAATGGTCTCTCCGATTGCCAGGAGCCTCGGAATTCCATTCGAACAAGTGAATGCCTCCCTCGGGATATTGTCGCAAGCTGGGATAAAGGGGAGCCGCGCAGGCATGGGTCTGGCTACCATGTTCCGAGCGTTGACCAAGCCGACGACGGCCAGCCAAGAAATCCTCGCTTCGTGGGGCATCGCGCTGACCGACACCCAAGGGAAATTGCTTCCCCTATCGACGATCATTCCTCAATTGAACAAAAAGATTTCTGGCATTTCCAACGCCTCGAAGAGGGCCGAAGTCTCCACAACTATTTTCGGAAGGCGCGGCGAGCAAGCATTCGGAATGTTGGCAGCGGCCGGCGAGAAGGGGATGAAGGATTTTGAAAACGCGCTTTACGGCTCGGCCGGAGCGGCTGGTAAGATGGCCGAGGTTCGTGGTAACAACGCCCTCATCCAGATGAAGAAATTCTGGACCAGCGTCAAGACCCTCTCCGGAGAGGTCATGGAGCCGTTCCTGACTTCCACCGCTGCAAACTTCAAATCGATGTTCAAATGGGTCTCCGGAGTGACCCTCTCGTTGATATCAATTCGAGAGATCGGTCTCGAAGAATTCGTCAAACAATCGGAACAAGCCGGCGGAAGTCTAACAACCGTCCAGAAGATAGCCATCGGAATATACGAGGCGCTCGAGGAGCTGAAGGCGTCTTTCGACAGAATGGTTGAATCGGCCAAGTCTTTCGGTCTCAGTTTTTTCAAGTCGATCGGGGTCGATTCTACAACGGCCATAGCCAATCTGGTTACGAAAGTGGCGTTGATTGGAGGTGCGTTGGTTCCTGTTACTGCGGCCGTGGTTGCTGTTGGATGGGCGATCTCGAAAACAGTCTTTCCGGCTTTCACGGGAATGTGGAATCTGGCAGCCGGATTCGCCTCGTTAGTTACAAAGACAGTGCTTCCCGCAATTGGTGCGATGTATAGCTCGCTCGTAACATTGGGAGGGACGACGATCACTTTCACGGGAGTCGTCGGAGGGTTGAAAGCCGCTGTCTTGGGTGTCGGTACAGCCGTCAAAGGCGCCCTGCTCGGATCTCTCAAAGCCGTCTTTACGTTCTTGAAAGGTTGGGGCGGCCCTATCTTCCTGGTCTTCGGATTGCTCTGGTCCTATCTCGAATCGACTGGGAAGAAGTTTGATTCGTTCTCCGGTATGCTTGGCGGAATCTGGGAAGGTTTGAAAAACACCTTCGGCGCATTCGTCGAAGGGTTTATGTCCAAAGTCGGATCGATTTGGGATGGCGTGAGCAAGTTGGTATCAGCAATCGGAAAGATGTTCAACACCCTATTCGGCTGGTTATGGGAGAGCAATTCAAAAGCCGGGAGCGACATGGTTAGCGTTTGGGGTTCTGTCGGCGAATTCATCGGAACCGTCATTTCTACAATCATTGAAGGTCTGGGAATCATGTTCGAGCTGTTGGATGAGTTCATCACAAAAGCTCGAACCAGCCTCCAAGAATATATGTTAGGTGTTCAAGAGCGTGCTCTGGAAAGCGATCGAGATGCGATGTCCCAAGATGAATATGAAAGAGAAAAACGCAAGTTGGACTTTATCAAGAGCGGAATCGAGAAGGATACTCGATCCAGAAATCTCCAATTCATGGAAGAGAAAGCAAAGCGGGACGAGACTATCAGCGCCGCTAAAACGGCGACCGAGACGAAGCTCGCCGGCAAGAAGCCGAGTGACAAAGTAAACGTCGATGTGAATCTCGGAAAGCAAGAGACTTCGATCAAGAACACGCTTTGTATCGACGGCAAGCAAGTGGCGACGGCAATCAGCCGTACTCAGACCGAAATCATGGAGCGTTCCGGAGCGAAGAAGGAAGCGTATCAGAAAACGGCTTCGAGAGAGTTCGGGATAACTCCGGGACTCAAGAAAATAGCCACGCTTCCATAATTGTTTACGGTGTAAATAGGAGTCAGCCATGGGCTTGTTTGGTGGAGAAAGAGTTTGGTTCTTAACGAATCGCGATTCTGGCGAGGAGTTACAGGGCCAATTTGTGGCCGAATCGCTGACTGAAACTATCGGCGCAACCTATGCAGATCGCTTCTCGTTGAATGCTCAGAGTCCGATCTCTCAATTTGTCCATGGCAACGCTGATACGGCTTCATTTCGAGGTCGATTCTTCCTCACTTCGGAATTGGAAGGGAAAGAGAACGATCCCTATGCAAATCTCGCTCTGCTAAAATCGTGGGTCCGGCGCGATGAGAAGTTGAAGAGGCCGCCCCTCATCATGTTTTGGGTTGCTGATTCTCATCTGGGATTTCAATATTGCACGATTCGCCAGATCTCGAACGAGTATCAACCTCCGACCCGCTCTGGTGCTCTCAGGGACGTATCGTTTAGCATCGAGCTTCAGAGGTATGAACCTTGGACGTTGGATGTCTCCGAGCCGCCTGAGACTCGCTACCATCGTTCGCGTCAAGCCGACTATTACGAAATGCTGACCCAGCGCGAGTACGGAAGTCCGTTGATGGGTGACGTTATCCGGAAGAGGCATCCTTCCACGCCATTCGTTCAAATTGGAAGCATTATCAAATTGCCTTCATCCGATGCAATTGCAAAAGAAGTTGTCGAGCCGAAGTCGCTTCCCCTGTATCGAGCGTTCACTCGAAAGGATACTGATACGAAAAGAAGGCGTGAGCAAGTTGTGGAAGATCACAACGTGACCAAATCGAGCTTCTACGTTCGAGAGGACGAGTAACATGGATGACGTTCTCGCTCCTCGATTCAGCTTGGAAGTGCAGGGTCACAAGATCCAAGCGAACGTCTCGCAATTCATCGAGCGAGTCGAATATGAGTCTATCGAAGGCATCGTCGATATGATGAAGGTCGCCGTTCTAAATCCAGACTTCTTGATATCGGAGTTGAAACTGTTCCTTCCTGGGAACGAGCTTTCTTTGTGGATCGGCTATGGCGCAAATTTACAGCATATCGGAAGAGCCGTCATCGCCAATGTTCGATGTCCTTTCCCGCTAGACGGGATGCCTTCGATCGAAGTGACCGCATATTCAAAATCGCACTACATGCAAGACGTTCGGCCCGATCCAGATCCGCCTACGGGAACGAAGCCGAAAGGCGGTAAGAGCAAGGAAGCGAAGAAGACAAATTGGAAGAAGGAAAGCTTCTCGGAAATAGTTCGGAAGGTCGCGGCGAAATATCAATTCGTCGATGACGTGGATGAGACCAAAGAACCTCGATCGAACGTCTATCAACCGAAAGAAATGTCAGACTACGATTTCGTCAAGGGCATGGCCAACTTGTCTGGCTACTACTTCTGGGTTGACGGCGACGCTCAGGGAAAATGGACTCTTCACTTCAAGCATCCTGATAACATTCAACAGGAGAAGAAATACAGCCTTCGCTATGCGCAAGGTGGATCGGGAACGCTCTACAATTTCGAGCCGGAGCTTCTATTCAAAGATCACTTCACGAAAATCTCGGTTCAATTTCTGTCGCCTTCTGGAAGATTGGTCGAGAAAAATTTCATCGAGGAGAAGAAGCACGATTGGTCAACTGTCCCAACCAATCCTGAAGAAAAGGTCGAAGGCGAATTGGGAACGGCGCAAGAGGTGAATCTCTACATCGGAGAATATAGCCTCCGAGTCTACGACGGAACCAGGTTCAAGCAGGACTCTACAATCGAATGGTGGGCTAAACAGTGGTTTGAAAAGAATCGCGGCAACTTCGTTTCTGGCTCGGGAGCGTGCGTTGGTATTCCGGATCTGAGGGCAAGACAGACACATGGAATCACCGGACTCGGAACATTGTTCGATGGCGAATGGGTGATGAACAAGGTTCGTCACATCTTCGACTCGGGCTCTGGTTATCAATGTGAGATCGATGCGAGAAAGGTGGTTGCCAAATGAGCTACATAAGCTATCTCGCACGAGTCGTGGACAATCAAGACGAGAAAAAGCTAGGTCGCATCCAAGTCGTTTGTCCGGATTTCACCGGAAGCCAGGAACCTCTCGCGGATTGGGTTGAACCACTCCTCGATTGGGGTTGGTTCTACATTCCGGATGTCGACGAAATCGTGGAGATCGAAATCTTGATGTCTTCGAATCAAGATGACGTTCCCTATGAAGCTGCGATTTTCAATCCAGTCATGAAGTGGCGCGGAAAGCGAGCCTGGGATAGTGCCAATACCAATTCGCCAAGGCCGATTCCGGATGAAGTGAAAACGAACTACGGGAAGCGTCGGGGATTCATTACGCCGAGCGGGCATGTTTTGATGTTTGATGACACGCCTGGAAAATCCATGGTTCGGCTAGGCTGGAAGGACGGAAGCAACACGAGCGAGATTCTGCTCGACGAGAGTGGTTCGATTGCAATCACGAACAAGGCCGGAACAACGATCGTCATGGATGCCGATTCGGACACCGTGACGATCGTGTGTGGTGTCGCCGATATTCAAGCCGATTCGATCAAGCTAGGGAATGGCGCTGACACGCCGGCCATCCGAGGCGACGATTGGAAAAGCTGGGCCGAGGCCCACACTCATCCTTCTGGTACAGGGCCGACGGGTGCTCCGATTCAACCCATTCCGCCGACTGTTCTTTCAACGGTAGTGGAGCTGAAGTAATGGCGATGTCGAGCGCCACGTTGAAGGCCGAGCTTGTCGCTCTCAATTTGTACGAGGATGAAGGCGACGCCATAGCTGGATGGTCTGCGGCCTTCAAGACCTACTTCCTCGATGCGGCTTGCAACGGAATCCCAGTCACTCCTGCGGCCTTGGTTCCGTGCGAGGCCGCGATGAAGGGCGCCATGATTGGCTTGTCGCTGACCGGAGCCGTTGCCATTCAAGCGGGAATCGTCGCCTTCTGGGGAGCGTTGATTCCTGCTGTCGCCTTTCCGCCAGCGATCTCTCTAATACCGCCTCCCGCTCTAGCGGGAATCAGTACGGCGTTGATTCCCGTCTTTCTTGCAAGTACCACGGGAAAGCTAGGAACGGATCCGGCCATGGAGGCAATCTCGACTGTGATCCATGCGAACAACCTCGGAGGAACAGCCGCGTTTATCGGGCCTCCTCCACTCGTCGCTCCGATATTGTGAGGCAGCCATGGCAACGGGATTGAAAATACCTGTCGGTGTAAACGCTCTCGGAGGTACTGCCGTTGTCAGCGCCGACGATAGTACGACCCAAACAATCATGACTTCGCTGACCGACTGCGACAATGAAAACGCCTTTCAGCAATTTCTCGGTCTCGGATCGGGAATGGTCTTCGCTGTTAACGATGTCAAGCTGAGGGCGACCATCACACAGCGGCTTCGAGAGATCTTCGCCGAATTCGTGAAGGAACGAAAATACAAGCTTCTCGAGGAGACCATTCAGTGGGACGATACTGGGGAGGAATTGAAATTGGATTTTCGCTATTTAGATATGGAATCGGACGAAGAGAAGCCCTTTCAGAAAATTTTCAGGCCGGAGGATTGAGCCATGACTAGAGTAACCGTTCCCGATTTCAATTTTTCGGCTTTCTACTATCAGGAGATTCTGGACGCCTTGATCCGGTACAAGCGGCAGCACGTTCCGGAGCACACCGATGAGAGCGCCTACGACCCCCTGATGCAATTCCTCCGAATGGAGGCGCTCGTCGGGCACTTGAACAACACCTTGATCGATTTGGTCGCGAATGAAAGCACACTCCCGACGGCCAAGCTTCCGGAGACAGTCAGAAATATGCTCCGGTTGATTGGCTACGAAATGCGGCCCGCTTCGCCCGCGACCGCTGATGTCGTTCTCGAATTGTCGCGAGTCTTCACTTCGTCATTCGAGATTCTGCCTGAGAAAAGCCAAGTCGCGACGGAGCAGCAAGCCGGATCGAATTCGCGGTACTTCGAAAATCTCTCCGCTGTCGAGATTCAGAGGACGGATCAATTCGGTTCGGTGCTCGCCGAAGAATCTACCGTCTTTACCGATAAGACGAGCCTGGCGAACGGCGGAGGAAATTGGTCGCCCTGGGCCTCTGCCGCTGTCGCAGATAAGATTTACTTCGGTCACGATTCCGTCATGTGGGATCAATTCGATTTTACCTTTTCCGTGTTCTCCTCCGGAATAGCTGGTGTGTGGGAATACTACGATGGAAATTGGGCGAAAACGAATCCGAGCTTGGTTGAGCTTTACGGAGCGGGCTTGTTGAAGGTCCGTCTGAATTCTTACCTAGGAGATTTGAATAGGAAAGGAACCGTTGTTAGGGTTCAGTTGAATTCGACCACGGCTTACGAGGAGCTGGTCAGCGATTGGGATGGAACCTACAATTTTGTGATCACAACGGGATACCTCGGACAAACGTCGCCTAGCCTTGTCGAAGCGGACTATACGGTAGGAAGCGACTGGGAGATTTTGACGGTTGATGATGAGACCTCTGTTTTGCAAAGCAACGGAAGCGTCTCTTGGACGTTGCCTCAATCGCTGACTCAGAATTGGATCGAGACCGAGGTGAACGGGTTCACAGGATTCTTCATTCGTTTTCGTGTCACCGCTGTCTCGACTCCGACCTCCCCGACGTTCTCCGGTTCGACAATGGACGGAGGGAAGCAATACATAATCGGCTCCTTCACCCAAGGCAAAACCCAAATCGATGCGCAGCTCGGATCCAGCGACGCTTCGGAGAATCAGCAATTTGAAGTCAGCCAATACAATTTCATTTCGAATTCGATGGAAGTGACGGTTGACGATGATTTATGGACGGAGGTTCTCAATTTCCTGTCGTCTCGTCCAACCGACAAACACTATCGAGTCATTCTTGGCGAGAACGATGGCGCGATCGTTGTCTTCGGCGATGGCGTGACTGGAAAGATTCCGCCCCTTGGCGTGAGCAACGTTCAAGCCGAATATCGATGGGGAGCGAATGAGGATGGCAACGTCGGAGCCAACGCAATCGGAATCGATAAAACCGGACTGACCTACGTGTCGAGGTTGTGGAATCCTCGACCGGCTTCCGGTTGGTCAATCGCGCAAGGCTCTTCGGATGACGGGTTGGAAGAAGCGAAGATCGAAGGACCAGCTTCGCTCCGAATCAAGGAAGTCGCGGTCGGAGCGCAAGACGTGGAAGATATGACTCTGGCTTTCGTCGATACGGACGGAAGCTCGCCGTTCTCCCGGGCGAAGGCGTTCGAAGGGGCGAGCGGTCCTAAGACGGTCGAGATCGTCGTGGTCGCTTCTGGCGGAAGCCAAGCGACGGCGGCTCAAGTTGAATCTCTTCAAACCTATTTCAACGGAGACAATTTCTCGCATCCGATTCTTCCCAAGAGAATTGTAGCCAATCAGCAAGTGATCGTCTCCAACTTTACGCCGAAAACGATCGATATCGTCGCTGAGATTTACGGGAATGACATCGTAGAAGAGTCGGTACGGAACGCGCTCCAAGCCGTCTTTCAGCCGGAGGCAACGAAGGAGGATGGCAATTGGGAGTGGGAGTTTGGGGCTTCCGTTCCTCTCTCCAGAATAATCCATGAGATATTCTCCTCTGGAGATCAGATCACTAAAGTTGAAGTCAGCGATCCGGCAGTAGATGTGACATTGAACAAAAGAGAGCTTCCCAAATTGGGAACGCTCACATTGACGATTATCGAGTAAGGAGAACTACCATGGCTAGAGGAACGCCTGCATGTAGCAAAGGGTCGGTTGGTGCTGTTGTCAACGGGCAGCGTCGAGCGGTTATGGAGCTGATCCGTACTCGATTGTTAGCCTACGATGTCTCTGGCAACGACACTTGGGTTGAGTCGGATACCTACAATTCGGGAGGATACGATTATCACATCTTCCATTCACAAGGAAGCCCTCTCCTAGGCGGAGGAGCCGGGGATGCTGATTTGTGGATTTTGTTACAAGAATACGCTTCCGGAATATATTGCAGAACGATGAGCGATTTTTGTCCTGCCGCGAATACTTATCAACGACAAACTTCAGCTTCGAGTGCTGCCATAAATATAACAGACACGGGTGCTTTTGACTGGTGGAGTGTTGTTAACGACTATGAATTTACATTTGTTATGGTTCAAGGTGGAACATACTATGCTGTGTGGGGAGGACAGCCGTTGAATGGCTTGGGAGAGGGAAGCGCCATCGGCGGAAGAGCGAGATTGAGAGTGGCCACTTCAACGACAGGCAACGTGACTTTGAGCTTGGATCGCGATCTAACCGGATTGCTAACGGTTGGTCAAAAAATATATTTACTCAATCAAACGCCGGACGGTGATGGTGCTCTTTCCAGCGATTTCTGTGAGATTGTCACTGTCGCAGCCGTTGGTTCTAGCACCGTGGATGTTACAGGTGTCGTGAATCAACCCTACCAAATCGGCTCCCTGGTTGGTCTGTATCCCTTTTGTTGTGCTTGCGCTGCATCGGGCTCCTCCTTTTTAGGAAACATCTACAGCTCAATTTTTCCAAACGCCACGACGGGGGCTGCCACATCAGGAACGATCACTATATTTTTCGCCTCTGGATTCGAAACAAATATGGATCCGGATTTTGCGGGAATTTATAGAATGGGTCGCGTTTATATCGGATCCGGCTCTTCGCTTGGATATTATGGGGTTGCTGAAACACTTTTGGTTTGTCCTCTTGGAGCACAAGCCGCTGGCGACAGAATGCTAATTGACAATTCTTCGGCCAAAGCCTATTGGGGTTTTCCCGCGTTAATTCCAGGCGCGATGGGTGGCGGCTGTACTTGCATCGGACCAGGAGCGACGGTATGACAGACTATCTCGCTTCAATATTTGAGAATCACGCGGCCTATGGCTTGGATGTTCTCGGCTTCGGAGGAGCATTCAAGCAAGATGTGAATAAGGATCACTTCGCGGTTTTCGAAAATGGAACCGTGGTAGTCTCCGGCCAGTCGCCTGAAATAATGTTGGTTGCTGTGCTGTCTTCAACAAGCATCAAAGTCACGTTCCAATTTGCAGCCAATGATAATGCGGCTCTTCGTGCGCCTGGCAACTATTTGATCAGTCCTAGCTTGACGGTATCGGCCGTCACTCCCGAAGCGGTAACGAATCCAACCTATGTCACGTTGACAGTTGGAGAGCAGAAAAACGGTGAGTCGTATTCGGTCACGTTGCAGAGACTCGTGAGGGCGTAACATGAGCGACATCGGAACCTGGACAGGATTAGGGGTCAAGCCGCAAGTCACTTCGGCCGTCGAGATTGAGGACAAAATCCTCCGCGTTGATTTCGACGAGGTGATGAATGACAACGCGGATTTTCGATCAACCCTTTCCTATACGATCACCGCCCTCGATCCAGGCTCCGTTGCTGTCTCTGTCGTATCGGTAACACCCAGCGCGGACGATACATCGGTGGAGATCGAGGTCGATAAAAGCTTCACGAATGGGACTGACAACTATCGAATCGTTGTCTCGACTACGCTGAAAGACCTCGCCGGAAATACGCTAGACGCTCTGGCCGATCGAGACGACTTCGGCGGGTTCGGACCTCGGCCAATCGTCGAAGGAGCGAGCGTTTTCTCCAACACCGCAATTTTGCTTTCCTTCAATGTTGCGATGAAGGCTGACGCTGCGCTGACGACTCCAGGAAATTACGTGTTCACAACGTCAACAGGCCCGACCGTCAATGCTTCCTCAGTGGTCGTTATCTCAACCACGCTCATCAAAATCCTTCTCGATGCGACCCTCGGGAGCGGGGACAGCTACACCGTCATGGCTTCCGGGATTCGGAATCTGTCGGAGAACTTGATCGCCGCTTCCCCCTCTAATCAAGCGACGTTCGCGTGGGTTCCATTTACATCGGAAATAGAAAACCCGAACGAAGCACTTCCTCTGAAAAAGTACGATTTCCTGATCAAAGAAATCCGAGATCAGGACCAGCAGAGCGGAGCCCAATTCGTCGAGCGATTTCTGGAAGGTGGGCAGGCTGTTTGGGATGACACGATTTCCAGAATCTTCAGCGTGAAGGACCTCTCCTCGGTCGAGAATTGTCCGGATGATTATCTCCAATTTCTGAAGGCAATTGTTGGTTGGACTGGGCCGGTCGCGGATTTCACGAAGAACCTCGAAGCGGCCACACTTCGCCGGTTGATTTCTCTTTCGGCGGGGCTCTGGAAAAAGCGAGGATCTGAAACTGCCATCGTCGATGTGTTGAATATTCTCGTTCCCTCCAGAGTCCTGATTTGGAGCTGGTTCGATATCCGCTGGATGACAGACGAGACTGGCTTTGATGAAATGCGACAAGGCAGAGACCCGTGGCTTTTCTCGATGCCTTTGGCCGATCCCTACTATCCGGAGCATTGGTCAATCATTCGGATCGTGGATCCTGGGGTCGATGTCCGGCCTACCGTGCAAAGCGTCGTCGAGCTGATGCGGCCTGTCGGCGAAAATTTCTTGATCGTCTACTTGCTGTTTTTGGACCTCTTCGAGATTGACGAGGACCTGGCTCAATGGGATATCTCCTCGGCGCCGCTCGCCACTGTCAACGAAGGAATGGCGCAGTTGACGGATGACAGCTCTAGAGAAATCATGCTGGCCAATGTTCCCGATTGCGAGCTTTGGGATGAGTCGATGATCTACGCGAGATTGAGAGGAACGAAGGCCGCCACATCTGAGAAGGGGTTGAGAGTAGATTTCATGAATGCCAGCGGGCTCGGCTACTGCGCCTATCTGGACTTGTACGCGAACAAGGTGGTTCTGGCTTCGACAAGCGGATTCGTGACAACGATTTTAGACTCGTTCGATTTTTCCACGGTTCCCTACGAATTGCAGGAAGATGTCTGGTACGGCCTTCGAATTCAAACGGCATGGGAGGGATCAGATCTTCGCTTCAAGGTTTACGTTGGAGGGGTTGAGAGAATCGACTATCTGGAGTCGGCCGGCAGCGTCGTGTCAGCAGCAGGAACCGCTGGCTTCGGACACGACGTTGGAGTTACTATGGAGGTGTCCGACTTCGAGGTTATGGGTTTGCCGGTTGTTAGCGAGACAATCGAAATCGGATAGGAGAGAACAATGTCCACTGCTGACAAATATGTTGCTTTGACAGAAAAGAGATTGCTCGGATGGCAGAGCTTGAAGGAACAGCTCTTCGATTATTTCACCAACCAGATGAAAGACCTCCAGTTGAGTTACTTCAGCCGGAGTGGAACATTTTCAAGCATCGATTTCGCCGCTGATGGCGCCAACAAGTTCAAGCTGACTGGCTATCTGACAACCAAGGTCGCCGCGCTGGACGGCTTTGGAAATCTGCTTTCTCCTGTCGAGCGGCCGACTGATGTAGCGGGCATCGTTTTCGAAAACACCCTCTCGGAAATTTATCATGTTGGGATTCAGAGAGCCGACATTCCTTCCGGCTTCCATATCAATCCGGCCGACGGAATGCCCTTTTTCGACTCCTACGAAGAAATCATCGGCTATGTGAAAGCGCCCAATCTCGTATCGAGCAACGGGACGGGAGGGCTGTCCTTTCGAATCGATAGCGTGTGCTCTGTTACAAACAGCCACCAGGGCCGCACTGTTATCGTTTGGAAAGTGGCCCCGGGAAAAGAAGCTCTAACCGAAGCCGCTGCAATTGAGACATGTGGAGTTGTATATTCCGGAGGACACAACGTGTGCGGAACGGTTGGGACCTTCGGACAAGGCTCGACCATCTCCACCAATCCGAGCGACTATCGTGTTGCTCTCGTCGGTCCTCGCATTTCGGCAAACACGCTCGTATCTGATCCGGAGTGTTGTTACATCGGAAAGATCACAGGCGCAGGATTTGGATCCACACCGACCGTTTGGAATACGACGGATCAGTATGTGATCGATGTCTCCTTAGTTCAGCTATCGGAAGTCACGCGGACGGAACCCTCGAACGGTAGGCTGAAAATCGATGTGAAGGCGTTGGGAACGGAATCCGGAATTGATCAGATTCGCGTGACGAAAGTAGGAACGGGAATTAAATTTCAAGTCGATGAGAACGGGAACGTCGAAATTCAAGGCAATCTCATCGTTCGTGGAACGGAGCAGGTTCACAACACTGAGACGATCTACTCGAGCGAGACGATCACGGGGAATCTAACAGCGGGCGATGACGATGCGATTGACTCGCATTTGATCAAAGGAACGTGGGTTCATACCAACACAGCGGGATCTGCGAATCATTTTAAAATCGATGGAGCGACTGGCAAAGTGGGGATTGGTGCGGACCCTGCTGGGACCGACACTTTTCAAATTACGGGAACGACCCTCTTCACTGGAAATATATCAGTCAACGGCATTCTCGCTCCTTCGGCTTCTGGAAAAGATTTGGGCGACACTGGGCATCGTTGGGACCTCTTCGGCGCGATCGTCCAAGCCGGAACCAGCGCAGAGACCTTGAAGTTGAACGTCAACAAAACAATCGGAGGGGTGAATAGCTTTGAGGCCGATGCGGTCAACAACTTCATCGCGTTATATGATGGCGTCTCGAGATTCAAGCACACAGCCGGAGCGGACGAGGGTTGTTGGGGAGTGCAGATTGACGAAGCGGGCGGAAAAGAGGTTCTCTCGCTTTCGACCTACAGCGACGGATGGGTCAAGACAGGATTGATTCTGAAAGCTCAGCGCGCGACCAATTCGACTACGGTTGAGCGGATCGATTTTGGAGGCGACGCCTATATCGACGTAGCGAATCACGCCATCCTCGGAGACCATGGAAGTTCCTCGATTGGATTGACAGGAACGCGCTGGCCCTTGTTCTACGGCACGACTGCCAACATCAACAACATCACAATCAACACAGCAATTCAGCCCGATGCTGCTGGTGGAGCGGATCTGGGATCTCTCGCAATCTATTTCGGCGATGTCTATTCGTCGGAGCTTTGGAATGTCAACGGCGGATACTTGTCCTACAACAGCGCCGGAGTTACGGCTCAACGCAATTGGAGATTGAGCACATCAACCAATGGCGATTTCTGGCTTTCAATGGCGGCTGACGCCGGAACCACAATCGAGGACATTCTGCAATTCAGGCGGGTGACAGCCGATCGGGACTACTTTCATAAGATGGTTTTGCAGAGCGCCTATGCGGGTGGTCCTCATCTCCAACTTCGTCATGTTGGATATTATCGATTCGATTTTGCTGCCATCGCAAAAGTGCTCTACATCAATCAAAATTCCGATGATGATAGCGTGTCTACCAACATAGCGGAATTTGGCTATGATGACGCTTTGGTTGATAACTACATTCGGCTACGGTATCAGACAATCCTCGACGGAATCGTCTATCCATCGGCTGACAATTCGAAAGACCTCGGAAAGGCCGGAGCGAGATTCAAAGATTTCTACTGCACGACCGCTCGGCCTACTAAGCTCTACGTTGGAACGGGCGCTTCCGCCGGCTCGGAGACCTTGGAGCCAATCACGAACGACGCATCCAGAACTTTAGGATCGTCAAGCTATCCTTGGTATCGCGGCTATATCGAGCGCCTGACTCTGGGAATCGATACGGGCGAAGGATTGACAACGGACCTTCTGCCCTCGGCGGATGTTTCCTATGCGCTCGGATCAGCGATGCCGCCTCGGAGATTCACGACTCTTAACTTGGAAACTCAGCTTCGAGTCTACAAAGATAGTGCGGCAGATGTGAAGATTCAGTTGGGGTCTGATACAACGAGCGACGGAATGAACTGGGAAATGAAAGCTTCCTCTGGAGGAGTTTTATCAATCGTTGCCAAAGAGGCGGATTTTGGAACAGGCGCAACTTTCTTGGCTTTCAATAGATCGGCCGGAACAATCACGCCTGTCTCGATCATATCTTCCACGCTATTCGAAGCAACGCAATTACGCTCGTATGCGGCCTCTGGCGATGCCAATATCGATCTTCGAGCCGCAGCCGCAGCGGCAAATAAAGAAGCGTGGAGAATTCAAGCCAATGGAGCAAGCGGCGATTTTTATATTTACATGGCTCCTGATGATCTAGCTTCCGATGGTAACGCTGCGATTCGATTGCTTCGCGATTCTGGAGGAACGAATCTAGAATCGATCTGGATATACGACGGAGCCGATATCATTCCGATTGACGCTGGTTCAACTCTCGGAACGGAAACGTACTACTTTGACAAAGCCCATGTTGGAAATTTTGTCGCCATCAGCGATGCCGCCTCGGTCTCTTCCGGATTTCTGAATATCGGAAAATCGGTTACTACCGGAAGTTCTTCCAATGGAACGCTTGGGCCTGCGGGCGGAAATGCGAATGCAGGTTTCTTGAAGTGGTATCTCGGAACGACGGCAATTTATATTCCTTACTGGACGGCGATCGCCTAACCAATTGGCCGCTCAAGGCGGAACAAGGGAGAGGAACATGAACGAGAAAGAAGTAAACGAGTACATGGGTCAGTTGATCAACGGGCAGGTGAAGTTGGAAGCCGGCGAGCAGTTCGCGTTGGATGGCTTCGTCAAAATTGGCGCGGAAATCGAGAAAGCCAAGACGAAGCTACAAGAGGCGCAAGCGGAGATTGAGAAAATCGTCGCCTTCGCTCAGAGAGCAAACGGAGCGCGAGAAGCCTACGTGAACCTGTTAATCTCGGCCGAACGTGAGCGGAGGAGATTGCTTCCCCGGATTCGCGGCGAAGGATCTGGTTCGTTGGACGACCTGCGCGAGAAGTTGGGCGCCGACAAACTCGAGCTTCTTGATAACGATCGGAACGTCAAAGAATCGACCGGAGAGTAAGATGTCCCTCCACGCTTGCCGAATGTCCAAGACTGCCGATGAGAAAATAACCTTCATCGGATTCGGAATGAGCGAAAACGAAGCGGTTCAAGATGCTCTCAATCAAGCGGTGAAGATCTTCCCAGATCTAAACGTGGAAGACTTCACAGCAACAATTCACTTGGTAAAGGGACATCCGGCGAGATTCGCGGAGCGGGTCAGAGCAGAAAACGAAGCAAAGGCGAAAGAGCGGGAGAACGCGGAATTGCCTCCTCCCCGCAAGGGTCGCGAGTCGTAGCTGTTTCCACCGTAAATAGGAGAAGACCATGAGCCGTTTGATTCCGATGTCTCTTGCTCTCGGAATGCTCTGGACGGGTCAGGCGTTGGCGCAGCCGGCCGATGGAATCGCCTCTGAAGGTGTAGAGGTCGCCGGCGATGTCGATTTCGAGCCGCCGCTCGTTCCGGTCGAGAAGGACGCTCTCACTTGGATCGAAGAGATCACCTTGGCCTTTCACGAAAAGAACTGGAGCTTCGCGATAGGCGCGATTTTGATGTTGCTAGTTTTGGGAGCCAAACGGCTATGGTCGGCAATCACGAAGCAGGCGACATCCGAGCGAGCAAAGAAAGCACTGCCTTGGATTGCTCTCAGCCTCGGAGTGGTGCTCGATATATCAACCGGCTTGGTCAACGGGATTTCCTGGTGGAAGGCGCTCGTATCGGGATTGGTATCTGGCGGATCTGCGATTGCTCTCTGGGAATCGATCTTCAAACATCTCGTTCCAACAAAGAAAGAGGAATGATCATGGCAAATTCAATTTGGACTTGGTTGAAAAAGTACGGGCTCTATGTTCTGTCGGGCCTACTCTTTGTCTGCTGGTTGATCTCGAAGCTCATCCCGACAGTGCGCGGCAGGCCGGAGATTTTGCAGAAGGCGAAGGACGAGGTATCGACAGCGAAGAACGATGTGGCGAAAGAATCGGAATTGCTCGCCGCGAAAATGGAAGCCAATCGCAAGGAACTCGAAGCAATCAAGGCAATCTCAGACGAGGCGGAGCGGCTTCGGAGACTGGCCGATTTTGCCAATAGGAGATGACGATGAAATCCATATCGCTTGCTCTTTCTTTGACTCTCCTGCTCTCGTTGACTCCGGCCATCGCCGAGGACGTGATTGTTCTGAAGCAAGGCGAAGCGGCGCCGTTCGCCGGTCTCCTCGTGAAGGAGCAGCGATTCAATCGCTTCCTCGAAGCCGAGATGAAGGTGGAAGAGCTGAAGGGTCGGTTGGATATCCAAGAGCGATTAGGATTGAAGATCGAAAGCATTTACACCGCGCGCCTTGAAGAAGCGGTCAAACCAATCCCTTGGTATCAAGGCCCGGAGTTCAACCGCTGGCTCGGATTTTTCATTGGCGTTGCTGCGACCGGGCTTGTGATCTGGGGAGGAACCGAGATAGTCAAGGCGGCAAAGTGATGGACATTCTCTTGGAGATCTTAAAGCAAGGTGGATTTGCGGCTGTGGCTGCGTTGATCACTCTTTTGTATTTTCGAAAAGAGAAGGAATGCGAGAATTATCGAGCAACGATCCATCAGCTCTACGACAGGCTGGAAAAGAAATCGGAAAAATATCTGGATCAGACTATTCGGCTAGGACATCAGGTTAGTAAAGCCATCACAGCGTTGACTGAAGAAATCAGCGAAGCTTTGGAGGAAGACGATGAATGACCGTGAAGAGATCTGTGAAGAGGAAGATTGCGATCTATCGGACAAGCAACGCGAGCGAGAAGCGGGAGTCCAAGAAATTTTTCACTTGCTCGACGCTTCCATCAAAAAATTGACAACGAAGATCAAGCATCGGAAATCGAAGAAGAGGAGATAACGTGGATTTCGAATCTTCTTTGCTTAGAACGCCTAAAATCATAAAAATCTTCTCTGAGTGTTACGACATTGATCTATTTCAATCGCAACATTTGCCCGAACAGCGTCAAGTCTACTCCGCGTTGTTGGTCGAGGCGCGGCGACAAATGAGAATTGTTGAATATCAAGCGAAACTCGCGAAAAACAAGGCGTACTTAGAGATACTTGACGCTAAGAAAGATTTGCCAGAGTGGAAAGTGCGCTGCTTGTATGAAGCTTCGGTCGAGTTTGCCCGTACAAATGACGATCTTATCCAGGCGACGTACTCTGTCGAGGTTCTCGAGACCGCAATTGCGCTGATTTCTTCTCAAAATCCAATCTAACTTCCCGTTTTTGTTGAAGAAAATATTTTTCGCTGTTAAAACAACCCATTCCGTTATTTTCCCGTAAGAATTCCGTCCTTTTTTGTCGTTTTCTGAGCTAAATTCTCGTTTTTATTGAAGAAATGCGAACGGTATTCTTGTGTAAAAATAACTCTTGCGTTAAGATTCGGAGTCTGGCATGATCAAATCATGGCAGACAAAACCAGATCGGTAAAACGGGCGGAAAAAAGATTGGCAATCGCGATTCGGACCGGGGATGTCCGGACGATCGAATTGGCGGTCGATTTTTTGAACCGCCAGATCGCGCTCGCGACGGCCGACCAAATCGATAATCCGCGCGACCGCGCAATCGCGGTCGTGGCGGCTCTCCGGATTCGGTAAATTCAACAGTTCGGCCGGTCTTTGACAACCGAGGCTTAAGGGCGGACCGAAAAGCCCTTCTTCCCCCGCATCAAACCAGCACCACGTAGCGGTAGGGTCGTAAAAGAGTTCGAAGCGGATCCCAAGAGGCGTTCCCCGAAAGGGGTGAGGGAATAAGCCAGACAAAAGGCAAAGAGCCCGTGAGGATGACCCGACGTCAGGCACCAGCCGGTCGGGATTGCGCAAGGGCAGGCGCAACGAAAAAGCCAATGGCAACGAGTAGTAGACAAGTCAGAATTGACAATAGGTGTGAGCCCGAAAGGGCGGAGGCGGTCCTGGTGGACTTGTTGGGATTCGATTTCCCGACCGCCTATTTCCGGTGTAAACAAATCGAAAGGGGAGCGACCATGAAAGTGACCTTAAAGATCAGAGAAGACCGCAAGGACGAGTTCATCGCGCGGGTTCAGCGGATCAATAAGAAAGCAGCGAAGTTGGCGCTTCCGCCCCTCAGCTTGATTTTCACCGAGCGAGAAATCATTCCGGATCGCAAAGCCGACCCAACAGGCGAGAGAGGCATCGTGTTGGTTCTGCTCCCCGTTCTCATCGAGGGAGAGGAACCGATTCTCCAAGGTTGGCGATTCATCGCCGCTCTGGACCACGTAACAGCGGAAGCGAACATAATCCGGTGTCGACCGGGTTGCGAGCTGAACGCGAAATGGCGGAGCGCAACCCCGGATTGCCAGCATTGTGGCACAACGCGCAACAGGCTGAAGACATACGTTCTCGAGCACGAGTCGGGCGAGGTCAAGCAAGTTGGTTCAACCTGCATCGGAGATTTTCTCGGAGATCACGGAACGAATCCAGAAGGGCTTGCCGCATATGAGGAAGAGCTGTTCGCGCTTTCCGCCGAATCATGGAGCGAGGAAGGCGAAGGTGGCGCGAGCGGATCCAATCTGTTAGATACCACGCACTTGCTCGAAGCGGCAGCGGCCCACATCCGATTGTACGGTTGGACGAGCCGTTCAGCGGCGAAAATGGATCTCACGGGTCAAACGATTCCGACAGCCAACTTGGTACAAGGTTGGCTCTTGTTCCAAAGCCGATATGCAACCCGAGAATTAAAAGAGAGATGGGAAGAGGCCAGACCGACCGACGCTGACAAAGAGAAGGCGGAGAAGGCCGGCGAGTGGGCTCGCCGGCTCAATCCGGTCAGCGACTATGAACACAATCTGAAGACGATCGCGTCGTTGGAAGTGATCGGGTTGAAGCATCTTGGAATCGCCGTCTCGTTGATCAACGCTTACGAACGCGCAATCGGCGAGGAGATTCGTCGGAACCGAGCGGCGATCGTGTCAGAGCATTTCGGCGAGGTGAAGGTGCGTGGGAATTGGGGCGCGATTGTGACGCGCGTCAATACAATCGAAGGACAGTACGGAACAACGTGGATCGTTGGGTTCAGCGTCGGAGCGGGGAATGAAGCGGTGTGGTTCGCTTCGAAAAATCCCGATGTAAGTGTTGGCGATGCAGTGGTCTTGGCCGGTTCGGTCAAGAAGCACGACACATACAAAGGGGTCAAACAAACAACGCTAACAAGGTGCAAATTGTCCAAGGTCGAGTAAGGAGAAGGTGTCATGGAACACATCTCAAGGGAAGATGCAGCGTATCGCAAATTGCACGTAGCGGGAGAAAGGCTCGAGAAGGCGAAGAAAAAAGCGGAATCTGCTTTTGCTGCTTTGCAGAAGGCAGAACACGAGGCCGAGATCGCGCGGAGTGAATGGATGGAAGCGCGCAAGAATCTGTGAAATCGGTAAGCGCCGAAAGCGGACCAAATGGTCCGCTCCTCGAGTAGCTCTCGAGCTGAAGAGGCAAACATCGGGTCGCTCCCGACGGTTTATTTACACCGTAAACAAGGGGAGGAAGTCATGAAAACAGAGAGCGTCAAAGAAGAAGTGACCAGGCGATTGTCGGAGCTTGTCTCCAATCCATCAGAGACAATGCGCCGAGACGCGACCGACTGGATCTGCGATCGGAGAATCGAACCCGTGTGGTTCGAATCTGTCGCGCTTCGATTTTTCAACGATTGGATGCTCTCGAACGGTGTTGCAGAGTTCAACAACGTGGGAGATTGCGAAAAGGCGATGCGCGAATTGGGAGCGGTTGAGATCGCGGAGGAAAATTGGCCGAGTATTGAAGGCGCCGAGGGGTGTCAACGAATGTTCGCTATGCAGACAGAGGATGGAGAACAATCCATCCACGTTGTGTGGATTCGCTAACGGGGAGGCAATCGTGAAAATGACCAACGGCTTGCCGAGCAGGTATTGTTTTTGTCTTTGCGATGATTGCAGCAATTTGGCATTTGTCGATGAGAAAGGTCAACCGCAATTGTGTTCCGATTGTCGTAAAGCCGGCTGTGACCCCAATGCTCCAACCGCAATTGGGCGCGAGTGCAAGGTTCCGGGAGCCTACGGAACGGACGAGGTGAAGTCATGAGATTCGTTCTCAGAGCAACAGGTAAATATTCTTGGGATTCTTCAACCCATGAGATATCTGTCGATGGGTTCCGCATTGGACTCAAAGTCGGAAGCCTATCCAAAGCAATCAAATTGTTCGAGTGGCTCGAGAGGGAGGAATCATGAACAAGCCCAAAACCATCAATCTGTTTGATCAAAAGAAGTTCCGCGCTGTTATCAAAGTCCAAATGAGCAACGTAGTAGCCAATATCGCAAAATCGACATTGAACCATCTACAAAAGATGGCGGAAGAGGCCGGAATAGAAGGCGACGAGGTGATAGCGTTCGCAGCTTCGGAGCTTGTAGAAAATCCAGAAGAGCTGCATTCGTTCTTCAAGAAATTCTTCGGTATCAAAGGAGAGTAACATGAAGATATATCAAGCATCGGCGCAGTGGGCTAACCGGCCATCGGACGAGCGATATTGGAGCGTTGCAGAGCTTCTCGAGGAGAGCAAACGAATCGCCAACGCCTCGGCGCAAGCATTGGTGCGTTATGGCGATCTCCGTGTCGAGGCAAAGGGGTCGGATCTATTTCTCGAAGGCAACGCCAAACAATCGGCGAAGGTGTGCCATTGGGCATTCGGTCAAATGGCACAACGGATCAAAGCACCGCAAGAGTATCTCCGAAGGCTTCCGCCGAGCCTAGCGGCTCAGAATATCAATTACGGTCTCGCTCGTCGCGATCTGCGAGACCCGGAAGACGAGGCAAAGTTGTTGCTCCATCGGACCGAGGAAGGATTGGTCGCGAGGTGCTTCACGAGCGGCCGGTATCAACGGATCTGGAATTGGGAGATCGCCAGTTCTCTTCGCAAGCTGGAAGTCGAAGGGTGGAGAACACCCCCGGCTCGGCCGTCGAAGGTGTCGGGGGAGCGTGTCCGCAAGGCGACAGAGGCAGACGTTCTTGAAGGCAATCGGTTGGGTCTGAGCATCAACGTCGGCGATGATATCGGGCCGGCCGGGGTATACGCTTCGGACCGCGACATGTTCGTTTTTCTCATCGACGATAAGCACGTAGTGGAAAATCCCCTCCCCGGAGGGGTTCCGCTCGCCAGAGGGTTCTTCTGCTGGAATTCGGAAGTCGGAGATAAGACGTTCGGAATCACGACATTTTTATACGAAGCAATTTGCGGCAATCACATCGTGTGGGGAGCGAGCAACGTCAAAGAAATCAAGATGAAGCACATCGGCCAAGCGAGAAGCAAGGCGTTTTTCGGATTGAAGCTTCAACTTCGTGAGTACGCCGAATCGTCGGTGAGCGACATCGAAGCGTCAATCAAGAGAACGCAAGAATACCAGATCGCAGCGACCAAAGAAGAGGTCATCGAGCAGCTTCTAGCATTCGGGAAGAAGCGAAAGTTCCAAGCGATTCGTGAGAGCGAGATTCGAACGGCGTATAGCGTAGCAGAAGCAACGCCACGGTATGGCAATCCGCGAACCCCTTGGGCTATCACCCAAGGTCTAACCCAAATCAGCCAGCTTTGCGATTATGCAGAGGACCGAGTGAAGGTGGACAAGGAAGCCAGTTCAATTCTGGAAATGGCATTCTAAACAATGTCGAAATGGCCGAGCAATCGGCCATCTGCTGCGATTGGTTATCGCAGCACTGAAGAGACAAACCCAAAAGAAAGGTAGGGACCATGAGTAGCAACGGTATCGGAGTCGAGAGAGCGCACAAGATCTACGAAATCTCGATGAGTCAGTTGAAGGAGAGGTTGGCTGGGAATTCGGAAGTCATGGATCTGATTTTGCGGATTGAGTCATCAGTATTCAATTTGGCGCAAGCCATCGAAGGGTATTTAGTTGAAGCCCACGCGGAAGAGCAAGAGTCGTTGTTTGATCGCATCATGGCGGCTCGCGCGACGTTGCACGGAGCCGACGACAGAACAAAGGCCAGGCTGGTACAGCAGGAAGAGGTGACACAGGAATTTCTAGATTCGCTTCCAAAGAAAGGCGAAAAATAATGTTCAAGTTCATCGGTAGCGTCATTCTCTTTTTCTTCTATATAATTGCATACGGATTCTTTTTCTTCATTGGTCTCTGGCTGGGTCGCAAGTTGACAGACAGGATCGATTTTGGAAAGTTAAGGAGGCATTCGTGAAAGCCAAGTTGGTTCTCTGGAGCGATTTGAGCAGGGCGTTGATCCGTTTGGAATGCGACAGGGACCCGGAGGATATGTTTTGTGTGCAGGGAAATATTACCAATTTCATGGGAGGCGGAGAAGAATTCTTGCTGGACGAGGAAGCGGTCTATTATAAGGCCGGAAAGCCGCGCAATCTATACAACGCGCTAGTCGATTTGAAAGTCGGAATCGATGTCGGAGCATTCTGATGGGAAAGTGTAAGCGATCGGAAAGACCGCAAAGTAAGTGCTTGTCGTGTGAACATTTCAAAGAAGGCAAGTGTACCGATCCAAATCGATTGCTGATCGTGGCAATTATAGATCATGTTGGGTTCAATCCGAAGATCGAATCAAAGTTCGAAAAAATTTGTTCATGTTCACATTATCGGAGGGTCTCATGAGCTACGTCGTAGTGTCCGTTCTCATGGTCGTGTGTATCGTAATGGTCGCCATGTCGGTCCGGACGAAGCCGGAACAAATGGTCAAGCTACAACCCGCCGTCGTACAGGAAAGAGACGCGAAGCTACGCGCTGAAGCGATCGCCAATTTCAAGCCACGGAAGCTCAGTGGTCGGGGAAAGAACTACCGCACAAAGCGGCGCGCTGGGAAGTGCCGCGCGAAAGGTCGGTGATACCATGAAGTATCGCGTCTATATCGGAGGGCAGAGTCCCGAAAACGCGGTGATCTTCGAAGATTTGGCTTCCGCGATCAACGTCGCTTTCGACATCGCGGAGGAGAGAGCAAATGAGCACGGCCTCGAAGAAGAGGTCGGATATTATTACAATCCGGGATTCGACGGCCACACGGAGCGAGGCGTCGCTCCAGAAGGTTCCGATGCAGCGTATTGGCCAAAAATTGAAGAGGTGAAATCATAAGCAAATTCTGATCCTTCGGCTGAAGCGATGTTATTTACACCGTAAATAGGAGACGACAATGGGAAGAGTCAAGCGATGTATCAAATGTGACGAAGCGTTGGTTTGCAAAAAATGCGGAGCGCGGCAATCGAAAGAAGCTCCGGATTGGACGCGGTTGGATCTCCAATTGACCAAAGAGCAGAAAAAGCTGCTCGAATTTCAAGCCAAAGAAGCCGGATTATCCGTCTCGGAATATATCCGAAGGATGCTAGAAAATGAGGAAAATACGGACCAGACTTGACACCCATCTGGTGCTTCGAGTCGAAGATATGCCATCGAAATTGATCTTCGAATTGCAGGAAGAGTACACCAAATCGAACCCGGATTTTCATAAGAAGAAATCAATGGGTCTCTGGACGGGTGGCACATCGCGAAAAATCTGCTCATGGTCGCGCGAAGGAATGCTCTTCATTCTTCCTCGCGGAACGCTTGAAAAGGTCAAAGAGATTGTTGGCCGACACGATTGCGAATTGGAGATCAAGGACAAGCGTCTGAAGCTGGATCGCGTCCAGTATCGAACGAGCGAGAATTCCGTTCTCCGTCCGTATCAGGAGGATGCTGTCGAGAAGTTGATCGCAGCGGATTGCAACGGAACAATCCGTGGGCCTTGTGGTTCGGGGAAAACGATTCTGTTAATTGCCACAATGGCGAAGTTACAGCAACCGACTTTGGTCATCGTCCATTCAAAGGCGTTGGCGGAACAATGGCGCGCGGCGATCTCGATGTGGTTGGAGGTCGTTGCGGGAAGTATTGAAGGTGGGAAGGTCAACATCCGACCGATAACCGTTGCGACACAGCAGGCTCTTTGGCGAGCAATTGAGAATCATCGGGCCGATTGGATCAATCAATTCGGCGCAGTGGTTGGCGACGAAATCCACCACTGGGCGGCGAGAACATTCCAGACAGTGATCTCGGCTTTCCCAGCGGCTCATCGGTTTGGAGCATCGGCAGACGAGCGCAGAAAAGACGGGCTTGAACATCTGATTTATGAGACCTTTGGTGCTCCGGTAGCGAAGATTGAAAAGGACGCGCTGATCAAGTTGGGCAATCTTCTCCCCTCTCACATTGATGTTGTGCAAACAAATTATTGCGACAAAATATACTGCGATTCGGTACGAGCGAAAGAGGCTCCAGATTGGATTAGCATGATTTCCAAGCTGACAGATGACGAGGAGAGGAACGAGCTGATTCTCTCTGCGATTTTGTCTTTGCTTGGAACGCGCGACGGGAAGGAAATCTATCGCGCGTTCACCCAGCCGGCCAAGATTTTGATCTTGGCCGAACGTGTGGAAGCGTGCAAGCGATGGGTTATTCGTCTGGCACAATTCGGAATCGAAGCGGGGTTGCTAATCGGAGGCCCGGACAATCGGGAAAACTTGGAGGATTCGATCGCGGGTTTGCGATTTGGAAATTTGCGAGTCGGCGTAGGAACGAAGGTCGCCGATGAGGGTTTGGACATTCCGGGATTGACCCACGTTGTTTTGACGTGTCCGGTTCATCCACATCCGAAAAGAATGGCGCAAATGATCGGCAGAGCGGCGCGACCGTTCGGAAGCAAGACGGAAGCAATTTGCGTCTATTTCTGGGATTCGCAAATGTTCCCATCGCCAAGATCGGGAGATTCGAAAGTGGACCTCGAAAAGAAGAAGGCAGATTTTTTCGCCAAGCTGATCAAAATCGCAAACACCTCAAAGTTGATCTGATCCATATGGATCACGTGCGCGCATTACCCCCTTCCATTGAATTTTTTCGTCAAATTCCCTATATGGATCACGCGCGCATTACCCCTCTCCTTAAAATTTTTCATCAACGATTTCAACAAACATTCGAATCTCTATGGATCGATCCATGTAAGATCGCGCGGCAGCGTTAATGAGTCTTAATGACTCGCGCGGAAGTCGCGCGGAAGTCGCGCGGAAGTCGCGCGGGAGCATTATAAGACTTTATAAGTCTTTATAAGTCTTAATTCGGATTAATAAGTCTCTCTGTGTTTTAAGAATTACATCCTCACGCAGAAAACAAATCCTCCGGATTGAAAGCCAGCCTCCTCCGGAGGCAATCCTGCGAAGCGCAGGATTTTCTCATCCAGGAAAAATTTCCAGGCCAAGAAATCATTCTCCGGAAACAACCACACAAGTCTATCGTTAATGGATCGATCCATATCACGGA
>Ga0315273_10000155_pt1 | contig 62025 bp, 60 predicted proteins | sample YL17G02_0_MG_FD_205753 | JGI IMG/M metagenome (GOLD analysis project Ga0315273, IMG submission 205753) | Sediment microbial communities from Yellowstone Lake, YNP, Wyoming, USA - YL17G02_0 | ecosystem: Environmental > Aquatic > Freshwater > Lake > Sediment | place: USA: Wyoming | collected... | reverse complement strand
GTTGCGACGGCGATGGCCGTTCTATCGGTTGCGACAGCGGCGATGACGATCTCGTGCAGCAAGCAACCGGGCACAGAAGGTGCGCCCCTGATCGGGGGGCGTGCGGCAGAGGGCAGTGTCGCGCTCGGAAAGCGGTTGGCGTGGGCCGGCGGTTGTGTGGATTGCCATACTCCCGGGGCCATGTACGGTGCGCCCGATACGACGCGTATGTTGTCCGGCAGTGAGCTGGGCTGGGTCGGGCCGTGGGGGGTGTCCTACCCGCGCAACCTGACTCCCGATTCAACGTTCGGAATCGGTGCCTGGACCGAAGCGCAAATCGCCACCGCGATCCGTGCAGGCCAGCGCCCTGATGGCTCGCCGATCCTCCCGCCGATGCCGTGGCCGTCCTTCGGCATCGGGTTGACGGAAGACGAGGCACTGGCGATCGCCGCGTATCTCAAGACGCTGCCCGCAATCGCGCATCGGGTTCCGGCCGTGATCCCGCCGGGTCAGCCGGCGACGGGCGGGGCGTTGGCATTCCCACCGCCCCCGGCGTGGGACGCACAGAACTTGCCGCCGCCCCCAGCGGGTGGGATGCCGGCCGGCGGCACTCCCTGAGTTTTCGCCTGTCGGGCTCGATTGGCCCACGCCGTAGGTCAGTCGGCTACTTGGCGCCCGCCAGGCTCTCGAGATAGGCGGCGACCGCGGGGCCTTCGCGTTGCCTCAATGAAACGCAATCCTGCACCTGGTCTGACACCTGTGCGAGCTCCTGTTCGGTACCGGCCGGGCGGTGCCGGGGTTCGCCGAAGAACGCCTCGGCGCTATCGAGACGCTTGAGCGAGCAGCCGCCTGCGAAATAGGGCAGGTAGATCGCGAACTTGGCTGGCATGCGGTCTGCGATTGCGTCGTAGTTGGACGTCATCCACAGGTAGACCTCTTCCTGGAACTCGGGTACTTCCGCCGCCGTCTGCGGAATCTGAAGCAGTTCCTGCGCACGCATCGGCCCGCTCAGTGCATAGGCGAGCCCGCGGAGCATGAGCGGATGACTGCGGAAGTTGCCGAGCGCTTCGAGGAACCGTCGTCGCTCGGTCGCAGTTGCTGCGGTCTCGAAACGCTGCGCGTATTCCGCAAATAGCGCAGAATCACCGCGCAGCGCCGAGACCCGCACCGCGATGTCGGCCAGCGACCCGTCCACCGCAGACGCCGCGAGGCAATAGGACCTGGCCAGCGACTCGCAGTGAGCGAGCACGCCTTCGTCGCGACCTGACTCGGCGAGCCGGCGCAGCAACATCGGTCGCAGCTCGCTCGCCGCTTCGGGTTCGCCGGGCCGCACGTCGAGCCCGATGTGGTCGAGTGCGGGGCGCAGCGTGCCGCGCACATAACGCTGGAATGCAGCATCGTTATCCGGCAGCCTGAACGCGACGTGCACGTAATCGATCCCCTCGGTCACGGCCCTAACCACTTCAGGCTCGGGATCGTTCGCGAATAGCGTGAGCGCGCGAAGGTACTCATCGCCGTGGACGAGGCCCGCTTCGAGGAGTGCGGTGAGGTTCAAGACGAAGCCGATGCGCTCGCGCGCGGAGAGCGTCTCGCGCGGCAACTGCGCGAGTCGCTGCATCATGGCCGCGGGGACGAACCAGCGATAGTAGCCGCGCGCGTCTCCGTTCGGCAGCACCCACTGCGTGGCTGCCCCGGTCGGGACGGTGATCGTCTGAGTCGGTTCGGTCAGCAGGACCGTCATCGAGCCCACGCTCTGACCATCCGAGTACCTGAGTGCCACTGGGATGATCCACTGCGAGCGGTCGGAACCCGCATGGTTGTGGTTCCAGAAGCGCTTCTGGCTCAGCACGACGCGACCGTCGGGAAGCAGATCGCACGTGACGAGCGGCACGCCCGGCTGGTCGAGGAATGTGCTCATCGACTTGCCGACGTCGGTGTCCGCCGCTTCGCCGAGGGCGTTCCACAGGTCGCTCGCTGTGGCGTTCTTCCACTCGTGCTTCTGCAGGTAGCGGCTGATGCCGGCCTGAAACACACTCGGACTCAGCCACTGCTCGTACATGCCGAGCACGGGCTGGCCCTTGTCGTAGGTGAGGTCGTCGGCGAGTTGGTCGAGATTCTGTGCCGCGTCCATGTTCTGCCGTATCGCATGGGCCGAGGGTCGTCCATCGGTGCGCATCGCCCGGTTCGCGTCGGCGACATCGCGGTACCCGGTGTTCAACTCGGGGTAGACCTGATCCGAGATCTTGTCGCCCATCCAGGAGGCGAACGACTCGTTGAGCCACAAATCGTCCCACCAGCGCAGGGTGACCAGGTCACCGAACCACATGTGGGCGATCTCGTGCGCCATGATCTCGGTGAGAGTTCTCAGGCGGGCGGGGCTCGTCTCGGCCGGTTCAATCAGCAGAATACGGTCGTCGAACATGATCGCGCCAGGATTCTCCATGGCGCCGTACCCGTATTCGGGGACCGCGAGGATGTCGAGCTTCGCGTACGGATACGGCTGGCCGAAGTAGTCCTCGAGCGACTTTAGCAGCGCCGGCACGCGCATCGTGGCGGCGCCCGCGAGGCGCGACTGCCCGGCGACGGTGACGATCCGCCCCGGCACCGTGAGACCGGGAATTGGGGTCGTCTCGAACGGTCCAGTCGCGAATGCCACGAGGTACGAGGGCATCGGCGGGCTCTGCTTGAACACGACGGTCTTCTGATCACCGAACTCGGTCTCACGCTCGATCGGCATGTTCGCCACTGCCACGTGCTGTTTGGGGACGATCAGCGTGAGCTGCCACGGGATCTTGAACTCCGGCTCGTCCCAGCATGGAAACGCCGCGCGCGCGTCGACAGACTCGAACTGCGTGAAGGCATAGCTCCTGCCATCGACCGTGAGCTTGTAGAGGCTCGATGCAAGCGTGTTGAACGCGTTCGTGAAGTCGATCACGAGCGTGTAAGCGCCGGGTTCGAGCGCAGGAGTGACATGCGCGGTGACGACACCCTGCGATTGCGGTCCAGCGTCGATGCGATACTGACGCTTCGCCGAGCGCAGTTGGATGTTCGAGAACTCGGGACCTTGGGAATGGAATCGGAACCGGTCGGTGCGCTCGCGGACCTGAAGCTCGATGCGCACCGAGCCCCGGTACTGGGCCTGATTCGCGTCAATCGAGAGCCGGACCGCTTGCAAGGTCGGCGCGACATTGCCGTCGAGACGCGCGCCTGCGGCATATCCCGGGGCGCCTGACCAGAGCGACGTAAGGACGGCGAAAATGGGCACAACCAAGCGACGCATCGAATCTCCACAGGAGGGTTTCTGCCGGTTATCGGCACGAGACGCCTGAAGAGATCACCAGAAATGTGGGCGCGCCATGGCCCGGGAAGGGGTGCGGATGAAGGGTTTGACCGGCGGAGGCGGGCGGCAGGGGCGGCCGGCAGGGGCGGGCGCGTAGTACACAGCGCGCCCAGCCACGAAGGCCGGGCGCGCTGTGCATGCCGCACGATGCGTTGCGAGCGGAGGTCAGAACATGAAGTTCACTTCCACGACGACCTTGTTCTCGGTGAATTCATGAGCCTTGATCGAGTTCTTGGTCTTGAGCTGCTGGAAGTGGGTCACGATGCGGCCGTTGTCCATCGCGTGGCAGGACACGCCGACCTCGGGCCCGAGCACTTCGTTGTCATTGACATCGGTGTCCGGATCCCAGAAGTCCCAGCGTACGAATGGCTGGATCCGCGGATGGATCCCATAGATCTGGAGCTCCGCGTAGTAGCCCATCGACTTGGGTTCAACCGTGAGATCGGTCGTATCGACGGGTGCGGCGAAATCCTTCCGCAGCACGTATTTGTTCTTCCCGGCGAAGAACGCGCCGACCAGGGCGCCTTCCTTGCGCGTGTAGTTGCCGAGCACGCCGATCTGGTTGAAGTTGTCGTACGAACCGGAGGCGAACTTCACCGGGTCGTCGACGCTGAGCGGATAGTGACCGAGGTAACCGTACACGCCGAGCATTGAGCCCCTATCGTCGAACGAGTAGTCGACGGTCGCATAGCCATCTTTCTTGAGATCATTGTCGACGCGGTTGAAGAGCTTGCCACCAGTGCCGTTCATGATCGCCGCGGCGACATTCAGACCCTTGTAATAGTGCGAGGCCTCGAAACCGTACTGGCGAGTGAAGGGCTTGTAGGGATTGCTACCGACGGATCCGCTGTTGATTACGTACGCCCGGTCGCCGCTGAGGCGCGCGCCGACACCGTGCAGGTGTAGGAGATAGGGGGCGAACTGTCCGAAGCGGAACGAGGTGTAGCGTTCTTCATCCTGGCGAACGAAGTACTGGATGTACGCATCCGCGAGCTTGCTGCGACCGAAATCGTTCAAGTCAGATGCGCCGGCCGTGTTGCCCGAATTCTCGTGCCAGTAGAGCTCCGCGAAGTAGGACCACTGCTTCTGCAGCGCGCCGCCCATGTAGAGGGACAGTGCGTGCTGTTCGAAGCTGTTCGTGACTTTCTTGCCCGAACCGTCGTCGTTCTTGCCCTTGCTGTAGTTGTAGCGGAGCTTCTGGGCGACGCTGAGATGATTGCCGAGTTCCGCTTTTTCTTCGCCCGTACGCATCGAATGCCCGGACCGCAGGAAGTTCTGTCCCGCACGATTCAGCTTGAACCCGGCGATGTGGCAGGCATCGCAGCTCGTGCCATACATTCGGGACCACGCGGGAATTGCCGACGCGGTTCGAACCTGGGTGAGCGCGGCTGCCATACACATCGTGACAAGCCCGACTGACAACAACCTTCGGTACCGAATCACTAGCCACCTCCATGGACTGGACCCAAACCCAAACCCAAACCCAAAGCTCGCAATACCTGGTCGAGGATGTCGCAAACACTCTATCAAACTCTGGGCATCAGCAAACGGCGTGCCGCGCTGGGCCGTCCGGAAAGATCGGAACGACTTGCGCGCCTGTAGCGAGCAGGCGCCCCTATCCTTGGCTCGGCCGATGACAGCGAAGAACGCGGCCTGACGACAAGGCAGGCCGCTCGCCAGATCTGACATGGTACGTCCGGAAATCTCGCCCGGGCGCAGCCCGCATCGGTTGGGTGGTCAAGCAGTCCATGGGTTCTGATCGCCAGGAAACCGTGATGAAGCTTCAATGGCATCGTTCGGGAAGCTGGTGGGTCTTGGCTCCATGTCCACTAGCCCAGACACACGTTCGCTTGTCGGTGGCTTGAGCGGGGTGGTAGTTTGGCCACCCCGCAAGAGCTGCTTGGGCATTCGAACATGGTCACCACGCACCGGAAGGGCACGTTCCAGGTGGTGAGTCCGAGTGAGGAAATTTGGCCCTGAAGTGTTTCAGCCGAAGAAAAGGCAGCAGATTTGAAATGCATTAACGCCTTGTGCCACATGGTGCGGAGGGATGGCCGAGTGGTTTAAGGCGCCGGTCTTGAAAACTGAACCAGCCGGAATCGCCTCAACGCCCGAAGATGAAGAAAATCATGGAGCCTCAGCGGGTTACGACCTGCCGAGGCTCCTTCGCTTGGTGGTCAGGAAGGGACAGAAATGGACGGTTGGGGAAGCTGAGTGGTACCAAAACTCGTACCAGGCGGGAGCGCCGGTTCCACGGATCAGCGCGCAGTGACTGGCCGCGACGGCAAGTCCGGTCGCACAGGGCGAGTCTAATCCACGTGGTCAATCCCTAGCGGTCGGCGCCGGAGATCCGCGAGCGCGTGAACCCCACATGGTCACAGGCACGCGGTGGATGGTGCAGTCCTCCTCGGTCGTCTGCATGCTCCGCGGGCCGGCCGAAGGGCTCCAAGAATTAAGAGCAGGTTCGGCGAGCGAACCTGCTCAGTCAAGGAATCGCGTGTTACCTCGGCCTCCGAACCATCCGACGCCTCCTCGCGACTTCTTCCACCGAGGACAGGAGAAGAAAGGTGTAGCCGGTTATCGGGTCCTTCGTAAACTGGAGAAGTCTCACGAGGTCGGGGCAGTTCTTGCGCGATTGAAGTTGAAGCCAGCGCAGAACAGTCTTCGCGCTTACTCCGAGGATCGAGCCGGCGCTAGTCGACGAGATGTATGGTTTCCCGTCGATTATGATCTGGTTGACGCTATGTGGCATCGACTTCCCTCCGAACAGGTATCCTCCGCCCACATGGGTAGATCGGCAAGTCAGGCTGCCGAATGAACGAGCTCAACGTCTCTGCTAAGTCATTGCTGTTTGGATACTTGGAATGCGTCGCCGAGAATCAGGGACTTGGTCATGAGCGGGGCGACGGGTATGCACAGAGTTATCCACACCAGATAACTCGTTTAGTACATTTATCTTACAGGCGTTGGATAGGGCGGACAAGAGTTGCGTCCGTGGAATCCCTTGCTATCGTTGCGATCCCGGCGCAAGATCGGTACGTCAGGAAGCCCCTTCGGCATGGATGCCCGATTCGAACCCCTACGATCGGAGTCCTCGATGCGCACCCCAACCTCCTTCAATCGACTCGACCTGGCATGGCGCATCCGCAGGAACTCAAGCTCAACGCGTGAGTTCCCAATCAACCCTCGGGAATGGATGCCCGCAGCAGGAGGTGATGATGCCTTTCCAAGACCGCACTAGAAGCGCGGCGCAGACTCGGCGCCGTCGGGCCTCGCCGCTCGCGCGTCTCTTCTGGTTCTGTGCTGGCGCAGTCGAGTCGCTCCTCGATCAGGCGGGCGCATCAATTCGTCCGGATCAGCACAAGTACTTCCGCCTGGGCCTTTCGCTCGTGTTCACATTTCTATTCGTGTGCGTATCCTCGAGCTACGCTCTATATGTCGCCCTCGGTTCGATGCCCTTCGCGATCGCCCTCGGGTTGCTCTGGGGCGCTGCGATCTTCAACATCGACAGCCTTGTCGTGATGACCCTCAGGCCGGGCATGCAGCTGAGGGAAAGGATCAGGTTGGCACTTCCACGAATACTCCTGGCATTCGTACTTTCTGCCGTCATGGCAGTTCCCGTCGAGCTCCGAATCTTCCGGTCCGAGATCAAGTACCAATTGGCGCGCGAGCAGACCGAGGCTCGTGGCCTTGCACGCTCACGTGCCGCGGCCACGTTTCCCGAGCTACGGTCTCTCCCAAAGCAGATTGAAAGCGCTCAACTTGCACGACGGTCCGTCTACGCGGGGGCTGAACAACTTGGACGTGAGGCGAGCCTAGAAAGCGACGGTCAGGGCGGGAGTGGGCTGCGCGGCACCGGAAAGATCTACGCGGTCAAGGAGCGCGATCACCAGGAGGCACTCGGGCGGGCCGGCATGCGTGACCAAGAGCTAGCCAATGAAATTGGCCAGATGAAGGCACGGCTTGGTCAAGCTCAACTTGGCGTGGATCAAGCCGTCGCTCTTGAGATGTCTGCCAACGCCCAATCACAGACCCTCTTAGCGCAGATTACCGCTTTACATCGTCTAATGCTTCGCGACGCGGCGGCGGCGGGAACGGTCTATTGTGTGACCATCGTGCTGCTACTCTTTGAGTTGTTGCCTATCCTAATGAAGCTTCTCATGCCCGTCGGCGTGTATGATCGACTTCTGGCGCGTCTTGAGATTGAAAGTGAATATGAACAAACGGAACTACTAAGTATGAACAAGGTAGCGATAGTTGAAGAACAGAAGCAGAAAACTGAGATGTCTCGGAAGATGCGAGAGCGCGTCGGGGAGGATTTCAGCTCCGCCATGACCGAGGCGGCTGACCATCCTTCCCGGGCTGCGAATGTGACGCTTGCGGCGGCATCGATCCTCGAGGGAACGTCGGCGACCCTTCATGAACAAATCTCCGGAGCGGCACGGGAGCGGCGACCGTGGTCTGAGGCCACTGTTCGAAAAAGCGAAGAGGGGGCGGTGGGGAGAGCGGAAGGCACGGTTTATGTGGCTGGCACTCGGGCCTGACGCTGGAGCCCCTCGATAGCAGATCAGCGCGTGTTTCGGACCATCGTGAGGGCCTAGATCGGTAATCGTGAAGAAGATATATTGCCCGCGGTGGAGTAGGAGTGGCACAGTATTTAACGTAAAGTAGCCGAGATTGGCGAGGGAGGGATCCAGGTGAAAGCGAACGAGCACATTCTCGTGCGGTCTGCGCAAGCGCATGTACTGCCCATGGAGCAGCCAAGTCCAGCCGGATGGGTCTACGACATGAAAGTTGGGGCCTGGACTAACCCGAGCAAGGGCGCCTTCATGGTTCACGACCCAACGAGTCCGCGCTGTGGGACGAAGAAGAATGACCTCGAGACTGGTGAAGACGCCAAGGGTCAGTGACGGTCAGTTTTGACCGCCGGCCAGCCTCTCCATCCGCAGGTCCTGCTTCTTAGTTCCCGCATCGACTTCGCTTGTGACTACGTCATTTCGGCGCTGCGGGAACTTGGCGTCCCGTACCTCCGGCTGAACTCGGAAGACCTGGACTCCATGGAACTCGCGCTCTCGCCCTCGGTTCCACGCTTGCGAGTCTACGCCGAGGATGACGACTACGTCTTGGAGCCGGACAGCTTGAAGGGGATCTTCTTCCGCCGGCCAGTCTATCTCCGAGAGGCTGGCACCGGCAGCCAGTCGGGCCCAGAACGACTGGCAAGGTCCCAATGGGGGGTATTCCTCCGCAGCCTGATGGTCTTTGAGCAGGCTCGGTGGATCAATCATCCGGCTCGGGTCTACTTCGCCGAGCACAAGGCCGTGCAATTGCTCGTCGCCCGGCAGGCTGGCTTCCGAATCCCCGAAACCGTGATTACGAACTCCGCCCGCCACCTTCCCGCCGGTCAATCCACGGTGGCCATCAAGGGGCTTGAGACGATTCTCTTCTCAGAGGGCGAGCGGGAGTTCTTCGGCTACACGCAAGTTGTGGAGCGCGACATGCTCTCTGCCGAAAATCTCTCGGCCCTGCCCACCGTTGTTCAGGCGGCTGTCGCCCCGAAGGTGGATCTCCGCGTCACCGTGGTCGGCACCCAGATGTGGTGTGCGGAAATCCACGGGCTGAACGGTGCGATCCCCGGTGACTGGCGGGAACTGAAAGACGCGGTTACGTACCGACCGCGTGGCGTGCCAGATGACCTGCGCCAGTGCATCGTGGCGCTCATGGATCGGCTTGGTCTTGCCTACGGCGCAATCGATCTCGCCGAGCGGAATGGACAGATCTACTTCCTTGAGATCAACCCGACCGGCGAATGGGCATGGCTCGAGAAGCAGCTCGGGTTCCCCGTCTCGCAGGAGCTCGTCCGTCTTCTCGGCGGAGAGCGGTAGTGGCCGACCAGGCCCGCGGCGGGTGGTGGTTCCGCCAGTTCGACATGCTGCTCGCGGACTACTTGACGCACCGGCGTGTTCGCAAGCTGACAGAGTGCAATTACGTCGCAGCCAAAGAGCGGGTTGGGAAAGACGAGGAGATCCGTAGGAAGGCAGCACAAGTTGGTCTCCCCGCCCTGCGGTCACATCTCGAGGCGGAGCGTGAGCGACGAAAGTCGATCGAGGAGAAGGCACGAGCCAACCTGGCGGCCGTTACCATCGCACTGACGATCGTGGTGGTCGGTCCAGCCTCCCTCGTCGCGCAAGTCCGGACACCGGGTGATCTGGGCACGGCACAGCTCCCGATCGCCGTGCTCTTGGCCATCGCGGCGCTGTATTTTCTGTGGGCAGGACACATGGCACTCAAGGCCCTCCTCCTCCGCGAGTGGTGGCAGCTCGCGCCTGACGAGGAGCTTTGGGACGAGGCGAAGCGAGCCGAGCATACCTGGTGGTACATCCTCATGAATCAGAAGGTCACCCTTGAGAAGACGAATGCGCTCGATGTGAGCTACACGGGCATGAAGAGCGGCATGGTGATCCTTGTCCTGCTGCTCTTCATACTGGCCATCCTGGCCGGCCCTCGCGAGGTAGGCTCGCAGACGAGTAGCAGAGAACGCCATCCGGCAGCCTCGACCATCGCCACGGAGGCCCAGGAGAAGGGAGGAGAGGATCTGATGAGGCTGTTTCCTGGCTCGTCCTGGACCGATCTTGCGACCGCAGCCGTCGCGTGTATCTCGGTCGCAGGTGTCTGGTGGACGTTCTGGCCGGGTCACCGTGAGCGGCTGCGCCAACGACGTGAGCAGCGGTTGCAGCGGCTGCTCGAGCTGCATGTTCAGCTGCAGCACATCGGTCACTGGGCCAGCACCTCCTTCGATGCCAACGTGCATCGCGCGGAGTGGTACAACGCTTCCTGGTTCGTCAACCCGTTCCCGTGGAACTACGTCGAGAACTTCAACCGCCTGGTTGTTGCGCGAGACTATCCCCGGGAGCTGACCGAGGCACTCGTGGCACTCGAGGCAGCAGCGTGGCGCTTCCAAGACATGCTCGCGGATCAGACGGAGTTTCGGAGTCGAGCGCAGAAGGATATCGGGTTGCGCTGGCCTGCGGTCGTCGCTGCCGCCGAGGCGAGGGGCACGGGGCTCGCCACAGAAGACTTGGCGAGAATCGCGGACCTGACGGATGAAGACCGTACGTGGCTTGCCGAGCTCTATCGGCGGAACAAGTCGATTCACGTGGAGGGCATCGGTGGCTCTGGAGGGGGTGGCCTGCACAAAGCCTGGAGTGGAGCGAGCTCGCGCCTCCACGAGGCTCGGGCGTCTCTCCAGGCAGGGCGTGACTCTCGTTGGAGGTGGGCCGGCCATATCCTCGCCGGGATCTTCGCCGTCCTGGGACTGCTGTTTCTGGTGGATTTCGGATGGTCCTTTCTCGCGGCACACCGCCCGACGGCCATCCGTCACGTAAACCATGGCTCGGAACGCGCGGCGGATTCGTTGCGGATTGCGCCGCAGCAGGACACGAGCGCACGCGTTTCGCCGCCGACCGTCAAATGAACGAGTGCTTCTCTTGGGTCCCACCGAGGCCTCAGTGGGTTGGCATCTTCGCGATCTACTCTGATCTTGCTGTGAGACGAGGATTTGTCCATGAGCCATCCCCACCTCGCCTTCTGCCCGTACCTCTCCATGGCGGAGGCGATCCAGTTCGCCGATTGGGAGCTCGGTCCATTGAAAGCCTTCGAGAATCGGTGGGCGGACCAGACCTTCAAGGCCCAGTCGAAACTCTTCCTCAGCAAGTTTGTGGATCAGTCCGGCGAGAGCATCGAGGCACCGACGCTCCTCTGCCGACGGGGGGGCCTAATCGATGGCGCCTTGCCAGCCGCCGAAGAGGTGGGAGCGCTCGAAGCGGCCATCTCCTTCGCCTTCCTCGAAGAGAACCCGAGGTGCACCCCGACTTCACGGCACCATGCGTGGAAGGTCATCACCGCCGACAACACAGACCTGTACTTCTGGCCCATCGATCTCGATGCCGGCCAGGTGACGGTCACCACGGGCCTGATGGTCCGGACCACGAGCGGCGGCTTCCGACTCAGTGATCCCGAGCTCGTCATCCGGCCACGGCTCGACCTCCACTACATGCGTGGGGCTCGAACTGCGCATGCCGGATGTCTCGAGGCGATGTACCGGACCGTCGTGGAGTCGTTCACGGCGCCTGGGACGAGGCCCGCGGCCGATCGTCTCCGCGCGGCGGTCGGGTGGTTCGTGAAAGCCTGGGGGAACACCGCAACAGTCCACTACCCGGAGCGCCTCGTGTTCCTCAAGACGGGCTTCGAAGCCATCACCGGGACGAGTCAGAGCTGGAAGAGCGCGCAGGCTCTTCGGCAGCTCTTCGAAGGTCTGCCGAACGTGTCGCCGCAGGATTCCGAGCAGCTCATTTGGTCTCCGAGGGAACAGCCAGTCCATCCGCGGACCTTCAAGATCAAAGGGCAACAACGTACCGAACTCATCACAGACCTTGAGGTGTGGTTCATGACATTCGCGGATGCGCGCAACATGATCGTCCACGACGGCATCGCGCCCGACTTGAACTACACCGGAGCGAATCCCGCCTACAGCGGCCCGCTGGTCTTCACTGCTGAGTTCCTGCTCCGGGCAGCCATCAAGGCATCGCTCGAAGGCTTGGGGCATCCCGATCTCTGGCGATCTCCATTGTCACGGGCAATCAGGACGGGTTGGGCCAAGATGAACGCATCGCAAACTCAACCAGACTCATAGAATCGGCATAGTGAGATGGCGCAAAGACGGAAAGGACGTTGAGGGGAGATCGCGGGCTGCGCTCACGGGCGTTTTCGGCGACCAGAAACTCGGCGACGCGAAGACAAATCTCGTGATCCCGGCGACTAGCGCGCACACCGGCGATGTCTACATCTGGCAAGACGCCCCATCATCCGCGCTTCGTCACGGACCTCCACGAGCGCGTGCACATCGTCTACAGCGCCATGACAGTTGTCAAGCGCTAGACCTCTTGCTAAGATAAGAACTGATAGACGCGATTGTAGACCCATACCCATAGGAGGGAATATGGCTGTGATTGAAAAATCCAAAGCAGTGCGACGGACAGTCTTACAATAGTGCGTCTAGTGCTGATAGCCCTTTGCCTCGTTAGCGCGCACGTAGTCCTGTATCTAGGACGGGTACGGTTTCGCGATGGGTTGTACGGGGTGACAATGTCAATTGCCATTCTGCTGAGTTTTCTTCTAAGCGTCGTTGCTTTTCCGTCGAGATAACCAACCCCCGGCCCCGTGTTCAAAGGATCACGGGGCCATTTTTCATTTGCATCCAGCCCTGCTCACTATCATCGGATTTTCATGTGATGGACACGATCCCTCACATCGACGACGCGGATTAGCATGGCCGTCAACAGCAGGGCTCCCATGACTCCCAACGCGGCTTCTTGGACTAGCAACTGTACGCGCCCTACATACACCGACGCGTTAGGGGCTGTGAAGAAGACTACGGTCGCGGATATCCAGACTCCAATTGCAAGGATCCAATAAACCGTGCCGAAGGAAAGGAGTCGTTGGAGACGACCGGTCCGTCGGAGATGTTCCGTGCTAGCCAGTGGGAATGGCTTGTGTTCAGAAAGGACAAGGGCCTCCTTCAAGCACTTGTGATAACGCTCGCACATCGATCCAACGATCTGGATCCAGATGGGGCCGAAGATCAAAACGGCTGCTATTGGACCTCGAAGTTCTGGGACGGTAAAATCGAGGCTCTGTTTCCAGAGTAGTGCAACAAAGTAGATAGCGAATCCGAGCTTGATAGAGCACCAAACGCTATAGATGAGCGGCAAGAATTGCTGGAATCCAGCTAGCTCTGGATCGGGACGTTCGTCTGTCCCTGCGCGCCTTGTGGGCATCGCCGTAAGAATGCGGAGATCCGCCGCTGAAAAGTACGATCGGAGGATCGCACGCGACCGCGAAACCCGAATCCGTCGCTTAAGGAACTGCCCATAGTGCTTCACCGTATAGTCACCGACCCACATAGTGAGGAGCACCAAGAACAGCCCGGTGGCAGCGTAAAGTAGGAGTATCCCGGGAGGGAGTACCCGTGACGTCGCTGCCTGAGTAAAAATGACATTCAGAGGGTACGCGATAAAGAGAACAAGAGTCAGGACGAGCGCGGAGTACGTCCGAACCTGGCTGTCGATGTCTTTGCGGTCAAAGCGGTAGAGCATACCGAGCTCACGGTACTCCTCAAGAGCGAAGCGGGTTGCACTAGCAGGGGAGCCACCCTCAGAGCGCTGGATCAGGAGGGCGAGGGGGATCTCGAAAGAACGATGCTCAGCCGCAGCAAAGCGGCGAAAGTACGTGCCGATGGGCGGGCCATCGCGGCGAGCGGTACGTTCGGTTGCCAATCTCTCGACATCGTCAGGGGTCCAGCCAAAGTCCTCGATCAGGATCTTCCCAAGCTGCCGTCTGTGTGGCATGACCTAATTGCCTCCATCTTGGAATGATGGTCCGCCGAGGCTAGCGCAAGAATAGCTCTTACTCCCTTGTGGTCAAGGCAGGGATGATGAAGGGCGGCGCTAAAGCAGCTGTGCGCGCGTCACGGTATGAGCTACGAGCACTTTCGGAACAGCGTTGTAGCACGATTGACCGCGCCACCCGCGACGCTGCGAGCTACTCTTGATCCAATACTTAGTTGATAACGTGAGGCGCGCCTCCCCCTCCCTATACAACCCGCTTCTTTCGTGGCAAAATGCCTCCAGCGCCTCGTACAGCCCTGCCCCGCGAGGCAACTCCCGCGCGCCGTCGTCGCTCTGCGTTGTCATCCGGCTCAGTACTCATATCGAAAAGCCTCGGAATCTGGAAGTTCCGCTCGATGATCCAAGTTCGCAGACGCTCCACTACGGTGCACCATGAGCGAATGAGCCCTGATCCTTCGAAGAAGGAGAAGGGTTCGTTCGCTATGTAGAGCGCTTTTCTGTCCTTCGCGCTCCAGTTCGCGCACACGCGCTGGGAAATCCAGCGACGGCGAACCGCATCCCCGGCAGAGAAGTCCTGGGGCAGAGAAACGCTGAAATTGAGCACTTCCTCGACGCCGGCCATCAACTGTTCGAGGTCCGGGGCAGGTTGATCGAGCTTGATCCGAAGCCTGGCCTGGCGGTCCAGCAGTTCCAGCCGCCGCCGTTCGTAGCTGTCCTCGCCCACTTGCTCGCGGAGCCGGAGCGTCAGCAAGGCTTCACTCTCTCGCGTCGCGTCCTGGAGTGCTTTCTCCAGTCCCTGACGGCCAGCCAGCTCCTGCGACAGGCTGGCTTCAAGATCAGATCTGATGTTGTCCCGAATCCAGGCGGCGGCCCGTGACTTCAAAGTGACGCGTCCAAGATCCCGGAGCAGCTGCTTCTCAAGCTGGGCCTCGGGGAGGCACGGATTCGGGCACGGCTGCCCCTCCGTCCGTGAGCGGCATCGGTAGTAGACGTAGCGTTTGCCCGAGCGCTTGGTGTGGACCTCGGGAATCAGGGTTCCGTTGCAGAGGCCGCACGAGATCATCCCCGCATAGGCAAATTGGTGCTTGGATGGCCGCGCACGTCCTGGTCGACCGAGAATCTCCTGGGCTTGCTCGAATTCGTCCATCGTGACCATCGGGGGATGAGCACCGCGGTAACTCTCGCCGGAGCGCAGACGAATGAGACCGGCGTAGTAGGGATTGGCGAACATCCGGAAGAATGCCTGGAAACTCAGCGCCTTGCCGCCAAGGTGAGCCGTCTTGCGCGTCCGCAGTCCCCAGTCCGTATCCGCCGCGCGCCAGATCTCCATCGGCCGCATCCGCCGGGACAGCAACTCGTCCCACATCCGCCTTACCAGGCGGAATCGCTCCGGATCCTTCACGATGGTCTTCGTCGCCCGGTCTTCGACGTAGCCGATGGGAGGCCGGTAATTGGGCCAACCCTGCTGGAACCTCGCCCGGTTTCCTCGCTTGACGTTCGCGCGCAGGTCATCGATGAACTTGGTGGCGATGCCGAACTCAAAGTTGCCGAGGAAGCGGTCGTTCCCGTCGGCGGTGTAGGTGCGCTCGGGCGTGATCACCTGCAGGAGCTTGCCATCGGCGAGGGCCTGGAGTACTTGGCCGGTGTCGAAGTGATTGCGCGCCAGGCGATCCATCTTCCAGCAGAAGACCCCGGCGATGTCACCGGATCGAATCCGTTTCATGAGCTGTCCGAAGACCGGCCGGCCCGGCGCTTTGGCTGAGTGGGCTTCGGTCAGCACCTCGTCGATGGTGAGGCCACGGCGAAGCGCCAGGAGCTTCAACTCTTGGATCTGGGAGTCGATCGACAGGACCTGACGGTCGTCAGATTCACTTGATTTGCGGGCGTAGATGACGTGGGTCGGCATGGTGAGGAGATGGACAACAGTATCAATGCCTCAAGATCGATAATCGGTCAAGAGGTCACGAGGGAGGATGTGCGAACTCTGAGGGGTTGTCACGCTGCTCGATCAGACCGCGGCGGCTTAGCATCATCTCCACGAGCGAGAGAAGCGCTATCGCCCGGCTCCAAGCCTCCGGCATGCCAACCTCCAGCCCACATTCTTCCCGAAGAATATCCTGAAAGCGACGCACCTCGGACTCGGTCAGGCCGGCGCCGAATCGTTGCGGTGGTTCAGGATGAATGGCCATGCTTCCAGCATGGCCGAAGATCGCCCATTCGCGTAGGTGGGATGAGGCGGGAGAATCAGGGCAACCCGTGGATGATTCGGCGAACTGTTGGCTTGGATCGCCGACCGGGCATCGTAGGGACTATCGATTCCCCAGCAGGAGCACCTTCATCCGCTCAACGAGAATCGCGTCTTGAGCGGCGGTGACTACGTCCTCGTCGAAGGCGTTAGCAGCTCGCATCTCCTCGAATTGCTCCTCCGTGAGCACGTGACCGGTGGCGCCGATCCGCCTTACGCCGGAGAGATACTCGCGCATCTCCCAGGGCTCAAAGATGGTCTTGATCTCGTCCACGAACTTCGGCACATCGGCAGCCAATTCTGGCCTGCGGTCGGAGGTGCGGAGGAAGTTCAACAGCTTCTCACCGAGCAGATATCCCAGGGCCTTCTCGCTTCCGAATTGCTCCTTGATCCTGCGGGCGGCGTCGCATTGCTCAAGCCAGCCATCAGCCATGGGCTACTCCTGTATCGATTTCCAGTGGAATCTCGTCACTCCGTGTTCATGGAGGCCACGGATCGAGGTCGTCGTGAGCCCACTGTGGACAAGCTGTGGGTAGCGCGATGGACAGATAAAGTTCGTTTGCTATGCTGGCGGTATGGAGCAATCACATCATCCCACTCGCGTGTTGCCGGTCGATCAGGTTCTCATCGATCCGGACAGCCCGCACCACACTTTGGGAACATTCGACGAAGAGTACCAACTCCGCGAGTCGATCGAGGAGCTCGGCGTCATGAGCGAGCTGCTCGTGTGCGAGGCCGGCTCCGGCCGGTACCTCTTGATCGATGGCTATCGACGTTTCGTCATTGCTCGGGACCTTGGATTCAAGGAACTGGCCTGCGTCATCCTCCCGCCGATGGGAAGCGCCGCGCGCGAAAGACTAAGGTTCGAGCTCCAGATGACCCACAAGCCGCTCACCCGGGCAGAGCTGGCCGGGCAACGCCGGAAGATGCGGGAAATGGGGATCACGCTCCCAGACGAGCACGAGTAGTCAGCCGGTTCCCGGCAGTCGGACAAGCGTGGACGGACGCCTTGGCGTTGCCGTATTCTTCGGCGTGCCGCGTTTCCAGTAGTCAAACTCCACGGAGGGAACCCCCATGGCAGCTCACAAGCGGAAGTGGAGCGCGAAGAAGTCCGGAGCACGCACGGGCAAGAGAAAGGCAACGCGCGGAAACGCCACGAAGCCATCATTGGTGAAGAGGGCGCGCAAGCGGTTCACCCCTGCCGAACGGGCGCACATTCTCTCGGTCGCACGCGCCGAAGGCCTGACCGGCGCCAAGGTCGCCAAGCGATTCGGCATCAGCACCCTCACGTATTACACGTGGCGGAAGAAAAGTGCCGCACTCTCGACGGGTACCCGGAAAGTCGGCCGCCCGGCTCGAGCCGCTGGCGATCTCAGTCTGGTCGACATGATCCGCCGCGAGGTGCGTGCCCAGCTCGTCAAGCACCTCCCCGAAATCATCGAGAGTGAGATCGGCGGCGTGGTGGCGCGTTCGATTGGAGGACGGAACGAGTGAAGTCGGAATTGCGATCAGCATCACAATCGAAGTGCGATTTCGGATCAGCAAGCCGAGAATGTTACCGGATGGTTGGACTTTGCCACCGGTAGAACAGGCGGCACACCTGAGTTAACAGCGATTCCACTCATGATAGTCGGGAATTGCGACGACGAACGGACTCAACATCATGGATGACGATCTGCCGCCGGTTGACGAGGTGCCGTCTGCGCATCTTGAAGGACGACAGCTGGGTAATGGATGGTCAGTAGAGAAGCGGATAACCCGGGACCCTGGGGCTAGTGGAGGCCAGTTCTCGATCTGCTACTCGGTCGTTCATGAGGACGGTCGTCGCGCCTTCATGAAGGCCCTGAACTTTCAGGCGGCTTCTGGCACCGGCTCCGTTGTTGACCAACTGAATCACTTCACGTCTGCCTACATCTTCGAACGCGACCTGCTGGCTGATTGCAGAGACAAGCGGATGAGCCGCATCGTGCGGTTGATTGAGCACGGTCAGGTCACGGTACCTGAAGCAGGGGCCCTACTTGCAGAGGTTCCATTCCTTATCCTCGAACCCGCCGACGGAGACATTCGGACCTTTCAGGCAAAGTCTTCGGAGTTTGATGTGGCGTGGGCATTTAGAGTGATGAAGCACACTTTGGAGGGCATCGAACAGCTCCACGCTGCTCACACGGCGCACCAGGACTTGAAACCGTCAAATGTCCTGACCCTGGAAGATGGCCGCGAAATGAAGCTCGGTGATCTTGGCCGGGCGGAGCGGAGAGAGGCCTCGGGGCCGTGGTCGTCCTTGACCATTCCGGGCGCCAGGACCTATGCGCCTCCTGAGCAACAATACGGCTCCTTTGGCGGGAGTTGGGAGGAGAGAAGAGCAGCGGATATCTACCTTGCCGGGAGTCTTGGCGCTCAGCTATTCGTTGGACATTGCATGTCTGTGCTGCTTCAGGACGCTCTGCCAACGCATTTCCGACTGACCAAATGGACCGGCTCGTTTGCGGAAGTGCTGCCCTACTTGCTCGCGGCCCACAACCAAGTCGTTCCCATCGTCCAGCAATCCGTCCTTCAGCACGCAAAGAATTCATCATGCGCCGAGGAATTTGCCCTGGCGATTGCGCAGATGACCCAGCCTGATCCCGCAGAACGTGGCCATCCAAGAGATCGTGCCGCGAGGACCAGCTCCTATGCTGTCAGGCGCTACGTGTCCCTGATGAACCTCCTGTCCAGTGAGGTGCACTATCGCAAGGGACGAACGGGCAGGACGTGACTGAACACGTCGACGACCGCAAGCGACAAGTTGTGCCGCGCTGGAGGCCATTTCAGATCTCGGCCACCCTCGGTCAATTGGATGCATCCACCAATCGAAGGCTGGCACAGCCCCTGGAGCCAGCCCCCGGCGAAATCGAGGGCCTCCAGGGCGATTGGGCTCGAAGCCAAACACCTTTCCATGCGGCGAATCTCGTCGACGCGGCGTTGATCCTCGGGAGGTCGGAAGTCGCCGAGGAAGCTGCTGAGTGGTTGGTGGAGCACGGCGGCATCTCAGATGTCTCTGTTCGTCTGGCGCAACAGGTCTTGTCACCTTCGGCGGTCGTTGATCCAGGGGATCCGCAAGAGTTGACTCGCGAGAATCGGCATCGTCGGGTGGCGTCCTACCGCAACAGGCTGCGGAGTTTCCCGCGAGATTCGCTCCTGTGGGTCGACCTCGCTCGGGAATATGCCGCTCTTGGCCTGAACGAACCAGCGCTTCGGGCGCTCAGGGTTGCCATTGATCTCGCACCAAACAACAGGTTTGTTCTTCGTAGCGCCAGTCGTTTCTTCCTTCACACGCATGATCCAGAGCAAGCGCACCGAGTTCTTGCGCGCGCCTCAAGCACGTCGCGAGATCCGTGGTTACTTGCGGCTGAGATTGTTGCCGCTTCCGCATGTGGTCGACAGAGCCGTCTTATCAAGACGGGTGCTCGGCTCCTGCAATCAGAGGGATTGCATCCCCGGCATCTTTCCGAGCTTGCCAGCGCCATCGGCACGTTGGAGCACCAGGCTGGTCAGCGCAGAAGAGTGAGGAAGTTGTTTGCGCAAGCGCTTCGAGATCCCACAGAGAACGCAGTGGCTCAGGCGCTCTGGATCACCCGACACATGTCAGGTTTCGAGCTTCCCGAAGGGTTGGGGAGCGTCCCGAGAGCATTCGAAGCAAATGCGTGGGAGGCGGCCAGGAACAGTGAGTTTCCAAGTGCGGTCCAGCTATCTTGGCAATGGCTGCGAGATGAACCGTTTGCGACCAGATCGGCGCTATTTGGTTCCTATGTGTCCGCGACGGCCATGGGCGACTACGACGAAGCGATTCGCTTAGTTGAGGCGGCTATGACCGCCAACCCTGAAGACCCGCGCCTTCTTGCTCAATTGCTCTATTGTCAGGCCTGCTCCGGAATGGTCGACGTCGCAGAGCAAAACCTCAGGAAACTTGAAAAGACGGTCAAGGGCACGGAAAGCCAGCGCTCAGACACCGAGTGGGAAGTGGTGCTCAATGCTGATCGTGGCCTCATTGCGTTTCGACGAGGACAAATCGAGGAGGGCCGTCGGTGGTATGGATCCGCTATTGAACTTGCCAGGACACACCAGCTGACGGAGTATGCGGCATCGGCTCTCATTAACTTCTCAAGAGAAGAAGTCCTTGTTGGCGGCCATGTCGACATGTCGGAGTTGAAGAGTGTCGTTGGCCTATTTCCACCAGTGACGCGACAAGTGGTTGCTAGGTGTGTCGAGCGAATAGAGACACTGACTGCGGCCAAGAGCCTCCGGAAGTTCTGATCGAGAAATCTTATCCACAGCATGCCCGCCGTTTCGTGCTTTCGCACCCCTGTTCGGTTTTTCTTCGGTTCGCTATGATGCCCTGTATGGAGGGTAGATACCCGCGTTCTGTCCACAAGAGGACCACGCCTCGCACCTCCACCTGCCTGCCCACTTTGATCTTGCCTCGATATCATTCTTCCCATGAACGTTCAACTCACCCCGCGTGCATCCCATCACGCGCCGCGTTTCCCCAACAAGATCCGCGAATACCGCCTCAAAGCCGGTCTTTCACAGCGGAAGCTGGGAGCACTCCTTGGCCGGGGCCGCAACGCGATCTCCTCGTGGGAACGCGGCCTAACCCGTCCCGACGTGACCTTGGGAGTGCGGTTGGCCAAGACCCTCGCCACGCTCGCCGAGTCGCTGTACGTGAGTTTCTACACTCCATCTAGGGATGATGAGCCAGGTAACGCGAAGAGCGCGTGACGGAACTATTGCTCGAATATTTCCGGCGCCATGCCAATCCCCGGGGTCTCGTGCTCGCGCGCGAGTCACGCCTGATCGAGGAACTCCGCGTACCGCGTGAGACCATCGCCGATGCACTCAGGCAGCTCGAGTCGGGGGGTGCCATCCGTGTCCTTTCCCAACTCCCGTACGCCGTCCTTGCACTTGAGCCTCGTCCATGGTCTGGCAGCAAACCCCTTCGACTGAAAAAAGAGCAGCAAATCAGCAGTGATTCCGCTCGTGTGCATAAAGAGGTACCTGTCAGCAACAGCAATGCTGATGCAGCTATTCAGCAACGAGAGGTTGGGGGTGTGGGGGAAGGAGAGGCGCTCATCGATCACGTCCTCACGGTTCTGGGACCCGAGGCCGACCGAGAGGAGTTCGTCCACATCCTGGCTGGACGATCCCCAGCGCTGATCCATCGCTGCCTCAGGCGTGTTCAGGCCACCAAGGCTATCCGAGTCTCGCGGGCCGCATTGTTCCGCTCCCTGCTCGAGAAGCTCAGCAATTAACCCACTCGAAGTCCCATGTCTTCCCCTCCACCCATCACCCTCACCCTCGATCGCCGCATCCTCGAGCATCCGCGGGCCTACCACCTGCGACGCATGCGCGCGGGACTCTGGCTTTACCTCGACCTCTTGGCCCGGCTTCCGGCCGACGCTACGACGTTCGAGGTCGAGCCCGCGGCGATCGGGCGGGACATGGGGCTCCCCGAGGGCACGGTTCGCTCCTGGCTCGGACACCTGCGGAAGGCCGGCTACCTCGATGCCGTGCGGCTCAATGGCAAGCTCCGGGTGACGATGAAAAGAGTCGAGGTTCATGAACCAGCGCCGCCCACGGCGTCGACACCCACCCGATTCTTCACCGTCGCGAAGATCCAGCGAGCCTTGAGCGAGACCAGCGACGAGACCACCTTGCAGGCCGTGCTCAACCTGCACTCTGACGAAATCATCAAGCAGGCTCTCGCCGGCACCCTGGCCGTCCCCGAGACGCAGATCCGCCGCTCCCGAACCGCGCTCTTCATTTACTTACTCAAACGCCATGCGCAAAGCATCTGACACCATCCTCGCTCTCGACCCGGGACTTCGCGATCTCGGCTACGCCGTCATCGCCGGAAAGAGGCTTATTACTTCGAACGTGCTCAACCTGCGGAGCACACCCACTCAACGACGGCTGCCGCTAGTTCGAGAATCAGTCCTGTCCTGGATCCGGGCCTATCGCCCGCGTGCACTCGTCTTCGAGCACATCCCGAGGCGACCGCTGGACACGCTCGCCGGCCTGCCGGCTCTCGGCCGACTTCTCCGTCGCATCGCCGGGCGTCGACGTCTGAGTGTGGCCACGTATTCGGCCAAGACCGTTCGCCAGACCGTCGTCGGCGACGGCTTGGCGGGAAAGCGAGAAGTCGCCGAAGTCCTTTCAGGACGATTCCCGGAACTCCGGGTTCACCTGACGCAGAACCGGAAGTGGAAGGAGCGCTACTGGCAGAACATGTTCGACGCGATTGCCTTGGCGCTTCATCACCAGAGCACGACGCAACCGCCCTCCCGCGGCCGGTAATCCGGCCGACCCTGGCGCCTCCGCCTTGTCGAGTGCCACTGCCTCCGAAGCGGTCCGCAAGGGACCGCCGCCGAGCAGATCTCGGGAGGGCATTTGATTTTCAGCATTCTCCACATGAATTCCACCATGAACTCCACAATTCTCGGCATCGATCCCGGCACGAAAGAAATGGGCCTCGCCGTCTTGCGGGGCCGCGAACTCCGATACTTCGGCGTGCGCACACTCCGGAACGGTACACGGCCCTACGACGTGATCGGGCAAGCGAGGCGGATCGTCCTGGCGGAGATCGCGAGACATCAGCCCGACGTCGTGGCGATCGAAGAACCCCTCATGCTCCCGACCAAACGCGCGGCGGTCCTGTCTGTCATCGCGCAGGAGCTGCGGGGAAGGGCGGAGGAACTCGGGCTCGAGGTCGTCGAACTGTCGCCAGCAGCGATCCGTGAGCGGGTCACCGGAAATCCAAGGGCGACGAAGATCGATGTGGCAGAGGCGCTGGTACGTGGCGGATTCGATCAGCTTCGTGACCTCATCCCACAGCGGCCGAAGCGTGCCGCGCTGGGACTCCGACCGAAGGACAAGTACTGGCTGCACATGTTTGATGCGCTCGCTCTTGCGGTGGCGGCAACCGGTTTCCGCAAGTATCCTCCAACAAACGCTACGTTGGTCCACCCCGGTGCTGGAGGAGCGTTAGACAATGAACGCGGGTCACGGCGAACAGAAGATCACTCGGGATGATCAACTCGGACGGATCGACTACAAGCAGGAATTCGGCCCGCCGCCCATGTCCTTCGACGAATACGCGCCAAGTGCTAGCGCCGCTTACGCTCGCCTCATTTCCAATGATCCTAGCGAGGCCGTTGTACAGGAATTTCTGGAACAGAATCCATCGTTCGTTCCAGGGGCGTGGACGCCTGGCGGCAATTCCGGTCACCCGCCGTGGAATCAGTTTCTGGTAACCCAACCCGTGCTTCCCGGGCTCTCCACGCGTCGCCCCGATTTCATGTGGATCGCACAGCACAGCGATACCTGGTTTCCAACGTTCATCGAGATAGAATCACCTACCAAGCGGCTCTTTCGTGCCGACGGTCAGCCAACGTCTGATTTCACCCAAGCCAGGACTCAGATCAGTGAATGGAAAGCATGGTTCGAGGCCCCCGCGAATGCGATGAAATTCATCCTTGATTACGGATTGTCATCGCAGTTCGTCAACCGACGGATGCAGCCGACTTTCATACTGGTCCTTGGCCGAAGGGCGGAGTTTGCCGACCATGGTGCGCGTACTCGAGTGCGTGCCGTCCTCATGGGGGAAAACGAAGAGTTGATCTCCTTCGATCGGCTCCTACCAGCGCCCCAGCTAGAAGATGTCGTGACGGTAGTCTCCGGGCGAGACGGGAAATGGCGGGCTCGATCTGTTGCGCCCACATTCGGCCTCGTACCTCCTGGGGCTGACCGGCTCTTGGTCCTTGAGGGTCTTGAGGAGACGATTCGGAGAACAGAAGGAATCACTGGCGAACGCGCGGAGTTTCTATCCAAGCGCATCGCATACTGGCGCACGTGGGCGGCTCGTCCAAACGCCCCGCGAGTCTATGGTCCGTGGAAGCGTGAGTAGGCTCGATGAAAGAGTTGCTGCAGAGCCCAGATCACCCTAATCCGCGCGCGACGAAGATCGATGTGGCCGTGTCCTCGTTCGGCGATCGATTCGAACAGCTTCGCGACTGCGTTCCACGGCGGCCGGCTCGGGCAACGCTCGGACTGTGGCCAAGAGAGCAAGTACTGGCTCGTTGGCTGTCGCGTGCTCAGCGATTGGAGCGAACACGGATTGCGATGTGAGTCTTTCGTCGACTTGAATCCGACGATTCCGAATTTCAGCGAACGGCGGCACTGCGAGCCGGCAGTAACCGGCGTCGGAGGTGCCGTAGAGGTCAATCAGATCGATCAGTTCGAAGACATCGAACCGGTGCTTACCATTCTCAATTCACGAAATGAACGACTGTTTTCGGCCACCAAGTCTGCGAGGGGGGCGAATATCCTGTGATGGCCAGGCTGAAGGCTAGGGCATCACAGAAAAAGTCGCGGCAGCGGGGACCTCGTCGCACAAACCTGCGCTTGATCCTGGCGGGAGGGAGCGTATGATCCCATGTGGCGAATCAGCGACCGTAGCCCCCACCGGAAGAAGGCCGTCCAATGACTCGATCGCAAGCCTCACGCCCGCCCGCCACTCCACTTCTGTTCGTGCTTCTGGGACAACTCGTAATCACCGCGCTAGCTTTCTGCGCTGCGGTCCCGCGCGTAGCCGAAGCTGGTCCTCTCTTCGCCACGAAGACCGACTACGGCACCGCAAGCAATCCCATCTCCGTGGCGATTGAGGACCTGAACGGGGACGGGAAACTTGATCTGGCGACTGCGAACTACATTTCCAACACGGTCTCGGTCCTGCTCGGCACCGGTGACGGGACGTTTGGGGCGACGACGGACTTCGGGACGGGGAGCAGTCCCCGTTCCGTGGCGATTGAGGACCTGAACGGGGACGGGAAACCTGATCTGGCGACCGCGAACTACATTTCCAACACGGTCTCTGTCCTGCTCGGCACCGGTGACGGGACGTTTGGGGCGAGGACGGACTTCGAGACTGGGCGCGAGCCTTACTCCTTGGTGATCGGGGACCTAAATGGGGACGGGAAGCCCGACCTGGCGACGGCCAACAAACACTACAGCACAGTGTCGGTGTTACTCGGCAACGGCAACGGGACGTTTGGGGCGAGGACGGACTTCGGCACGGGGACCGAGCCCTCCTGTGTGGCGATCGGGGATCTGAACGGGGATGGGAAACCCGACCTGGCGACGGCGAACGAAGTCCCCAACACGGTGTCGGTGTTGCTCGGCGACGGCAATGGCACGTTCGGAGCAAAGACGGACTTCGATACGGGGACCAATCCCTACTCCATGGCGATCGGGGACGTGAGCGGGGACGGGAAACTCGACCTGGTGACGGCGAACTACTCCGACCCCGGCAGTGTGTCAGTGCTGCTCGGCAACGGCGACGGGACTTTTGGGGCAAAGACCGACTTCGGGACGGGGGGAGCCGTACCTTACTCCGTGTCGATCGCCGACCTGAACGGGGATGGGAAACCCGACCTGGCGACGTCGAACTGGAACGCCCCTAACGGCACGGTGTCGATGCTGCTCGGCAATGGCAACGGGACGTTCGGAGCGAAGACCACCTTCAGGACGGGGAGCGGTCCCCGCTCCGTGACGATTGGGGACCTGAATGGGGACGGGAGACCCGACCTGACGACGGCGAACTACATTTCCAACACGGTCTCGGTCCTGCTCAATACCGGCGGAGCGGGCAGGACCATCACGGCCTCTGCGGGTGGGGGCGGCACCATCAGCCCGAGCGGCGCGGTGGTGGTCAACCCCGGTTCGAATCGGACGTTCACGATCACGCCCGATACTGGCTACAACATCACCGACGTGCTGGTGGACGGTGTCTCAGTCGGCGCCGTGAGCAGCTACACGTTCCCGAATGTCCAAGCGGACCACTCCATCACGTCGAGCTTCGGCGGCCTACCCGACCTGGTGTTGGATTCGCTCCAAGTCGTCCAGCCCGTTGTTTCTCCGAATCTCGTGCGCGGCAAGTCCACCGTCGTACGGGCCTACTTCCACAATGCCGGGCAGCAGTTGTCCGTGGCCGTGAACATCGCTGGTCGACTTCACGTGACGAACGCCTCCGGCACGGAGCTTTACCCACCACGCATGGCCGACCGGCCCGTTGTGTGGCCCGCGGGCGACGCGACGTTTGGCAACGGCGCGATCCAGGCTGGCGAGCAAACCCTCAACTTCTATTTGAGTCCCTCAGACGTGGACTACGACGAACTGCGATTCTGGGTTGAAATTGACGCGCTCAATGCGATGGCGGAATCCAACGAGTCCAACAACGACAACTTTGCGGCGCCACAGGCACAACACTTTTACACTGCAAAGCCGCTGCGCATCGGCTACTACACGGTGTCGTCCCGCGACAAGGCTGGCGATCATCCCGACTTGGGGGGTGCGGCCGACTTGCTGTTCAAGATCTATCCCGCGCGTCGTGATAACGATGGCTGGCAGTACCTCGGACATCTTAAATGGTCGCATCAGTCGGTCGTCATTGCTTGGGATCAGGCTGCACAGACCCTCCTTTGGCGCCAGCTGAATACCGAGAATGTAAGTCGTATCGCCCGCGGTCAGCCCAGGCTCGATCGTGTTGTCGGGTTCTTTGAAGACTGGCCGTTCGGGAACAACGTCGGTGGCAGGACGTTCATGGGCGCACGCGAGGTCACTATCAACGCTAATCGATTGGAGAAGCAGCAGGCCGTCGCGCACGAAATGGGACATTCGTACCGCCTAAACGGCGAGGCATTTTTGTGCCCAGTAGACCTTGTGAACGAGCTGTGCCCATCATCGCAACGCGTGGCGAGCGATGCCGACTACTGGGATGTGAACGATTGTGCCGGCCGTGCATTCCCGTGTCAGAACCACCCTGCCCAGAACCGCGTGGAAGGCTTGCTCGCCGGTCGCTATGTGGATCGCGCATCGATCGGTGCCTTCGACGTGGATGGAAAGCGGCCAGCCGGGTGGGCGAGACCAGAGGCTGGGCAGTGGAAAGACAAGGCGGCGCCGCGCGGGGTCACGGCTGTCTTCGATGCTAAGTGGTGGCTGCATCCAACCCGGGTGGACACCTTTAAGAGCGGCGTTGATCCCGCACTTGCCAGTTCCAATCGCAGGATCGGGTTCATGGGTAGCCTGCTCGGTGACGCGTTCGCTTGGACGACGAACGACGACTACGAGTTGCTCGCGGCCAAGATGTTGCAAGAGGGCAGCCAGCCCCAGGATGCTGAGCATTTGGCGATAGCTGCCGTTGATTCGGAGCAGGTGTGGATCACGGCGTCTATCGACAGCACCGGGCAGGTGGATGCCGAGCCGTGGTGGAGCATTCGCACGGCCTTGCCCACAGACGTTCTCGAGGGTACGGGCTACAGCGTAGATATGCTTGGCGCCGCGAACACAGTGCTGGCGAGTTACCCGTTTGGCCTGTCCTTCACCCAGAGCGCTACGCCGTCTCTCTTGACGCGTCTGCCACTGCCCGCTGGAACGAGGACGATCGTGATCCGACAGGATGCCCTCACATTGTTCACGCGATCGGTGTCGGCCGCCGCGCCTACCGTACACCTGGACACCCCGAACGGAGGCGCCCTAGCAGGAAATGTAACGGTCCAGTGGACCGCCCAGGACGCGGATAACGATTCGCTAAGCGCCAGCCTATTCTATTCCCCAGACGGTGGTGCGACATGGCTGGTCTTGGCTACAGGACTTGCCACGAGCACATACACGTGGTCGGTGGATTCTGTTGCTGGGACGAGGTCGGGGACACTACGTGTATACGTGACCGATGGCGTGAACACCACCTATGACACGAGCGACTCGGGCTTGGTGATCGGCGGTAAGCTGCCATTGGCCCATATCCTCGCTCCGACCGACAGAGACACGCTGATTGCCGGGTCCGCGGTGGAGTTCCGGGGTTCGCTGTTCGACCCTGAAGACGGCTACGCGAGCGGCGCGAATTTGTCCTGGTCATCGAGCATTGCGGGACCCCTGGCCAGTGGCGATCACTTCACTCTTTCTACGCTACAGCCGGGAATGCACACCATCGTCGTCGTCGGCCAGGACACTGATGGGAACGGAGCTCAAGATTCAGTGCATGTCCTTGTGGTGGCGGACACTGACAGAGACGGTATGCCGGACGCGTGGGAACTGCTCTACGCCACGCTTAACCCCGCCGTGGCAGACGGCAATCGAGACGCCGACGACGACAGCCTGAGCAACCGCGAGGAGTACGCCTGGGGAACCAACCCGATGAACCGGGACACGGATGGTGATGGATTCAGCGATGGCCTTGAAGTTCAGATCGGGTCTGACCCGATCTCCGCAGGGAGTACGCCGGTCTCGGTAAAGACGGTACCTGGCTCGATCCCGCTCAAAGTCGGCGTACTGAGCTACCCGAACCCGTTCCGCTCGAGCGCCGTGATCCGCTACGAACTTCCTTCTAGGCGAGACGTTGATCTGACCGTCCACGACATCCAAGGCAGGTTAGTGCGGCGTCTCGCACGGGGCACCCACGAGGCGGGGATCTACAACGTCGGTTGGGACGGTAGGAGCGACGATGGAACCGGAGTTGCGGCAGGCATCTACTTCCTTCGCTTGAAGACCGGAGCGGAAGCGGCAACATTTCGAACCATACGACTGCATTAGCCCGGGCTAGAAGGCCGGAATGTTGCAAATCCGAATACCGCCAACCCGGTAGGGGAGTGATCAGTCGCCAGATCCAACTGGCGAACTTGTTGGGCGTCCGGTCCCTATCTGGTTTGACCAGTGGCTTGGTCGGATGATAATATTCCAATATCAAATCTTCTAAAATCACGTTCACATGAGAGTATCCTACACAATCGTTTCCACTATCATCCTCGGATTCGTTATTCAGTTCGGTTTATCGTTCATTCCCCAAAAAGGAAGAGACTGTGGCATTCCTGTAAATCTAGAAACGGGTAAACTAGGCCCGGTGGAATGTCGATCGTTCGTCATTGAGTCGCGTTTCGGCTTCCCCGCTTGGTATACACTTGAGTATCGTCCGACGACTGATCTCATACCGCCTTGGAAGTTCCACGGGCCTCAATTCATTTTGAATATAGTTTTGTGGCACGGGGTATCGTTAATGAGTATTTGGCTGATTGCAAGGGCTAAGCAAGAGTCAAAAAGCTCCCCCATGCTTTAGTGATCGTGAAGTTGGGTTGAAAACACGCCAGGCCACGAACGCAAATGACGCTCCGATGTAGTCATCCCACCGGACGGCCGCAAGAAATGCGTCGATCTGGTTGTCGTAATGTGTAGCATCCGTCATCGTGGCTCTAGCTCCGCGCGTGATCCGATGATTGATCATCCACAGGAGGCGCAGCATACAGCGCCTCCGCCCCTCTACCACGGTCCGCTCGCGCCAGATACGATTCAAGTGTTGCAAGAGTTACTCGCGCATCTCGCACCACCCGCCCCCTGACAACAAGGTCCCATGAAGGCCCAAAGCAACGCCCTGCAACGCGGGGAATCGCCTGACGCCAAGGAATTCACCGTCTATGCCGAGCTCCTCAGCATGGCCCACGACGAGGGCCTCAAGTCCATCCAGACTCAGATCCTCGCTCAGCCTACCGAAGAGAACGGTCACCGCTGCATCGTCAAAGCAATCGTCGAGGTCGAGAGAGGCCACTTCGAAGGCCTTGGTGATGCCGATCCCGGCAACGTCGAGGACTTCCTCGCTCCGCACCTGATCCGCGTGGCCGAGACTCGAGCCAAGGCCCGCGCCCTCCGTGACGCCGTCAATGTCGGTGTCATCTCCTTCGAGGAGTTGGACGGCGTCAGCCTGGACCGGGACTCAAACCCCGGATCGGGTGCAACTGCGTCATCACGTCCTGTGCGGAACGGTCGCAATGCCCAAGCTGCGCGCCCGCGCGGCAACGGCCAGGCTCGTCCGACGAGAGGCAACGGCAACGGCTCGCCCGAGCCGATGTCCGAAGCACAACGGCGGTACCTGTTCCGACTCCTCGCCGGGCAGGGTCTCCACAAGGAAGGCGCCGAAGAGCACTTGAAGGATCTCTTCCAAGTGGACTCGCTCGCTTCGGTGACGAAGCAGCAGGCGATGAAGGTCATCGACCAACTCCTCAATCCTGCCCCCGCAGGAGAACGATCCGGTGGAGGAGCGTCGGCATTTTAGCCTCAGCCAGATCCAGACCTACCTCGGCTGCCCCCTCAAATACCGCTTCCAGTATGTGGACAAGATCCCGAGACCGTGGCGGGTCGCCGCCATGGCCTTCGGTTCCTCGGTCCACTCGGCGGTCGAGTGGTTCCACAAGGAACGGCTCGCGCGCCGTACGGCGGAACTGACCGACGTCCTCCAGGTCTTCGACGCTGACTGGTACGCGCAGAACCTTGAGCCGCTCGTGTTCTCGGAGCGGGAGTCGAAAGACGCCTTAGCCGAGAAAGGCCGAGCCATGCTCCAGCTCTACGTGGAGCAGCAAGGCGACTCAAGGCCAGTCGCAATCGAGCAGCCATTCGAGCTCGAGCTGGCGGATCCGGAAACCGGTGAGTGTCTCGATGTGTTCCTGCGCGGGATCGTCGATCTCGTGGAGGAAGACGACACCCTCGTCGACTTGAAGACTGCCGGCAGGACGCTGGAGCACGGTGGGTTGGAGCGGCATCTGCAGCTCTCGACCTATGCGCTGGTGTTCTACCTGCTTCGGGGATCTATCCCGAAGCTCCGGTTGGACATGTTGCTCAAAACCGCGAAGCCGCGGCTCGAGCGGCATCCCACCACCCGGAATCTCCAAGACTTGCGCTGGACCGCCTACCTGATCCAGCAGGTGGCACTCGCCATCAAGACCGAGCACTTCTTCCCGAACCCGAGCTGGCGCTGCACCGAGTGTGAGTACTTCGCCCACTGCCAGCAGTGGCGAGGGACCTGGCCTCTCCCCAGCGAGCAACTCGTGACGATCAGTGACGGGGAAGGTGTCGGCGAGTCCGTAGGCGCGTAGGACCTTCGAGGGTCGTTGCGTGCTATCGGGGGCCACGGACGGCTGTTGAAGCCGAAACGTCTGCGGCTCGTCGCACCTTTTCCCGTCAGTTTCTCTCGCTCATTCCAATCCACCCTGGGCTCCATGCGCAATCCGCCTGGAGCCCTTCTTTCTTCCCGCCCCTGGTGGAGGATTCCCCGTGTACGTCTGCGAGCTGACGAAGAGGAAGTACCGCGGCAAGAAGCCGAAGGAGATCCGCGGGCCCGACGATGTCGTCGCGTTCGTGGGTCCGAAGCTGCGCAAGGAACACCGGGAGCACTTCCTCGTGTTGTTGCTGAACGCTCGTCACGAAGTGATGTCCAAGGAGACAGTGTCCGTCGGGAGCCTCAACGCCTCGATCGTTCACCCGCGCGAGGTGTTCAAGCCCGCCGTACTCGCCTCGGCCGCCTCGATCGTGCTCGTGCATTATGTGACGCATCACATAATGAACGTTATGTGACCGGTCTCGTTATGTGACCTGACCTGCCAACCATCCAGCCGGTCGCGCTGTCGAAGGAGATCGACGCGACATAAGTAACCGCACTCCGATGAGCGGCGTCTGCCACCGACTTCACACGGAAGGATGTTTTTCGTGTCGGCGCTCGAGAGCTACTACGTCCGGCCCAAGACGGTCGATCGAGTCCGCGGGACTTGGCTGGGTCCACAGATCGAGCGATACGTGGAACGGCTCGCCGCCGAGCGGTACTCCAGGTCGACGATCCTTCGCACCATCCGCACGCTGACCGAGTTCGGTGACCTTGCGAAGTCGCGAGGGGCGCATTGCCTCGAGGATCTGCCGTCGCATGTCGAGGGGTTTCTCACGCACTACCTCGATTGCCACGGCGACAAGTCCCAGTCCCGTCGCCGGCGAGGGACGCTCTTCGCTCACGCCCACGCTCACGTCGAGGGGATGTTGCGGCTCGTGCTACCCGGGTTCGCGGGTGGCAAGATCACGCTGGAGCGCCCGTTCCAGGAGAGCGTGCCCACGCTGTTCGATCACCTTCAGGGCGAACGAGGTTATCGAGCGACCACCATCCTGCGCTACGTCCATCACCTGCGGAGCCTCGAGCAGTTTCTCCAGCGGATCGGAGTGTCATCCCTCTCGGAGGTGTCGCCCATGATGGTGAGCGCCTTCCTGGCCGAGAGCGCACGTCGTCTCGGACCCAACAGCATGCAGGGCCGTGGCGGTGTGCTGCGCATCTTCTTCCGCTACCTGCATCGCCAGGGGATGACCGCCCATGACCTCAGCCACGCCGTGGAGCGGGGCCGACGCTATCGGCAGGCGAGTCTCCCGCGCGCGATCACTTGGGTCGAGGTGCAGCGCGTCCTCGATGCCGTGGACCGACGCGCGCCAGTCGGCAAGCGCGACTATGTGATCTTGCTCCTGCTCGTCACCTACGGCCTGCGATCACGCGAGGTCGAGGCGCTGACCTTGGACGACATCGACTGGAAGCGGGAGCGACTTCTCATCCCTGCCCGTAAAGGGGACCACTCGACCGCCTTCCCGCTTTCCACCGCAGTCGGGGAAGCGCTGCTCGAATACATCCGCGATGCCCGTCCCTCTTTGGCGGATCGGCATGTGTTCTTCCGTGCCGTGCCGCCGATCGCTCCCCTGGCGTGGGTCGCTATTGGCCAGATCGCGTCGAGGTGGCTGCGGCGTGCTGGGATTGCCGTCCCGCGCGGGGGCTCGCACACCCTGCGTCACACCTGCGTGCAGCAGCTCGTCAACGCCGGCTTCTCGTTCAAGGCGATCGGCGACTACGTGGGACATCGATCACCACAGTCCACGCAGGTCTACGGCAAGGTGGCGGTCGAAGCGCTGCGGGAGCTGGCCATGGGCAACGGCGAGGAGGTCTTGTGAGCCCTCGCTGGGAACGACGGTGGGCCGGCTTTCGCAGCGCAATCGCTCCGGGTATCACCCAGTACCTCGCTGCCAAGCGCGGGATGGGCTGTCGATTCGCCACTGAGGATCGCACGTTGCGGGTCTTCGACCGCTTTCTGGTCGAACAGGACGTGACCGCCCTGGATGCCATCACCCCGGAACTCATCGAAGTCTTTCTCGCGTCACGACCGCGCACCACTCCACTGAGCCACAACAACCTGCTCGGCATTGTGCACCGCCTGTTCGATTGGCTCGTGCTCCACGAGCTCATCGCTCGTTGTCCGGTACGGACGAGGCCCCGCCGCGCCACAGCCTCCCGGATGCCGTTCATCTTCGACGTGGACCAGGCGCGACGGCTGATCGAGGCAGCGGGAAGTCTCCCGGACCATTCTCGAAGCCCGCTTCGCGGACCCGCCTACCGCACGATCTTTGCGCTTCTCTACGGCCTGGGCCTGCGCATCGGTGAAGTAACGCGGCTGCAGATCGGCGACGTCGATTGGGACAGGCGCACGGTCCTGGTTCGCGACTCGAAGTTCGGCAAGACCCGGCTCGTTCCCTTCGGCCCTCGCCTGGGCTCCGTGCTACGTGACTACCTGGATGAACGCGAACGGCGATGGCGTGCCCCCGCCGCGGTGGATCCGCTCTTCACCTTTGACGGCCGCGGACCCGTGAGCACGAACACAATCCGCAACACGTTCCACCGCGACCTTCTGCCTCAGCTCGCATTGCGCGCACCTGAGGGCACGCTACGGCCGAGAGTCCATGACCTGCGCCATTCGTTCGCCGTAGGAGTGCTGCTCCGCTGGTACCGCACCGGTCAGGACCCGGCCGTACGCTTGCACCATCTCTCGACATTCCTGGGGCACGTCAAGCCCGAATCGACCGCAGTCTACCTGACCATTACCTCGGACCTGCTCCAGGAGGCCGGCCGTCGCTTCGATCGGTATGCGCGGCGGACTGAGGTGACATCATGACAACTCCCGCCCTCGGTCCACTGGTCCAATCGTTCTTCGTTGACCACCTGGTGGTGGAGAAGGGGCTGCGCCAAGCGTCGGTGCGCAGCTATCGCGACACGATGTGCCTGCTGCTGCGGTTCGCCGCTGCCGACCGGGGCTGCCCGATCACGCGCTTGGACGTGGCCGACCTCACGCTCGAGCGCGTCCTCGGTTTTCTGCGACATCTCGAGAACGACCGGCACAACGGCATCCATACCCGGAACCAGCGCCTGGCCGCGGTCCACACCTTCTTCGCCTACGTCGCCAGCCGGCTACCCGAACTGCTGCCGGTCTGCGAGCGCATCGCCGCCATTCCGATCAAGCGGTCCACGTTGCCCGAGACTCGCTTCCTCGAGCGCGACGAGATCGCGGCGCTCTTCGCCAAGTTGCCTGCCGATGGCCGACAAGCGCTACGGGATCGGGCGCTGCTCCTTCTCCTTTATAACAGTGGTGCGCGTGCCCAGGAGATCGCCGATCTCCGCGTCGAGCATCTCGACCTCGATTCATCGCCCCGCGTTCGCCTCCACGGCAAGGGAGACAAGTGGCGCACGTGCCCGCTTTGGGAGGACACCGCACGCACGCTCACGGCTCTGATCGCGCAGACGGGTTTCGGGGACAAGCCGCAGGCGCCGGTTTTCGCCTCCTCGCGCGGCGTGGCGCTGACGCGCTTCGGGATCTATCGGATCGTCCGCCGGCACGCAGCAAAGCTCGAGAAGGGTAAGACCGTCCCGGCTCGGCGCATCACACCCCACGTATTCCGTCACACGACGGCCGTCCACCTGCTCGAGTCCGGGGTCGAGATGAACGTCATCCGCGGCTGGCTCGGCCACGCCACCCTCGAGACGACCAACCGCTACGCCGAGATCACGGCCCGGCTCAAGGCGGAGGCCCTGCGGGTGTGCGAACCGCCCGGCCGCCACGGCGCATTCGCGCGCAATCCGATCTGGCGGGATGACGCCGCGTTGCTCAAGTGGCTGGCTTCCTTGTGAGTCCATTTATGTGCGGGTCCTCAAGCCTTGACCCGTGATCCTCGCCGCTGGAAGCCTCCCAGACCACATAACGAAGTCGGCAACATAACGTTCACAACCATCCCTCCGGTGATCCCGAACCCAGCGAAGAGGACCTTTCGATCACCAAGCGGCTCGTCAATGCCGGCGAACTGCTCGGCATCGGCGTCCTCGATCACGTCATTGTCGCGAGCCGCGGCGTGGTCTCGTTCAAAGCTCGACGACTCCTGTGAGGTGACCATGGGCTACACGATCGAGCTTCAGTACGAGGATCTGCGTTGTAGAAGTTTCCCCGATGCAGAGAAGGCCGTTGCCATCATCACCGCCAACCACTGGATCCACCCTTACAACCTCGCCGTCAGCGCCGCTACTCGACTCCATCCTGGCCCGGGCCTCACGCCCTGTCTCGTGATCGATCACTTCCAGGGCGATCACTGGAACGACGAGGAGGCTCGGAAGGTCTGGGTCGCCATCGCGCCGTTCATGGCTGATGGCGCCACGATCGAGTTCCAGGGTGAAGCAGGTGAACGCTGGCGGATTCGCTGGTCGGAGGGCCGCGTCTTCGAGGACTACGTCACGGAAGTCATCTGGTCAGTTGGTCAGGAACTAACGCCCCCGCAAGAGGAGAATGTGTCATGACGCTCATGTTGCATCGCGGCGGATGGGAGGCCACCAAGGCCGACCTCGCCGCCGTCCCAGTGCCCGAACCCACGGAGAGCTACCACCCGGTTCCGTACGGCCGGTTCATCGAAGAAGTCGAGCTACACGTGCCGCGGTTCGGGCTCACGATCCAGTCGGAGCAGTTCGCCTTAGCGCGGGAGGGAAGCCAGATGTTCGGCGTTCTCACGTGCGCAAATGGCAAGCAGGCCGCCGATTACGCCCTCGCGATCGGGGTTCGCTCCAGCTATGACCGTACTTTGGCTGTCTCGATGGCTTCTGGGATCAATGTAACCGTTTGCTCGAACCTCGCATTCTCAGGCGAGGTGAAGATGAACAGGAAGCACACGGTCCACGTCTTCCGCGACCTGCCGGACCTGATCTACCGCATGCTGTCTCAGGTCTCGTCGATGCGGGAGCGAACCGACGGCGAGATCGCGGCCATGAAGGTTCGCGAACTCCCGTTGGCCCATGCCCATCACCTGATGGTCGAGGCGGTGAAGGCCAATGTCTTGCCCGCCTCACGACTGCCGAAGGTGATCGAAGCCTGGGAGGAGCCGAAGCACGAGGAGTTCGCACCGCGCACAGCCTGGTCGCTGTTCAACGCCTTCACCGAAGTCCAGAAGTCCACGAGCCCGTGGCTCCAAATGGAAGGGAGCCTCAGACTCAGTTCGCTCTTTCGCCGGGAGCTTCAGCTCTCGTAGTTCTTTCACCGAGGCTGTCCAGGGATGGATGGCCTCGTTTTACCTCATACTCAGAGAGCCGCCTTCGCCCCATGCGGTGTCGATGGCCTTTCTCCCTCTCCTGGTCTGAGGTCGGCAAAGCAGAATCCGTCGCGAATCACCGTCTCGCCGCGAACGATCCGAATCTCCGATCGAAACATGGGCCCCGCGCAGCAGAAGGTGTGGAACTCCCCGCGTTCACCGCAGGGGTCAACGGTCGGCGGCAACTCGTCAAGCAGCGAGGCATCGAACGATCGTCCGACAAAAGCCGAGTCGAGGAGTCTGGGATCCACACATGTCAGTGTGGCACGTAGCCCTGCCTCCAGCATCTGACGGGCAAGTGCGGGCGTATCGTCAGGCGTGGTCCAGATCGGGAAGATGGGCTCAACACCCGATCCGTCCAGCTGGCGAGCGCGGTCGGCGCGGATCTCTTCGAGAAACAGGTCTCCGAAGGCGAACTGCGTGATGCCCGCGGCCCGCGCCTTCGCGACCACGTCACGCATGATCGCCTCGTACGTCTCGTTGCTACAAGGCGAGGGCAACCCGACTGGCCAGAGCGGCAATCCGACTGCAGCCGCCTGCGCCACGACTAACTCACGGCGCACGGCATGCATCGCTACGCGGCCGGCCGACTCGTTGAAGGTTGTCAGCAAACCGACCACTTCGACGTTCTTCCGCTCGCGCAGTACGTGCAGGGCCCAGGCGCTGTCCTTGCCCGAACTCCAGGAAAGCAGCACGCGCTTGACCATTAGAGCGCCAACGTTGTGGGCAACCGCCGGAGGTCAAGATCCGATCCCTCCAGGGGTGGTGAGGTGGGCATGCGCAGCGTCGGTAACACCTCGGGGTGTTCAGCCAAAACGTCCGGCCGAAGCTGGCGGTGGCTGTCGGTGAGACGCAACGCGTCGAGGACCGCGCGGGTGGTGCGCGCGCGTCTCCCGACATGCCTTCGGCGCCGCTTTCATGAACCCCAGGTTGAACTGGTCAACCGAGGCGGCGAGGTCGGCCTTCCACTGATGCGGCTTGTCCGCATTGATGGGCATACGGAGGCGGGTAACGGATAAAGGGGGGACGCGACGAATCGCTGGAGTCCCAGCACAGGTTTTTTACCACGGTAGAGGGGTTCCGTCCATACCTGCCGCCGGCGCACGCTCACCATCTCATGGTCGAGGCCGTCAAGGGCAACGTCCTGCCCGCCTCGCGGCTGCCGAAGGTGATCGAAGCGTGGGAGGAGCCGAAGCACGAGGAGTTCGCGCCGCGCACGGCCTGGTCGCTCTTCAACGCCCTTCACCGAGATGCAGAAGTGTGCTTCGCCGAGGGCACAGATGGAGGGAAGTCTCAGGCTCAGTTCGCTCTTTCGCCGGGAGCTATAGCTCTCGTAGTTCATTCACGAGGCTGTCCAGGGATGGATGGCCTCGGTTTTCGATCTACGACAACGCCGACGGAGCAGACAAGTGCGTTGAGCGAGGAGCACCTGGCTGCTACATTGCTTGCGGGCGTGTCAGCAATCACTCGATCGACGACCCACGCCTCTGGGCAACGCTGAATTTAGGAGGATAAAAGCGCGCATGGACGCTCCCAGCGCACTACTTCGGGCTCTGACCGGACTGATCCTTGCTTCTCGAAGCAAGGGGCAGTTTGAGTCGTTCCTCGAGGCTCGCCAGGCAGGACGCCATCCACGTGTCGGTTTCCGAGGGCTCGCGGACGAACAGCTTGCTGGTCGTTGCCAGGATCTCGTTGACGACGGGACGCTTGGCCTGCCTGACGTAGCAGCTTTCGTCGACGGGCTCGAAGAGAATGGCGCCCAACATGTATTCCTGACTGGCGACAACTATTATTTCCGTCCCGTGTTGCCTCAGACGAGAATGTTACCAGCGAAGGTGGCTGCTCGCCTGGGAAGTACCCTCTCTACCAACGACGGCGGAGATGCCGAGAACACTATGACCTCGGAGTCGAACCCCATCACGATCGTGGCTGTGCGGTCATCCTTGGAAGCCGATTTAGAGCATGAGCAGCGCGAGATCTCGAATCTCAAGCTTAAAGCGAGTCGTTGACAGGTTCCACCAACCTCTCAGCCAGCTACGCGACACCTTGGGACGATGCAAACACGAGGTCACGCGCGGCTACATGCCGCCACTCCTTGACCCGACGCTGAAATGTGCGCAGCTGACCATCGGGAAAGACGCCGGCTTGCTCAGACTGGAGTCGTTCGAAGAGTTCCCGGCCGATGCTGTTGGGTTGCGCCTCGAGCCAGGCACACACGCGAGGCCAAGCAGTCTCGAAAGGATCCTTCCGCGTGCGCCAATCACGCATCGGTCTGGGCTCGAGTCGATGGGTCGCCCGCACCTCGCCCTGCTGCCACGCCGTGGCCAAACCCGTGAGGAAGCCGTCGAGACTGCGGTCAGAATGAGACGCCAGATGGGTCGTCTTGCCAGAGGCCAGAGCCGCCAAGTGGTGTTGAACGGCCCGGATCTCCTCGAGGAGCCGCAACGGGTCGAGTTGCGCTGCCGTCCCGCGCAGGCGCTCCTTCATTTCGTCGGTCACGGCATTCGAAGCCAAGAGCTTCGCGCATGGTGTCTCGGGCGCGTAGTAGGTCTTGCGCACTTTGGCGCCCACCCGTGTCTTCGAGGCCAACTTGAATGAGGGCTGGAAAAAGTTCACGAAGAGCCGAGAGGCGGCGTAGAGCCGCGAAAGCGCCGCTGCGGCGGCCAGACCCTCCAGTCGACGGTAGCCCACCAGCCGCCGGACGATGGAACCATTCTTCTGTTCTACCCACGCTTGGTCATTCTTGTGGTAAGGGCGAGAGCGCGTGCACGGAATGCCATGTTGAGCGCAGTACGCCGCAACGGTCTCGTTCATGAACTCGCCCCCGTTATCGGTGTCGAATCCCCGAAGAGGGAATGGCATGCGGGTGCGCATCTGCTCGAGCGCTGCCACCACCAGCGCACCGTCGCGGACGACGAGGGCGACACATTCGGTCCACCCGGAAGCCACATCGGTCAATGTGAGGGTGTGGACGAAGCTCCCTGCCGTGGACTCGCCACCGTGGCTGACAAGATCGGCCTCCATGTCGCCGGGCAGCGACGTCTTCCAATCAGCAAACGTGCGCACGGGCACATTCCGTTGGACGGCGGGCATGGCCTTCCGACGTATTCGCTGCCCTGAGACGGCCGCCCGGGTCGAAGCCAGCAGGCGGTCGAGGGTCGCCGCACTTGCGGCCAGCACTCGATCACGCACTGTCGACGCCAGCGTCAGATGCCCGTGGCGCTCAAGGGCCGTCACAAGAACGGGAAGCAGAGGCTTTAGCCGCTTGCCGCAGACGCGGTCCGATGCCTCCCAGAGAACGACGAGCGCCTCTCGCACCGCCTGATCGTACAAGCCCAGGCGCGGGCGTCGGACCGAATCGCCTGTGACCAAGCGCGTGTTGATCAGTCGAATGGCGTGCTTGCGGTGGTAACCGGTGACCGCGACGAACTCATCCAAGATCCGAAGCTTGTCGTCCTTCGAACCTGCTCCGTACCGCTCTCGAATCGCCTTCAGCAAGTCCTGCCGAGTTCCCGCGTAGATCTTCCGTGCCATCGTGTCCTCCTTGGGCCTGCAATAGTGGTAGCAGACTTCGTGAGGCAACGACCCCTTCTTGGGTAGCGGATGGGGTGAGTCAATGCGCCGTCCGGCGACAACTATTTCTCCCGCGGTCGAGCGTCGTTGAACCCGTCAACGAGTTTGAGACACCCGCTTCCTGAGTTTACTGAACAGCCACCTTGCGCAGCCTCGGGGGAGATTGTGGCTTCCAAGGCGATTCGCTCCGAGAACGGCTTCGCAGGATGCCCCTGGATCGACGATCGCGACCTCACGCGACTCTCGGGTCATGGTATTTGCGCCGGCCGAGCTCCGATTTCCAGGCGGTCGGTGTCTCATCCACGTTGGCAGAGAGGGTCTCCCTTGCCTGCTTTGCTCTTCTTGGATGCTTCCAGCTAGCTCGCCAGATTGAGCTCGAGGATGACGCTGTGGTGGACCAGGCGGTCGATCGCGGCCGCTGTCGTCATCGGGTCTTTGAAGATCGACTCCCACTTCGAGAACGGCAGGTTGCTCGTCAGGATCACGCTGCCGCGCTCGTAGCGGTCGTCCGTATCGGACGATCAGCTCCTGGCCGATGGCGCACAAGAGGTGCGTCTTGCCGCTGCCGGGATTCCCGAACGCCAGCACGTTCTCGTGGCGGTCGAGGGAGGACGGATTGCCGAAGGGTAGATCTTGGAGGATACCCCAGCCCTTTTCGTGCAAAATGCACGGGCACTTTTTCCGATTGTGGGGCTAATTGATGCCGTTATAATTATTTAGCGTCCCTCCATGAGGACGGCTGTTTAGGCCACATGGTCCTGAGCAGAACTGCCGAAGTCTCATGGGCCGCCTATCCCTCGCTTCGAGCGTAAACCTGGAGCTTGCAGTAGCAACGCGCACTTCTCCACGTCCATCGTCGAAACGACATCCTGGCTGAGGTTCTTGTGACCCCGTATCTGAGACGTTTCTTGCTTTTCGCAGTCCTGAACGGCCCGATGCTCTTTCACCCGGCGCATGCAAGCGTGGTTGTTGTCCCCGATGACTACGGCACGATTCAGGAAGCGATCGATTCCGGGGCAGACACTGTGCTGGTTCAGGACGGGGCGTATGGAGAGCGCCCGGTAGTAGATCGACCCCTTAGGCTGCAAGGCACCGGCCCAGGTCGCCCTCAGCTAGATGGCCTCGATATATTCAGCGACAATTTCTTTGGTGAGCCGCGTCTATTCGCCGTCGCGGGAATGCATTTCACTGGCCGGGTCACCGCAACGAATAGCCTTCCCGCCCCCCGCAATCTGATCTTCACCTTTAACGCCTGCGCTCTTGATTCGGGCTTTGTCCAGCTCGTGAGCATGGACCCCGACGACATTGCCAAGCTGATCTTCGGCACCTGCCACATAAAGGGTAATAGCAGCGGCCGGGCTGACCAGATTGTTATGGAGGCCGATACGGTTGATGGCACCGCTGCATGGACGACCAGCGGCGATATTTCTTCAATCCGCAACTGCTGGTTTACCGGTAGCGCTGGCACCGCCCTTGAGCTCTTTGGAGCGCCATCTGGCACGGCCGCGAATAACCATATCGAGCACTACTCGACGGCCTTTACCGCCCACTTCATGACGACCTTTGTGGTAAATGACAACGTCATCAACGATTGTGGAACCGGGCTGCGCCTCTCGGCCGGTGACTACGTGTACGCCACGCACAATGACATTCGTAATTGCAACACCGGCATTTTCGCTGGGCCCGGCGACAGTGTTTACATCCGAAACAACACGGTGCTCGGCGCGAGTAGTGTGGGCATACTCGCGAGGCAAACAGGTATCGTGGTGGAGAATAACGTTGTCGGTAATGGCGGAGGGTCGGGCGTGCGCCTTGAATTTGTCGATGCGCCTCTCGTGCGTAACAATACTCTGTACAACAATGCCTCCTCCGGCGTTGAAGCTACGGATCACGTGTTCGGACCAATAACCGTGACGAACAACATCGCTGCGAACAACGGAGCTTGGGGCTTGCGGGTACCGCCGGGGCAGGAAACCATTCTGGGTTGCAACGATTGGTTCAACAACGCTCTTGGCGCGGTGGAAGGTACCGCAACGAACGGCGGCGACCTCGCCATCGATCCGCAGTTCTGCGATGTAGCAGCCAACGATGTAAGTATCAGCACAATGTCGGGGCTCGTCGATACCGGTAACTGCGGTCCGATCGGCGCGCTCGGTGTTGGCTGCGGCCAAACCGCAACGCTCATCGAGATGTTTCGAGCCGAGGCACAAGCACAGGGGATAGATCTCTATTGGCGCTTCGGTGCCGCGAATCCCCCAATCGCCTGGGTGGAGCGGTCCCCGGGGCGGGCAGGCCCCTGGCAGCGGGTGGACGGAACGCCAGTAGCCGTCGCAAACGCCTACAGGTTATCAGACTACGCAGTGGACACGGGAGCGACCTACTGGTATCGGGTGACATGGTCGGACGGGCGCGAAGTGGCGCACTCGACGCCATTGTCTGTGGTGATGGTGGCAACAGTGCAGCTCAGCCGAGTGTTGCCGAATCCGAGCTTTGGTCGGGTGAGCATTCAGTGGACCCAGCGGGCTGACACTCAGGTCGATATTCGCATCTTTGATCTCGTGGGCCGAGAAGTTGCGGCCGTAAGCAAAGACCGGTTCCCTGCGGGAAAACATTCCATATCCTGGGCAGGCCGACGATCAGACGGTCAGGTAGCCCCTGCCGGGTGGTATGTGGCGAGGATCGCCGGTAATGGGGTCTCGGCGACCCACATGTTTCTCCTACTGCATTAAGTTAGCGTGTCGCCGCGCGGTCCGTTTGTTGGTCGATCGCCCCAGGGGCCGGCCTTGAAACTTCCAAAGTGCACTCCACCCAAATAAAGACCAGCTTATGGCGACGGTGCAAGTGGGTAAGCCCTCGCGATAAGACCTTGGCTTATGCCGACGAGGCACAACGCATCCCAGCGCAGTGTCATCCGCGGGCGCAGAGTTCGCTCGGGATGCAGGTGCTGCGTTTCTACTTTCGGCCCTCACCGAATCCACTAACCAGCATACCGAAGTCTGAACCCAAAATACCTCTTGACGTAGGCCTCGAGAGCGCCCAGAGTGCATTTCGATAGCGCTGCCTCGGGAATTCCCAGGAACCCACCAGCTATCCGCACGAACCGCCCTTCCGCGGTTTCAGCAACCTGCTTGTATTCGACTGCGACGCTCCCGCGTGTCAGGGCACAGGGATGGTCCGCTTTACGAACCAAGGAGGTTCGCCCATGCTTCGAGGCACATCCTTCACCTCGTCATGCGCCACGTTAGTGCTTCTAGCTGCCACCTGGCAGCCAAGCTATGCCTCGGTACATTCCGTATGTTCAACGTGCGAATATCACTCAATTAATGCAGCGATCACCGGAATACCGCTTGGCCCGGGGGTGACCATTCTTGTCAGTGGCGGTCCCTACCGCGAAAAAGTGGCCATCAATAACAAGGATGGCCAATCGACCAATCGCGAGGTTGTGCGAGCTTCGGGCACGGTCGTGGTCGACGGAAGTGACCCTTACAACAGCACCAGTTTGTGGACGCAGGTGGGGACCGATTCAACGTATTTCGCCCATGACACGAGCGGCGTAACCCCACCGGACTGGTTGCTGATCGTCGACGATGTGCAGTACCAGTACGTTCCCGACACGTCATGGGCGAACCTGCACACGGGGCAGTGGGGCTACAATGCAGGGAACAGCCGAATCTACATCAACGCCGGTAGCACTGCAAATCCTGGAACTAAGGCGATCTACGTTGGGGCGCGGACCATGGGATTCAACGTCGACAACTCGGACTACCTCACCATAGCTGGATTTACCGTCACCCGTGCCAGTGGCAAAGGCATCGATGTCCGCGGGACAAACGGCGGAACGCGAACGCTGGGAGTAATAGTTGACAGCTGCAGCGTCACGCAATCCTTCTCGCAGGGTATCTTTTTGCGTGACGCCTCAAACTGTATCGTGAGGAACTCTAGTTCGTCGTACAACGGGAGTTATGGCATACTCCTCGATTATAGCGACAACTGCCAAATTGTGAACAATAGAACCTTTTCAAATGATGCACCGTTCGCTTCCTGGGGTGGCGTGGCGGGAATCAAACTAGGCTCCGCCACGACGGATTCAACCGAAGTCAAAGATATCACGATTGACTACAATGTGTCGTACGGGAACGAAGACTCCGGCATCGACCTGAAAGCCGCGCGAAGAGTACTCGTCCGACGGAATGTCTGCTACGCAAACGGTGATCACGGCTTTGACAACAACCACACCGACTCGACGACCTTCATCAACAACTTGGCGTTTCGAAACAATCATGATGGGTTGTCGGTTGAAAACACCTCACGCTGGGTCAACGTGTTCAACAACATGTTTGTACACAACGGTATAGATGGTACGCAATTGGCCTCGGACGGGCCGGTGTGTGAAATGCAGATCCTGGGCGACTCGGCGTTTGTTTCTGATTACAATGTCGTAGTGCCGTTATCGAGGCTGAAGCGGGGAGACGTATCGAATCACTGGTGGCGGAGCGTGGTGGAGCGGCATACAACAGAGTTTGTTACGTTCCAAGGGTACCGTGATTCAACTGCGAGTCTGGATGAGCACTCGTACACGACGCTACCTGCGTTTGCAGACACGACATCGCCAGATTTTACGCTCACATCAAGCAGTGACAATGCCGTTGATGCAGCGAAAACCAATATGACCGGTTGGCTCACGCCGATGTGGTTGTCAGTCGATCCGCGTGGATATGTCACTCATGACTATGCGGGAACGTCAAATGACGGTGCGGGTAGCCCTGACTACGGTGACATCGGGGCTTACGAATTCGATTCGACGCCTGGCGCACCGACGATCGACTTTATCTCATGGGGCAGGTGGGATTTTTCAGTCAATTGGGTCAACAGCGGAGATGATGGCGCTGTAGGTACGGCGGGAACGGCTGAAGTACTTGCCAACAATGTCGTAGTGGCATCAGCGCCGGTGTATCCCACGGAGAGTGAACAATGCATACCGGTCGGTGCGGCCCCATGTACTGGGTTTAGCGTCAAACTTCGGATTACCGAGGCGGACAACGGCAAGACCGTTGAGAGCAACACGGTGTCTGGTTCAACACTGTGTTCGGGTTCAACGACATCCGACTGCACATATTCGCAACTCCAACCTCCACCGGAATCATCGGCGAAACACATGAAGGTTGGCACGGACTACGCCTTAGCGCTCGACCAGCCGTCGCCAAATCCGACGGTGTCCGGGGGACTGATTGGCTACTCGATCCCGCGAGCTTTGAGTGGACAGCAGATCGATCTGTCAATGTTCGATATTGGTGGACGCCGTGCGAGCCAACTCGTTTCGGGCCCAGCCAAGGCCGGAAGGTTCACCGTCAGCATTAGTGGTGATGGCGCAGGGCAGAGGAAGTTGCGGCCCGGCGTGTATTACGCACGTCTCCGGATTGCTGGAGAGGTGTTTACGCGGACGATTGTTCTCACGCACTAGAGGTGACATGGCGGCTGGGCGGTGCGCGATGTTCAACCTTGCGCACCGTCCAAAGATGGCTCCTCGATGCGCCGGTCAAAACCGGCGAGGTGAAGTGAATGAAAGGGTCATAGGGTGAAGGGCTAGCGACCCACGCCGGCCCCGAGTTCATGCGGAGCTGCCCGCGAGGACAGCGTCGAAGCGTTGACAGGGGTACACATGGGCCGGGTAATCAGCCGCGAAAGCAAATGCCTCCGGGGTGCCGACGCTGTGAGGAGAGGCGGAAGGCCACACCCATTCCATCGCCATCGCGAGATGGAAGGAGACCCCGCGCGGTCAGAGACCCCGAGCACGTGTGGAAACACCTCGCGCGGGAACCGGGAGATCCCAGGTTCGCCCGTCGCGGATGGCGCGACGGTACGTGACGGGAAGTCCAAGGACACACGCCGACAATGAACAGACCTGGGAAGTCGGACAGACCCGTAGTGTGTGCTGGGCAGCGCGTTGGTCAGGAGGGTTGAAGTCCCTCGGGCGCTCGGATGAGGGGCGCCATATCCGAAGACGGGGGTAACGCCTCGTCGGCCGGGGAGCAATCGGCCCCGGAGGGCAGGGTGTCCACCGCGAGGTGGGATCCGAAGGGCATGAGGAGAAGTACCGGGCCGTAGTCGATGGAGGCAACTCCGATGACGAACCGGTCGGCCCAAGGTGGGACAAGGTCGAGCCCGCACTATGGGGGCGAAGGCGTTCTCATCCACCCACCGCACCAAGGTGTTTGCGGACGGCACGGTACGGAAGACCAGCACGTGACCCCAGGAGAACTCGCCGAGTTCCCGGGTGGCACCGGGAGAAGCGGACCTATAAGCGAACGCGAAAGGGAACGCGGTGCTCGGCGAGTGGTCGGACGGCCAGGTAGTACCAGAAGCGCGGCGAAAGCCACGTGACCAAGTGATTGGCGACCGAGAGTGGGTCGGGGAAGCTGGCTGGCGGAGAGATGAGTAAGGGCGCTGAGGTGGAACAGTTCCCTCGGGAAAGACCCGTACATCAACGTCCGAGGAGACGCCGAATGGCTCAACCCGACGGGTGCGAAGAAGGTGCACTCGCTAATCGACAAGGTGTACCAACCGGAGAACCTGAAGATCGCCTGGGAGCGGGTCGAAGCCAACCAGGGGGCAGGCGGCGTGGACGGGCAGAGCACCAAGGCATTCGGCGAGCGGCTTGACGAGCAACTCGACCGTTTGCACGAGGAGCTTCGCACCAACAGGTACCAGCCCCGCCCGGTACGGCAGACTCGCATCCCGAAGCAAGGCAAGCCGATCGGCTCTGCGTGGTATGTCCGAATCACGGGGAATGGTACGAACTGGACCTTCGGACGCCCCAGCTTCTCTCCAGCACATGGGCGCAGAGTGAGCAGGAACTTGAATTTCTGATCTCGAAGGTCCTCGCGGCGCAACTCATGTTCGTTGAAATCAACGACCTGATCACCCATGAGACGTACATGACGATCCGGATTGCCCCGCGCTGCTGGGAAGTGGCGGAACAACGAAAAGAACCCCCGACCGCCGAAGCCTCCGCTGGGGGGATTCCCGTAGGCAAAGTGGGGCCGAAACGTTGATGTCCCACTGGGGTGCTGCTTTTCAAAGTATATCGAAGATTTTCCAGCGTGCTCGATGATTCGCTTTTCACCGAGGTCGTGCCTCCTGCCGTTGTGTGGCGAATTTCCTTGACGGTGTGGGCGAGGATCTGAGACACTTTGTTTGTCCAAGGAGCTGACTTGCGCAAGGCGCGAGGGAAGCTCCTTTTTTGTTACCCGGAGGACGCTAAGAAAAGAAGGTCGGACGACCTGTCCAGGATGCCATCGCAAGCGGTTTGCCAATGAAGGCCTAGAAGATCGCGCTCTAATGGACTCGACTTGGTTGTTGTTGTAGCTCACTGACCAAGCCGCGTGCGCGATACACAGCTTCGCAAAGAGCGAAGTTATTAGGGGTCGGGCAGACCAGTAGTTGAAATGCCTTGCGAGTCAGCACTTGGACGAGTAGTTGTCCGCTCGGCTGGGTTTGATTCCGACCCCTTCTTCTTAGCAACCCGGGTCACGAAGAAACGGGCGAGACTCTGCAGTCTCGCCCGAAGGGACGGCCCGCGCGGGCGAAGTGGTGGCTTAGCAGGCCACCGCCAGGCAGGCGTACGGCGTGGATAGCGCCGGTTACCCTTTTCCGCGGGGCCGCAAGGTTCCTACCTAGGAACCCGAACCACGCGGATGCTATTGGGTCAAGCCGACTTATCCACATCCCACCTTGCTTGGCTCCGAACTTCCCCATTTATTGGTGTGCGCTGGGGTGCCCGAGGCTCTTGCAGGCTCGCCTTGGATGCGGACAAGCGTCGCAGCAAGTGAAGGTCATGGAAGGCCTCGGCACCTCGGCAGTTTCCGGAGGTAATGACCCGATGACCACGGAAAACCTTGAACCGCGCCGGCCGAAGCTTCGCCGCGTCGACGACCGCGTGCACGTATGCTGTGCCAACAATCATCGTGTCGCTGATCTCGACGATGCCGGAACGATCCACATTCTCTGTCGCTGTAAGAAGCTTGTCGATATCAGCCCTAATGACATCGAAAGCTTCCGCACGGAGAAAGGGGTGCAATAGGCGTAATAGGTCTCGATAAGTAGTAGGATGACATTCATAATCAAGAGGCGACAGCCCCTGAGGCGACAGCCCTTACCGGATACGCGGCGAGGGCATTTTTTTGCCCGCTGCGGCAGGGGGTACACATGAGCAACGCCCTTAATGGACCTCAGAACACTGTCGCGTTGAGCGGATTCCATATGACAGTCCACCCGATCACTGCTATTCCGCGACGCAGGCAAACGAGCCTGATTCTGGACGGCGCTGACCACCAGGGTCTCGAGCGACTCGTTCCTCTCTTGCCGCCGAGCCTCGTTGTCGAATGCACGCTCATGCGTGCCGCAATGGTGGCTCGATCGCGCGTCTGCGTGTATGTCCCGAATCGTGATCGTGCTGGAGAGCTAATAGCAGTGGGTGAGTTGGTGCCCGCGCTTCGGTCCCGCCTGCGGCGGATCACCGGTGGTCAGACGACCTATCACGCTTCCGGCGACTATTTTCCACCGACCGGTATCGAGATGGCCGAGGAAACGGCCGTGCTTGAGGCCTTTCTCCCTAGGGTCGTGGGGGATTCCGTTCGGAGCCAGTTGACGGCGCTGATCATCGACTTCGGGTACTCGGCTCGGCAAGAAGAGGTCTTGGTCACGGTCCAGGGATTTGCCTACTGGATCGCGACCGGATCGCTCATCGACGCCGAGCGCGAGGCAGCGCCTCAAGCTACAGGAGCGGCCGAAGGAGGCAGGGTATGAAGTCTTCAGGACTCAGGACCCGGTCTACTCATGCGAGTGACGATGCGCTGGCCCCCTACTACGCTCACTCTGACGGCGGCGCACGCGTCGAAATTGTGCGTCACGCTCGCGGCGCGGGCCTGGAGAATCTGCCCGAATCGTCGGCTCGTGAGCCAAACGACGTTGAAGCCGCCGTTGAGCGCGAACACGAGCGGCAACACCGCGACTTGGTCGAGCGAACCCGGAGCGAGTTGAGCTCCCTGACAGCGACCTTCGACGAGATCGAGCAACGCCTGCCCGTACCTCGCGACCTCCATGTCGCCGTACACCAGGCAAAGGCCGGGATCGAGCATGACCTTGCGGCCGAGCATGCTCTTGTCCCCCTGCGGCAGGAACAACAGCGCCGCCGCCGAAACCTCCGCAACTTCATTCAAGAGCGTCAGCTCAACCGCGAGGCGCACTACCCGGCGTCTCGGGTCTGGCACCTCGGCATCGTGGCGGTGATCGTGGTCGTCGAGTCATTGCTCAACACGGCATTTCTCGCGGGCGGAAGCAGCCTGGGCCTGATCGGTGGACTGTTCGCGGCAATCGGCGTGTCCGTCATCAATGCGGTGATCGGCCTGCTGGCTGGGTTCTTCGCCCGGTGGCGGAATCATCACGAAACACGGTTGAAGTACTTGGCCAGTGCGGGTGTCGGTCTCTATGTGCTCGTGGTGGTCGCATTCAACTGGGCGGTCGCGTGCTACCGCGACGCCGCCGCGGCGGGAGTCGGGCAAGTCCAGCTGAGCGAGTTGCTCCATCGGTCGGCCGGACTCAGTGTGCACAGCGCGGCCCTGTTTCTCCTGGGGATCTTGGCGTCGCTCTTCGCCGCGCGGAAAGGATTCACGACGGATGATCGCGTTCCTGATTTCGGCGACCACGACCGCGAGTTTCGGGCCGCTGATCGAGCCCTCTCTGAACACACCGACGCTCTACGTCGGGGCGCCTTGGGCCGAGCTGAAGGCGTACCACGAGTCTGCGACGGAATCATTAGGCAAGCTGCCCAGGATCTCGAGGAGCTTGGCCAGGCAGTTGTAGGCGCGGAACGAAGTCTTGAGGCCTACGAGGCCCAGCGTGAGCGGATCGCGCGGTGGTGTCACCAGTACCTGCGGCGCTATCGGTCGGAGAATGAAACTGTCCGAACGACGCCCGCCCCGCAGTACTTCTCTCAGTATCCGAGCTTCGACAGCCAGTTGGATGCCAAGCCGATTGCAAGCCTGAGGGTCCGGCTCGGGCGGGCTGGTGCCAGGTTGGACCAGCTGAAGGAAGAAGCTCGGCGCATCGCCCTGGAACAATCCACTCGGATGGAAGCCGCCCGTGATCGCGTTGAGGCGTTTTTCCGCGACTCCTTGTTGCGTGCCGACGCAGGGCGCGGGGACGGCAGTGCCAGTGGTGCTCGCGCGGTGGGCAACCGGGAAGAGGTGGGGTCATGACGCCGCGGCATTCCCTCGATCAAAGAGGTGCGTGGCTCATCGCCGGTAGCGTGCTCTTCCTCGTCGTGGTCGCAAGCCTCGTGGCGTGGCAAGACACCGCGGCGCCTCACCTCGATCCCGTGACGCTGTGCGACCCCAGCCGGCCGTTGACGGGGGAAGTGGTCGTTCTCCTGGACGTCACGGATCCGCTCACCCCCGAGCAGCAAGGAAGGGTCACCGAGTGGCTGCGCGAGTTCGAACTCACGGAGCTGCGTCCAAATGAGCGCGTGAGCCTGTGGCTACTTGGCACTGCGGAGGGTGAGGGCCTCGCGAAACGATTCTGTCGGTGCTATCCCGGCCGAGAATCCGATCCCATCCTGCACAACCCGGCCATGGTCGCCGCCACGGGCGATTCCTTTTTTACGGATCCCTTGCGCCATGCCATCGAAGCCGCGGCGGGCACGAGGCCCTCCCAGTGGTCGCGAATCCTCGAAGCGATCCGGGAACTGAGCGAGCAACCCGAGGTGGCCGGAAACCATCGGCCAAGGCGGCTGATCGTCATCTCCGACTTGGAACAAAACGCTCCGGGGTTCTCCTGCTACCGCAGCATTCCGGATTTCGCAGCATTCAGTCGTTCACCGCTCTTTTCGAAGGTCAGGGCGGATCTGCGGGGCGTGGCGGTCGATGTGCTCTACCTGTCGCGCGGTGTAGCGGATGTGTCCGCGCCCGAACTTCGCGAGTTCTGGCGCTCGTATCTGGCTCTGTGCGGTGCGACCGCCGTTCATTTCCGGAGGCTCTGACATGTCCGGGCCCCGGCGGTTGATCGAGACGTCCATGGCGCTGGCCGGGACGCTGCTGGTGTGTGCCGTGCTCTTCTCATCGCTTCGGCACTGGGCGCTCAGCGAGCAACCGGCCGGCGGCCATCCGGCAATTGCTACGCATCCGTGGACTTTCATCGCACTCCAGTTCCTGTGTGTATTCCTCTTCCTGATCGGGCTCGTCGTTCGCGCCGCGCGTTGGTTTTCAACACGCGCTACAGAGACCGCGCGAAGAAGGCGCCTTGAAGGGTCCCACATGCTCGTCGGTGCGCCCGAACGAATCGGGGTAAGGCGTTCATGCGCGCCGGAGCGGCGACGGCCTCGACGGAAGGACCCTCGTGGTCCGGGCAGGAGACGCTAAACGTGCGGTGCCTACTCCGGGCACTCAGGCGGCAAGTACTCGGTGACGAACGGCTGCTGGCGCGCCGCGCGGACCGACGCGGGTGGAGTCCGTCGCTGTCACTCCTGCGCAGATTCGAGCATGAGTTCGTTCTGGCCTCCGATGCTGACGGGGTGATTTTCGGTCGGCTCATCGATGCACACGCGCGCGGTGGCTTGATCGGACTGGCCCCGACGCGGCTACGCGAAGTTCATCTTGCGGCTTCGGGTGCCACCGGCAGCGGCAAGACCACGGCCGCTATCGGAATCACTCAGCAGATGCTCGCCGGGGGTGGGGTCAAGCTGATCAACATCGACCCCAAAGGAGACACCAGTGCCGCCCTGGAAGGGGTGGTCGCTGCGGCGGACACAGAACCGGGCAACCAGACTCTGCTTGGCGAGATGAAGTTCATCCGGCCCTTCGATCCCGACATCGTCCCCCAGCTCAGGCTCACGGCACGTGAGTCGAATGTCTCCGCCGAGGTTCAAGCTCTCAGTCTGGTCTCCAGCCTCGAAGAAGCAACCGGGGCGGAGCTGGGACTTCGCATGCGTAGCATCGTCACGCCGCTCGCCACGGCGGCGATTGAACTCGACTTGCCGCTCAGCGTGATCGTGGAATGGCTGGGCGCCCCTCGCGCGTTCGCGGACGCCGCGGCCGGCGTGCAGAACGAGCGGTTGCGGGAGTACGCGCGGAGCCAGTTTCCGAAAGAGAGCCGTGAGTCGGTGTCGGCAATCCGCTCTCGACTCGAGTCCGTGCTGCTCCTGCCGCTCGTCCGGCGAGCCCTTGAGGCCCGGACGTTCCTGCCACTGGAGGACTGGATTGAGCGATTCCATCTCAATTTTGATTGGAGCCGTCCCCCGGCCGGACAGGAGACTGCCGTGCGGGCGCTGAGTGCTCCGCTCATGGGCCGATTGACACGAGCGCTCCTCAACCGTGCTCCGGGCCCGGACGCTCCGCACCTTTGGCTGTTGTGCGACGAGCTGCAAGAACTCCTGGGTCGCTTCGAGACCGTGAGCCTGGGGAGACTTCTTTCGTTAGCTCGCGCGCGGGGAGTTTCGTGTTTTTTTCTGCACCAGCAAAGGAGCCAGTTGCCGCGGGAGTTGCAGGAGCTGCTGCGCACGAACGCCACCGTGGAACTCGTGTTCAGGGCCAATCACCGGGATGCTGCTTCATATGCTCACGCCCTGCCGGTGGCAGAGGATGAGCCCGACGCCACAAGAGTTCGCGCCTCCCTCGTCCGCCGTCTCGAGCGGCTTCCCCGGCGTCAATTTCTGCTGATCGTGAAGGACAGTCCGCACGGCGGACAGTTTCTCGAAGCACCCGAGATCAGCATCCCTCGCGTCGATCGCGGCAGCCCTCGAATCGTCTCGTGCGGCGAGCCGGAGATTCATCCGCCGACACCGTTGCCGGGAGCAGGAACTGTTCCCGCCGGTGGACTCACTTCTGTTTCGTCCGATCACCACCGGGGCCCGAGCGGCAATCATGCGCAGAAGCCTGGCCCTCCTGACGATGTCGGCGACTACCCAGAGCTGGGGTGAATCATGGCCAGTGTTGGGGAGTTGAAGAAAAGCCTTGGGCTCGTGGGCACGATCGCGGCGATCGGGGCGTGGATCGTCGCCACAATCTGGCTCGGGCTGACCGGAATCATCAGTGCAGTGAAATTCCTTGTCCGGGTCCGTCGTTCGTTCGCGACGACGCTTCGCTGTCCGCGCGGGCATGTCGTTGAACTCTACGGCACGTTCCGGTGCCCGCGATGCAAGGCTGTGCGCGAAGGGCGGGCCTTCGATCACTGCGGGATCTGCGGTTCACGTTCGACCCATTTAGACTGCGTCCGCTGCGGCTTGGCCGTGAAGGATCCGCTTCAGTGAAACAGCGGATTCCACGTGACCGGCGCCGAGCGGGGGTACGTGTCGTGCTGGGCCAGCGCGACGAAGCGCTCCTGCGGGCGCTCGCAAGGTTCCGCATTGCCCACACGGGCGATCTCACGGCGTTGTTCTTTCGTGATGTCCGTCGCGACACGGCCGCGACCAGACTCCGCCGGTTGCACGACGCAGGCTTCATCCAGGCTCGCTCAGGTGGATTGAACGAACAGAGTATCTACCAGCTAGGACCAGAGGGGCTGCAGTGGGCGGAGGAACGGGGTATCGCTGCGGGTCCTTCACCGGTGGTGCCGGCCATGCACCATCTAGCCATCATTCGACTCTGGGCGAAGCTGGCGGCAGCATTGGCCTCGGACGAGACGCTCCGCCTGCAGCGCTTCGAGCCTGATTGGGAGCTCAGAGCGAGGGCTGCCGGGTCGGGTGCTCCGGTTGTACCAGACGCGGCAATCGAGATCGTCGGGCGGCAACCCGGCTTGGATGCGGGCGCTCGCATCGCGCTTGAAGTTGACCTGACGACCGAGCGCCCCGGTGCCGTGCGGCGCAAGCTCGCCGCCTATGATGTGTCTCAGTACTTCACGGAGGGTAGCCCCGTGGTCATCGTTGCGGTGCTGGTTGCCGCCCGTGAGCGGAGGGCTTCCACGATCAGGTCACTCCTTGAAGAGAAATGGAGGGGGCAGGCTCGCATCTTCCTCGAGTCCGATTGGCCCGCGGTGCTCCTGCTGGACCTCCGCGACGCACCCCTCGCAGACACCCCTACCGGTAAGGGGATGGCCGTGGGTGTAACTCTGCGCGGTGGCGCGGACTCGCACAGCCAAGGGGACGGGCTTTCACTATCGGATAATTCTGAAAGCGTCCGCGGTTCGGCTGACACGCCTCACGCGGGATCAGTCGATGGCGAGTGAGCGCTCATCGGTTTCGGAATCAACCGACCGCACCGGATACCCACCCTCGCGGGCGGGTGGCGCGGTCCTCACGACGCCGCTCACCACCGAGCAGGTGGCGGAGCATCTCAGCCTCGAAGGTCTCGATTCGCCGGGGGAGGAGCATTCACGGTGATCACCTCGCGCACAGCGCGAGCGATGGATTGCTCCCTTGAAGTCATTGGGCCAGCTAATGAGCGGGATGAACCGGCTCGGCTCCTGACCCTTCAGCAACTCGCCGCTTACCTGCAGATCAGCACCAAGACCGTGCGCCGGCTCCGGATTCCTTGCCTTCGCATCGGCCGCGCCATACGCTACCGCCCTTCGGACGTTGAGCGGTTCCTGGCGGCAAGGAGATTCCATGCCTAAGTTGCCCCAGAACATGCTCCGGCGGGGGCGTAGCTATTACTTCCGCCAAATGATTGACGGCCGAGTCGTGAAGCGAAGCCTGGGGACAAACTACCAGCTTGCGCTCAGTCGGCTGCGCTCTTTGAAAAACGAAGGACTCCCATCCCAGCTGACGCTGGAAGAGGTGGCCGAGCAGTGGCTGACCTCCTACGTGCCGTCGCAGCGGAAGGACGTCAGCTTGGCTCGCCAGCGAGTCAGGGATTACTTGCTGCCCTGCCTTGGCCATGTCTTGCTCAGCCGGCTCTCCGGGGAGGATTGCCGGAGTTACCGGCTCTGGCTCGAGAAGCAGGGAAAGTCGTCGCAGACGGTGAAGCACATTCTTTCGGACTTGCGGTGTCTTCTCAATTTTTGCGAAGACAGCGGGCTGGTCAGTCGTAGTCCATTTCCGCGCAAGATTCTGCCCAAAATTCAGGAGCGTCCTCCGGACCGGCTGACCGAGGAGGAACTCACGGCGGTCTGCGCTCTGGCGGATCCGTACGGGTTTACCTGTCGGTTGCTCGGCTCGACAGGTCTTCGCTGGGGTGAAGCTGTGCGGGCTCAGGCCGCGGACATTCAGCACGGCCTGCTCGTCGTTCACCAGACCAAGTCCGCGAAGGTGAGACGAGTGCCGATCCCGGAGGAATTCCGTGGCCGCGTGGGACGCTTGGTTCCATTCAAGAGTCACGGAGCGTTCTCCCGGCAGGTGGCCAAGCTCGCGGGCATCCGCTTCCACGTTCACATGCTGCGCCACACGTTCGCTTGCAGGTGGCTGGAACGGGGTGGTAGTTTGGCCGCCCTCCAAGAACTCTTGGGTCACTCCACAGTGGTCACGACTCAGAGGTACGGGAGGTTGGCCGAGGCTCACGTTCAGGCTGAAGCGGCGCGAGTCGGCCGACTGGTACCAGAAGTGGTACCAATGGAGTCCGAGGGGAGTTCGAACGGTTGACGTAACGCCTTGTGCCACATGGTGCGGAGGGATGGCCGAGTGGTTTAAGGCGCCGGTCTTGAAAACCGGAGAGCGAAAGCTCCGTGGGTTCGAATCCTACTCCCTCCGCCAGATGTTCAAGCACCCTCGGCCGAGCGAGCCAGGCGTCCCGCGGCCCAAAAAGATTGCGGCCTCCACCGATTAGCAGATGGAGGCCGCATCGTTTGTCCAGACCCTGCCGACCGAGGTTATCCGGGATCAGCTCCCCTTCGGAAAGCCCCCTCGGTCATCTCATGGCAGCAGAGCCGTTGGTGTGGAGAGGTTTTCTCCCCAACTCGGTTTCCGATGCGGATGTCCGCGACGGGATTCTCGCGAAGTCGAGCCTGCAAGCGATCCAGGCTTCCTAAGGGGCAATCCATCGAGCAACGGCGCGTTCGGCACCGGTCTTTTCCCTGTGCAGCCCCTGCCAGAATGCCGGTTTGACTGTGCCGCGAAATCGGCTAAGGTGCTCCCTCGCAAGCAGTCGGCGTACGCGCAGGATCTGGACCCCCGCAGCCAGAATTTCGGTGACAGACTGCGCGGGTTCTGTGTGCCACGCTCGCGTTCGCGATGAAAAATTTTGGAGAGGTGGCCGAGTGGCTGAAGGCAGCCGCCTGCTAAGCGGTTGATTGGGTAAAACTGATCCGGAGGTTCGAATCCTCTCCTCTCCGCCAGACGTGCCGACGCTCGGCGAGATTCGCGGCCGCATTGCGGCCCACGACGCGTATTCGAAGCGCGCCCTTAGCTCAATTGGATAGAGCATCTGACTACGGATCAGAAGGTTGGGGGTTCAAATCCTCCAGGGCGCACCATTTCGAGCCGGTCCGAGCCGCGGACGACGCGGCTTCCATTCGGCACGGTCCGCATGTAACGCCGGGCCCAGCAGCATCCCCCGTTCGCAGGCCCGTCGCGCTTGGGCTCAATCGTGACAAGGGGGTCGCGCATGAAGTTCAGAATCGCGTGGTTCGCGCTCTGCGCGTTGATGGTCACCGCGCTAGTCACTTCGATCGGCAGTGCCGCACCCCGGCGCGGCAAGCCGATCGACAAGATCTGGGTCCATCCCGATTTCGTAGTCCTCGGTATCGAGAAGATCGCCGTGTTGCCCGTCGCGACCTTCGACAATAATTACGAAGCGCAGAAAGTGGTCGAGCAGGCGTTCGGCCAGGTGTTTCGCACGACCGGTTACCGCTGGGTTTCGACGGCCAGTTCGCGCGACCTGCTACGCGCCCATGGCAGCAGCGGCGATTCACTTGCGAAGGCGCTGCAGGCCCAGATTCTCAAGACCGAGCGCGTCGACTCGCTGGCCGCACCCGGGTTGTGCGCATGGCTGCGCGCGGACGCGGTGTTGAGCTTGCGGGTCGATCAGTGGGAGCGCGAGCAGGTCGAGTGGAATCAGACCGGCAAGCCGTACACGCAGGTCCAACTCCGAGCGACCCTGGTCGATTCGCTCGGCCGGTTGCTGTGGTCGGCTTCGGGCAGCAACAAGGGCGAAGGCTCAGACCACAGTCCGGATGCCGCGGTCGAAGGCGTCACGACCTCGGGGCTCGGTTCGAAGCCGATCACCGCACAGGCCGGAGCGCCGAGTTTCCCCGAAGTCGTGCTCCCGCTGTTCACCCGCTGGGTCGAGCTGTTTCCCGGGAAGAGCGTGGCGGCAGATTCGGTCCGCGGCGCAACGCGGTGACCACGCTGCCCGCGCCACTTGCCGCCCTCGCCCACCCGAGACGCGGGTGTTGATCCTCGATGACGAACGCGGCATGCGCGCGGCGCTCCATCAGGCCGAGTTGTCGGCGGAGCACGATGAAGTTCCGGTCGGCTGTGTGATCGTCCACGATGGCTTTGTGATCGGGCGGGGTCGTAATCAAACCGAAGGCCTTCACGATTCGACCGCGCACGCCGAGATCCTGGCGATCGGCGCCGCGTCCAACGCGCTCGGCTCGTGGCGCCTCCACGAGTGCACGATGTACGTGACGCTCGAGCCGTGCGCGATGTGCGCGGGTGCGATCATCCTCGCGCGCATGGGACGTCTGGTGTATGGCGCGGACGATCCCAAGGCGGGAGCATGTGGCTCGGTATTGGACGTCATCCACGAGCCGCGTTTGAACCATCACGTCCCGGTTACCGCGGGCGTACAGGCCGCGGAGTGCGGCGCGATCCTGCGCGAGTTCTTCCAGCGCAAGCGCCGCAAGTCCGAAACCCCTAGCGAACCCGGTCGCGCGTAACCGTTTCCGGCGCTGAGCGCCGGACGTCGGGCTGTCAGGCGCCGAACGGCGCCCGGCAGGACTCTGGTGACGCGGATCGCGATGGTGAGGTGAAAGTGTCCGAGACCCGTTTGTTCCTGCGTCACACGCTGGCAACGCTCGCCTACCGGGGGGGCAAGCCGCTGCGCGATGCCCCGGCATCGTTCGCGACGTTCAAGGCGTCTCCCACGACGCGCACGCCGCTTGAGATCCTCGCGCACGTCGGGGATCTCATGGCCTGGGCACTGTCGATGGCCAGGGGTGCGCAGCAATGGAACGACGCGGCGCCGCGGCCGTGGGACGAGGAATGCACGCGATTCTTTGCGACGCTCACGGCGTTTGATGAGTACCTGGCGTCCGACCGGCCGCTCGAGTGTTCTGAGGAGTCCCTCTATCAGGGTCCGATTGCCGACGCGCTCACTCACATTGGCCAGATCGCGTTGCTGCGCCGCATCGCCGGAACGCCGATGCGGGGAGAAAACTATGCGCAGGCTCAAATCGAGATCGGGCGAGTGGGGCCGGGGCAGGCGCCGGCAGTGCGCGAATTCGATTGATACATCCGCCACGGCTCAGCGCGGTTGCGGCTCATGAACACTTACATGGCGATTCTGGCTCCCACCGATCGAGGGCACCCTGCACATCTACGTCGATGCGGACGCGTGTCCCGTGAAGTTGGAGATCTACAAGGTCGCACGGCGCTACGGTCTAGGAGTGACGCTGGTCGCGGGATCGTGGATGCGGATCCCGACTGATGTGGACTTCACGCTCACCATCGTGGATCAAGGCTTCGACGCAGCGGACGACTGGATTGCGGGCAATGTCGCTGCGGGTGACATCGTCATCACCGCGGACATTCCGCTCGCGGCGCGCTGTCTGGAGCGCGGCGCATACGCGCTCGGCCCGACCGGCCGGCCATTCACCGAGTTGAACATCGGAGATGCCCTGGCGACGCGCAACCTGCTCTCGGAGATGCGAGGGGCGGGAATCGAGTCCGGCGGTCCCGCGCCGTTCCAGGCGCGCGACCGTTCGAATTTTCTGCAGGCGCTGGATCGTGCGATCTGCGCGCTGCGGCGTGAGGGCAATCGGCCGTGAGGCAAGCTTCGCTCTTGCGGCCCCAGTCACATCGAAACGACTGATCCGATTCGCGCGTCGATGCGCGCGACGGGCAGGCACGAGCTCGACGCCGGTCAGCGCTCGCCATCGCACGCCCCCGGGACGGCTCCAGAGGGGAGCGGTGCGGACTCGGTGCGCATGCCACCGCACACGGCCACGAGCGAGCCCGGGAGATGCTGGCGCCAGTAGTCCCATGTGTGTGATCCGGGAAACTCCTGCCACTCGTGGGCGACTCCGAGCGAGTCGAGGCGCTCGTGGAGTTCGCGGTTCCCCGCGAGGCTTTCGTCCTCGCTTCCGCAATCGAAGTACAGAGCGCGTGCGCGCGCGATCGAGTCGTGGTCGGAGATCGTCTCGAGCGGACTCATCGCCCTGAGCCGGACCTCGGCCTCGGGCCGCGGGCCGATGACGCCTCGCATTCCGAAGTTCATCTGCAGGCGGTACTCCCCGCTGTGGCCGCCCCAGGCCGAGAACTCGTCAGGGTTGTCGAGCAGCAGGTTGAGTCCACCGGTGGCGCCGTCCGAGAGTCCGATCAGAGCCCGATGTTCAGCGTCGGGTCGTGTACGGAACGTGGAGTCGACCCAGGGGACGAGCTCGGTGATGAAGGACCGGGCGAGGGGGAAGGTTCCGTCCCACCGGTCGGACCAGAGCGATCGCCCGAAGAAGCCGTGGTTACCGTCGGGACAGACGAGTATGACCTCGGGAATCGCCCCCGCCGCAGCGAGCGTATCCGCGATCGCGCCGGCTTTTCCACGGCCGAGCCAGTCGCCCGCTCGCCCGGGAAACCCATGCAGCAGATACACGACGGGGTAGCGGCGGTCCGGCGCGGTCCCGAGGTTGTAGGAGCGGGGCAGGTACACGCGCACGTCGCGGCCGCTCTGGCCCAACAGCGGGGCCGGGTAGCGGAGGTGCAGGTCGTGACCCAGCGAGCGTGACCGCGAGCCCGCTGTCCCTGCGAGCGCGAGCAGCGCCACCAATCCCAGCAACACCGTGGGCTTCACAAGCCTCGATATCGGTCTGCGATCTCGCGTGCGACGTTCCCGGTTCATCGAGCCCTGCGCTGGTTCGCGGCTAATTGAATCCAATCCCGGCCCATCGTCACCGCGCTGTGGAGCAGCGCGCTCAGACCGCCCGATGACTGCGCCCGCACGAGGGCGAGCAGGACGGCGGGCAGCGCGAGCGCGGAGGGATAGACCAGGAAGCGGTCTTCGAATTCGGGATCGAACTTCCGCTTCCAGCGGAACAGTCCCTCGAAGTCGTAGAAGCCCGAGAGGTGGCGGCGCAGGAACTCGCGCGCGCGGTCGGACTCGGGCTCCTCCGGCGCCTGACCCTCGTGTGGCACATTGGCCAGCGCCGACAGCGCCAGCGACAACACGGCGTCGCCGCGGGCACGCGCGGCCTCGATTGAAGTGACGATGAGCGACTCCATCGTGCCCGGCATCGAGTCAGGACGGCGGCGCATGAGGTCGAGCGTCCAACCACGTCGCGCCCACACCGGCTCCCAGGTGAGGAAGCCCTCGACGCGGGCGTCCGTGGTGCTGACCCCCACCGCCAACCATGCGCTCTGCAGGCGCTCGGCGGAAAAGCGTCCCATGCAGAAGTCCATCTCGCCGCCAGGATGCTGCGACAGCCACTGGGCGGAGATCTCGCGCATCTGCTCGTACAGGCCGTGATCGGCACCCTCGGGTTCGAAGCGTCGCTCGTGCGGGTGGAACAGCCGGACCTCGAGTCCGGCGCGCGCAGCTTTGCTCACGGCCCGCCGAACATCGCCCATCGTGCCTCCTTCGAGCGTGAAGCGCTCGGGCGAAATCACCGGGTCTTCACCGATGTGCAGGGCGCGCCAGCAGAGGCGACGGTAGAGCGCCAGGCGCTCCGTGCTCGTCTGGAAGAACGCGGGCGTCCAATCGCGCGCCTCCGCGTACCCGGCGAAGTCCTCGAGGAGCGAGGGCAGCTCCTCTGCGGAGCCGACCGGGTCGCCGATTCCCAACAGCACGTCGGAGACGTGGCGATAGGCGATGAAGGAGCGTCCCGTGCGGCTGAAGAACCAGTCGGTGCCCGGGGAGAGTGCGTATGAGGAGACGGTCGAATCACCGTGCATGCGCAGGATGCCGGAGACCCGCTCCATCTGGAGACCTTGCCGCCGTCGGTGTGCGGCGGGCCGTAGCGCGGCAACCATGAGTCCGACGAGCAGCGTCACCGAGAGCAAGGGCAGGGAGCGCAAGTACCACTCTGCGATGCGGCGCTCGGCCGCGGGCAGGTTGGGCGGCACGATGGTGATGCTGGACCCGATGCCCAGCACCGACCACGCGGCCTCGTGGAATGCGCGCATCGGGGAGACATCGTGGTCGATCACGAGTCCGAGCACCCAGCTGCCTACGAGCGCATACGCGATCAGGGCGCTGATGGCCCACAGGGCGCCCGATCGAAAGCCCGCCCAGGTGACTGCGCGACTGCCGACCCGGAACGCATCGGCGCTCACGCCGAGGGCGAACATCAGGCCGACGGCGACGGTTGCCTCCTCGAAGTCGAAGGCCTTGAGCATGTTGACCGGCACCGACAGGGCGCAGAGAAAGAGCGCAAGCACAAACGAGCGGCGTTTGCCGCGCGCGAGTCCCCATGCCGTGATCAGCAGCAGGGCTCCGGCGAGCAGTGTGAACGTGCGGCTCGTGTCGAGCACCGAGGTCGGGACCAGACGGACGAGCGCCGAAAGGCGCTCCGTCGGATGGGAGAACCAGGCCGAGGCGATGTCGACCACACCCATGAATGCGACGGCCAGCGCGAGCGCGAGTCGGTGGCCGGCGGGTCCCGCTAGCGGCGAGCGTGATGGGGACAGAAGGTCCCCGGGGAATGACGACTCACCGCGCTCGCGATATTGTCCTTCGTTCATCCGGACCCCCGAGGTGACGACCACCGCCGCACCCGATCCAGATGCCAGCGCGACCTCGGCCAGCGGCGAGTCTAGGCTCTGTCTGAAAAGGCTCGCAAGGTGCCGCATTCAAACTGTGTCTGCCAGCAACCGGGTAGAGATCGTCTCTGCACAGGCTGCGCGCACCCAACGGCCCACCCTCGCGAGCCTGACGTGAACTTGACATGGCCGACCCACAGCGAATTGCTACAATCACCGCATCCCATTCAGGGCTGTGGCCCTATCAGCCAAGCACTCCAGGCGGAGACACTATGCGAAGGCCCCCGAAGGCCGCACGCAGTGCCCTATTCGTATCGTTGGCTTTCGGCCTCCTGGCCGCCGCCCGACCCGCCCATGCCGTCCCGCCCGGAAATGG